>Ga0209048_10000054_pt1 | contig 101389 bp, 84 predicted proteins | sample FrelakmetCRP12CR_FD_187146 | JGI IMG/M metagenome (GOLD analysis project Ga0209048, IMG submission 187146) | Freshwater lake sediment microbial communities from the University of Notre Dame, USA, for methane emissions studies - CRP12 CR (SPAdes)... | ecosystem: Environmental > Aquatic >...
GATGGTCGGGTGTTTGGCGACTCCAACTTATCACGCGTCGATTCGGCCTGCTTTATCAATTACATCAGTAAGTTGTGGCTTAAGTAAGTGCCATTCGGGCCGGGCTCGATATTTCCTGGCCTCAATCGGCCCGTCGGCGATATGTCACGAACCCGAACTCGGTACCCTCGGTTTTCCCCGTTCTTTCCCAGTCGACCGCAACAATCTCGGGAAACCAGGCATCGCCTTCGGGTTTGAGGTCGACTTCGGTGATTTCCAGGCGGTCGGCAACGTCCATCGCCTGCCGGTAGATCTGCTCGCCGCCGATGATGAAGACAGTTGTCGCGGTCGACGCCAGTTTCAGGGCATTTTCCAGCGAGTCGGCGACTTCGGCGCCGGGCGCGGCGTAATCCGCTTGGCGGGTGATGACGATGTTGCGCCGGCCGGGGAGCGGGCGGAAGCGCGGCGGCAGAGACTCCCAGGTCTTGCGGCCCATGACTACCGTGTGGCCCGAAGTCAGCGCCTTGAAGTGCGCCATGTCTTCGGGAATGTTCCAGAGCAGCTTGTTGTCTTTGCCGATCACCCGGTTCCGGGCGACGGCGGCAATGATGACGATCTCGGGCACCGGAACCTTCAGGCGCGGGCGGCGATGGCGTCGCGATACAGGCTTACATACTCGTGGGCGGCGTGTTCCCACGAGAAGTCACGGCGCATGCCATTCTGCTGAATGCTTTGCCAGAGCCGGCGGTCGTGCCAGCAACGGGTGGCGCGCTCGAGTGCCAGCCAGAGAGCGTGCGGCGTCGCCGCGTGGATGACGAAGCCGTTGCCCGTCTTGTCGGCCAGCGTGCCTTCGCTGACGTCGATCACGGTATCGGCCAGGCCGCCAGTGGCGCGGACGATGGGCGGCGTGCCGTAGCGCAGGCTGTACATCTGGTTCAGCCCGCAGGGCTCGAAGCGCGATGGCATCAGGAAGCAATCGGCGCCGGCTTCGATGCGATGGGCGAGCGCTTCGTCGAAACCCAGCCTGACGGCGATCTGCCCCGGATGGCGGACGGCGAGCGCGCTGAAGCCGGCCTCCATCGTTTTGTCGCCGCTGCCGAGGATGGCCAGTTGGGCCGGCAGGTGGGTAATCCCTTCACCCAGCGTCAGGACGAGATCGAGTCCCTTCTGGTGGGTCAGGCGACTGATGATGCCGAACAGCGGACGGTCGGCGTCCAGGTCCAGCCCCATTTCCTGCTGCAGCGCGCGTTTGTTCTCGCGCTTCGCCGCCAGCCGGTTGGCGGCATAGGGCGCGGCCAGCGCGGGATCGCTCGCCGGGTTCCAGAGCGCCGTATCGACGCCGTTCAGGATACCGCGCAGTGCCCCGGCGCGATGGCGCAGCAATGGCGCCAGCCCGTAGCCGAAGTGCTCGTGCTGGATCTCGCGGGCGTAGGTCGGGCTGACCGTCGAGATCAGCGTCGCCAGTTGCAGCCCGGCCTTGAGGAAGGAGAGCTGGCTGTGGTACTCGACGCCGTGCATGTGCCAGGCATGTTCGGGCAGGCCGAGGGCGGATAGGTGACCGGCGGCGAAGTTGCCCTGGAAGGCGATGTTGTGTACGGTGACGACGCTGGCGGCGCCGCCTTCGTAATGCAGCCAGGCCGGGGCGAGCGCGGTTTGCCAGTCATTGACGTGCACCACGTCCGGCTGCCAGCCGAGCGGCGAACCGGCTTGCCCGAGTAGCGCGGCGACCCGGGAAAGCAGGCCGAAGCGGATACCGTTGTCGACCCAGTCGTCGCCGTGGGCGTCCAGATAGGGACTGCCGGGACGATCGAACAGGGTCGGGCAGTCGAGCAGGATCAGCGGCAGACCATCGGCCTCGGCGCCGAGCAGGCGGGATGCCGGCAGCGACGGGGCGAGCGCCGGCAGCTCGGCGAGTACGGTGGCCTGCGGGAAGGCCTTGAGCAGTGCCGGGTAGGCCGGAATCAGCACGCGGACGTCATTTTTCGCGCGGTGCAGCGCTGCGGGCAGCGCGGCGGCGACATCGCCGAGGCCGCCGGTCTTGACCCAGGGGGCCATTTCGGAGGTGGCGAAAAGGATGGAAAGGCCGCTCATCAGGTTCTCAGGGCGGCGAGCAGGCCACGGGTCGAGGCGTCGAAGGCGCTCGGGTTGTCGTTGCCTTCGAGGAGCGGCATCAGCTTCGTCGCGAGCCGCTTGCCGAGTTCGACGCCCCATTGGTCGAAGGAATTCAGGTTCCACAGCACGCCTAGGCAGAAAACCTTGTGCTCGTACAGCGCGATCAACTGGCCCAGCGTGTAGGGGTCGAGTGCGGGCAGCACCAGCGTGGTCGATGGCTGATTGCCGGGGAACACCTTGTAAGGCACCAAGGCTTCCGGAATGCCGGCAGCGCCGGCTTCGGCAGCCGTTTGTCCGAAGGCGAGCGCGGCGGACTGGGCGAGGCAGTTGGCAAGCAGGGGAATATGGTGGCCCGCCAGCGGAAAATCGCTCTCGCGCAAGGCGATGAAGTCGCAGGGTATGGTCCGGCCGCCCTGATGGATCAACTGATAGAACGAATGCTGGCCGTTGGTGCCGGCTTCGCCCCAGAGCACCGGGCAGGTTGCGACGCCGACCGGCTGGCCGTCGCGGTCGGTCTGCTTGCCGTTGCTCTCCATTTCCAGTTGCTGCAGATAGGCCGGCAGCAGTGCCAGAGACTGGCTGTAGGGCAGGGTTGCCGCGGTCGACGCGCCGAGGAAGTCGGTATTCCACAGGGTGAGCAGGGCCAGGGTCAGCGGCAGGTTGTCGCCTGGCCGGGCTTCGATGAAGTGCCTGTCCATGGCGCGGGCGCCGGCCAGCAGCTGCTTGAACTGCCGCCAGCCGATGGCGAGCGCCAGCGACAGGCCGATCGCCGACCACAGCGAAAACCGGCCGCCGACCCAGTCCCAGAACTCGAAGACATTGGCGGCGGGAATGCCGAACTCCTCGGTCAGTTCGAGATCGGTCGACAGAGCGATGAAATGATCGGCGACGGCGCTTTCCCGAGCGGCCGAAGCGAGCAGCCAGGCGCGGGCTGAACGGGCGTTGGCCAGTGTTTCCTGGGTAGTGAAGGTCTTGCTGGCAATGATGAACAGCGTCGTGCGCGGGTTGAGGCGGGTGAGCAGCGGGGCGATGTCGGCGCCATCGACGTTGGCGATGAAATGGACAGTGAGGTCCGCCAAATGCTGCGCGCTGAGTGCCTTGGCCGCCATCCGTGGCCCAAGGTCGGAGCCGCCGATGCCGATATTGACGATGTCGGTGATGCGTTCGCCGGCATAGCCGCGCCAACTGCCGCTATGCACGCTTTCGCAGAAGTTCTGCATGCGCTCGAGTACGGCACGGACTTCGGGCGGCTGCTCCTTGTCGGCGCGCAGTGCCATATGGCGGACGGCGCGGCCTTCGGTGTGATTGATCTGCTCGCCGGCCAGCATTTTTTGCTTCCAGCCTTCGATGTCGGCGGCCGCGGCCAGCGTGTGCAGCAAGGCCAGTGCTTCGGCATCGATGCGTTGCTTGGAAAAGTCGAGCAGCAGACCATCTTGGCGTAGTGAAAAGCGCTCGAAGCGGTGCGGGTCGTCGGCGAACAGATCGCGCAGATGCTGCGGGCGAATGGCCTCGGCGTGGGCAGCCAGTGCCCGCCAGGCGGGAGTATCAACGAGGCTCATAGCCAGACCATTAAACCCGTTTCAAATTGGTGGATGAGTGATGGATGGGTCGGGAAAATGCGGATGCGGTATTCCAGCTTGCCGCAAAGTTCCGGCGTCAGCTCGAGCGTGTACAGTGCTTCGCCATGGTTGGTGTTACCCGAGTTTTTCAGGGGATAGTGGCGGGCTCGACGAATGTAGTCTTTCTGGCTGGGGCGGCCGAACAGGGCCTCGACCGTGACATCTTCAGCAGCCAGCCCATTGAGCTGGACGGCGACCTCGATGTGCAGCGAGCCGCCAAACTTCATGCGGCGTTCGGGAGTGTCCAAGCGCTCCAGGCGCACGCCGGGCCAGGCGGCGCGGATCCTGGATTTCCATTGGGCGATGTCATGGGCGATGGCGAAATTGTTGGCTGCGAAGCGTCGACCGTCGGCCGAGGCCGGGGCGTAAAACTTGTTGACGTATTCGCTGACCATGCGGGTCATGTTGAAACGCGGTGAAATGGTCGCGATCGAGCGCTTGGACATTGCCACCCAGGCCGGCGAGTAGCCCATCGGGCAGTAGCCGACCGGGCCCTTCTGGTAATAGGTCGGGATGACGTGGTCCTGGAGCAGTTCGTAGAGCGTGCGCGCCTCTTCGGCATCGCGCTGGGCGTCATCGAGGTGGGCGGAGGCTGGTTCGATCGCCCAGCCGTTGGCGGCTTCGCCGTTCCCGTTGCCGTTGTCGTACCCCTCGCCCCACCAGCCGTCGAGCACCGAGAGGTTGAGGGCGCCGTTGATCGCCGCCTTCATGCCGGAGGTGCCGGAAGCTTCGAGCGGGTAAATCGGGTTGTTGAGCCAGACGTCGACGCCGGAGACGAGGGAGCGCGACAGGTTCAGGTCGTAGCCTTCGATGAGCAGGATGCGTCCCTCGAATTCCGGCAGCTTGGACATCTCGGCGATCCTGCGGATTATGGCCTGGCCGGGCTGGTCGGCCGGGTGCGCCTTGCCGGCGAACAGGAAGAGTACCGGCCGGTCGGCGTGGCTGATGATCTCGCGTAGCCAGCCCGGGTTTTGAAAGAGCAGCGCGGCGCGCTTGTAGGTGGCAAAGCGGCGGGCGAAGCCGATGGTCAGGATGTTCGGATTGGCCGGGTCGACGTAGCGGAGCATGCGGTCGAGGTGGGCCGGCGAACCCTGGTTGCGCCGGTGCTGTTCGGTGACGCGCTTGCGCACCACTTGCAGCAATTTTGATTTCAGTTGCTGGCGGATGCTCCAGAAGGTGGCGTCGGGAATCAGGTCGATACCAGTCCAGTTGGCTACTTCGCTTTGCCGCTCCTGCCAGCCGATACCGAGATAGCGTTCGAAGGTCTCGAACCATTCGGCAGCGAGGAAGGTCTGCAGATGGACGCCATTGGTGACGTAATCCATCGGGTTTTCGGAAGGCTCGATCTGTGGCCAGAGATGACGGCAGATGTCGGAAGACACATCGCCGTGAATGCGCGAAACACCGTTGTGGTGGCGCGAGCCGCGCAGCGCGAGGGCGGTCATGTTGAAGTCGGATTTGCCCGGTTCGGCGCCGAGCGCCATCAATTGCTCCCAAGGCAGGCCGAGGTCGTAGCACCAGCCCGAGAAATAATGGCGAATCATCTCCGCCGAGAAGTGATCGTGCCCGGCCGGGACGGGGGTATGGGTGGTGAATACGAGGTTGGCGGCGACTGCTTCGAGCGCGGCGGCAAACGGCATGCCCTTGCTGATCATGCTGTGCATGCGCTCGAGAATCAGGAAGGCGGCATGGCCTTCGTTGACGTGCCAGATCGTTGGCTTGAGGCCGAGTGCGGCGAGGGCGCGCGCGCCACCGATGCCGAGCAGGATTTCCTGTTCGATGCGTGTCGTCTTGTCGCCGCCGTAGAGGCGGTGGGTGATATCGCGGTCGCTCTCCGAATTTTGTGGCAACCAGGTATCGAGCAGTATGAGCCGGACGTGGCCGACCTTGACTTCCCAGATCTTGGCGTAAACGACTCGCCCGGGAAACTCGACCTTGACCAGGATGTCCGCGCCCTTGGCATCGAGTACCGGAGAAACCGGCAGGTCGTCGAAGTCGGAGTCGTTATAAATTGGCTGTTGCTGGCCGTTGGCATCCAGCGTCTGCTGGAAATAGCCCTGACGATAGAGGAGGCCGACGCCGATAAATGGCAGCCCCATGTCGCTGGCCGCCTTGCAATGGTCGCCGGCGAGAATTCCGAGGCCGCCGGAGTAGATCGGCAGGCTTTCGTGGAAGCCGAATTCAGCGCAGAAGTAGGCGATCAGGTCGTCTTTCTTGAACGGGTGACCATGCACGTGCGCCATGCTGGGCATCTCGTGATAGGTGTCGTAGGCAGAAAGGACGCGGTTCAGGGCACCCAGGAAAATGGGCGTTTCAGCAATGGCTTCCAGGCGTTTCTGGTCAGCGCGCTTGAGGAAAGCCTTGGGATTGTGATTGCTGGCCCGCCACAGTGGTGCTGACAGGCTGACGAACAGGCCACGGGTCGGGCGGTCCCAGCTATACCACAGGTTGTTGGCGAGTTCCTCGAGACGGGCAAGGCGTTCCGGGATTTGCGGGTTGACTTCGAGTTTGTAGATGGTTCCGCTCATGATGGTGTAGGCTCTATGGTCAGTTGGAGTTGTAGGGTGCAGGCATCGTTGGGAATGACCCAGTTCACGCTGAGTTCTACGGCCTGCATGATTTTTTCAAAGCCGGCTTCGGATTGGGAAACTGTCTGCTGCGGTCGACCGTGAATTTCGGCTGAAATTGAACTGTCCACCCGAATGCGGCCGCCGAGGACGCCGTCGGCAAGGGTGAGCGAGTTTGTCGCGTCGAGATCGAGGGCGTGGCCGAAGCCGCCGGGAATGCTTCCGTCGGCCAGGATGTAGTGGCCGAGAAAGCCATCGCAACTCGGCATCGCAAGGTTGAGGCGGGTCGTCAGGCGACGTCCGGCGAGGCCCTTGAGCTGCCAGGTAATCTTCGCGGCCGATCCGTTCAGCGCGTAGGTCTTGCTGATGCCGGGGCGCCTGAATTTCGGGGTGGCCGGTGCGTTGAGCTTGTAATCGCCGAGGCCCAGGCCATCGAGTTCATCCAGGCACAGCGCGCGCGGCAGGGCATCGGGCACGATGTCTTCGGGCGTCACCGGATGCTTGAAGCGAATGACGTCATGGGCCGAGGCAATGCCTTCACCGTGGTGCTCGGTCGGCACGCTGCCAATTTTGTCATGGTAGTGCTCGTGGTAGCGGCGCAGCGTATCGCCGAAATTGTGCGCCAGTGCATAGCTGCAGAGCTCGTGGGCGGCGCCCAGACCGTCATCGCGCACGACAAGCTGCAAATGCTCGTTGTGGATGAAGATTTCGCTTTTGCCGTCGAAATCGAGGTCGACCGCAACCGCAGCCGGGCGCGGTTGCAGCACGTCCAGCTTGGCTTCGAGCGCGACGATGTTGTTCCACACGGCGCGCCGCAGGTGCGGCAGGTAGAGGCCGCCGAACAGGCCGTGCCAGTAGGCGTCGTTGGCTTGGGCGCGGTAGAGGTCGGCGGTCAGCTCGGGCGGCGCCTCGGGCAACGCGGCGAGGCGGGCCGAGAGCGCCTGCATGCGCTTGTGCATCCAGTTGGCTTCTGCATAGCGCGAGAGAAAATTGCGCCAGATGCCACCGCGGATGAACGGCCGGTGCAGGTCGCTGCGCCCGGCTGCTTTTTCGCTGGCGAGCAGTTCCGAGTAGATGCCCGCCGCCGGCATCGGCAGCGTCCATTCGTTCATCTCGCTGTACGAGGTGGTCGGCAGATAGACGATGCCGCGCGTCGTGTGCCGCGCATGGAAATCGGCGTAGGTCGCGGTGCGGATTTTCGGGCTTGCCAGCACGCCTTCGATCAGCGCCTTCAGCCAGCCGCGGTTGTAGACCCAGTCGTAGGTTTCCGGCCAGATGCCGAATTTCTCGATGTCGTCGAAATAGATGGCGGCGGTGTGGCCTTGGTCGGCGAGGTTTTCCAGATAGCCGATGACCTCGTGCGCCGGCGAAAAGGGCAGGCGGTAACGCAGCGCTTCGGAAATCGGGAACAGATCGAGACGGGTACCATCATCCTCGGTGCTGAAGAAGCCGTCCAGCTCGTCGGCCGATTTGCCGGTGCAGAAGAAATGATAGTCGTCGACGGTTACGTAGGCGATACCGGTCTCGGCCAGTGCCGGCACGACCGACGATTCCCAGACGCGCTCGGTGAGCCAGGCGCCGGTCGGCGTGACGCCAGTCCAGGCCGCCAACTTGTCGTTCAGCGTGCGCAGTTGGCCGACCCGATCGCGGTGGGGAATGGCGGCGAGCACCGGTTCGGTATCGCCAGAACTGAACAGCTCGACTTGCCCGCGCGCCACCATTGCGGCGAGCAGCGCCATGTCGGCCGGGTAGCGCTCGCGCAGCCAGTCGAGCAGCCAGCCCGAGAAGTGCGCGGCGAAGCGGAATTCTGGGTAGGCATGCAGGGTTTCGATGAAAGGTTTGTAGCAGCGCAGGTGCGCATCCTCGATTACTTCCGGAAAATTGCCCACGGGTTGGTGGGCATGGACACCGAGAAGCAGGGTAACGGCTTGAGTCATTTTATTGTTTATGCCACCGGCAGAGCAGGTGACGGTATCCCTTGTGGATTCAATTGGCGCGACGCATGGTGCCGCCGCTTTCAGGCGTGCCGCCGCCGACGCTGATCGGGTGATCGAGGCTGTCGGGAACCGGCAGGCGGAGTAGGCGGTAGAGGGCTTTGATGTTTTCGCGGAACAAGCTGTCGAAGCAGGCGACCGACTGCGGCGAGTTGTAGTCGCCGAGCCACCAGAACCAGTCGGAACTCTCGCAGCCCGTCAGGCGGCGGAGGACTTCGTGCCGGTCCGCGTCACTCAGGCGGCTGCTGTTGAGTGCGCGGTCGGCGCATTGCTTGACGTCGCAGAGCAGTTCCCAGGCGCGGTTCTTGTCCGGATTGCCGATCCAGGTCGATAGCGTCCCGTAAACCCAGCTGCCGGCGGTGAGGTGCGGCAAACGGGTGCGCCGGTCATGCTGTGCCGCCGCTGCCTCGGAGAGTGTGACGGTACGGATATCAGGGTTTCCAGCCAGTGTTTCGTAAAGATCGTTGAAGAAATGCCAGCCGTTGTACGGGTAATACTCCCAGGCATTTTCACCGTCGAGAAAAACCGGGATCAGGTTGCGGGCATCCTGCAGGTGAATTGCGTCAACTTCGGTCATGAAATGCCGGGCGGCATCGCGGCCGTGCCAGTTGGCGTACTCGAAGCCAATCAGATCCGAGAGTTGTTCATTGCGAAAAAATAGCGTGATGTCACCGGGGGTGCCCTCCGGTGCTTGCCAGGGAACGGTGGTCCTGGCGTTGATGCCGGCGGAATGCTTGAGCACGCTGTGGCTGCTCGCCGTCCATTGAAAACCGGCTTCGGCGATTTGGTTCAGGAATGGTGTCGACAGTGCTCCTTCGGCCGGCCAAAGTCCGGCTGGTGGTTGGCCGAAGCGGCGTTGATGGCTTTCCTGCGCCATGGCCAGATGTTTGGCGACCCGTGATTGTCCGCCCGGGTATTCCGGAGCGGCGGGCAGCGTGCATTCCGGCCAGGCCTCGCGGGCCGCCTTGAAATCGATCAGCAGCGGCGCCAGCGGGTGCGCGGCCGGCGTGCAACTGAGTTCGACCTGGCCGCTTTCGGCCAGCGCGCGATAGCGCGGAATCAGCCCGGCGATCGTGGCGCCCAGTTCGCCGAGCAGCGCCTGACGGTCGGCCAGCGTGAAATTGACGCCCTTGGCCATCAGTTCGGGAATGGTTTTGCCGTTGCGGCGCAGGCTCTCGCCGCTCCAGGTCAGTAGGTACCAGGTGGCGAGATCGGCAAAGAAAGCGCCGGAAAGATAGCCGAGACCATTGCTGTCGTAGGCGCGGACGCATGCCAGGGTGTCGCGCAGTCGGCGGTACGGGGCGTACGGCTCGATCATGGTCGGTGCGTGGCAGCGGAAGGCCATGTCGAGCAGCCATTCGCGGTCCGCGGTCGGCAAGCTGTTCAGTTCCGGATGGCTGGCAATCCGCAGCAAGGGGTCGCGCCATTGGCAGGTTTCGAATTGCGTTGCGTAATCCTCGATCTGGTCGAGCAGAACCGGCACGAAGTTGACCGTGCACCGGATGTCCGGATGGCGCTCCAGGTGCGCCGCCATGTCGGAATAATCCTTGATGGCGTGCAACAGCACCCAGGGCAGCACGAACTGGCCGCTTTCCGGATGCCGGTAATCCGGCTGATGCATGTGCCAGAGGAAGGCGAGATCAGCCATCAGTGTTTTTCCGCCGCTCCTTGACCGAGCATCTCGGCGGTGACGAGGGTAATTCCCTTGGGGCTGACTTGGAAGCGCTTGCGGTCGGCTTCCGGGTCGACGCCGATAATCGTACCCTCGGGAATCCGGCAGTTTTTATCGATGATGCAGCGCTTGATCACGGAATGGCGGCCGATGACGACGCCGGGCAGGATCACCGAATCTTCGACCGTGGACCAGCTATGCACCCCGACGCTGGAAAAGAGCAGCGAACGTTTGACCGTGGAGCCGGAAATGATGCAGCCGCCGGAGATCAGGGAGTCGATCGCGGTCCCCCGGCGGTCTCCGTCATCGAAGACGAACTTGGCCGGCGGCAATTGTTCCTGGTAGGTCCAGATCGGCCAGTCCTTGTCGTAGAGATTGAGTTCCGGCGTCACCTTGGTCATCTCCATGTTCGCTTCCCAGTAGGCGTCGATGGTGCCGACATCGCGCCAGTAGGGCTTGTGATTGTCATCGCTGCCGACACAGGAGTCGGCGAAGCGGTGAGCGAACACGCGGTAGCGCGACACGATGTGCGGGATGATGTCCTTGCCGAAATCGCGACTTGATCCCTTGGTCAGGGCATCGCGCTCGAGCTGCTCGAACAGGAACTTCGAGTTGAAGATGTAGATGCCCATCGAGGCCAGCGCGCGGCCGGGCTGGCCGGGGATGGGTGGCGGGTTCTGCGGCTTTTCGACGAAGTCGACCACGCGCCCGGCGTCATCGACGCCCATGACGCCGAAATCGCGCGCTTCGTCGATCGGCACGTCGAGACAGGCGACCGACATGTCGGCCTGATGGTTGGCGTGGAAGGCCAGCATGCGGCCGTAGTCCATCTTGTAGATGTGGTCGCCGGCGATGACGAGTATATGTTCCGGGTTGGAGCGCTTGAGAAAGTGCATGTTCTGGAAGACCGCATCGGCCGTTCCCTGGTACCACTGCGTCTCGTCGATCTGCTGCTGCGCCGGCAGCAACTGGACAAACTCGTCGAAACGGCCGTCGAGGAAGCTCCAGCCGCGCTGGATGTGACGGATCAGGCTGTGCGCCTTGTACTGCGTGGCGACGCCGATCTTGCGAATGCCCGAATTGACGCAGTTGGACAGCGCGAAATCAAGAATCCGGAATTTGCCGGCGAACGGCACGGCCGGCTTCGAGCGGAAATCGGTCAACTGCTTGAGACGGCTGCCGCGCCCTCCGGCCAGAATGATTGCAAAGGTGTTGCGAGTCAGTTGGCTGATATAGCGCATGTCAGTCTGGTCGCGCATTTCGCAATATGCCTGCTTGGGGCATGGGGTATTGTTTGACATGCTGAGTCTCCCTTTCTTTAATTTAAGCTTATGATAATACGCTAGGGGGAAAAAATGCACTCTTCAGACGCGCTTTATCTGTTTAACGAAGGTCGGAATTTTCAGGCCTACCATCTGCTCGGCGCCCACCTGTCGGATAGCGGGACCGTATTTCGTGTCTGGGCGCCCAATGCCGGCCAGGTTTCGGTGGTTGGCGATTTCAACGGCTGGCGTGGCGGGGTCGATGCGCTGCGGCCGCTCGGGTCCTCGGGCGTCTGGGAGGCGACCGTTACGGCAGCCCTGCCCGGCAGCCTCTACCGCTTCGAAATCGTCAATCGCCATAGTGGTGCCAAGCTGATCAAATCCGACCCTTACGGACGTGGTTTCGAACTGCGCCCGGGTTCCGCCGCCTATGTCACGGCGCCTTCGCAGCACGTCTGGAGCGACGCCGACTGGCTGACCCGGCGCGCGAAATGGGATTGGCAGCATGCCCCGGTCAACATCTACGAACTGCATCCCGGCTCCTGGATGCGCCACCCGGACGGCAAACCCTACCTGTGGCGGGAACTGGCCGAGCGCCTGGTTCCCTATGCCGTCGAACAGGGCTACACCCACCTCGAACTGCTGCCGGTCACCGAGCACCCGCTCGACGAATCCTGGGGCTACCAGACTACCGGCTACTTCGCGCCGACCGCGCGCTACGGTTCGCCAGACGACCTGCGTTTCTTTATCGACACCTGCCATCAGGCCGGCCTCGGCGTCATCCTCGACTGGGTGCCCGGTCACTTTCCGCAAGACCATTGGGCGCTCGCCAAATACGATGGCACCGCGCTCTACGAGCACGAAGACCCGCGCCTCGGCCTGCATGTCGACTGGGGAACCCACATCTTCAACTACGGCCGCCACGAGGTACGCAGCTTTTTGTTCTCGTCCGCCTACTGGTGGCTGGCTGAATTTCATTTCGATGGCCTGCGTGTCGACGCCGTCGCCTCGATGCTCTACCTCGATTACTCGCGAAAGGCTGGCGAGTGGCTACCCAATAAGTTCGGCGGACGAGAAAATCTCGACGCCGTCGATTTCCTCAAGGATCTCAACACGATGGTGCACGCCGAGTTTCCCGGCGCGCTGACCATCGCCGAGGAATCGACGGCGTGGCCAATGGTTTCGCGCCCGACCTATGTCGGCGGCCTGGGCTTCTCGATGAAATGGAACATGGGCTGGATGAACGACACCCTGCGCTACTTTCATCGCGACCCGATCCATCGCCGCTGGCACCATGACGAACTGACCTTCGGCCAGGTCTATGCCTACAGCGAAAACTACGTCCTCCCCTTCTCGCACGACGAAGTGGTGCATGGCAAGGGGTCGCTGATCGGCAAGATGCCGGGCGACGCCTGGCAGCGCTTCGCCAACCTTCGTCTGCTGCTCGCTTGGCAGACCTTTACGCCGGGCAAGAAACTGATGTTCATGGGCTGTGAATTCGGCCAGCAGCGCGAATGGTCGGAAGCGTGGGAACTCGACTGGAACCTGCTGGCCGACCCCGGCCACAGCGGCGTGCAGCGCTTGGCCGGCGATCTCAACCGCCTCTATCGCGACACGCCGGCCTTGCACGAACAGGATTTCGACAGCCGTGGTTTCGAGTGGATCGACTGTCACGACAGCGAACACTCGGTATTGTCATGGCTGCGCTGGGGACGCGACGGCAGTTTTGTGGTTGTCGCGGTCAACTTCACCCCGGTGCCACAATCCGCCTACCGCCTCGGCGTACCGCGGGCCGGATGCTATGTCGAAATCCTCAACAGCGATTCGGCCTATTACGGCGGCAGCAACCTCGGCAATGCGGGGGCGATCGATGCGTGCGAGGGCGAATGGATGAACCGCCCGGCGAATCTTGAAATCACGATTCCACCGCTGGCGGCGGTCGTGTTGCGGCTGGAGTGAGTGGCCGTACCCGACCCATGCCTGCCGCTCGATGAAAATGAAAGTGATCATTCGCGGGAGGCTGCGGCAATAGCGAAGCGGTCGTTCAAATGCAATTTTTGATTTCTGATTTTTCATCCCACCATAATGATCTACCTTGACTTGCATGAAAATTCGTATTCGCAGTAGATAGACAACATAGGTCATATCGATGGAAGGAATTTATATCCTGGGGGTGGGATTAATGGCTCCCTTCTTGGTAATTCCGATAGTTCTTTACATCTTTTTTAAGAACGCTGGCTTGCCACCGAAGAACCCGGATCGGGATTTGAACCTCTCGAAACAGCGCTCTGTGGAAGAACCTGCAACTGATTCAGATGCCGCAGATGCAGGGGCAGATATTCAATGTCAGTCACCGCGCTCATTTGTGCTTTTCGTCGCGCTTGGGGCGGTATTGCCCGCTGTTTTTTTCATCGCTCAGGTAGTTTTTGACCCATCAGCTGGTGCTGCGGATATTTTTAGGGCTGTTCTACACACTGCATTTTGGGGGGCGGTGGGAATGGTACTTGGGGCGATTGTCTGGGATAGCCGTGGGCGACCAATGTAAATACATCTAATCTTCTGCAACACTTATTTGCCGTTAATCCCTCTGACCTGAGTTGCTCTTATGCTGCACAGCAGAGGCTGTGGTCAAAAATTCGATCAACTCCCAATGACTGGTTCGGAGCAAAGGGGTAACTGAACGTCGGCTATGGAGAAATTTTCCGACTGTCTCTTCATGGCGTGCGCCGTGATAAGGCGGCGTTTCCCTGTGGGTGAAAGCCCCACCCGGCGAACTGCTCCAGCCGGAAGCACCCGGAGCAACTATGGAGGCAACGAAATGGTTGAAGCCTTTGGGTAAAGCTTGTCACGATATACGGTGACAGCGCGAGTGTGCAGGCCGTAACGCGAGTAAACACTGAGTAAGCCTCGAAAAGGACGATGCGCAGGCCGACCTGGCGGCCATACCGGGGAAGGCTGATATGAGTGGGATGAAACGAGCAAAGTAGTACGCCCATTCGCTGCGCCGGGGTAGTGGTGACAGCATGTACACAAGGGAAGCGCGCGCAACACGGGAAGCCCCTTGGCGAGGTCAGGGATGGCCAACCGAACACCCGTGAGGGAAGGTTCGGGCGTCATGGGGTGGCGGAGAGGCTCGTAGTACCGAGGAAGCTGGGTAATGCCGGTGGAGGGAAGGGGCCTTGGTTCAAGATAGACGCAAGACGTAGCGAAGGACAGGAGATTGGGCAACCTATCAACTCCGATTAGCGTTCAGAAGTTGCAGATGGCGTTACACGCAAAAGCGAAGTCAGATGCTGGTTTTCGTTTCTACGCGCTGTACGACAAGATTTGCCGTGAAGACATATTGGCCCATGCCTACGCCCAGTGTCGCTCGAATAAGGGTGCACCGGGAGTGGATGGTCAGGAGTTCGCGGATGTCGAAGCGTATGGCGTCGAGCGATGGCTGGCGGAACTGGCGCAAGCCCTCCGGGAGGAGAGCTATCAACCGGACCCGATCCGGAGAGTGTTCATACCGAAACCCAATGGCAAACTTCGGCCGCTGGGAATCTCGACCCTGAAAGATCGAACCTGCATGACGGCAGCGATGCTTGTGCTCGAACCGATCTTTGAAGCCGACCTTCCTTCCGAGCAGTACGCGTACCGGCCGGGCCGCAATGCCCAGCAGGCGGCAGAGGAAGTGAAGAATCGACTGTACTTTGGCCAGACGGACGTCGTTGACGCCGATCTCGCGGACTACTTCGGCAGCATTCCGCACGCAGAACTGATGCAGTCGCTGGCGCGGCGCATCGTGGATCGGCGTGTGCTGCATCTGATCAAGATGTGGCTGGAATGTGCTGTCGAGGAAACAGACCAACGAGGGCGGAAGAATCGCACGACCGAAGCCAAGGACAAGGGGCGAGGTATTCCGCAGGGATCACCCATTTCACCACTGTTGTCCAATTTGTACATGCGACGGTTTGTGCTGGCGTGGAAGAAACTTGGGCTGGAGCGACGCTTGGGCAGTTGCATCGTCACCTACGCTGATGATCTGGTGATCCTCTGCAAACACGGTAAGGCAGAAGAGGCCTTGCAGTGGATGCGGGCGATCATGGGGAAACTGAAGCTGACGGTGAATGAGGAAAAGACACGACTCTGCAAGGTGCCGGAAGAGACGTTCGAATTTCTGGGATTCACGTTTGGCAGGCGGTATTCGGCGACGACAGGAAAGCCACGTGTGGCTCTGTGGCCGTCGAAGAAAAGCATCCTGCGCATGGTCGAAAAGGTCCATGCGCTGACCGAACTGAAAACGGGCTGGCAGGATACCGAGGAACTGGTGGGAAAGTTGAACCGCTCGTTACGCGGCTGGGCGAACTACTTCAACGTAGGAAGCGTCAGTCGTGCCTATCGGGCGCTCGACACCTACACGGCAACGCGGTTGCGTCGGTGGTTGCGCAATAAGTACAAGGTCAGGCGACGCAGGGGCGGGACCTATCCACTCTCGCACCTCTACGGGTACTTCGGTCTCGTACGTTTGTCCGCACGAGGGCGTAGCGTGGCGTGGGCGTAAGCGTGAGTTCTTGTCCGAGAGCCGGATGCGGTAGCTCCGCACGTCCGGTTCGATGAGGGGGATGTGGAAACGGGGTTACGGCAAGGCTACTTGGGCACCGTCAGACGAAAGGGACGGATCGGACAAGCCAAACCTACTGCTACCGCGCCACATCTCTACTCTACCGCTCTCTGTTCCATGACAAATGAGAGTCGGTTGATCCGCCTGCATCAAGCCTGAACTGGCGCTATTGACCCAGAAGAATCATTCAGCCTTTGATGTTGAAAATTGCGGCTTTCCGTGGGGGCGCCGCAGCAAACCAACGCGTATTGACCCCCAGTTCCCCAGCGTTTGTAGTCATCTGGAAAAACACAAAATTCCGGACACTCTTGAAATACATGGGCCAACGAATTCGTCGGAGGGGCTGCAAAGTAGACTGCGACATCGTGCCGCATGGGCCAACTACTCTCGTGCCGTTCTTTGTTCGGACTATCCTTGAACACTTCTCAGCACCACCGCCTCAGCCATTTTGTTATTTGAGTGCCAGGACCCCTTTGGGGCAATGCATGAGCTTTCCCTGATTCAACGCCGAAACATTTTAAGGTAGTGCCCCTCGAAATAGCGCTTGGCCCAGTGGAACAGGCGCGAAGACGGCAGCAGCCAGGAATGTTTCAGGTCACGATAGACCATGATGCCTTTGTCGATTGTATCGACGATGCAGATCAGTTCGATCTTGAAACGCGCCGAGGGTTGCTTGCCGTCCAGTACCAGAAGCAGGTTCTCCGCTGCCGCCTTGGCTTGCAGATCGGCCATGTGCGCCTGCTTGGGCATCCAATCCGGGCCGGGGAAGCTGCCGGCATCGCCGGCAACGAAGACTTTCTCGGCGCCGTCCGCCCGGCAGAACTCATCGCCCTGGAAGAAGCCGCCGGGCGACAGCTTCAGGCCCGCTTCCGGCGCCCAGGCTGGGCCGGTGAGACCGGGCATGAACAGAATCAGTTCGGCGTTGATATGGCCGCCCTCCGTATCGACACCCTTTTCCGAGAAGGATAGGGGCTTGTGCCCCAGATGCGTGTCAATGCGGCGCTTGGCCATTTCCTGGAGGAGACCGGTAACCGCTTTTTCGCCCAGTCGCTTGCCCGGTTCAGTAGCCGCGTTGAAGAAGGTCAGTTCGATCTTGTCACGCTTGCCTTGCCGACGCAGCAGGGTATCCAGACCGAACAGCAGTTCGAACATCGGGCCGCCGCGCATCGCGGAAGGTTCGTTGGGATTGCCGCCAAATCCGAGCGCGATGCGGCCACCTTGCATCGCGTTGACGCGGTCGCGGATTGCTTCCGCCGAAGCCACGCCCTCGCAGAGAGTTAGCGCATGTTCGATGCCTGGCAGTTTTTTGATGAAACGAGCACCGGTGGCGATGATCAGGGCATCGTTCTGAACTTCGCCGGCGTCGGTCAGTACCGTGCGCCCCCCGTCGCGCAAGCCGGTGACGCGGCCGGCCACGAACTCGACCTGATGGTCTTTCAGGAAGTGATCCAGCGGCAGAATCAGGTCGCTGCCTTTGCGCAGGCCTGAAGGAATCCAGATCAGGCTGGGCAGATAGATAAATTCGGCCTTCGGCGCCACCAGGGTGAGGCGGGCTTTTGGCGCTCGCTTGCGCAGTTCGCGGGCGGCGGTCAGCGCGGCAAAGCCGGCGCCGAGAATGACGATGCGGGGAGAGGTATTCATGGAAATCTTGATCGGGTGGTTGGGTTTATGGAGCGGATTTTTCCAGCACGCGGCTGATGCTTGCTTTCAGTTTGATGGACATGGGGGCATCGAGCTTGTCTGAATATCCGTGCATTTAGACTGCGTTGAGAAGGGGGCATAATCAAAATATACATAAGAAAGAATACCTCGGTCTGACGTGTCGTCTTCTTTCGGAGTTGCTGTTGATGTTCATTTCGCCAGCTTCCGCGACCCACGAATGCCTGCTCGTGGTTGCTTGCCGACCATGTCAGTAAATTCCGTCGGCTGGTTCAGCGTATGAAAGTGGTGGTTTTCTGCCATTTTCAGGCGTTGACCGTACCCAGATGGAAGTCCCCTTGGGGGATGACAGGGTGGACTTTTTCGTATTGCTTCAGCAAACACTGGTGCATTGCACAGCCTTCGAGGTTGAGGCCAGGGGATTGCAGGCCGAAGAAGCGCAGGTCGCCGTCGATCAGGTCGGTGGCCTGGTCCAGCGTTTCGTCGCCATAGAGGCCGACCAAGGCTGCTTCATGGGCATCCGGATCTTCCATTTCGAGCAGGGTTTCGATGCAGCGATAGGTGCGGCGGCGGCCGGCGTCGAGTTGGGCGAACTGGCGGACCCATTCGCAACCTTCGCGGATGGCGTCTGGGTCGCCGGCAGCCAGTGCCAGCATGGTCTTCAGTTCGCCGACGCGCAGATCGGCCCAAATTGATCCGGCATCCGGCGCAAGGCCGATCAGCGCGGCGACCGGGCGTTCGTCGGCAATGTTGAGTTCATTCAGGGTGTCGAGCAACTGGCCGCACTGGTCGTCGTCAAGTTCGGCCAGGTTGAGGATGGGCGGGCGGACAGCCGCGCCGTTGCTGTTGTTTTCCCATTCCAGATCGTCGATCGGGTAGATCTCCGACATGGAGGGCACGAGAATGCGGCAAGCGTAGACGCCAAGATGATCGAAGTCGGCGACGTAGATGTCGTGGCCATCAGCCTCGATGCGCTCGCACAGCCAAGCGTAGTCGTCGGCGGTGCGGCCTTTTTCCAGATCGTTAAAGTTCCAGTCGACGAACTCGAAGTTGGGGTTTTCGTTAAAGAAATTCCAATGCACGATCCCGCTCGAATCAACGAAATGGATTTCGATATTCGGCGCGCTGGCGACTTCATCGAGATCGAAGCCGGGCGGCGGAAAGCCGTCGAGTGCTTCCAGGGCACGGCCCTGCAGCAGTTCGGTGAGCGCCCGTTCGAGGGCGATCTCGAAACGCGGATGGGCGCCGAAGCTGGCGAAAACGCCCTGGTCGTGCGGGTTGAGCATGGTCACGCACATCACCGGATATTTGCCACCGAGCGAGGCGTCCTTGACCAGAATGCCGAAGCCGGCGTCGCGCAGCCCGGCGATGCCGGCGGCGATGGCCGGGTAACGGGTGATGACCTCTTCCGGTACATCCGGCAGGCAGATACCCTCGGCGATCACCTTGAACTTGACGTGGCGTTCGAGGATTTCCGACAGCGCCTGGGCGCACGCCTCGGCCTGCGTGTTGCCGGCAGACATGCCGTTGCTGACGTAAAGGTTGCTGATGATATTGACTGGGAAAAAGACCTCGGCGCCGTCGCGCTGCCGCACATACGGAATGGCGCAGATGCCGCGCTCGTAATGGCCGGTGTTCATGTCGATCAAAGCTTCGGCCGGAATGTTGCCTTCCGGATTGTAGAAAGCCTGCAGTTCCGGCGTCAGCAATCCGGCCGGCCACGCTTCGTCGGTGACTGGAAACCAGCGTTCGCGCGGGTAATGGGCGAATTCGCGGTTGGCGATCTGCTCGCCGAGGTAATAGTGGTTCCAGAAATAATTGCAGGACAGGCGCTCGAAATACTCGCCGAGCGCGCTGGCGTGCGCGGCTAGCCTGGTCGCGCCCTTGCCGTTGGTGAACATCAGCGGGCATTCGCGGTTGCGCACATGCACCGACCAGACGTTATCGACCGGGTTCAGCCAGGAGCATTCCTCAAGTTCGAAACCAAGAGCGGCCAGCCTGGCCTGCATCGAGGCGATGGAGTGTTCGAGGGAGGCATCCTTGCCCGGAATGAAGTGTTCGCTTTGCATCGGGCGTCCTGCCGGATAGGTGAGGTGCGCAGTGTACGCCATGGCGGTGGAAAGCCGGAGCGGTTAACGCGTACGGAATACGCCGATTTCCAGCGTGGTGCTGCCCCGCACATTGACGACGAACTCCCGACGGCCCTCATCGCGCAGACGCCAGGGCAACGGAAGATTGTCAGGCTGCACGGTGATGACATTGTTGCCAGACCGCACTTGCGGGAACTCGAATCGTCCTGTCGAATCCGTCCGGGTCACGAATTTTCCATTGAGTATCACCGTGAGGTTGGCGACACCCTGCTCCCCGGAATTCATCCGGCCATCGTCATTCTGGTCGAAGTAGATGATCCCCGTCACACGGCCCGCACCGTCGCCGGGTAGGCCGCCAAGGGGCGCGGCGCTTCTGCCGGCGTTGAACTCATAGCGCAGCGACAGAAACACCCCGCGATCATTCCATTTCTGCGTTTCCGTCAGATCCGGATTCATGATCGGCGAGTCCACCACCAGCGGGCGCCAGACGGTCGCGTTGTTCTCGTAGGCGAAGACACTGGCCATCCAGTTCGGCAGGAAGCGCCAGTTGACGCCGACATTCACATAAGTCGACGGTCCTTGAAGCGATCCGGCCTTGGAATTCCACTGAATATTCCCGTCGACCGTGACATTGTTGCCCAGGTCGCCGCCGCCGTAGACGGATAGCCCCACGTTGTTGAAGGAGCCGAAGTCGTTTTGCTCGTGCAGCAGTGAAACGGCGGTGCTCAGGCGAAATGACTGTTGCAGCGGCCAGGTTTGATCCAGGGTAAGCTGCGATCCCTGACGAGCGGTATCCTCCGCATGGTTTACTTGCAGGCGTGTCGAGCCCCAGGCGTTCTGATTGTCCGTAAAGGCAAACGCGGACCAGGCATCGCTCAATCCCTGCCGCACATTGGCGCCACCGCCAAGCCCCCAGTCACGCGAGACCTGGTAGCGAGCGTTGCCGGTTAGATAAGTCGAGCCGCGATAAGCCCCGGAAACCGGGGTGGCATAGTCTACGCCACCATCCAGTTGCCACTGGCGGCTCTGATAATTGGCACGATAATAAGCGCCTTGCATGTCATTGACGATCTGCTGGTTGCCCCAAAGCAGCCCCGGTTCCAAATAAAAAAGGCCTGCGTTGTGATCGACGACCTCGCCCCGGAACCATCCGTCGACCCAGCCGCCGCCATGGAATCCGTTCAGATTCGATTCGACACCGATAATATTGGCCTGGACGCTGGCGCCCGTACTCTTCCAGGCGGCGCTGGCGAGCGTGCCGGTTGTCGAGAGCACCGGGCCTTTGAAGTTCGTGTACGGATTGGGATTGAGGTATACGTCATTGGCGCCAACTGCCTGAATACCCACCTCCCAGTTTTCAGCAGGCGCGGTCTGGCCACCCGCCGAGAAGACTGTTCCTGGCAAACGAAAGAAGGCAGGCACACGGATTCCAGTATAAATGCCGGGTTGCCCGACGCCTGCCGTAAGTTGTGTTCCGGGGCCGTTGATGAATTCTGTCGATCCGCCAACCATCGTCATGGTCGGTATGAAGAAACGATATTGACGGCGCGTGAGATCGATACTCGGTGTGTTGATCATGCCGAGACCATTGTTGGCCCGCCAGCCATCCTCGAAAGCGAGATTGCGCTGCCATGCCGTAACTACATCGTTACCCCCTTCGCGGAGCGAGCCTTCGAGGCTGAAGGCCCCGTAGTTTTCCGTCTCGCGCTTGAGGCCGAACAGAACCCCGTCTTCCTGAACGGATTCACCGTTGCGCTTCAGTATCGTCTTGACCAGCTCGATGCGGGCGCCGCGCACAGGGCCGGATTCATCATACGAGATGTCACCGGCTTCCGGATCGGTCCATAGCGCATCGGCGGGAAGCAGCCGATCTTCGTAAACAGCATTGTCGGCGCCACTGGATAATGGCGCGCTCGAGGCGTTATGGAAGGAAAGTGTCGCGAGCAGGCAGGCAATCCGTCTCGCCGGGGCGCTTCTCATTACTCAAAGCGCTGTTCGAAGGGAATACGCTGATCGCCCCATTCGATGTGGCCACGCACCACGACGGGATAGGCGATGCGGGCTGCCTCGCCGCGCCGGGTCGCGGCCGAAAGTTCGATGATGCGCGATTCTCCCGGGAGAATCGGAAAGGTCGACGGTGAAAATTCGAGTTCCTGCCCCCTGGCATCGGTGCCAGACAGGAATCCGGACAGGCGGCCATGCGCATTGCCGGTATTGCGCACCTTGACTATCGGCAAGCGCGCGCCGTTAACCTCGCGCGTTCCGGCTGCCGCAATATCGAGAACCGGTGCCACGCCGCCCACGGCGACATAAAAAATAACCCCGACCCGTCCCGCCACCGGAAGACTGGGGCCGGACGGGCTTTGCACAATCTGGTCATCGCCTTCGATCATCAGCGCAAAGCGGCACTCCTGGGCCGTTGCGTCCTCGGGAACATCCACCTGTACGCGGAATCCCACCCGGCGCCCCGGCGGCGCGAGAATCTCGCGGTTTTCAATGGAAACCCATGGCCGGCAGCTTCCAGGTTCAAGCTCGTCCTTGAAAGTCACCGTGCCATCGGCTCCGAACGTCCAGTCGGCGGTCTTCATGCGATAACGCGCCGGGGTGGCGGCGGCATTGGTGATGCCGACGACCTCGGTCGCGCGACCGCCTGGCTTTGCGGAAAGTTCGAAACGCGGCGGCGAAACGACTGCGGCGAACTGGGCAAGGGCAGCGCCAGAGCCTGCCAGCAAAAGCGCGATTGCCGCTGCCCGGGCAAATTTGTTGAGGACGATAATCATTGGTCGACGTCGATTTCGAAATGAAAGCTCAGGCGCTGAATGGATTGAAGGCGCGTGCCGTCAACCTCCAGCTTCAGCACCAGAAGTCCTTCCATGATGGGTGAGGTGATCGGCCCGGCATAGATCAGCGCGCGCTGGCCGGAGATCAGGCTCCCGGCCGAGAAACGTCCGTGGGCAGGCCAGGAAGCGCGAATCGGACCTATCGGCTGTTCGGGAAGTACCATGAATATCCGGCCGGTACGGCCCACCCATTGCGCCAGATTCAGGCGAACCTGCACTTGGGCGCCGCCCTCCATCGTGTTGTCGACTTTCCTGGACGGGGCGAGCTGGCGCCAGTACATGCGCGTGATGCTTTCGAGCGAGGTGCCCGTATCGTCGATGCGCGCGGTCGCCGCCCATAAGCAGGTGCCTATCATGCACAGTCCGCTCAGCAAGAGCGGTCGAATCAATCCGGAGAAACTCACGGAGCGGTCAGCGTATAGGTTACGCGTCCGGTGTAAGTCCCGGCTGCACGGACAGCGCTATTCGCGTAGGAGAAGGTGTGGCAGCTTTCCGCCCACTGGTTGCGCGCAATGGTGCCGATTGTTTGCACCGCGCCGGTAAACGTGCCGGCGGGAAAAGGCTGGGCGCCGCTGTCGCTATTGCCGCTGCTGGTCCAGGAGATCTGCGAGAAGGGAATCGTGTCGCCGGCGGCGCTGACCAGATTGGTGGGGGCCGTGGCCGTCAACGTCGCGGCAGTACCGGCGGTATTGCTGTTATAGCGGTAGAACCCGCCGATATACAGTTGTGCCGGTGCGTTGCAGAAAACAAAGCCATCATAGGAACTCGCGCCAACAGTACTATCGGTGGTCATTGCCTGTGCCGCGCCGCTGCCCACCGCACTGGCAGGTACGGTGACCGAAACCAGGTTGACCGTCGCATTGTTGCCGGGCGTGCCGCCGCCACTGTACGTACCCGTGAATCCGCCGACGCCTACTTGCAGATAGATTGCACGCGGATTCGCGGCGGTGATAGTCGTCGTGAATGCCCAAGCGGAGCTGGCTGACGCAAGCGCGAAAGAGGCCAAGGCGATTGCCTTGGCCACGGGATATGTAGTCCGCGAGTGCGTCAGCGTCATGGCCCCAATGCGCCGGATTTTCTGGCGCACCGTATATCAGGGCAGGGTTGCGGTATAGGTGACGCGACCGTTATTGGTGTTTACCCCGCCATAGGTGCCGGATGGAACGATGGCGCTGTTGGCGTACTTGTAGGTCCACTGGGCGTCCTGATTGACCACCTTGCCCACCGCGGTGAGGGTGACGCTGCCGCTCGTGCCGTTGGCCAGCGTTGGCGGGGTCAGTATCGTACCCGTGGTCAGCGCCGCTGCCGTGGTAGTGATTTCCGAAAAATTGATCGAGTCAGCGCCATTGCTGAGGGCGCCGGTTGCCACCGAGGTCAACCCGATGTTGCCGCCGTTGCCACGCACAATGGCGGTGACGGTGCCATTACCGAGGTTTCCGCTGCCTGCCGTCGCTGCGACAGGTGTGCCGTTGCCGATACTTGCGGCGGGCACGACAAAGTCAATCAGGTCGACCGCGACGTTGTTGGCGTAGAGCGTGCCGGTACCAACCTGGAGAAACAGAATCTTGGGGATCGTGATTCTGAAATCGACCCGCGCCGTGGCCGTCAACGCTCCTGCGCCCGTCTGAAAACTCGATTCCGCACGGGCTACGCCGGACAGTCCGGCTGCAATCAAGGCAAGACCCAGAGCAAGTACTTTACGGCTGCTTCCGTTGTTCATTTCCAATCCTTTCAAACTATACGAATAATCAAAACTGCCGAATATTATACACCTTGGCTTTCGCGGCGATGTTCAATACATACAGTTTGCCGTGATGTCGAACGCTTGTCTGTTACATATTTCACGCACACCGATATATCGTGCAAATTTGTTCTCGGCGAAATATCCGTGGCTGCGCACGACGGCGCCGAACCTCAGTCGTGGCGTGGCGGCGGGGCCATGCGTGGCGCCGTGTCGCGCAGGATGAGCGCCGGTGCGGCAAAGGGCGCCAGGCGTTCGAGGAAATCCAGCAGTTCGAGGACCGGCGAGTTGCGGAAAAATTTGGCGGCCGGCGTTTCGATCCAGATGCGGTCGGCGTAGGCCAGCAGTTCGTAGGGGCGGTCGCCGAAACCGTCGTGATCGCGGTCGAAACCCTCGTAGCCGTCCCAGTAATTGCCCCACCAGGTATCGTTCATCGGGTCGCCGTCGCCGATGATAGTGACTGGCCACAGGTTGCCGCGGAAGGTGTTGCCAATGGCGATATGCCCGCCCTTGGCGCCGTAGAAATAGACGCCGGTGATGTTGTGGGCGACCAGGTTGTCGATGAAGACGATGCGGTTGATCGGGTCCATCGGCGAGTCGGCCATGATGCCGTGCGCGCAATGGATGATCTCGTTGTTCTCGATCAGCGCCGCCGAGGTTTCCTTGAGCGCGATGCCGGCCCCCGAGGCATCCATGGCGTGCAAGACACGATTGTTGCGGATGATCATGCCATCGGAATTGAGGACGATGATGCCGGTCGAGTTTTTTTCCAGATGGTTGCGGTCGACCAGGCTGCGATGCGAAAAAAGGAAATTGAAGGCGCGCCGGCTGTCCTTGATGGTATTTCCGGTGAAGCGGTTGAGCGGCGAATTGGTGACCGTGATGTCGCGGATTTGCGCGATGTCGTTGTCCTCGATGCGATTGCCGGTGCTGTACCAGAGGCGCACGCCGTCGCCACGGTCGGCCGAATCGACTGGGCGCGAACGGATGCGGTTGTTGCGCACGACGCTGTCCGTCACCTTGTGCAGCGAAATGCCGAACAGCACATCCTCGATCACGTTGTTCTCGATCAGCAACTGGCTGCCTTCGGCCATCACGGCGCCATCGATCTTGTCGTGCGAGTCGCCGCTGCCGCGCAGGATCAGGCCGCGCAGGGTCACGCGATCCGTCTTGACGGTGAGGACAGTGCCCTTGCCGCCGGCGTCGATGATGACCTTACCGTCGCCGTCAAGGATGATGGGCTTGGAAATGACCGCCGGACCCTGGTATATCCCCGGCGGCAGGCGAATGCTGGCGCCGGGTAGCGCCGTGTCGAGCCAGGGCTGGAGTGGCTGGGCGGCGAGTGTTGGCAGGCTGTGGCTCAAGACGAGGAGGAGGGCAATGCGGAGGAACTTCATCGGGCTGGAATCTAGCCGGCAAGGGCGCAATCCGGCGTGAACCTGCATCAAGTTTTGTGGATGTTTGCCCGCATGGCGCGCCGGAAACAAAAATGCCCGCCATTCGGCGGGCATTCTGACTGGCGGCGGTAAACCTTAGTTGACCTTGGCGCTCTCGCGCAGCTTTTTGACCAGTTGCTCGATCTGCTGCTGCTGGGCGCGCTGCTGGAGTTGCGGCTTGATCTGCTCGAACGGCGGCGGGGTCAGCGGACGGGTGTCTTCGAGGAAGATGACGTGGTAGCCAAAGTCGGTCTTGACCGGCGTCTTGGTGAGTTCACCCTTCTTCAACTTGATGAGCGCCTCGGAGAACGGCTTGGCGTAGGCGTTCGGCGAATTCCAGCCGAGGTCGCCGCCGTTATCCTTGGAGCCCGGATCCTTCGACTGCTTGGCCAGTTCGGAGAACTTTTCGCCCTTGTCGAGCTTGACGATGATCGCCTTCGCGTCGTCTTCGTTGGCGACCAGGATGTGCTTGGCCTTGTATTCGGTCGTGCCGAGGTTGCCCTTGATCGCGTCATAACCCTTGCGCAACTGGTCGTCGCTGATCGGGTTGGCACGCACGTAGTCGGAGAGGTAAACTTGGATCAGCACTGCCTGCTTGGCGAGTTCAACCTGGCCCTGAACCTCGGAGCTCTTGTCGAGGCCTTTCTTCTTGGCTTCCTGGACCAGGATTTCGCGGCGGATCAGTTCTTCCTTGACGGCGTTTTGCAGTTCCGGCGAATCTGGCGTGCCCTGGGCCTTTTGCTGGGCGATGAAGGCGTTGTAGGTGTTCTGGGAAATGGCCTGGCCATTGACAGTGGCAACGGCGCCGCCCTTCTCGGCAGCGACGACCGGGGCGGAAACGATGGTGCCAGCCACGAGCAGAGCGGCCAGATGGGAGACTTTGATCATTCGATATTCCTTGTATATGGGAGAAAAAGCCCGACGATTATACTTCGTCGGGTGAAAAAGCGCGGATGCTGAGCGCATGGATGCGTCCACGCATCAGATCACCGGCCGCGTCATAGATGAGTCGGTGACGCTTGACCGTATTATGGCCGGCGAAGGCGGCGGCGACTATGGTGATTTTGTAATGGCCGCCGTCTTTCGCACCGGCATGGCCGGCATGGCGATGCGACTCGTCCTCGATGGCGATGGATAGCGGTTCCAGCGTGGCCAGCCGCTGACGCAGCAATTCAATAGTTTCGCTGCTCATGCGGGCAGCACCTTCTTGAACGGTTTGACAGTGACCTTGCCGTAAACACCGGCCGCGACATACGGGTCGGCGTCGGCCCAGGCTTGGGCAGCGGCCAGCGAGTCGAACTCGGCAACGATGACGCTGCCCGAGAAGCCGGCCGGGCCGGGATCGGGCGAGTCGATGGCCGGGCAGGGGCCGGCAAGGATCAGGCGGCCTTCCGACTGCAGTGCCTGCAGGCGTTCGACGTGGGCGGGGCGGGCAGCCAGGCGCTTGTCGAGCGTGCCCGGTTGGTCTTCACCAATGATGACGTAAAGCATTTACTGTTTGTCCTCGACGTATTTCGCCAGCAAGAGGCCCTGACCGAGCACGAACAGAAGCAGAAGCCCCATGCCGCCGAAGAGTTTGAAATTGACCCAGGTGTCGGTCGAAAAGTTGAAGGCGATGACCAGATTGAGGACGCCCATGAACAGGAAGAAGACGATCCACGACAGATTGACCTTGCTCCACACCGGTTCAGGCAGGGTCATCTGTTCGCCGAGCATGGCCTTGATCGGGTTCTTCTTGAGCACCAGTGCCGCGAAGGCCATGCTGCCGGCAAACACCCAGTAAAGGATGGTCGGCTTCCACTTGATGAAAGTCTCGTCCTGGAAAATCAGGGTCATGCCGCCGAAGACCGACACCAGAACGAGGCTGACCCACAGCATCTTGTCCACCTTGCCGTGGCGGAAATGCACCCAGGCGATCTGCGCGATGGTCGCCGCGATGACGACGATGGTCGCGAGCAGGATCGGCGCCTGCTTGACGTCGAGCACGGCGCTGCCGAGCAGACTACCGACTAGATCGGCCGCTCCTTCCGGATTGCTGCCGTAATACTTGAAGGTCGCGAAAAACAGGATGACGGGGAAGAGGTCGAATAGCAGTTTCATGGCGGAGAATTATATACCCGGGATTTCGGGCAGTTTGAGATGGCATGCCGCAGCCGCCGGATTGCCACCTGGCAAGTACGGGACGATGCCGAGCAGCGGCGCGCCGAGGCGTTCACGAAGGGCGGCGATGTTTTCGTCGGCTCGGGTCATGGCCGGGTCGATCCGGTTGGCGACCCAGCCGGCCAAGGTCAGTCCGCGCGCGGCAATGGCTTCGGCGGTGAGCAGTGCGTGATTGATGCAGCCGAGGCGCAGGCCGACCACCAGGATGACCGGCAGGGCGAGCGCTACCGCGAGATCGGCAGTGTCGCGCCCCGAAGGAAGTGCCCCTGGGGTGCGGTCGACGCCCAGCGGTACACGAAATCCGCCGGCGCCTTCGACGATGAGCAGGTCGGCCTGCGCGCGCGCACAGGCGCAGGCGGCGGCAATGCGGGCGAAGTCAATGCTGACGCCCGCCTCGGCGGCGGCCAGGTGCGGGGCAATGGCCGGCGCGAAGCAGTAGGGATTGATGACTTGCGGCGGTAGCGCGACGTTGCTGGCGGCACGGATGCTCTCGACGTCCTCGTTCTTCCCGGCAGCGTCGGTGCCCGCCGCCACCGGTTTCAGCCCGGCCGCCTTCATGCCGAGCTGGCGGGCGCGGTGGAGCAGGGCGCAGGTGATGAAGGTCTTGCCGATTTCGGTGTCGGTACCGGTCAGGAAGTAGGCGTGGCTCATTTTCTGGCGTGCAGGGTAATGACGTCGTAAGTCAGCGGCAGGCCGTCCGGCGTGCGCAAGTCTTCGCCGGCAAGTTCAGCGCGCTGGAAGGCGTTGCGGCTCATCAGTGTGGTGCGCCGTCCGGCGCCGATCTGGTTGGCGCCGATCGCCTTGACCGCGCGGAGCAGGGACTTGAAGTCGGCATAGTGCGCGATTTCCGTGTGTTTTTGGACGTTGACCGCGACAAACCCGGCCTCGGTTGCCAGGAGGTGGATTTGTTCCGGGGTGTGGAAGGACAGGGTATGACGATGGTCGTCGATTCCGGCGAACGCGGTGCGCAGTTCATGGAAAGTGGCGGGCCCGAGGCTGGCGAGGGCGAGGGCGCCGCCGTTCGCAAGCACGCGGTGGGCTTCGGCCAGCGCGCCGGGCAGGTCGCACCATTGCATGGCGAGGCTGGACCAGTAGAGGTCGATGCTGGCATCAGCCAGCGGCAGATGTTCGAGATCACCGGCCAGTCGGCAACAGGGCGTGCCGACGCGCCGCAGCATGGCGGGTGCGAAGTCGAGCGCGACTGCGTAAGCCGCCGGGTAGCGCTGTTGCAACGATGCTTGCGCGAAACCGGTGCCGCAGCCGGCGTCGAGCACCCGGCTCGCCGCAAGATCGGTCGGCAGTCCAGCGGCGAGCCGGGCGCAGACGCGGCGCTGGACCACTGCTGCAGCGTCGTAGGTGGGTGCGGCGCGCTCGAAGGAATCGCGGATGCGCGCCTTCGACGGCCTATTCATGCAGGAAGGCTTGCACCCGGGCCATGAAATCGTCGGGGCGGGAAATGAACGGGGCGTGGGCGCATTCGGCAAATGCTTCGAGCTGTGCGCCGGGAATCAGCGCCGCCAGCGCTTCGGCGGCGGCGAGCGGCATCAGCGGGTCGGCCGCGCCGTGGATCAGCAGGGCCGGCGCCTTGACCTGCGGGGCGAGGGGACGCAGATCGACATCGCGCAGCCATCCCAGCCCGGTGGCCAGCGTGGCGGCGGATGGGAGTGGGTCGGCGAGTTCAAGCAGACGGCGCGTGACTTCCTTGGCACGGGCATCGCCCCGGTTGAAGCCGCCGACGAAGCGCGGCAGCATGGCCTCGACATCGCTGGCGACGTTGCTGGCGAATTCGGCCAGCATTTCCGGCGGCATGGCGTGCTGCCAGCCGTCGCGCTGGACGAATGAAGCGGTGCCAGCGACCAGCAGCAGCTTGCCGACCCTTTCCGGGGCGCGGGCGGCGATGGCCAGCGCCAGTTGGGCGCCGAGCGACCAGCCGGCCAGCGTGGTGCCCGGTTGCAGGCGGGCGGCAATGTTGTCGGCTGCGGCGTAAAAATCTTCGATCAGCGGCGCGTCGCACCCCAAGGGTATTTGAGCCACGGGCCCCTTCGCCTGCGGGGCACGGTAGCCGGGTAGATCGAAAATCGTGCCATTTAGGGCGTCGACCGCGCCAATCAGCGGGCCGCGACCGAGGCACCAGCCTGGCAGGAAAACCAGCGGTGCGGTCACGCCAGTTCCTTGAGCGTGCCAATCAAGTGCGTGATGTCGGCTTCGGTATGGGCGGCGGAGACAGAGATGCGCAGCCTTGCCTTGCCTTTGGGTACCGTTGGCGGGCGGATGGCCGGCACCCACAGGCCGCGCTCCCAGAGCGCGTTGGCGAGGGTCAGCGCCGCGTCGTTTTCACCGACGATCAACGGCTGGATGGCGGTCAGCGAGGGCAGCAGTTGCCACGGCAGGCCGCTCAGACCATCGCGTAACTGGCCGATGCGGGCGAACAGGCTGGCGCGCAGGAGGTTGCTGTGTTCGATGATTTGCAGGCTTCTGGAGAGCGCGCAGGCGACGGCGGGCGGCGCGGCCGTGGTGAACATATAGCTGCGGGCACGTTGTAGCAGGTATTCGATGGCGGTTTCGGAGCCGGCGACGAAAGCGCCGCCAACGCCGGCCGCCTTGCCCAGCGTGCCCATCAGCAGGATGCGGGGTGAGGCCGGCAGGTTGAAATGGGCGAGGCTGCCCCTTCCTTGCCGCCCAAGGACACCGAAACCGTGGGCATCGTCGATCACCAGCCAGGCGTCGAAACGTTCGGCCAACGCTAAGAGGACGGGTAGCGGCGCGAGATCGCCATCCATGCTGAAGACGGCATCGCTGACGATGAGCTTGTGTGGCGCTGGGCTGGCGGCGAGCCGCTTTTCCAGCGCGGCCATGTCGTTGTGCGGATAGCGCAGTGTCTCGGCACCATTGGCCTTGGCCAGTTGCATGGCATCGATTAGCGAGGCGTGGTTCAGCTTGTCGGCGAACACCGAATCGCCGCGCCTGGCCAGCGTCGGCACGATGGCGAGGTTGGCGAGATAGCCGGTGGAAAAGCTCAGGGCGCGGGGGAAGCCGACGAAGGCGGCGATTTCCTTCTCCAGCGCCTCATGTGGCGCCAGATGGCCGCTGACCAGATGCGAAGCGCCGCTGCCGGCACCCCACTGGGTGGCGCCTTCCGCCAGCGCCCGGGCAATATCCGCATTGCCGGCCAGCCCGAGGTAATCGTTGCTGGCGAAATTGAGTACATTTTTGCCGTCCACCGTGGCGGTCCGCCCGCAGGGGGACTCAAGCACGCGGCGGCGGCGGGTCAGGCCGGCGGTTTCGATGTCGGCGAGTTCGGCGCTCAGGCGGTCTTCAATCACCGTTGCTCACCCAGTTTTCAATCTGCAAGCCTGGCACCCGGACGAATTCCCGCTCGTTGTTGGTCACCAGAATCCACCCTTCGGCACGGGCGTGGGCGGCGAGCCACAGGTCATTGTTGCCGATGGGTTGCCCGAGGCTGTTCAGGCCGGCACGAATCTGACCGTAGTGTTCTCCGGCGGCTTCGGGCAGGGCATGAACCGGGATCAGTTGTTCCAGTCGGGCGACGCCAGCCAGCGACCGTTCGCGCGACTGGCTCTTCTCGGCGCCGAAGCGCAGCTCGCCCAGCGTGATTACCGACATCGCCAGCTCGCGGCTGCTATGCCGGGCAAAACGCTCGCGGACGGCGGGCGGGTTGTGCTTGGCAATGTAGATGCAGATGTTGGTGTCGAGCAGATAACGGGCACTCATCAGAGGGCTTCCCGCTCCTGCGGCGGTGTATCGTCGCGGCCATCGGCCATGAAGTCAGCGGGCAGGCTGGCCAGTGCATCGAAGATGGCGGTGGCGTCCACCGGCGCTTCGCGCAACACGATTTCATCGCCACGTCGGAAAATCTCCACCTGTTCGACATTCAGGCGGAATTCCTTGGGCAGACGAACGGCTTGGCTGTTGCCGGACTGGAAGACGCGAGCGTAGGTCATGGGAGTTCCTTGAAAGTGTATACGAAAAGTATATACATTGTGGCCGGGGCAATCAAGCGGCGGAGTTCATCTATCGGGGATGGAACCTGTGTGAGTAGCTCAGGCAATTGGGGGGTGGCCCCCAGTTTTCGCCACACTACTACGATCTCTCCTGTGTATTGAAATCGTCGGATGTCCCTGATTATCTGCCGCTTGTGGCCTGTCCATTCCACCTGAAGCTAGGCATTGTGCAAGTATTGCGCCGCTTTCTGGAATGACTGATATAGATGCTTCTTTCGAGCCTCACGTACCAATGGATCAGGATGCCAAAAGGCTTGGCGGCTGGTGTGGTAGGTCTCGATAACGTGGAAACCTTGCAGCGCGACAAGTTGCGGGAATTGGCGGGTGAATCGACGCCATCCATCATGAGCCGAACCGCCGTGAAGCATGACAACCCGCAGTTTGGGCAGCAAATCGATAATGCATTTCAGGGGCGCAACGCCGGCGTCTAGCTCCGCGGCTTTAGGGGCGCGATTGATGTACCAAGGATAAGCGTTCCAGGGGACGATGTCGCCTGCGTCGATTCCTGCATCATCGAAGAGATTGCAGATGGCCTCCGCGCTGGCGTCGTCGTTTTCCATGCTTAGAAAGCCGCTTCCCCCTTTGGCTTCTTGCGTCTTCGGCCCGGGGTCGCGCAGAACGCTAAGAAGTCTCGCATTGATGCCGCCGTACATGGGTGCGATGTAAGGTACCGAGTCACTGCTTGGGATTCGGCGCAGTTCGTCAACAAACTGGTTGATCGGAGCAATGTGTGCGTCATTTCGGTGACGCCACTGTTCCTCGCGGAACCCATCTTCGCTCATGCGGCGCACCATAATCGATCTCCTCTCTCCCTCGGCCTTCGATGTGATTGCCACTCTCCCAATTCTACGAGCGTCTAATTGCTTGTGGGTCAAAGGGGTCAGAGATATTTGGTTCCGGCAGCACTTGATTCAAAGCGAGTGCTTCAAACCAGCGTGAAGTGTTTGCGGCCCGGTAATCGGTAAGTTTCAAAGTCAGCTCGGTCCAGTGTCCAGACTTTGGCGCAGCCGGTCTTGAGGGCGGCAACGACGAGCGAGGCGTCCGCGAGGTCCATTGGACGATCGGCGTAGCGCTCGATCCAGTCGATAGCGGTAACGAGTTCGTCGCGGCCGAGCGGCATGAGTTCAAGCCCGCCGCGTTCGATCCAGTGATAGAGCGGCAGCGTGGCACCGATGGAATCCGCCATGTGGGTAAATTCGGTCAGTACGGCCCAAGTGGTGAGCAACCGACCGCGATAGTTCTTGAGGTATTCCGAGCAACCGAGATGGAATTTGTCGCGTTTGTTGACGATGGCGACGAGCGGGCCGGTGTCGACGAGCAGGATTTCCATTATTCCAGCGGGCGTCCGTGTTTGCGGGCGATGGCGGCGCGTACCGCGTTCCGGCTGTTTTCGGCAGCGTTTTCGTCGAGCGAGAGGGCACCGACGAAGCCAGTTTCACAGGCTAGCTCATACGGCGTTTTGACTGGCGACTCGCCGGTGAAGCGGTTTTCAAGAAGCTCAATAATCACTTCTGACTTACTGCGGTGGGTTTCCACGCAATAGCGGGCCAGCGCTTGTTCGAGACGCTGGGGAATGCGAACGGTTGTAGTCATGGCTTGGCTCCGAGGCGAGTTTGTATTAACAGTAATACAAAGGTGCGTGCGGTGCAAGTGGCAGCTTAGAGTGCTTTCTCCAATGCGCCGGTGATGGCGCGGGCCAGATAAGAGATTTCCTTGTCGCTGACGATGTAGGGCGGCATCAGGTAAACCGTATTGCCGATTGGCCGGATCAGCGCTTCACGTTCCAGCGCGGCGCGGTAGAAGCGGCGGGAGAAATGCAGGTCGTCGGTGGCGACGTCGAAGGCGGCGATCATGCCGCGCTGGCGCAGGTGCTTGACTTGCGGATGGTCGGCCAGCGGGGCGAGGGCGGCGCTGATTTTTGCTGCTTTTTGGCGGTTGACCGCAACAATGTCGTCCTGCTCGAAGATATCCAGTGTCGCCAGCGCGGCGCGGCAGGCGAGCGGGTTGCCGGTGTAGGAATGCGAGTGCAGGAAGGCGCGGGCGACCGAGTCGTCGAGGAAGGCTTCGTAGATGGTGTCGCTGGACAGGACGATGGAGAGCGGCAGGTAGCCGCCGGAGATGCCTTTCGACAGGCACATCAGGTCGGGGCGGATGCCAGCCTGTTCGTGAGCGAAAAAGGTACCGGTGCGGCCGCAGCCGACGGCGATTTCGTCGCAGATCAGATGCACTTCGAAGCGGTCACAAAGTTCGCGGGCCAGCCGCAGGTATTCCGGGTCGTACATCGCCATGCCGGCGGCGCCCTGCACCAGCGGTTCGACGATCAGCGCGGCGATGTTTTCGCCGTGTTGTTCGAGGTGGGCTTCGAGCGCGGTGGCTGCGCGGCGGGCGACATCGGCCGGGCTTTCACCTTCTTCGGCCTGCCGGAAGTCGGGCGCGGGAACGACCGTTGCCGCACGGACCAGTGGCGCGTAGGCATCCTTGAACAGGGCGACATCGGTCACGGCCAGCGCACCGACCGTTTCCCCGTGGTAGCTGCCGGCCAGGCAGAGGAATTCAGCCTTTTCCGGGCGGCCGACATTGCGCCAGTAGTGAAAGCTCATTTTCAGCGCGATTTCGGTGGCCGAAGCACCGTCCGAGGCGTAGAAGGCGTGGCCGAGGCTGCCGCCGGTCAACTCCGATAACCGCTCGGAAAGCTCGACCACCGGCTGGTGCGTAAAGCCGGCCAGCATGACGTGTTCAAGCGTTTCCAGTTGCTCACGCAGTGCCGCGTTGATGCGCGGGTTGGCATGGCCGAAGAGGTTTGTCCACCACGAACTGATGCCGTCGAGGTAGCGCCTGCCGTCGAAGTCATAGAGCCAGGCGCCGCTGCCACGGGCGATGGGCACCAGCGGCAGGTGCGAGGGGCTGCCGGCATCGGCGTGGTGCTGCATCTGCGTGCACGGGTGCCAGACGGCGGCCTGACTGCGCGCAAGCCAGTTCGCGTTGCGCGAGTCGTCCATCAATGCAGGACTTGCGAACTGGCTGCCGGCTGTTCCGGCATTTCGGCGTGCACCAGTTCGGCCTCGACGTTGGGGTAGAGCGGGGCGCCGCAGTCGTCGCAGAACTCGAGTGGGAAATGGTGGTCGAGGAAGATCACGTCCTTGACCCCGGCTTCGCGCAGCACGGCTTCGATTTCGCCGGCGGCGTCAGTGGCCTCGTCCTCGGCGCCGAGCAGCGGCCAGACGATGCCGTGATAGGTCTCGTCCTTGTCCTTGGGGCCGAGGCCGACACGGTATTCTTCCATGCGGCGGTCGTAGCAGGGGCCGACGACGGCACGGATATCGGCCGGCATCAGGCCGAGCATGGTCTGCAGGAAGGCGACCGAGGCCTTCAGCGAATACGGGCGCGACAGGCGGTCGGCGTTGCGGCAGCCGGCATGGTAGGCGTCGGGCAGCAGCGGCTGCCAGGCGCAGCCGGTGAGCAGCGGTTCGAGGTTGGGACTGCCCTGCTTGATCCATTCCTTGAGCGCGCCATCCTTGCTGCCGTCCTTCTCGTTCCAGCGGAACAGCGGCTTGCCGCGCGGCACGGCGATGCTGCCGACGAGGTAGCGGACGTCGGACAGGAAGCGGTTGGTTTCGGCCATTCCTTCGTTGTCGACCGCAAGATTCTGGCCGGCCAGCGTCGCCTCACCCAGCGCCCGGGTCAGTTGCCAGGTGTCGCAGAAACTGCGCGGCAACTGGTCCGGGCTGAACAGGAAATCGGCCAGCGCGACGCGGGTATCGGCGCCGAAGACGTGGGCGCCGAGCTGCACGGCCAGGGCCTCGACAGTGCTTTTCGGCAGCGGACAGGCGGGAATCGAGAACCGCGACCAGGCCAGTACCGGTGCCGCGAACAACTGGATGTCGAATTCCTGACCGAGCGCTTCCATGCGGCTGGTTTCGGCGCGCGCCTCGACCATGTCGGCGAGTTCGTCGTGAGCGCGCGGGTTGGCTTCGAACAGGCGGTCGAGCGCGGTGTTGATGTCGTCCTCGGCGCCGTTTTTCAGCAGGCTGTCGACCAGATCGGCAAGCTGGCTCTCCCAGAACTTGTCCTCCAGCTTGCCACCGGATTCGGAGAGGCCGGCGGCCAGGCGTTGCAGTTCTGCCGCGTCGCGCGAAATGCGATCGCGCGAGCCGAAGCGGGTGCGTTTCATCGATGTTCCTGAAAATTCAAAAACAGAATTTTACCAGCCGGTAAAATCCGGCGTAGCGCATTACCGAAATAACCAGGAATAAATCCCCATGCTGATCTTTCTCTCGCCCGCCAAGTCGCTCGATTACAAGACTCCGCCGCAGGTCGCCACCCATACCCAGCCGGCGTTCCTGAAACAGTCGGAAATCCTGATCAAGCAGTTACGCAAGCTGTCGCCGGCCGACATCGCCAACCTGATGGATCTCTCCGACCCGCTGGCCCTGCTCAACTTCAACCGCTACGCCGACTGGAAGCTACCGTTCACGCCGGAAAACGCCAAGCAGGCGGTGCTCGCCTTCGACGGTGACGTCTATGACGGGCTGGCGGCGAAGACGCTGGCGGCAGCCGACCTCGATTTCGCCCAGCAGCATGTGCGGATTCTTTCCGGACTCTACGGCATCCTCAAGCCGCTCGACCTGATGCAGCCCTACCGGCTGGAAATGGGCACGAAGTTCGCCAACAAGGCCGGCAAGGATCTCTACGCCTTCTGGGGCGAGCGCCTGCTCGATGCGATCAATGCCGAACTGGCCAAAATGCCGCGACCGGTCGCGATCAACCTCGCTTCCGAGGAGTATTTCAAGGCTGCCGTCGGGCGCAAGATCAACGGCCAGTTGATCAAGCCGGTGTTCGAGGACTGGAAGAACGGCAAGTACAAGATCATCAGCTTCTACGCCAAGCGGGCGCGCGGGCTGATGACGCGCTACGCCGTGCTCAACCGGCTGGATGAGCCGGAGGGGCTGAAGGAATTCGACTATGATGGCTATGCCTTTGCGGCGGAAGCTTCCGACGACAATACCTGGGTTTTCCGTCGCCGTCAGGACTGATCCGCCCAGCGCGCCTTGCGCCAGCGTTCCATTTCCCCGTTGCCGCAGAAAGTCCAGGCGATCAGCCGGCTCTGCTTCTGGCCCTGCGCCATCGGGATGACACGAACTGCGACCGGATGAACCTTCTTAAGCGCCGCTTCGACGTGGGCGACGTTCTCCGCCTTCGAGACCAGGCTGGTGAACCACAGGCAGCGCTTGGGGATGCCGGCGCTCTGCGCGACCATACGTTCGAGGAAGGCCCTTTCGCCGCCCTCGCACCACAGCTCGGTGCCCTGGCCGCCGAAGTTCAGGCGCGGCTGGCTGGCAGCCTTGTGGCGCGCACCCTTGCCGAGGTTCTTCCACTTGCGCTGGGCAACATCCATGACGTCGCCCGGCGAGTTGTGGAAGGGCGGGTTGCAGATGCTGAGGTCGAAACTTTCGCCCGAGCGCAGCATGCCGACGAAGATGTTGTCCTGCACCGGTTGGTGGCGCAACTCGATGTGGGCAGTCAGCGCCGGGTTGGCGGCGACGATGCGCTGCGCGTTGGCCAGTGCCGGCTGGTCGATCTCGACGCCGAGAAAGCGCCAGCCGTATTCGCCGTGGCCGATCAGTGGGTAAATGCAGTTGGCGCCGACGCCGATGTCGACGACGCGCACGTCGGGGCCAGTCGGAATAACCTTCTTGTTGCAGGTTGCGAGCAGGTCGGCAACGTGGTGGATGTAATCGGCGCGCCCGGGAATCGGCGGGCACAGGTAGCCGGCGGGAATGTCCCAGCCCTGGACGCCGTAGTGGTGCATCAGCAGCGCGCGGTTGAAGGCCTTGACCGCCGCCGGGTTGGCGAAGTCGATGCTGGTCGTCCCGGCCGGGGTCGTGACCAGGTAGCGCGTCAGGCCGGGCGAGACGGCGGCGAGGGCGGGGAAGTCATAGCCGGGGAGATCGCGGTTGCGTGGGTGCAGGCCGGGCTTGGCTTGGACGGCTGCGGGTTTGGCTTTGGGCGGCGGTGCAACGGGGCAGGCTTCGCTCATGGCGTTTCCTGAAGTGGGGTGGGTGGCAGCAGCGCCGAGGCGGCGGCCGGTTTGAGAATCTGGAAATCGAGCGTGGTGCGGCCGCGCAACCTGAGCAGCGCCTTGTCCTTGGTCACCAGAAGGTTCGCACCGCAACGCGCGGCGAGTTCGAGGAACTTCTGGTCGTCGCGGTCCTTGCAGCGCGGCAGCGGTGGCGCCTCGCCCGCGGGAAACATGCGGACCAGGCCGCTGTAGCGGCGGTAGCGGTCGACCGCCATTTCCGGTGTCAATTTGAGTTGCGGGTAGGTCAGCACGCGCTGCAGTTCGTCCAGTGTGCGGTCATCGGCCAGGCATTCGACCTGCCCGCCCGCGAGCGCCTCCATGATCGGCACCGCGTCGGTATTGCCCCAGTGGAAGAGGTCGAGGACGACGTTGGTGTCGAGGACTAAGCGCAGCATGGCGCGGATTATAATGCGCGCCTGTTCAGCGCCCCGGATTTCCGATGCCCCGCATTCTCCTCGCCCCGATGGAAGGGCTCGCCGACAACCTGTTGCGCGGCGTGCTGACGGGCATCGGCGGCTACGACTGGGCCATTTGTGAATTCATCCGCGTCTCGGCCAACGTGCTGCCGGTCAAGACCTACGAACGGATCTGCCCGGAGCTGCTGAACGACAGCCGTACCGCCGCCGGCACGCCGATGCGCGTGCAACTGCTCGGCTCCGACCCGTATTTGATGGCCGAGAACGCGCGTCGTCTGGTAACGCTGAATCCGGCCGGGATCGACCTCAATTTCGGCTGTCCGGCGCCGACCGTCAATCGCCATCGCGGCGGCGCCGCGCTGTTGGGCGAGCCGGAACTGCTCAACAAGATTGCCAGCGCCGTGCGCGCAGTTGTTCCGGTCGACGTGCCTTTTACGGCAAAAATGCGCCTCGGCATCGACGACACCAGCCTGGCCGTCGACTGCGCGCAGGCGCTGGCTGCCGGCGGCATCGACGAGCTGATCGTTCATGGCCGGACCAAGGCCGATGGCTATCGCCCGCCGGCGCGCTGGGCATGGATCGACCGGGTGCGAGCGGCGGTCGACATCCCGCTCATTGCCAACGGCGAAGTGTGGACCGTAGAGGATTTCGTGCGCTGCCAGCAGGAAACCGGCTGCGCCGACATAATGCTCGGGCGTGGCGCGATTGCCGACCCGTTGCTGGCCCGCCGGGTGCGCGACGAGGCGGTCGGCGGCTGGGCCGAGGTGGCGCCCGGGGTGGCGGCCTACTGGCAGGGCGTCCGCCACAAGGTGGTGCCGGCCCACGCCGGCGGGCGGATCAAGCAATGGCTGGCTCTGCTGCGTCGCAACTATCTGGAGGCCGAGGTACTCTACCAGCGCCTGCGGCCGATCAAGGCGGCGCATGACATCGATGCGGCGCTGATCGCCGCCGGCATCCTCAGCGAACTGCAGCTCGCCGCATGAGCGGCAACTCGCGTCTCATCGTCAGCGCGCAGGAGGGGCCACACCGCGACCTTGACGAACTGGTTCGCCGCCACCTCGCGCATCCGTTCAGGAAACCGATCCTTGATTACAACCGGGAGGCCTTTGCTGCCGCGCTAGATGCTCGCGACAAGTGGCAGGCCGGCGCGCCGCTGATCCTCGATGCCGGCTGCGGCGTCGGTTGGAGCACCCGGCGCATCGCCGAGACTTTCCCCGAGCACTTCGTTTTTGGCGTCGATCAGTCGGTCGACCGCATCAGTCGCGGCAAGCCGCTGCCGCTGCCGGCCAACGCATGTCTGATTCGGGCCGACCTGGTCGATTTCTGGCGCCTGCTGGCGGAAAGCGGCATCCGCCTGGCACGGCACTACAATCTCTACCCCAATCCATGGCCGAAGATCGGTCATCTGGCGCGGCGCTGGCACGGCCATGCAGTGTTTCCGGTCTGGCGCGAACTGGGTGGAGAACTGGAGTGCCGCAGCAACTGGCAAATCTATATCGAGGAAATGGCCCGGGCGCTGACTCTGCTCAGCGGCCAGCCAGTGGTTGCCGAGTCTTACGCGACCGACGACCCGATGACGCCGTTCGAGAAGAAATATCTCGCCTCCGGCCACCAACTCTGGAGCTGCCGGGTCAAGCTGTCATGAGCGTCTGTAAGAGCTGTGGCGCCTGCTGCGCGAGTTTCCGCGTTGATTTTCATCCGGCGGAACTGGCCGGCGGCGTTTTCGCTTGGGGGGTGGGGGTGCCACGAGAAATGACGGTGCCGGTAACGCCCGCCATCGTCCGCCTGTGCGGCACCGACGCGGTGGCGCCGCGCTGCATCGCGCTGGCCGGCGAAGTCGGAAAGTCGGTTTCCTGCATTATCTACGACGACCGCCCGTCGCCCTGCCGCGAATTTGACATCAGCCACGATGCCTGCGCCCGTGCCCGGCAGCGCCACGGTTTGCCGCCGCTGGCGACCGAGATTGTCAACCTGCGGATCTGGTAAGTCCTTGGCTCTGGTGTAAATTGTCATTCTTATATAATATATAAGACTTGAAAGCCGACCCGGAGCAGCAATAAGCCGAACCGCAGGGTCGCTGTCGTTGTCACAGGATCATCGTTTCCCCACAGCTAGCCTTTATGAAAGGAAGTCGCCGTGCTTGAAGCCTATCGCGCCCACGTTGCCGAGCGTGCAACCCTCGGAATTCCCCCGCTGCCCCTGTCCAAGCAACAGACCACCGAGCTGGTCGCCCTGCTGAAGAACCCGCCGAAGGGCGAGGAAGCCGCCCTGGTCGAACTGATCACTTACCGCGTGCCAGCCGGTGTCGATGACGCAGCCAAGGTCAAGGCCGAGTTCCTGGCCAAGGTGGCCAAGGGTGAAGAAGCCTGCGCCCTGATTTCCAGGTCCAAGGCCACCGAACTGCTCGGTACCATGCTCGGCGGTTTCAACGTCAAGCCGCTGATCGACCTGCTGGCTGATGCTTCCTGCGGCGCCGTCGCCGCCGAAGGCCTGAAGAAGACCTTGCTGGTGTTCGACTTCTTCCACGATGTCGCCGAACTGGCCAAGGCCGGCAACGCCAATGCCAAGTCCGTCATGCAGTCCTGGGCTGATGGCGAGTGGTTCACTTCCCGCCCGGAAGTACCGGCTTCGCAGAAACTGACCGTTTTCAAGGTGACCGGCGAAACCAACACTGACGATCTTTCCCCGGCCCCCGATGCCTGGTCGCGTCCGGACATCCCGTTGCACGCCCTGGCCATGCTGAAGAATGCCCGTCCCGGAATCGAGCCTGACGAACCCGGCGCCCGTGGCCCGCTCAAGCAACTGGACGCCCTGGCCGCCAAGGGCAACCTGGTCGCCTACGTTGGTGACGTGGTCGGTACCGGTTCTTCGCGCAAGTCCGCCACCAACTCCGTGCTGTGGTTCACCGGCGAAGACATTCCGTTCGTTCCGAACAAGCGTTTCGGCGGCGTCTGCCTCGGCTCCAAGATCGCCCCGATCTTCTTCAACACCATGGAAGATGCCGGCGCGCTGCCGATCGAAATCGACGCCGGCCAGATGGACATGGGCGACGAAATCGAACTGCGGGTTGATCTCGCCACGGTCAAGGTCACCGCGCTGAAGAACGGCGCCGTGATTGCCGAATCGCAGCTCAAGACTGCCGTCATTCTCGACGAAGTCCGTGCCGGTGGCCGTATTCCCCTGATCATCGGTCGTGGCCTGACGACCAAGGCGCGCGAATTCCTCGGCCTGCCACAGAGCACGCTGTTCCGCCTGCCGCAAAACCCGGCCGACGACGGCAAGGCCTACTCGCTGGCCCAGAAGATGGTCGGTAGAGCTTGTGGCGTGGCTGGCATCCTGCCCGGCACCTACTGCGAGCCGAAGATGACTACCGTCGGTTCGCAAGACACCACCGGCCCGATGACCCGCGACGAACTGAAGGATCTGGCCTGCCTCGGCTTTTCGGCCGACCTCGTCATGCAGTCCTTCTGCCACACCGCTGCTTATCCGAAGCTGGTCGACGTCAAGACGCACCGCGAACTGCCGACCTTCATCTCGACCCGCGGCGGTGTCTCGCTGCGCCCGGGCGACGGCGTCATCCACTCCTGGCTGAACCGCCTGCTGCTGCCGGATACCGTCGGCACCGGCGGCGACTCGCATACCCGCTTCCCGATCGGCATTTCCTTCCCGGCCGGTTCCGGTCTGGTCGCCTTTGCCGCCGCCACTGGCGTCATGCCGCTCGACATGCCGGAATCCGTGCTGGTCCGCTTCAAGGGCAAGATGCAGGACGGCATTACCCTACGTGACCTGGTCAACGCCATTCCCTACTACGCGATCAAGGCCGGCCTGCTGACTGTCGAGAAGAAAGGCAAGAAGAACGTCTTCTCCGGCCGCATCCTCGAAATCGAAGGCCTGCCCGACCTCAAGATCGAACAGGCATTCGAACTCTCCGATGCCGCCGCCGAGCGTTCCGCCGCCGCCTGCTCCGTGCGCCTTAACAAGGCGCCAATGGTTGAGTACATGCGTTCCAACATCACGCTGATGAAGTGGATGATTGCCGAAGGCTACCAGGATGCGCGTACCCTGAAGCGCCGCATCAACGCCATGGAAGACTGGATCGCCAACGGCGTTCTGCTGCAGCCGGATGACAACGCGCAATACGCCGCCGTGATCGAAATCGATCTAGCCGACGTTACCGAGCCGATCCTGGCCTGCCCGAACGACCCGGACGACGTCAAACTGCTGTCCGAAGTCGCCGGCGACAAGATCGACGAAGTCTTCATCGGTTCGTGCATGACCAACATCGGTCACTTCCGTGCTGCCGCCAAGGTTCTCGAAGGCAGGTCCGACATTCCGACCCGCCTGTGGATCGCGCCGCCGACCAAGATGGATGCGCTGATCCTGACCGAGGAAGGCTACTACAGCATCCTCGGCAAGTCCGGCGCGCGCATGGAAATGCCGGGCTGCTCGCTGTGCATGGGCAACCAGGCACAGATCCGCAAAGGCTCCACCGCAATCTCCACCTCGACCCGCAATTTCCCGAACCGCCTCGGCATCGACACCCGTGTCTACCTCGGCTCCGCCGAACTGGCCGCCATGTGCGCGCTGGCCGGCCGGATCGTGACCGTGCCGGAATACATGGAGCAGATCAAGCTGGTCAACGCCAAGGCTGCTGACGTCTACCGCTACATGAATTTCGACAAGATTCCGGAATTCGTCGAAGTCGCAGATACGGTCGAGATGTAATTCGCGAAATTCGACGTTTTTTGAGCGTCGACCACGCCCTGAAGGAAGTGCCCTTGGGGTGCAACAGGAAGCCCCCTCCGGGAAACTGGCGGGGGTTTTTTATTGCCATGGAATCCGTTTAGAATGAAATGGCATCGAATGCAGCGCCCCGTGTTCACCATCGGGAAGGAAAATGCCGTGTTCAGGAAAATGGTCTGCAATACAAGCCTCATGCTCCTGGCGAATCTCCTGGCTGGCAACCTGCCTTCTCTGGCACAGGATAGTCTGCCCGGGGCGTCCGGTTACCGGGGGGAAATCCGGCGCGGCGCGGATGGCAAGCTGATGGTGCTTCCAGTGGCTGACCCGGCGATTCAACGGACTTCCGGCAACATTGCATCGGGAGAGGCGATGGACGTTGGGGTTCCTGCGAAGCCAGCCGATTCCGGGCCGCCCGACATGTCTTGCCTCGCAGGCGGGGCAAAACTCTCGGCGAACGAACGGGCGCTGGTATCGATGCCTGCCGACAGCTGGCTGTCGTTGCCCGGGACGGCGTTTCGTACTTTTTGCAAGGCGCGTGAAAACAAGGCCCTGCAGGCCAACGGTGATTGCACGATGGTGATCGGCGCCTGGTCCGGCGGCGTCTTCGACGAGCGCCTGCGCCGGTTGCTGGTCATCGGTGGTGGCCACATGGACTACTGGGGCAATGAAGTCTATGGCTTCGACCTTGCCACAGGGGCATGGACGATGGTCAAGGCCGCTTCCGGCCTCGGCACCGCAGCCGCGCCGACCGAGCCGATGGCGGACGGAAATCCTGTCTCGCGCCATACCTACGACGGGCTCGCATACATGCGTCACCTTTCCCAGGTCTTCATGTTCGGCGGCGCCACCTCGCCAACTGGCTACTCGGTGAATAATGCCTGGTCGTTCGACGCGGCCAATGGAACCTGGCGGGCGAGGGCCAGCGCACCGACGACGGGGGCGGGACACTACTACATGGCGTCGGCATACGACCCGGTGACGCGCAAGATATACATGCGCAACCAGCACGCCTTTTATTCGTACGATCCCGATGCCGACCGCTGGTCGGGGCCGATCGCCAGCTTCGACCACCCGCCCTACTATCCGCGAATGCAGACCCATCATTATCGCCGCGGGGTGATCCTGCCGGTGCAGCGGCTCTTCCTGGCGGCCGGCGGGAAACTCGAGAATCCTGCGGCGCCAGATGTGTTCGTCTACGACCTCGACGGGAGGAGCGACGTTACCGGCGCCTATCCGATGAGTGGCGACACCAGCGTGATCTCTGCCGCCGGCTTGGGGCTGGATGCAGATGACAGGACGGGTTCGCTGGTCGCTTGGGCAGGCGGCGCGCCGGCGATCATGGATACGGCGACCTGGCACTGGCGGCGTGGCAACGCGCGCGGGGCGCCGCCACAGGCGGTGGGCAATGGTACCTACGGGCGCTTTCGTTACATCGCCTACCTGAACGTCTTCATTCTGGTAAACAAGCCGGAGGAGGACGTGCATTTCTACAAGCTGTCGGCCGGCTGTGGCAAAAAGAACTCAATCTCGCCTGCTGCAGCCGGATCCTAGAGGGTTCCGCCCGTGACAGCCACGGTAGAAATGCAGGTTGTGACAATCGGCACTTTTCCGGCGTCGACCGCAACAATCTCAGGTCGGCAAATGCAGTGGGTTTATGGTTGCCGTGAAATGTCGTTAGAATGATCCAGCATTGTTTGCAGCGCACCGTGTTTCCCATCCGGAAGGAAAATCAAGTGCTCAGGAAAACGCTCTATCGCGACATGAGTATCGTGCTCCTTGCAAATCTGCTGGCTGGCAGCCTGTCTGTCCAGGCGCAGGACAAGCTGCCGCTGACACCGGATTACCGGGGAGAAATCCGGCGCGGCGCGGATGGCAAGCTGATGGCGCTTCCGGAGGCCGAATTGGCTGCTCAGAGGCATTCAGGTGTTGCAGAATCGAAGGTGACAATGGTGGTCGGGCCGGGTGAGATTGTCAGCACGGTTACCGAGGCGGCGCGTCTGGCCAGGGATGGCGACGTGATCGAGATTCGTTCCGGCAATTACCGTGGTCAAACGGCGATCTGGACGCAAAACAATCTGCTCATTCGCGGTATCGGCAAGCGACCGGTCATGATAGCCGACGGTCAAAGCGCCGAAGACAAGGCAACCTGGGTGGTCAGGGGCGGGAATATCCGGATCGAGAACATCGACTTTCGCGGCGCCAAGGCTTCGGATGGCAATGGGGCCGGCATTCGTTTCGAGAAGGGCCATCTTTCCATTCATGCATGTCGTTTTGCCGACAACGAGATGGGGATCCTTACGGGCAATCTTGCCAGCCTGTCTCTGGAAATCTCGGACAGCGAGTTTGCCGATGCGCCGCATGATGAGCGGGATTTGCACCATCTGCTCTATGTCGGCGCGATCGGCAAGTTCGTCCTGCGGGGCAGCCGTTTTCAGAATGGTTACCTTGGTCACCTTGTGAAATCGCGGGCCCGCGAAAATCACGTGCTTTACAACATGCTGGCGGATGGCGCTGGCGGCAGGGCTTCCTTCGAGCTTGAATTTCCCAACGGCGGCATAGCCTACGTGATCGGCAATGTCATCGCTCAGAGTGCGGGAACGGACAATCCGAGTGTTGTCTCCTACGGTGCCGAGGGGCCGCGTTGGCCGGTGAATGGTTTATATCTGGCGCATAACACGCTGGTCAACGACAACTACACTGGAACTTTTCTGGCGGTGAGGGCCGAGAAGTTTCCGGGTGGTATCGATGTCTGGGCGATCAATAACCTGACGGTTGGAAATGGCGATGTCAATCGCCCCGCGCAGGGCAGGTTCGAGGGAAACCACTCGGCGGGACGAGGGGAGCTGATCGAATATGGCGGATTGCCCTTGCGCCTGACCAATATGTCGCCGCTTCGGGGATCGGTTCGTCCGCCAGGCAGTATCGGCGCGGTCGACCTGCTGCCAAGTGCCGAATTCACCTTTCCGGTTGGAACGCGGAAACTCAGGGTAAGCAGTTCGCTCTCTCCCGGGGCCTTCCAATAGTCTTCAGACGGGTTATTTCGGGGGCAGCCATGGCCGCCCATTTTTGCCGGTGGAAACCCGAATTTTTCGCGACTGTTGCCATGCATGCAGGACGCCCGCCAATCGCGTAGAATTCTGCGCTGGCTACGCGGCATTTCGCCGCGTATGCATTCCGGGAAGGCGACGATGAAGCGTGTGGACGATTTCCGCTTGCAGTTGGGCAAGCACGAGCTTGTGCCGATCATGATCGGCGGCATGGGGGTCGATATTTCTACCGCCGACCTGGCGCTGGAGGCGGCCCGTCTCGGTGGCATCGGCCACATTTCGGACGCGATGATCAAGACGGTGAGCGACCGCCGCTACAACACCAAGTTCGTCAAGGAAAAGCTCGCGCTCTACAAACTCAGCGTCAAGAGCGAGGACAAGTCGCTGGTCAAGTTCGACCTCGACCGTCTCGTGGAAGCCACCCGTCTGCATGTGGTCGGGACCATGGAGCGCAAGCAGGGTTCCGGCCTGGTGTTCATCAACTGCATGGAAAAGCTGACCATGAACGCCCCGAAGGAAACGCTGCGGGTGCGCATGCGTGCCGCGCTGGATTGCGGAATCGATGGCATTACGCTGGCGGCCGGGTTGCATCTTGGCTCGTTCGCGTTGATCGAGGATCACCCGCGTTTTCGTGATGCAAAGCTGGGCATTATCGTTTCATCGGTGCGCGCGCTTTCGCTGTTCCTGAAGAAGAGCGCCCGCACTAATCGCCTGCCGGATTACATCGTCGTCGAGGGCCCGCTGGCCGGCGGTCACCTCGGTTTCGGACTCGACTGGGCGAAGTACGATCTGGCGACCATCGTCGCCGAGGTCGTGGCGCATCTCAAGAGCGAACACCTCGACATTCCGGTCATTCCGGCGGGCGGCATTTTTACCGGTAGCGATGCAACCGGCTTCCTTGAGCGCGGAGCGGCGGCGGTACAGGTGGCAACGCGGTTCACGGTTTCCGAAGAATGCGGACTGCCGGCAGACGTCAAGCAGGAGTACTTCAAGGCCGACGAAGACGACATCGTAGTCAACGAGATCTCGCCGACCGGCTACCCGATGCGCATGATCAAGAGCAGTCCGGCGATCGGTGATGGCATCCGCCCAAACTGCGAGGCTTACGGCTACCTGCTCGACGCCAACGGCAAATGCGCCTACGTGACCGCCTATAACCGCGAGGTGGCGGCGCACCCGGAGGCACGCAAGGTTTCGGTCATGGACAAGACCTGCCTGTGTACGCACATGCGCAACTTCGACCTGTGGACCTGCGGTCAACTGACCTATCGGCTCAAGGACACGACGCATCGTCTGGAAGATGGCAGCTACCAGGTATTGTCGGCCGAGCACATCTTCAAGGACTACCAGTTCAGCACCGACAACAAGGTCGCCTTGCCGTAGTCAATGGCGTTTGACCGCTGAGTTCGCGCGCGGCAGACCGGCAATGAATATCGAATTGATCGGCCTGGTGGTCATCTTTGTGCTGATCGCGATCATCGTCATCAAGTCGCAATAAGCACCGACGATTGCAGCGGATTCATCCAGTCAAGACGCGCCAGTGTCGCGGCGAACTCGCCGGACACTGGCACTTTTATTTGCAGGCGTTGACCGCTCTGCGGGTGGTCGAAGCGCAATTCGGTGCACGCCAGCAGCATCCGGTGGCAGTCGAATTGTTCGGCGAAGAAGCGGTTGTGCCGACCCTTGCCATAAGTTGCGTCGCCGATGATCGGGTGGGCAATATGTTTCAGGTGACGGCGCAACTGGTGCCGGCGGCCGGTGAGCGGCTCCAGTTCGAGCAGGGCATAGCGGCTGGTCGGGTATCGGTCGACCGCTACCGGCAGCTCGATTTCAGCCAGTTTGCGGAAATGCGTCAGCGCGGGCTGTGCTTCCTTGCTGCTCTGTTCGCCCCGGAAAAAATACGGGTCGCGCGGGCGGCTGAGCGGGTGGTCGATCGTCCCCGACGCAGGCGGATGGCCGCGGACGACCGCCCAGTAGCGCTTTTTCACCGTGCCGGCCGCGAATTGGCGGCCCAGCGCAGCGGCAATCTCGCTGCTCAGGCCGAACAGCAGCACGCCGGAGGTGCCGCGATCGAGCCGGTGGGCGGCCCAGACGCGCTGGCCGATCTGGTCGCGCAGGATCTGGATGGCGAAGCGGGTCTCGTGGCGGTCGATATCGGAGCGGTGGACCAGCATCCCCGAGGGCTTGTCGATGACGACGATGTGCTCATCCCGGTAGAGGATGGACAGCAGTTCAGGCAAAGAAACGAGTCCTGGCTGCGGGAGTAACTTCCATGCCGGTGACGTGGGCGCGCTCGAGCAGTTCCCAGTAGTAACGGTAGGAGGCGCGATCGTGCAGTTTGCCGTCGTGCTGGATCGGCCCCCAGTCCTTGTCCTGAGCGGCGATCAGGATTTCGGCAGCAGCCTGCACCTCGGAAAAATCGGGGCGCATCGCTTCGACGATGGGGACGATCTGGTTCGGGTGGATGCTCCACATGCGCAGGTAGCCGAACTCGTTCCGCGCGCGGCGGGCATCGTTCCTGATGTGTTCGATATCCTTCAGTTCGGTGGTCACGTTGTGCGTCGGGACGCGACCGGTGGCCAGCGCGGCGGCGCTGATCTCGCATTTGGCGCGGGCGACCAGCGGGTGCTCGAACTGGCCGGGGCTGGTCATGGCGCTGCCCGGAATGGCGCCGTGGTGGCCGGAGACGAAATCCATCAGGCCGAAATCGAGGCTCTCGACACCGGGCAGGGCGGCGATCTCCCAGACTTCGCGCAGGGCGCCGTGGGTCTCGATCAGCACATGCACCGGAATCCTGCGGTCGACACCGAAATGTTGCTCGATTTCACGCAGGGCTTCGAGCTGGACCTGGACATCGCCGACGCCGCAGGGCTTGGGCAGGGTGATGAAGGGCAGGCGACTACCGGCGCCACGGATCAGGATTTCCATGTCCTGCCGCCAGTGCGCGTGGGTGACATCATGGACACGGGCGCCGACGCGATTGAACAGGTTGTCGTCGCTCATGATGATGCCGGCTACCATTTCGGCATGTTCGCGCTCGGCCCCGGCAACGGCGCCATCCTCGCAGTCGCAGGTGATGTCGAAAATTGGTCCGAGCTCCTTCTGCAATTGCAGCGCCTTCTTCATCAGCTTTTCCGACCCTGCGTAATGGTCGACCACGGGCAGGATGGGGAAGGTTGCCTCGCCGGCAAAAAGAACGGTTCTGGGATGGCGCATGGAGTTTGCTCGTCACAAAAGAAAAGGGCCGCGGTATTTTACCGCGGCCCTTTGCTGAAGCCAGAAGCCGGTGCCGGTTTTAGACCAGACCCATGCCCTTGACGGCGTCGGCTTCGTCGGTCAGTTCCTTGAGCGTGATGTTGATCTTCTCACGGCTATAGGCATCGACTTCCAGGCCCTGGATGATCTTGAAGGAACCACCCTTGCACTCGCACGGCATGCCGAACACGAGGCCGGCCGGAATGCCGTAGGAACCGTCGGAAGGAACGCCCATGGTGACCCACTGGTCGGAGCCGAGAACCCAGTCGTGAATGTGGTCGATCGCGGCGTTGGCGGCGGACGCGGCGGAGGACAGGCCGCGGGCCTCGATGATCGCGGCGCCGCGCTTGCCGACGGTGGGCAGGAAGACGTCGTTGTTCCAGGCGTGATCGTTGATCATGTCCTTGACGCTGTCACCGTTGGAGGTGGTGTAGCGGTAATCCGCATACATCGTCGGCGAGTGGTTGCCCCAGACGATCAGCTTCTGCATGGAAGAAACCGGGCGGTTGGTTTTGGCGGCGAGCTGGGACAGCGCGCGGTTATAGTCCAGACGCAGCATGCTGTGGTAGTTGTTCGGGTCGGTACGTCCCACCTTCTTGGCGGCGGCGGCGGCGATCAGGGCATTGGTGTTGCACGGGTTGCCGACGACCAGAACCCGGACGTTTTCCTTGGCGTGCTCGGCGATGGCCTTGCCCTGAACGGTGAAGATGGCGCCGTTGGCGCTCAGCAGGTCAGCACGTTCCATGCCCTTGGTACGCGGGCGGGAACCGACCAGCAGACAAATGTCGGCATCCTTGAAGGCGACGTTCGGGTCGTCCGTCGCGGACATGCCGGCAAGTAGCGGGAAGGCGCAGTCCTGCAGTTCCATCATGACGCCACCGACTGCCTGCTGGGCTTGTGGCAGATCGAGCAACTGAAGGATGACGGGCTGGTCCTTGCCGAGCATATCGCCGGCGGCAATGCGGAACAGCAGGCTGTAACAGATCTGGCCGGCGGCGCCGGTAACGGCAACGCGCATGGGTGCTTTGGACATGTATCGCTCCTGTTTGAAACTGTACGGTTGAAAAATGTTCGAATCTGCTCGAGAGCCTGCTTCAGAAATTTGCATGTTTTCACGAGCGGGCGCAGGAATGTGAGGATGTTAGAAGTTAAGCGGTCGCCTGTCAATTGATTATATATCTTATATAAGACAACTTTTCGTAGACTGTAGCCATGAAATGTGCTGAAATTCACCTTGATGAGTCACGATCCCAACCGCCAGACATTTCGCGTCGCTGCGCCGACGTTCAGTCCGCTCTACCGCCAGATCAAGGATTTCATGATCCGCAGTCTTGAGGCAGGCGAGTGGGGGCCGGGTGACGCCATTCCCAGCGAAGGCGAACTGGCGACCCGCTTCAATGTCAGCCAGGGGACGGTGCGTAAGGCGATCGACGAGATGGCCTCGGAAAATATGCTCATCAGGCGCCAAGGCAAGGGTACTTTCGTCGCCAGCCATGACGATCCGCGCTCCTATTACCGTTTTCTGCGACTGGTGCCCGATGATGGCAATGTCGAGCATGCGGTCAGCGTCCCGCTGTCCTGTTCGGCCGAGAAATCCGGCGGCGAGGTTGCAGCGGTCCTCGGCATCGGCGTCGGTGATCCGGTGATTCATGTCGAGCGCCTGCTGCGTTTCAATGGCGAACCGGTTGTTCTCGATCAGATTTATCTGATTGCCGAACTGTTTCCGGATCTGACCCTGGAGCGCCTGAGCAACGAGGAGCGCTCGCTCTACAGCCTTTTCGAGAATGATTTCGGGGTGCGCATGATTCACGCCGAGGAACGCCTGCGCGCGGTGGCCGCCGATTCCTATTGCGCGGAACTCCTCGCTGTTGCACCGGGAGCGCCGTTGCTTCTGGTTGAACGCACCGCCTACAGCTACGGCAACAAGCCGGTCGAATGGCGGCGTGGTTTTTACTGTACCAATCGGCACCACTATCGGAATGACCTTGGCTGACCCGGAAGGCGCTCGGCTCGCCGAGTGTCGCCCGGTTTTGAACGTGTGTTACGTCTCTTTTCAATTCACCTGGAAGCGGAAAACCGCAGCTTTACGCAAGGACGACCTTCATGACAAAAGTGCCCATTAAAAAACGACCTAGAAACTTGGATCTGGCCTTGCTCAGGCAATACAACCTGCCTCTCCCGGGCAAGGTTTCGATTTTTCATCGGGTTAGCGGCGCCGGCTTGTTTCTCTGTCTCCCGGTCATTCTCTGGCTGTTTTCAGCCAGTCTGACATCACCTGAAACCTTTGCAGTGTTCAAGTCGGTGTTTTCCGCCTGGCCGGTCAAGGTCGTCATGGCGGGTCTGATCTGGGCCTATGTGCACCACTTCTGCGCCGGCATCCGCTTCCTGCTGCTCGATTTGCACATCGGTATCGAAAAAGAAGCTGCCCGCAAATCCGCGGGTATCGTATTCGCGGTGAGTATTCCGCTGACGCTCATTCTCCTGGGGGTGCTGTTGTGATCAACCGTATCGTTGTCGGGGCTCATTACGGCCTCAAGGACTGGATTGTCCAACGCGCCACGGCAGTCATCATGGCCGTCTATTCGGTGATCATCGCCGCCGTCCTGCTGGTGGTTCGCCCATCCGGTTTCGAGGCCTGGCAAGGGATTTTCGCCAATGGTTTCATCAAGTTCCTGACCTTCCTGTTCTTCGTCAGCCTGTTCTATCACGCCTGGATCGGTATTCGCGACATCTGGATGGACTACATCCAGCCCGTCGGTCTGCGCCTGACCCTGCACGTTCTGACCGCTGCCGCGCTGGTGGGTTACACCGCGTGGGCCGCGGCGATTCTCTGGAGGCTGTAAGCGTGAGTATTCCTATTCTCAAGTTCGATGCGGTGATCGTTGGTGCCGGTGGTGCCGGTCTGCGCTCCGCCATTCAATTATCCGAAGCCGGCCTGAAGACGGCCGTTCTGTCCAAGGTATTTCCGACCCGCTCGCATACGGTTGCGGCGCAGGGCGGCGTTGCGGCTTCGCTCGGTAATTCCGAGGAGGATCACTGGCACTGGCACATGTACGATACCGTCAAGGGTTCCGACTGGCTCGGCGACCAGGACGCGATCGAGTTCATGTGCAAGAAGGCCAACGAAGTGGTCGTCGAACTCGAACACTACGGCATGCCTTTCGACCGCACCGACAACGGCAAGATCTACCAACGCCCGTTCGGTGGCCACATGTCCAATTTCGGCGAAAAGCCGGTGCGCCGTTCCTGCGCCGCGGCCGACCGCACCGGTCACGCCATGCTGCATGCGATGTACCAGCGCAACGTCATGGCCAACACCCAATTCTTTGTCGAGTGGATGGCGCTGGACCTGATTCGTGACGAAGAAGGCCACGTTCTCGGCGTCACCGCCATGGAAATGGAAACCGGTCAGATCGTGATTTTCCACGCGCGTGCCACCATTTTCGCCACCGGCGGTGCTGGTCGTATTTATTACTCTTCGACCAACGCCTTCATCAATACCGGTGACGGCCTGGGCATGGCGGCGCGTGCCGGCATTCCGCTCGAAGACATGGAGTTCTGGCAGTTCCACCCGACCGGCGTCGCTGGCGCCGGCGTGCTGATTACCGAAGGCGTGCGCGGCGAAGGCGGCATTCTGCGCAACAGCAGCAAGGAGCGCTTCATGGAGCGTTACGCGCCGAACGCCAAGGATCTGGCATCACGGGACGTGGTTTCGCGCGCCATGGCAACCGAAATCAAGGAAGGCCGCGGCTGTGGCGTGAACAAGGATTACGTGCTGCTCGACGTGACTCACCTTGATCCGGCGACCATCATGAAACGTTTGCCGGGTATTCGCGAAATCGGCATCCAGTTCGCCGGAGTCGATTGCATCAAGGAACCGCTGCCGGTGGTGCCGACCTGTCACTACCAGATGGGCGGCATTCCGACGCATTACTCGGGTCGTGTGGTCATGCCGCAAGGCAGCGACATGTCCGCCGTCGTTCCCGGTTTTTACGCTGGCGGCGAGTGCGCCTGTGCCTCGGTGCATGGCGCCAATCGCCTCGGGACAAACTCGCTGCTCGACCTACTGGTTTTCGGCAAGTCTGCCGGTGATGCGGCCGTGGAAGACCTCAAGCTTGGTCGCGCTCACCGCGATTTGCCAAAGGATGTTGCTGACAAAACCCTGGAGCGGATTAGCGCACTGGATAACCGCAAGGGCGGTGCCAACGTACATGAAACGCGTCTGGCGATGCAGCGCGTCATGCAGGATCATGCCGGCGTTTTCCGTTTCGGCGATATGCTCAAGCAAGGCGTCGAGAAGATTCTTGAAGTCGAGAAGGCGGCTCGCCAACTCGAGATCAAGGACAAGTCCCAGGTCTGGAACACCGCACGGGTCGAGGCGCTCGAGATGGAGAATCTCATCGAAGTGGCCAAGGCGACGATGATCTCCGCCGAAGCGCGCAAGGAATCACGTGGCGCGCACGTGCGCGACGATGCACCGGACAGCCCGGAGTTCCCGAACGGCCGCAACGATGCGGAGTGGCTCAAGCACACGCTGTTTTTCCCGCGTGAAGGGAACCGCATCAGCTACAAGCCGGTCAATATGAAACCCCTGTCCGTCGAAGCCATCGCGCTCAAGACGCGCTCGTACTAACCGGAGTCCAGAATGAGCAAACGCACGGTTCAATTCAGCATCTATCGCTACGATCCGGACAAGGACGATGCGCCTTACATGCAGAACATCTCGGTCGATCTCGATCCGACCGACCGCAAACTGCTGGATGCGCTGACCAAACTAAAGGCGCTGGACGACACGGTTTCCTACCGCCGTTCCTGTCGCGAAGGTATTTGCGGTTCCGATGCCATGAACATCAACGGCAGGAACGGCCTGGCCTGCCTGACCGACATCGACAGCCTGAAGCAGCCCATCGTGCTGCGTCCGCTGCCTGGTCTGCCGGTCATTCGCGACCTGATTGTCGACATGACCCAGTTCTTCAAGCAATACCACTCGATCAAGCCCTACCTGATCAACAACGATCCGCCGCCGGAGCGCGAGCGCCTCCAGTCGCCGGAAGACCGTGAAGAGCTAAACGGTCTGTACGAGTGCATCCTGTGCGCCTGCTGCTCGACGTCCTGTCCATCGTTTTGGTGGAACCCGGACAAGTTCGTCGGCCCGGCCGGTCTGCTCGCTGCTTACCGCTTCATTGCCGATACGCGGGATCAGGCGACCAACGAGCGTCTCGACAACCTCGAAGACCCGTACCGTCTGTTCCGTTGCCACTCGATCATGAACTGTGTTGACGTGTGCCCGAAGGGTTTGAACCCGACCAAGGCGATCGGCAAGATCAAGGACATGATGGTGCGGCGCGCCGTCTGATGGAAAGAGAGAACTACGAACGTCTGCGTTGGCGCTGTATTCGGCGCGGCTTGCTTGAGGTCGATATTGCGCTGACCCGCTTTCTCGATCAAGGTTTCGACAAGCTGAACGATGAAGAACAGCAGGCGTTCGTGGAACTCGCTGATATGGAGGATCACGATCTCTGGCACCTGATCAGCGGTCAGGCCGAGATCGATGATCCCCGTCTGGCACACGTAGTGACGATGCTTCGTAAGAGTTAAGTAAGGTTGGCGCTCTAGCGTGGGAGTGCTGACCGTTGCTTTTGACAGTGCAGTAACAACCAACACCTGAACAAGGGATACACAATGACGACCGAACGCAAAGCAAGCCTGACAATCGACGGACAGGCGCCCGTCGAATTTCCGATCATGACCCCGACGCACGGCAACGACTGCATCGATATTCGTACGCTAGGGGCCAAGACCGGGTTTTTTACCTATGACTCGGGTTTTCTTTCAACCGCGAGTTGCAAGTCCAAGATCACCTTCATCGATGGTGACAAGGGTGAATTGCTGTATCGCGGCTATCCGATCGAACAACTGGCCGAGCATTGCAACTTCCTTGAAGTCACCTATCTGCTGAAGAACGGCGAATTGCCCAACGCCAATCAGAAGCTCAACTTTGAGACCACCATCAAGAAACACACGATGGTGCACGAGCAACTTTCCAAGTTCTATTCCGGTTTCCGTCGCGACGCCCACCCGATGGCCGTCATGGTCGGCGTGGTTGGCGCCCTGTCCGCCTTCTATCACGATGCGATGGACTTCTCCGACATCGAACACCGCAACGTCAGTTTCAACCGTCTGGTTGCCAAGCTGCCGACCATCGTTGCGATGGCCTACAAGTACAACACCGGCGCCCCGTTCATCTATCCGGACAATGAACTGGACTACACCGCCAACTTCATGCGCATGATGTTTGGCAACCCCTGTGAAAAATATGTTCCGAACCCGGTGCTGGTTCGCGCACTCGACACCATCTTCACCCTGCACGCCGATCACGAGCAGAACGCCTCGACCTCGACTGTGCGTCTGGCCGGTTCTTCCGGCGCCAATCCGTTCGCCTGCGTCGCCGCCGGTATCGCTTGCCTGTGGGGCCCGGCCCACGGCGGAGCCAACGAGGCCTGCCTGCAGATGCTGGAACAAATCGGCGACGTCTCCCGCGTGCCGGAATACATTGCGCGCGCCAAGGACAAGAACGATTCGTTCAAGCTGATGGGCTTCGGTCACCGCGTGTACAAAAACTTCGATCCGCGCGCCACGCTGATGCGCAAGGTGTGCAATGAAGTGCTGAGCGAACTTGGCCTGCAGAATGACCGTCTGTTCAAGCTGGCCATGGAGCTGGAAAAGATCGCCCTGGAAGATCCGTACTTCGTCGAGAAGAAGCTCTACCCGAACGTCGATTTCTACTCCGGCATCGTCCAGAAGGCGATCGGCATCCCGACCGAAATGTTTACCTGCATCTTCGCGCTGGCCCGCACGGTCGGCTGGATGACGCAGTGGGAAGAAATGCTGACCGACTCGGAATACAAGATCGGTCGTCCGCGTCAGCTCTACGTCGGCGCCGCCAAGCGCGACGTCGTGCCACTGGTCCGGCGTGGCTGATTGGATGGAAGGGCGGCCGGCTGGCCGCCTTTTTTTTCCCGTCGCATTGTGATTCCGCGGCGCGCAGCCGCGGCAATATAAAACAACCTTGGGGAGAGACCCATGACTACGATGAATCAACTGTTCGACAGCACGATGTTCTTCGGTGGCAACGCGCCTTTTGTCGAAGAGCTTTACGAGAACTACCTCGATAATCCCACCGCCGTTCCCGCGGAGTGGCGGGACTACTTCGACCGTCTGGCCCAGATGCCGGGTTACGTGGCACGCGACGTGCCGCACGCACCGGTTGTCGCCGCCTTTGCCGAACTGGGCAAGGATGGCGGGTTTCGCCCGGTTGCTCAAGCGGCAGCCGAGGAAGACAAGAAGCAGGTTTCCGTTCTCCAGCTGATCAATGCCCACCGCATTCTCGGCACGCGCTGGGCGGAACTCGATCCGCTCAAGCGGATGGCGCGCCCGGCCATTCAGGAACTCGAACTGTCCTTCTACGGTTTTGCAGACGCCGACCTGAACCATACGTTCAACGCCGGTTCATTCAAGGGCACGCCCGAGCGGGCGACGCTCGGCGAGATCGTCGGCGCCCTGAGGCAGACCTACTGCAGTTCGGTCGGTGTCGAGTACATGTACATGAGCGACTACGTCGAGAAGCGTTGGCTGCAGGAGCGCCTCGAGACGATCCGCTCGACCCCCGTTTATAACGCCGATCAGAAAAAGCGCATTCTGGAGCGGTTGACCGCGGCAGAGACGCTCGAGCGTTACTTGCACACCAGGTATGTCGGTCAGAAACGGTTCTCGCTTGAAGGCGGCGAGTCGCTGATCGTTGCCATGGATGAAACGGTTCGTATCGCCGGCGGCATGGGTGTCGACGAAGTGGTGATCGGGATGGCCCACCGTGGCCGCCTGAACGTGCTGGTCAATACGCTGGGCAAGACGCCGTCCATGCTTTTCGCTGAATTCGAAGGCAAGAAGAAGAGCGATCTGTCGGCCGGCGACGTCAAGTATCACATGGGCTTCTCGTCCGACGTGTCCACGCCGGGAGGCCCGTGTCACCTGACCCTGGCCTTCAACCCGTCGCACCTGGAAATCGTCAACCCGGTGGTCGAGGGCTCGGTCTACGCCCGTCAGGTCCGGCGTGGCGACGAGGGCAAGTGCAGGGTTCTGCCGGTCATCATTCACGGCGATTCCGCCGTTGCCGGCCAGGGCGTCAATCAGGAAACGCTCAACTTCGCGCAGACCCGCGGCTACGGTACGGGCGGTACGCTGCATATCGTGGTGAACAACCAGATCGGATTCACCACCAGCGACCCGCGCGACTACCGCTCCGGTCACTACTGCACCGACATCTTCAAGATGGCCGATGCACCGATCTTCCACGTCAATGGCGACGATCCGGAAGCGGTGGCGCTGGTGACCCAGATCGCCGTCGAATTCCGCCACAAGTTCAAGAAGGACGTCGTCGTCGACATCATCTGCTTCCGCAAGCTCGGCCACAACGAGCAGGACGAGCCGATGGTCACCCAGCCGCTGATGTACAAGATCATCGCCAAGCATCCGGGTACCCGCAAGCTGTTCGGCGACAAGCTGATTGCCGAGGGTGTTCTGCCGGCCGACGGACCGGACCGCATGATCGAGGAATACCGCGAGCATCTGGACAAGGGCGAACTGCTCTATAACCCGGTGCTGGCCGGCTATAAGCACCCGAATACGATCGACTGGACGCCGTTCATCAGCAAGGGCTACATCGAGAACTGCGATACCACGGTACCGATGAAGGAACTGAAGCGCTTGTCGAAGCGGCTGACCACGTTCCCGGAAGGTTTCGTGCTGCAGTCCCGGGTCAAGAAGATCGTCGACGATCGCGCCGCGATGGGCGAGGGCAAACTGCCGGTCGACTGGGGCATGGCCGAGAATCTTGCCTACGCCTCGCTGCTGGTTTCCGGCTACGGCATCCGCATTTCCGGGGAGGATGTCGGGCGCGGCACCTTCTTCCACCGCCATGCCGCCTTCCACGACCAGGATCGCGAGAACTGGGCCGAAGGCACTTATCACCCGCTGAAGAACCTTCAGGAAAAGCAGTCAGCTTTCCATTGCTACGATTCAGTGCTGTCGGAGGAGGCGGTTCTTGCTTTCGAGTACGGCTATGCGTCGGCCAATCCCTACGAAATGGTGGTCTGGGAAGCGCAGTTCGGCGACTTCGCCAACGGTGCTCAGGTGGTGATCGACCAGTTCATCGCTTCCGGTGAGGCCAAGTGGGGCCGCGCCTGCGGGCTCGTCATGTTGCTGCCGCACGGCTACGAAGGGCAGGGGCCGGAGCACTCCTCGGCCCGCCTCGAACGCTACATGCAGGCTTGTGCCGAGGTGAACATGGAAGTCTGCGTGCCCAGCAACGCCGCCCAGGTCTTCCACATGCTGCGTCGCCAAGGCTTGCGCAAACAGCGCAAGCCGCTGATCGTCATGTCGCCCAAGTCGCTGCTGCGCCACAAGGATGCCTGCTCGCCGCTCGAGGATCTGGCCAGCGGTTCCTTCCAGACCGTCATCGGCGAAATCGACAAGATCGATCCCAAGAAGGTGACGCGTATCGTGTTGTGCTCGGGCAAGGTCTATTACGACCTGCTGGCGGCGCGGCGCGAGAAGAAGATCGAGAACATTGCCATCGTCCGCATCGAGCAACTCTTCCCCTTCCCGAAGGAGACGCTGGAGCGGGGGCTGGCCATGTATCCCAAGGTCACCGAAATTGTCTGGTGCCAGGAAGAGCCGCGTAACCAGGGTGCATGGTACTGGATTGCTTCGCGTCACCATCTCGAAACGCAGATCAGCGCCAAGCAGAAGTTGCTGCTGGTGTCGCGTCCGGCGTCCTCGTCGCCGGCGGTTGGCTACCTGGCCAAGCACAACGAGCAACAGAAGGCACTCATCGAGTCCGCATTGGGCAAGATCGAGTACTGATAACTAAAACAGAGTGGAGTAATCATGATCATCGAAGTTCAAGTTCCCCAGTTGTCCGAGTCCGTTGCCGAAGGCACCCTCGCGTCCTGGAAAAAGAAGATTGGCGAGGCCGTCGGCCGCGACGAAATCCTGATCGACATCGAAACCGACAAGGTTGTTCTCGAAGTCCCGTCGCCGGGCGCCGGTGTGCTGGTCGAAATCGTCAAGGGCGACGGTGAAACCGTCGTTTCCGGTGAATTGATCGCCCGCATCGACACCGAAGCCAAGGCAGGCGCTGCCGCTGAAGCGCCGAAGGCTGCCGCCGCCCCGGCTGCTGCGCCGGCGCCGTCTGCCGCTGCACCGGCTGGTACAGCCAGCCCTTCGGCGCGCAAGATCCTCGACGAAAAGGGTGTTGCCGCCGCTGACGTCGCCGGTTCCGGTCGTGGCGGCCGCGTGACCAAAGAAGATGCAGTCGCTGCCCAGGCAAAGGCTGCCGCGCCGTCCGGACCGGTTGCCGCACCCGCTGCTGCAAGGGCTGCGTTGCCGACGCCGCCGACCGGCGTCGACACTGGTCTACGCACCGAACAGCGCGTGCCGATGACCCGTCTGCGCGCCCGCATCGCCGAGCGCCTGCTGCAATCGCAGGCGACCAATGCCATCCTGACCACGTTCAACGAAGTGAACATGGGCCCGGTCATGGCGCTGCGCAAGCAGTACGGCGAGAAGTTCGAGAAGACCCATGGCGTCCGCCTCGGCTTCATGGGCTTCTTCGTCAAGGCGGCCTGTGCCGCGCTGCAGAAGTTCCCGGTCATCAACGCTTCGGTCGATGGCAACGACATCGTCTATCACGGCTACATCGACATCGGTATCGCCGTCGGTTCGCCGCGTGGCCTGGTCGTGCCGATCATCCGCAATGCCGACCAACTGAGCATCGCCGATATCGAGAAGAAGATCGCCGAATTCGGTTCCAAGGCCAAGGACGGCAAGTTGTCGATCGAGGAACTGACCGGCGGTACCTTCTCCATTTCCAATGGCGGCATCTTCGGATCCATGATGTCGACCCCGATCATTAACCCGCCGCAGTCGGCGATCCTCGGTATTCATGCCACCAAGGACCGGGCGATGGTCGAAAACGGTCAGGTTGTCGTGCGTCCGATGAACTATCTGGCCATGTCCTACGACCACCGCATCATCGACGGCCGCGAAGCCGTCCTCGGTCTGGTGACCATGAAGGAAGCGCTGGAAGATCCGTCCCGCCTGCTGCTCGGCGTCTAAACGATCGTATTAGGGGGTCCGGGGTAAAAGACCGGGCACGACGGTGCCTGGTCCGGTCTCCTAGGTCCCCTTTTCATTTGTGTCCGGCAACGCCGGACGGTATCCATTGGATCAAGGAACGAAAAAATGTCCAAACAATTCGACGTCCTCGTCATCGGCGGAGGTCCCGGCGGCTACATTGCCGCCATTCGCGCCGCCCAACTCGGTTTCGCCACCGCCTGCTGCGAATCCAATCCCTACGCCGATCCCAAGGGTGAGCCGCGTCTCGGCGGCACCTGCCTGAACGTTGGCTGTATTCCGTCCAAGGCGCTGCTGCATACCTCGCACCTGTTCGAGGAAGCCGCACACAGCTTCGCCGGCCAGGGCATCAAGGTGTCGAAGCCGACCATCGACGTGCCGGTCATGAAGGGCCGCAAGGACACCGTCGTCACCCAGTTGACCTCCGGTATCAAGGGCCTGTTCAAGAAGAACAAGGTAACTTTCCTCGCTGGGCATGGTTCTTTCGTCGCCAAGGAAGGCGACTTGTGGAAGGTCAAGGTCGGTGCCGAGGAAGTGCTGGCCAAACAGGTCATCGTCGCCACCGGTTCCAAGGCGCGTCACCTGCCGAATGTTGCGGTCGACCAGAATATCGTCATGGATAACGACGGCGCGCTGAATCAGGAGTCGGTGCCCAAGAAACTGGCCATCATCGGCGCCGGCGTCATCGGTCTGGAAATGGGTTCGGTCTGGCGTCGCGTCGGTTCCGAAGTCACCATTCTTGAAGCCATGCCCGACTTCCTCTCCGTGGCCGACCAGGATGTCGCCAAGGAAGCCGCCAAGCTGTTCGCCAAGCAGGGTCTCAATATCCAGACCGGTGTCAAGATCGGCGACATCAAGGCGACCAAGAAGGGTGTCTCGATCGCCTATGAAGACAAGGACGGCAAAGCCCAGAAGCTGGATGCCGATCGTCTGATCGTCTCCATCGGCCGCGTCCCGAATACCGATGGCCTGAACGCCGAAGCCGTTGGCCTCAAGCTGGATGAGCGCGGCTTCGTCGAGGTCGATGGTCACTGCAAGACCAACCTGGCGGGTATCTGGGCCGTCGGTGACGTCGTGCGCGGGCCGATGCTGGCCCACAAGGCGATGGAAGAGGGCGTCATGATTGCCGAACTGATGGCCGGCCAGGCTGGCCACTGCAATTTCGACACCATTCCCTGGGTCATCTACACCGCGCCGGAAATCGCCTGGGTCGGCAAGACCGAGCAGCAGCTCAAGGCCGACGGCATTGCCTACAAGGCCGGCAAGATTCCCTTCCTGGCCAACGGCCGGGCACTGGGCATGGGCGACCCGTCCGGCTTCGTCAAGATGCTGGCCTGCGCGCAGACCGACCGCATTCTCGGCGTGCACATCATCGGTGCCAATGCCTCTGAACTGATTGCCGAAGCCGTCGTGGCGATGGAATTCGGTGGGGCCTCCGAAGACCTGGCCCGTATCTGCCACGCCCACCCGACGTTGTCGGAAGCGGTGCACGAAGCGGCGCTGGCCTGCGACAAGCGTCCATTGCACTTCTAGTTTCTCGGGCTGGCCGTTGCGCCGGCAGCTTGTACTGTACAAAGAGCCCTGCGGGGCTCTTTGTTTTTGCCGGGCTTCCCGCCATACTACGAACCGGATAGCACCGACCCACCATTCGAGTTGCGGAATGCATAACGACGACGATCATCTGGCCTTTGTTGAAGACGCCCCCAGGCCGCAATCCGCCGGGGCGACCGCGGCATACTGGACGTTGCTGATCGTCGACGACGACGAGGATGTTCACCACGCGACCGAATTCGCCCTCCATGAACTCCAGGTTCTCGGCCGGCCCTTGCAGTTCCTGCATGCCTTAAGTGCCGACGAGGCGATCACGGTTCTCGAACGTCGTCGTGATGTTGCCGTCGTCCTGCTCGATGTCGTCATGGAGCGCGAGGATGCAGGTCTCACGGCGGTCGACAGGATCCGCAACGAACTTGGCATGGCTGCGGTGCGCATCATTCTGCGGACCGGCCAGCCCGGTTACGCGCCTGAGCTTGAGGCGATTGCCAATTACGATATCAACGATTACAAGACCAAGACGGAACTCACCCGCAGCAAATTGTTCACGACGATCACGGCGGCTATCCGTTCATTCGACCAGATCCAGCGTCTGGACGCGAGTCGCGCCAGTCTCGAACTGATTATCGACGGCGCTACCCGCTTCAATGCCGAACTTGGATTGCAGACTTTCGCCTCGGCGATCATTGCGCAACTGGCCGCGTTGCTTGGCATAGCTCCCGACGGCATGGTTTGCGCGCGCACGGCGGGCGCTGAAAAAGAGGCCGGTCACGGCGCGGAGGAAATGATTCTGGCAGCCGCCGGCCGTTACCGGCCGCTGGTGAATCAGACGCTGTCAGCGCTCGCTGACCTGGACGTGCGCGAGATGGTAAGTAGCTGCCTGCTGGAGCGCGAGAACCAGCGCAGCGAACGTGCGCTGGCGCTTCATTTCTCAGGTCTCCACGGCCGTGATTTTGCCCTCTACATCGAGTCGACCGCGCCAATCCGTACGCTGGATCGACATCTCCTCGATATTTTCTGCACCAACATCGCCATCTGTGGCGAGAATGTCGGCCTCGTCGAGCGCTTGCGCACGGCAGCCTTCGTCGACAAGCTGACTGGATTGCCCAATCGTGCCGCGCAGATTGAGGTCATTGACGAGCTCGCCAAGGTTCCTGGCGCCGGGGATCATGTGCTGGCCTTGATCGATATCGACGAGTTCTCGGAAACCATCGATGCCTTTGGTTACAACTTCGGCGATCAGCAATTGCAGGCGGTCGGCGGGCGCTTGCGTGCGCTGTTGCCAGACGATGTGCATGTTGCGCGAGTCGGCAGCGACCTGTTCGGGATCTATGGCAGCGGCCAGGTTGTCACTTCCGGGAACCTGCGGAAAATTTTGCTTGAACCATTCGACAACGAGGGTATGTCGCACACGATTTCGTTTTCGCTTGGACTGGTGCACGCCGCCGACGCCGACTGCAGTGGCGTTGACCTGCTGCGCAATGCGGCAATTGCCCTCAAGCGCGCCAAGGTCGATGGTCCTGGCAACGAAGCGTATTACACCGCCGAAGTCGGCATCCTGACACGGCAGCGGGTACACATGCTGCACGATTTGCGCGCCGCGCTGGAAAACCACCAGCTCATCGTCGTGTTCCAGCCGCAATTCGATCTCGCCTCGAGCCGCGTGCTCGGCGTCGAAGCATTGCTGCGCTGGCGCAATGGCGCGGGACAGTATGTGCCGCTCGAACAGTTCATTTCGGTTGCCGAACAGTCGGGGCTGATTGTCGAGATCGGCGCCTGGGTACTGAATGCCGCTTTGGCGGCGCAGCGGCAACTTGCCGGACAGGGGTTCAATCTGCGCATGGCCGTGAATGTGTCGCCGGTCCAGTTCCGCCATCCCGGTTTTCTCGACGTTGTAAGTACGGCGATCAAAGATTCTGGAATCGATCCGGCGCTGCTTGAACTCGAGATTACCGAATCCGTTGCCCTGTCTGGCTGGAAACTGGTCGTCGAGCACCTGCAGGCGATCAAGGCGCTGGGTGTCTCGATTGCCATCGACGACTTCGGAACCGGGTTCTCATCGCTCAGCTATCTCGCCCGCCTGCCGGCCGACTGCCTCAAGATCGACCGCAGCTTTGTCCATGCGCTGGATGACCGGCGTTCCGGAACGCCGATTGCGGCGATGGTCATTCGCCTCGGGGAACAGTTGGGAATGCGTGTCCTGGCGGAAGGCGTCGAGGATGCCCTGCAATTGCAGACCCTGATTGGACTCGGTTGCCGCGAGGCGCAAGGCCTGGTCTACGCGCCGGCGATGGAGCAGCAGGATCTGTTGGTCTGGCTCAGGGGGCGGGAGCGCTGATCGGCAATGCTCAGGATCGGCGCGTTCCTCCTTGTGCTTGGTATCCTGACTGGTTGCGGCCCGCGCGAGCCACTACGCATCGGCTTCCTCGGCGGCTTGAGCGGACGCGTCGCCGATCTGGGTGAGGCCGGGCGCAACGGTGCCCAGATTGCCATCGAAGAGGTCAATCGTGCCGGTGGCATCAATGGTCGCCAGGTCGAATTGATTGTCCGCGATGACGCCCAGCGTCCCGAGAAGGCAATCGCCGCAGTCGACGAACTGATCGCGGCGCGGGTCGATGCGATTATCGGGCCGATGACCAGCGCAATGGCCGAGGTTGTCCTGCCGCTTGCCCAGAAGGCGGGTGTTGTTCTGGTCAGTCCGACGGTTACCGCGCACAATTTTTTTGGCCTCGACGACACGCTTTTCTTGATCATGTCGAGCACGCGGGACGAGGCGGCGTCGAGCGCCGACTATCACTTCACGCAGAGCGGGGCGCGTCATGTCGTGGCGATTCATGACGCGAAGAACCGCGCCTATTGCGAGAGCTGGCTGCGGGACTTTACCGTCGAGTTTCAGGCACGTGGCGGCGATGTCGTGCCGATCTCCTTCGAATCCGGCCCGGATGTCGATAGCGGCGCTGTCATCCGGAATGCGCTGGGCCAGCGACCGGATGCCATAGTGCTGATCACCAATGCCTTCGATGCGGCGCGCTTTGCGCAGAAAATCCGCGAAAGCAACCCCCGCATTCTGCTGTTTGCCGCGCAATGGGCGAGTACTGAACGTCTGATCGAATTTGGCGGCAAGGCGGTGGAGGGGATGGTCCTCCACAACTATTTCGACCACGACAGCAAGTCGCCGGGATTGCTGCGGCTGCATCAGGCGTACGTCGAGCGATTCCAGCGCGAACCAGGATTTGCCGGCGTCGCGGCATACGATGCCACCCATGTCGTTCTCGAGGGACTTGCGCGCCGGACCGGCGGGCAGCCGCTACACGAAACCTTGCTGACGCGCGGCCCGTTCACCGGCGCCGAAGATCAGATCGTCTTCGACCGCAATGGTGACCGGCACCGTGTTCCACATGTTATGGTTGTTCGTGATGGCCGGTTTGTCACCGTTCGCTAGGGAGGCATTTTGAGCCACCCGGGACAGTCGACCGCGCCCTTGAGGAAGTCCACACAACGTGGCCTTGGGCCGTTGGGGGCAACACGCGAATGGCGACTGCGCACCTCGTTGATGTTGCTCCTCGTGGTCGCGACGATGGGTGTCTTCGGGCCCATTGGTTTCGCCGTGCTGGCTTATCGCGTGCCCACCGTGCTGGAAGAGGAACGTCAGCAGGCGCGTGACCAAGCCATCGGCCTGGCGCGCTATTTCGAGCAACTGATCGACGGTCTCGAAGGGCGCCTTGGCGCGCTCACGGCACTGAATCCGGACCTGCCACCGGCGCAGGTTCAGGGTCTCCTCGATGCCGCTGTCGCAGAAGGCGGGTTCGCGGCGATTTATCTTCTCGATGAGCAGGGCAAGGTCGCCTATGCGGCCTTGCCGGAAAGTGCGCGAAATATCCGAGCGAATCTGCTCAACGCCGATTTTTCGCGCAATCCCCTGTTTGCCTCGGCGCGTCACCTGGGTCGGCGTGCCTGGAGCGACCGCTACCTGTCGGCGCTCAACGGCGAAGGCGCTGTCGGACTTGCCATCCCCATTAAAGACTACGTTCTGCTTGGCGAGGTGGCGCCGGATTTTGCGCGTCAAGCGGTGCGTAATAGCACTGAAGGCATCATTTATCCGGTGATGGTGGTCGATGGCGCCGGTGAGTACGTGGCGGGCCGGAATCTGGCGGAAAGCGACCGCCTGCGCAATTGGGCGACCGATCTGCGGGCCGAATCCGTGACCCCCGAGGGCGCTGTTCGTGAGCTTACCTGGGCCGGCGCGCCGTACGACACCGGGATTGCCCGCTCGGAGAAACTTGGCTGGACGTTCATGGTGGCCAACCCTGCTGGCCATGCCAATCCGCGTGTCCGGGTGACAGTCCTGCTGGTTGTCGGCGGATTTGTCGCGTCTCTGCTGCTGGCCGCCATTCTGGCCCCGCTTTGGGCATCAAGAATGAGCGCGCCCCTGCGTGACCTGATGGCCCAGACCCGGGCGCTGACCAGTGGCAAGTTCGGGCGCAAGGTCATGCGCGGGCCGATCCAGGAATTCAACCAGTTGGCGTCCGACATGGAATCGATGGCCGAGGCGACCCGCCAGCGCCAGAGCGAACTTGAGCAAAGCGAGGAGCGTCTGCTGCAGACTTTGCAAACCCTGCAGCGCCTCAATGTCGACCTCGAAAGCCGGGTCGAGCGGCGAACAGGTGATCTGGCGCGGGCCAACCACGAGCTCCTGGAGGCCATAGAAAGCCTCAAGCTAGCTCAGGGCGAACTGGTGCGCAGCGAAAAGCTGGCCGCTCTCGGCAGCCTCGTCGGCGGCATCGCCCATGAGTTGAATACGCCGATCGGCAATGGCGTAATGGCGGTGTCGACCCTGCACGACCAGGTCCGCGATTTTCGCTGCGAGATGGCGAGCGGATTGCGCCGGTCGACGCTGGAAGCCTTTGTCGATCGCGTCGAACGGGGCAGCGAAATCGCGGTGCGCAATCTGCAGCGCGCCAACGAACTGATCACCAGCTTCAAACAGGTCGCGGTGGACCAGACCAGCGTGCAGCGCCGGCCGTTCATCCTTTCAGAAGTGGTCGACGAAATCCTCCTGACCCTGCAGCCGACGCTCAAGCGGACGCCCTATCGGGTGCGCAGCGTGATATCGGCCGGCCTGGCGATGGACAGCTATCCCGGACCGCTCGGACAAGTGTTGACCAATCTGCTGACCAACGCGCTGGTTCATGGTTTCGAGGGCCGTCGCGAGGGGCTGATCGAGATCCGCGCCGAACCCTGCGGCGAGGAGCAGGTCTGTCTGAGCGTGTCCGACGACGGTGCGGGCATCCCGCCGGACATGCTCGACCGGGTTTTTGATCCCTTCGTCACCAGCAAGCTGGGGCGCGGCGGCACCGGTCTGGGCCTGCATATCGTCTGGAACACCGTAACCGTCGTCCTTGGCGGCAGCATTTCCGTCGATAGCACGCCCGACCAAGACACCTGTTTCCGTATAATCCTGCCTGTTGTCGCCCCGAGTCAGCCCGCAGCCGACTGAAACATCACCGGTTCCATGCCGCACAGAAAATTGAATGTCTCCGCCCAGGGCTTCCTGGATTCCTACGAGGCGCTGCTCGAGGCGCGTGGCTACGTCGCGGATGCCGCCCAGATGGCCGCCGCCAGCGCGCTGCAGGCGCTTTATGCGAAGCTGCTGACGTTCAAGGTCAAGCGCGGCAGCACCTTCAATCGCCTGCTGGCGCCGCCCGCGCCGCCGAAGGGTGTTTATTTCTGGGGTGGGGTCGGGCGCGGCAAGAGCTTCCTGATGGATTGTTTCTATGATGCCGTGCCTTACCGGCGCAAGAAACGCATTCATTTCCATGCTTTCATGCAGCGGATTCACCGCGACCTGGATCGTTTCAAGGGCGAGCCGGACCCGCTGTTGAAGGTAGCCGGGCAGATCGCGCGCGAGACCCGTCTGCTCTGTTTCGACGAATTTCATGTTTCGGACATTGCCGATGCGATGATTCTCGGCCGCCTGCTCGACGGCCTGTTCGCGCAGGGCGTCGTGCTGGTGATGACCTCCAATTACCCGCCGGACAGGCTGTACCCGGACGGCCTGCAGCGGGAAAATTTCCTGCCCGCCATCGACCTGCTCAAGAAAAATCTCGATGTTTTCAAACTGGATGCCGGCACCGACTACCGCCTGCGGGCCATGGAACAGGTCGAGATCTATCACTGCCCGGCCGACGCGGCCGCCGAACAGGCAATGCTCGACTATTTCCGCATGGTAGCCGGCGAGGATGGCCGACAGGACGAGCCTATCGAGGTCATGGGCCGGCGGATCGACGCCCGACGCCTGGCTCATGGCGTGATCTGGTTTGAGTTCAGGGCCCTGTGCGGCGGCCCGCGTTCGCAGAACGATTATCTGGAAATAGCCCGCGGCTACCATACCGTTCTGCTTTCGCACATACCTAAAATGACGCCGCATCAGGCCTCGGAAGCGCGCCGCTTCACCTGGTTGGTCGACATCTTCTATGACTGCCGGGTGAAACTTATCGCTACCGCCGATTGTCCACCCGAAGATTTGTACACTTTGGGCACCATGGCCAGCGAATTTGCTCGCACGGTCAGTCGGCTGACCGAAATGCAGTCCCGGGAATACCTTGCATTGCCGCACAACGCTGGATGAAGCCATGACCGAACAGGCGCTGCCGCCAGACCTCGCGATCGACCTGCGCCAACTGGTGATGACGATCGCCAACACCGTCGATCTCGTCGGGGTCGACGACTTGCTGCATGGCCGCCGGGTCGGCATGCTGGCGCGCGAACTGGCCTCCCGGCTGGGGTGGGATGAGAAGGCGCAATTGCTGCTTTACGACGCCGGCCTGCTCCATGACTGCGGCGTCTCGTCGACCCGCGTCCATCGCCGCCTGGTCGCCGAACTGGAGTGGTCGGGGGCGCAGGAGCATTGCCTGCGCGGCGAGGAACTGCTGCGCGATTTCGCGCCGCTGGCGCATCTGGCGCCAATCATCCGCTATCACCACAGCCGCTGGATATGGCTCGAACAGCAAACGCTGGCGCCGGACGTCGCGCGCTTTGCCAACCTGATCTTTCTCGCCGACCGCATCGACGTTCTGTCCGCGCCGCTGCATGCCGACCAGACCACCCTCGCGCATGCCGAAGAGATCAGGAACCTGCTGGCCGCCGAGCGCGGACGGCTGTTCGCACCGGAGCTGGTCGACGCCTTTCTCGAACTCTCGGCAGGCGAGGCGTTCTGGCTGGCCCTGCAGCCCGATTCGGTGCATCAGTACCAGACGGAAATGGAAAGCTACGGTGATCCGCGCATCATCGGCTGGGCCGATTTCAAGCGCTGCGCCGACATCTTCGCGCGCATCATCGACGCCAAGTCGCCGTATACCGAACAGCATTCCCGGGGCGTCGCCATGCTGTCGCGCTACATCGCCGGCAAGATGGGGCTGGATAACGTGACCTGCGAAAAAATCGAGGTCGCGGGCCTGCTCCACGATATCGGCAAGCTGCAGATTCCCGACGAAATCATCGAAGGCCACAATCCCCTGACGGCGCAGGAATTCAACATCATGAAAGGTCACAGCTTCGGCACGCGCCAGGTGCTGAAGCGCCTGCACGCCATCGACGATCTGGCCAGTTGGGCCTATTACCACCATGAAACACCGGACGGGCAGGGCTATCCCTTCCATGTCGGCGGCGCCGCCCTGCCGCTCGAAGCGCGCATCATCAACGTCGCCGATACCTTCCAGGCACTGGCGCAGGAGCGCCCCTACCGCAAGCCGATGACGCCGGACGAGATCATGGCCATCCTGCACCAGCGCGTCGAAAAGGGGCGGGCCGATCCGGACGTAGTCGCCGTCATCGCCGGCGACCTCGCCAATTGTCACCGCATCGCCCTCTGCTGCCAGTGATGAACGCTGTGCTGGCGCGCCTGCTGTTGTGCCTGGCGCTGCTGTTCGCCTGGCCGGCGGCGGCGCAGCAGGAACTCGAAATCATTCCCTTGCGCAGCCAGACGGTTGACCGGGTACTGCCGACGCTGTTGCCGCTGGTCGAGCCAGGCGGCACGCTGATCGGCGCCAACGACCAGCTTTTCCTGCGCGCCAGCCAGCGCAATCGCGAGGAGATCAAGCGCGTGCTGGCGACCATCGACCGCCCATCGCGACGCCTGATCATCCGCGTCAGCCAGAACCGCGAAAGCGAAGGGGGCAGCCGGGGGGGTGAAGTCAGCGGCCGAGTGGTGATCGGCGACAGCAGCCGAAGCCGTGTCGACGCGCGTCTATGGGACAGCCAGGGAACGCGCAGCGAGAATGCCGGGCAGATGGTGCAGACCGTCGAAGGCGGCCAGGCTTTCATCCAGGTCGGGCGCACGCTGCCGATTCCCATGCGCCAGGCGACGATCGGCCCGGGCGGCGCGCTGATCAGCGAGACCGTGGTCTTCCACGACATCGGTCGCGGCTTCTTCGCCACACCTCGCGTGAACGGCGAGCGGGTGACCATCGACATCAGCCAGCAGGCCGATAGCCTCGGCGGCGCCGGGCGCGGCAGCATTAGCACGCAGCAACTGTCGACCAGCGTTTCCGGTCGCCTCGGCGAGTGGATCGAACTGGGGGGAAGCAGCCGTCAGGTCAGCGGCAATCAGGGCGGCAGTTTCGGAATTTCAAGCAGCGGGGGACAGGATGCCCGCTCGATCTGGCTCAAGGTGGAGGAAGTCAAATGAGTTTGAAACGTCATATCGGCCAGCAGGTAGCGCTGGCCACGGCGGCCTTTTGCGCCCTGCTGACATTGCCGGCATTGGGCCTTTTTGTCTGGTTGTGGATGGAGCGCGGGGTGTCCGACACGTGGACGCCGAGCGCGCTGGCTGCCGTTGCCTTCCTCGGCGCCTGCGCTGTCGTCCTTTACGTGGTGAGCCGTCCACAGCCACCGCTGCCGGAAGATACTGCTACGGTCGACCACTGAAAAACGCCGAATTTCGACCTTGTTGCCATTCACAGATCAACCAACAGTAATCGACGGACCACGACAGATGACCAAGACAGCATTCAGGACTATCACGCCCGAACTGGAAACGCTTGGGGCAGAACCCTACTATCAACCGGTCGCCGACGAGGTGGCACTTTTCGAGGCGTCGGCCGCACGGCATCTGCCGGTGCTGCTGAAAGGCCCGACCGGCTGCGGCAAGACGCGCTTTGTCGAATACATGGCGTGGAAGCTCAAGCGCCCGCTGGTCACCGTGGCCTGCCACGACGACCTGACCACCGCCGATCTGGTCGGCCGCTACCTGATCGTCGGCGACGAGACGGTGTGGCTCGATGGTCCGCTCACCGCCGCCGTGCGCGCCGGGGCGATCTGTTATCTCGACGAAGTCGTCGAGGCGCGCAAGGACACCACCGTGGTGATTCACCCGCTCGCCGATACGCGCCGGGCGTTGGCGGTGGACAAGCGCGGCGAGCTGATTCCCGCGCCGCCCGAGTTCATGCTGGTGATTTCCTACAACCCCGGCTACCAGAGTGTGTTGAAGGAAATCAAGCCGAGTACGCGGCAGCGCTTTGTCGCGCTCGAATTCGATTATCCGGGCGCCGAGACCGAGGCGCGGATCGTCGCCACCGAAGGCGGCATCGACCTCGATAGCGCGAAAAAACTCGTCAAGCTCGGCGAACTGACGCGCAACCTCAAGGGCGCCGGTCTCGACGAGGGTGCCAGCACGCGCTTGCTGGTGCATGCCGCGCAACTCATCGGCGCCGGCATGACGGCGCCGGTCGCGAGCACCGCTGCGGTGGCGCGCGCGCTGACCGATGACCCGGACATGACGCAGACGCTCGATGATATGGTGCGGGCCGTTTTCTAGTGACCGAGCCCCGGTTTCTTGAGCACGAGCTCGAAGAAAAGCTCGAGGCCTTGCTGTGCATCTCGGCCTTGCGTTCCAACTCACGTCTGGCAAGCCTGCTCGCACCCCTGCCGCGTCGGCAACAGGATCGGGTGCTGCACTGGGCAGGCGTCGCGACCCGTAACTATGGCGAACTCGGCGACCTGATCGTCTCGCTGGCGCCCAAGGCGCTGGAGCGTCTCGCTGAAAAGGACTTCGATGCCTGGGCGCTTTCCGGTCTCGAAGCCTACGACAGCGAGGGCTTGCGCGCGGCGATCGCCCGCATGCGCGATGTGGATGGCTTCATCGCCGTGCGCGAGGGGCGCTTGTTTGCCCGCTTTGCCGAGGTCGAGCTAAGGCTTGCACGGTTTATTCAGGGCCTTTCCGGCAGGCCGCTCACGTTGAAAATCGGCGCTTATCCGTGGACGGATACCCAGACGATTTTCCTGCCCGAGCGCATCGCGCACTTCGATACCACCGAAGACAACCGCCAGATATTCAAGAGCCTGGCGGTGCAACTCTGGGCGCAGACGCGATACGGTACGTTCAATGTGGATCTGGAGGCCGAACTTGCCCGCTGGCCCGACCGTGAAGCGGCGCTGACCTGGCTTGCCCATCTCGAAGCAGTGCGCCTCGAAGCCTGCATCGCCCGCGATCTGCCGGGGCTTGGCGCGATGCTGGCCAGGCTGCGCGGCGCGTGGCCGGACGAATTGTTGGTGGCGGTGAGCGACCTGCAGGCGCCGCAGGCCGACATCAGCGTGACCTTGCACTGGCTGGCGCGCTTCATGGAAACGGGCGCCGTTCCGCCGGCGCCGACTTTCGTCGCGCGCCTCGAACCGGGTATTGCCGCTCGCGTGCGCGGCGAGCGCATCGCGCGCGATAGCGAAACCCTGCGCAAGGCCATCGGCGCCCTGAAGGGCGCGGCAGGCAAGCGCGATGTTGCCGCGCCCAAGGAATTCGCCGCGCAAGTCAACACGGAAACCAACGAGGTGGAAGTGCGCGTCGACGGCGAGGCCGTAAAGCTGCCGGACGAGGCGCGTGCCGCAGCGCAGTCGCTACTTCAGGATCTCGGCCAGGTGCCGCCCGAAGCCCTGACGCCTGCGGGCGATGCGCCCTGGCAACCCGACGACGCGAAAAAAAATTCTGGCGCGCCCGAGCAGGTCAGCAATCGCGATGCCGATTTCCGTTACGACGAATGGGATTATCACCGTAACGCTTACCGGCGCAACTGGTGTCATGTCTATGTGACCGACGTTAAACCGGGCGACGGCCAGTTCGTGCTCGAAACCCGGCAGCGCTATGCGCCGTTCATCCATCAGCTCAAGCGGCGCTTCGAGGCGGTGCGCGGCGAAGACCGCATCCTTGGTCGCCAGCCCGATGGCGACGAGATCGATCTCGATGCGCTGGTCGAGGCGGTGAACGACCGCAGGAGCGGCGCTGAACCTTCGCCGCGCCTGTTCTGCCGCCGCGTGCGCAACGACAGAAGTCTGGCTGCGATGTTCATGATCGACATGAGCGGTTCGACCAAGGGCTGGGTGAACGATGCAGAACGCGAGGCGCTGGTGATGCTCTGCGAGGCGCTCGAAAAGCTCGGCGACAGTTATGCGATCTACGGCTTCTCCGGCTGGACGCGCACGCGCTGCGACATCTACCGCATCAAAAGCTTCACCGATGCCTATGATGAGACGGTGCGCGCGCGCATCGGCGCCATCGAAGCCAAGGATTACACGCGCATGGGCGTGGCGATCCGTCATCTAACACATCTGCTTGCCCAGCAACCGGCGCGGCACAAGCTGCTGGTGACGCTCTCGGACGGTCGGCCGGACGACTTCGGGGACGAATATCGCAGCAACTACGGCATCGAGGACACCCGCCGAGCGCTGCAGGAAGCACGCGAGCAGGGCATCCGCAGCTACTGCGTGACCATCGATCGCAAGGGCGCGGATTACCTCCGGCACATGGTCGGGCCGGCGAGCTACACCGTGCTGGACGACGTGACGAAACTGCCGCTCAAGGTGGCGGATATCTATCGCAAACTGACGGTTTGAGCGAACCGGTTGCCGTGCCGGCGGCTCCGGTAGGGCGAATTGCCGCCGCCAGACATGAAAAAACCCGGCGCGTGGCCGGGTTCGTTTTTTGGCGGGATACCGCGATCAGGCGGCGTTCAGCGCCTGGTCAAGGTCGGCGATCAGGTCATCGACGTGCTCGATGCCGATCGACAGGCGGATCATGTCTTCGGAGACGCCGGCCTTGGCCATTTCCTCCGGTCCGAGCTGGCGATGCGTGGTCGTCGCCGGGTGGCAGGCCAGCGTCTTGCAATCGCCGATGTTGACCAGGCGGGTGACCAGTTGCAGCGCATCCTGGAACTTGCCGCCAGCGACGCTGCCGCCCTTGACGCCGAAGTTGAGAATGCCCGAGGCGCGACCACCCATGTATTTCTGCACCAGCGCATGGTCCTTGTGCTCGGGCAGGCCGGCGTAATTGACCCAGCTCACCTTCGGATGGTTCTTCAGGAACTGCGCGATCTGCAGCGAGTTGTCGCAGATGCGGTCCATGCGCAGGGCCAGCGTTTCGACGCCCTGCAGGATCAGGAAGGCGTTGAACGGCGAGATCGCCGCGCCCATGTTGCGCAGCGGCACGACGCGGGCGCGGCCGATGTAGGCGGCGGGGCCGAGGGCCTCGGTATAGACGACGCCATGGTAGGAGACGTCCGGTTCGTTGAGGCGCTTGAACTTCGCCTTGTGCTCGGCCCACGGGAACTTGCCGCTATCGACGATGATGCCGCCGATCGAATTGCCGTGGCCGCCAAGGTACTTGGTCAGCGCATGGACGACGATGTCGGCGCCGTGCTCGAAGGGGCGGCACAGGTAGGGCGACGGGACGGTGTTGTCGACGATGACCGGCACGCCGTGCCGGTGGGCGATTTCGGCGAGCTTCTCGAAGTCGGTGACGTTGCCCAGCGGGTTGCCGACCGATTCGCAGAAGATCGCCTTGGTCTTGCCGTCGATCAATTTCTCGAAGGCTTCTGGATCGCGGTAGTCGGCGAAGCGCACGTCGATCCCGTACTGCGGCAGGGTGTGGGCGAACAGGTTGTAGGTGCCGCCGTACAGCGTCGACGAGGTGACGATGTTGTCACCGGCCTCGGTAATCGTCTGGATCGCCGCGGTGATCGCCGCCATGCCGGAAGCCATGGCCAGCGCGGCGATGCCGCCTTCCATCGCGGCGACGCGCTTTTCCAGCACGTCCTGCGTCGGGTTCATGATGCGCGTGTAGATGTTGCCAGCGACCTTCAGGTCGAAGAGGTCGGCGCCGTGTTGGGTGCTGTCGAAGGCGTAGGAAGTGGTCTGGTAAATCGGCACGGCGACCGCCTTGGTGGTCGGGTCCGGGCTGTAGCCGCCGTGAACGGCAATGGTTTCGATCTTCATGGGCGTCTCTCTCTTGGCGTTGTGGTGGGTGAAAAATGAAGTCTAGCAGGCGTCGACCGCAACAGCGTAGCGGCCGACACGGAAAATCGAACGATAAAAGCCGCCGGCTGGCGCGGCGGCTTTTCGGGCGCTTCCCGGTGAGCCGGGTCAGTTCGGTAGCAGGCTCCCGTTGTTCAGGCGCACCCGGTCGCCGACTTGCCAGTGGCTGCCGCCTTCCTGGGCGACGGTGCGGGTGCTGCCATCCTCGAAGCGGACGGTGACCTGCGACTGCTTTTCGGCGCGCACCTGTTTTTCGACCTGGTGACCGGCGACCCCGCCGCCGACCGCGCCGACGATGGTGGCGGCGGTGTTGCCCTTGCCCTGACCGATCTGGTGTCCCAGCAGGCCGCCCAATACGCCGCCGGCGATCGCGCCGAGGCCGCTGCCTTCGGCCGGCTTGCTGATTTCGCGCACCGCTTCGACGGTGCCGCAGTCGCGGCAGAGCGGCGGCGTATTGGGCGGTGGCGCCGGGATGACGTCGATTCCGGCATTGTTGGGCGGATAGGTGGCGGTCGCCTGCTCGTTGGCGTAGCGCAGATCGCCGGTCGGCGGCGGGTTGTCCCGCGTGGCCGGCTGCGTCTTGTGCGCCCGGGACGGCGGGGGCGGGGCGAAACGCTCGGCCTTCGACGGGGCGGCCGGCGGCTGGGCAGGGACCGGGGCGGGTTCCGGCGGCGCTGGCTGTGATGTTGCGGTCAACGTCGATTCAGGGGCCGATTTGCCCGGCAGCAAACCGGTGAAGCTGGCGATGGCGGCGAGACTGGCGATGGTGACCGCGATGGCGGCGACGATGATCATCGGATGCGTTTTGTGGGCGGTGTTTTCCATGACGTTTTTTCGTGCTTGAAGAGAGTGAGCAGAATAACGCGTGGATCGCGGCTTGGCGCACCGGCGAAACATCGTCTTACAACTTGCCACGAATCGTCAGCCAGCCAGCGGGTCGCAACCTGTCGCGACGGTTTTCTGTACACTGGTGATTCCCGTCAATGGAAAGGGATCGACATGGCACGCATCGAGAAGGATTTTCTCGGCGAGAAGGAACTGCCAGACAGCGCGTATTACGGCGTGCAGACGCTGCGCGGCAAGGAGAACTTCCACATCACCGGCATTCCAATGTCGGCCGAGCCGTATTTCGTCAAGGCCTTCGGCTACGTCAAGAAGGCGGCGGCGCTGGCCAACCGCGATCTCGGCGTGCTCGATGCGAAGATCGCCGAGGCGATCGTCGGCGCCTGCGACCGTCTGATCGCCGGCGAGATGGTCGACCAGTTCGTGACCGATTTCATCCAGGGCGGCGCCGGTACTTCGACCAACATGAACGCCAACGAGGTGATCGCCAACCTGGCGCTGGAGAGCCTCGGCCACCGGAAAGGCGAATACCAGTACGTCAACCCCAACGATCATGTCAATTACGGGCAATCGACCAACGACATCTACCCGACCGCGTTCCGGCTGGCGCTGATCCTGCGCCTGGCCAGCTACATGGAGGCGCTGCGCCGACTGCAGGACGCGTTCTTCGCCAAGGGCAAGGAATTCGAGCGGGTGCTGAAGATGGGTCGCACGCACTTGCAGGATGCGGTGCCGATGTCGCTCGGCCAGGAGTTTCACGGCTGGGGGACGACGATGAGCGAGGAGGTGGCGCGCATCGCCGAGGCGCGCCAGTTGCTGCATGAAGTCAATCTCGGCGCCACGGCGATTGGCACCTCGGTGACGGCCGCGCCAGGTTACCCCGAACTGGTTACCCGATACCTGTCCGAGTTGACCGACACCAAATTCATCCTCGCCGGCGACCTTGTCGAGGCGACCTCGGATACCGGCGCCTATGTCCAGTTGTCGGGCGTGCTCAAGCGCACCTCGGCCAAACTGACCAAGATCTGCAACGACATCCGGCTGCTTGCCTCGGGGCCGCGCTGCGGTCTGAACGAGATCAACCTGCCACAGATGCAGCCGGGTTCGTCGATCATGCCGGGCAAGGTCAATCCGGTGATTCCCGAGGTCGTCAATCAGACCAGTTTCCTGGTGATCGGACTCGACCTGACCGTGACCCTGGCCGCATCGGCCGGGCAGTTGCAGCTCAACGTGATGGAACCGGTGATCACCTTCGCGCTGTTCACGTCGATTTTCACGATGGAAAATGCAGTCAACAGCCTGCGTGCGAACTGCGTCCTGGGTATCACCGCCAACGTCGAACACTCGCGCGACATGGTCCTCAATTCGCTCGGCATCATCACCGTCCTGAAGCCGACGCTGGGCTACAAGCAGTGCGCCGAGATTGCGCGCGAGGGTTACGAGACCGGCAAGTCGCTGCACGACATCGTGGTCAGGGAACGCCAGTTGATGACCCAGGAAAAGTGGGATGAGATTTTCTCTTTCGAGAATCTGATCAGGCCGAACAACGATTAGTCCGTTGCTGCCGGAACCGACCGTCGCGCACCGCGGATCAAGAAACGGGCGGGGTCCAGGGCATCGACCAGATCGCGCTCGAGCGGCAGCGGGTCGCCCTCGATGCGACTGACCAGCAGGTCGGCCATCAGCGCCGACCAGGTGATGCCGCGCGCCCCGAAACCCTGCACGCACCACAGGCCGGGCAGGCGCGGCAGGCTGTGCAGGCGGCTATTGGCGCCGGCGACGTTGGCGGCCGGGACCGCGCCGACGATCGGCAAGCGGTCGGGCGACAGCGGGCGGAAGCCGACGCGGCCGGTGAGTTGATCCGGGATAATGCCGGCCGCGAAGCCGGGCAGAGTCTGGTCGAACTGGGCGAGGTTTTCAAGGTGGTCGGCGCGCCGTTCGGCCGTCTCGTCATCTTCATAGGACAGAGTGGCGCCGGTCAGGCAATAGCCGTCGACAGAAGGTATTGCGTAGGCGCGCTTGCTGACGACAATGGCGAGCGGCGGGATTGCCGCGTCCGGCAGATGGCTGACCTGACCGCGCGCGGCGATTTGCGGTAGCCAGGCGAACTGGCTGAAGCGCGGGGCGGCAATGCCGCTGGCCATGACGACGACCGGCGCCTCGGCCAGCACGCTGCCATCCGCGGCCAGCGCCTGCCAGTTGGTTTTTGCCCGTTGCAGACGGTCGACCGCAACCGCGTAGCGGGCGGTGATGTGTTCGGGAAAGGCGGCCAGCGCGGCGCGGCACAGCGACGGCGGCTGTACCCAGCCACCCTGCGGAAACCACCAGCCGCCGCCAGCCACCGGCCAGGCTAGCAATGCACTGGCGGTGGCGGCATCGACGAATTGCACGATTTCCAGCGGCAGGCCGAGTGCGTCGACGATGCGCTGTTGTTGCGCTTCATGCTCGGCGTCGCGACCGAGATGCAGGACGCCGCAGGGCGACCAGCGGACATCAGGCAAGCTTTGCAGCAGGGCGCGGGTGGCGAGGTAGCCGGCGCGGGTCAGCCGCGATATGCGATTGTCGTCGGCGCTGAGTAGCGGGCGCAGCATGCCGGCGAGGTTGCCGGAAGCGCCTTGGCCCGGCGCCGCTGCCTGTTCTAGCACGGTGACCTGCCAGCCGGCCGCCGCCAGCCGGTGTGCCGTCACGCTGCCGGCGACGCCGGCGCCGATGACGATGGCGCGCCGCTCGCCAGGCAGCGGGCGACGATTCGGGCGCCGCGAGCGGAAACGACCGACCAGCATCTCGCGCCGCGGCGCAAATCCGGGGCGCCGTTCGAGATCGAACTCGACAGCGGCGAGTGCGTCGCGCGCCGGCCGGGCCAGGCACCAGGTGGCCAGCGTGGCGCCCGGTGCGGCGAGGCGGGCGAGCGCCTTGCACACCGGTAGCGACCACAGTTCCGGGTTGCTGGCCGGCGCAAATCCGTCGAGGAAAAAGGCATCCACGGAAGCATCCACCTCGCGCAGTTGGGTTGCCGCATCACCGAAAACGAGGGTCAGGATGACATGGCTGTCGTCGAGATGCAGCCGGTGGGTGCCGGGCGTCAGTGGTGGCCAGTGTTGCTGGAGCGTGGTGGCAAGGTCGGCGAATTCCGGCCAGGCTTGCTGGGCGACTGCGAGATCGGCGACGGCGAATGGGTGTTTTTCGATAGAGACGAAATGCAGCCGGCGGCAGCGTTGCGGGTCGGACCGCCAGGCCTGCCAGGTGGCGAGAAAATTGAGCCCGAGGCCGAAGCCGGTTTCGACAATGACGAAGCGATCCCGGCCTTGCCAGCGCCGGGGCAGATCGTTGCCGCCGAGAAAGACGTGCCGCGCCTGCGCCGGCCCGCCGGATGCGGTGTGGTAGACGTCGCCGTAGACGGCGGAAAACGGGGTGCCATCCGGGTTGAATTCGAGATGGGCGGGTTGTAGCGGCATGGGCGCGATTTTAACCCGCCCGGCCGGTGCTCCAGGCGGTCAGTGCAGCGCCGCGACGATTGCCGTTTTCATATCCGGGGCGCAGGTTCATAATCGCCAGGGAACTTGAGGATAACATGCGTTCACGACTTGCTCGCTACCTTCTGACCCTGATTCTTCCTTCCGGATTGCTTTGCCTGATCTTCGTGTATTCGCTGTACCACGAGGAACGGATCTTGGTCAGGCAGAATCTGGAAGCCGCCGAAGAGCTTCGGCTGATTGCCGGCGCGCGTTCCTTGGCGGGCGATGTCGGGATGATCGCCAGCGATGTCCGGCTGATGGCCAGCCTGCCCAGTCTGGCGGCGGCGTTCGAGAAGGGAGACGCACCCTCGCTTGCAGCCTTGACGGCCGATCTTGTGGCGCTTTCCGCCAGTCGCCGCGTCTATGACCAGTTGCGCTGGATCGACGAGAGCGGCGTGGAGCGGATTCGTGTCGATTACGTCCAGAACCAGCCCTTCGTCGTGCCCGAGGAGCGTCTGCAGAACAAGGCGCAACGCTACTATTTCACCGGTGCGATGCAACTCGCGCCCGGGGAAATTTTCGTTTCGCCGCTTGATCTGAACGTCGAGCAGGATCGTGTCGAAACGCCAATCAAACCGACAATCCGGCTTGCCATGCCGGTGCGGGATAGCGCCGGGCAAGTGCGCGGCATCGTCATTGCCAATTACTTTGGCAGTTACCTGCTCGACAAGTTTTCCGACGTTACCGAAGCCAGGGAAAGCAGCGCCCGGGTCAGTCTGCTCAACCGTGACGGATATTGGCTCAAGGCGCCGCAGGCGGCCGATGAGTGGGGGTTCATGTTCGGGCGCAATGAGCACTTCGGGACGCGTTTTCCCGAGGCCTGGAAGCGGATTTCCGGGGCCGAGCGCGGACAGTTCGAGAATGCCGACGGATTGTGGTCATTCAGGACCGTGCGTCCGCTGGTTGCTGGAATGGCTTCAGCCACCGGGTCGCCGCTACCGGATTCCGGGGCGTCGACGCCGATCAGCGGTGACAACTATGCCTGGACGGTGGTGTCGCGCATCCCCGCGGATACGTTGAAGCAGGCGACAAATCGCAATCTGGCGGGATGGGTTCTGATTACGCTACTCTTCATGGGGGCGCTGCTTGCCGGCGCCTTCGTGCTGGCCCGTGCGCAGCGGCGGCGTGATGCGCTGGCCGAGAATCTGCGCGCGCTGAACCGCCGCCTCGAGGAAAAGGTTCTCCTGCGGACCGAGGAGCTCCAGCAGCAGGCGATCCGCGATCCGTTGACCGGTCTCTTCAACCGGCGCTATCTCGACGAGACGCTGCCGCGCGAGATCCACCGCGCCCTGCGCGTAGAGGAGGGGCTGGCGGTAGTGATGATCGATCTCGACCACTTCAAGGCGTTCAATGACCATTGGGGCCATGAAGCCGGCGATTCGGTGCTGCTCGGGGTGGCGGAGGCGCTGCTCGACGGACTGCGCGCCTCGGATATCGCGTGCCGTTATGGTGGCGAGGAAATCCTGATCGTCATGCCCGGCGCCGATTCCGACGAGGCGGTCAGGCGGATTTCGGCAATTTCGTCGCAGGTACGCAACATGGGCGCCCGGGTCATGGGCCGCAATCTGCCGCCGGTCACTTTCTCGGCCGGCGTCGCGACGGTCCCCGAGCACGGTGATAACGCGGAAATGCTGGTGCGCGCGGCGGATCGCGCGCTGTACATGGCCAAGGAAACCGGTCGCGACCGCGTAGTGGTCGCTCGTCCGCCAGGCTCGGTGGAGTAGCTTGCCGGCGTCGGCTATTTCACCGTCGAAAAGACGTCGACCAGGATCAGCGCGCGGGGGATTCCCTTGTTCGACCAGCGTCTGAACGGACGGATGAAACCGGAAAGCCGTTTCAGCAGCGGCAAGGCGCGGCGGATGACGTCCCTGATTTCTTGATTGGGATTGGCGGCGAAATAGTGGTCGATCAGTTGCGGCAGCAGGCGGCGTGCTTCACTTTCGTCGATCGGGCCGGACAGCGAAATCGAATTGAGAAAAAGGACGAGGTCGGCAGCCTGTGTTACCGCTAGAGGCAGGGTCTCGCCGAAATTCTCCTCGAAGTCGATACGGTAGCTGACGCCATCCTGCAGCGTGACATTCTTGATCTGAGCGCCGCCATGCCAGTGACCGGCCCGATGAAATTCGCCGAGTTCGGTGGCCAGGCGCGGCAGTTCGCGGCGCCAGATTTCCGGTGTCCACTGGTTCAACAAGGTACCGACGATCGCGCCGCAGTATTCGAGCACGAAGAGGTCCGCGGTAAGCAGCGCAATTTTCGGCACCCTTACGCCGGCGGCTGCCAGGCTCTTCAATCGGTTGGCCTCGAAGTCCATGCTGGTCGATGCTTCGGAGAGTGCCAGTGTGTCCATCGGCAGGCGCTGCCCGGTGATGCGCTTGACCAGCCAGCGCACGACCAGCGTCTGGAACAGGCTGCGTGGCTTTGCAGCCAGTCGCTTGACCGCATAGCGCCGACCTTCGTGCTCGAAGACGCGGGCGCGGCTGGGGTCTGTCGCCAGCGCCGCGCGCGCGGCGGCTTCGAGTTGGGCGTCGGACAAGCGGCTTACTCGGGACGCATCTGTGGGAAGAGAATGACGTCGCGGATCGCTGCCGCATCGGTCAACAGCATGATCAGGCGGTCGATGCCGATGCCGCAGCCGCCGGTTGGTGGCAGGCCATATTCCAGCGCTCGGATGAAGTCGGCGTCGTAGTACATCGCTTCCTCGTCGCCGGCCTCCTTGGCCTTGGCTTGTTCGGCAAAACGGGCGGCCTGGTCTTCGGCGTCGTTCAGCTCGGAGAAGCCGTTGGCGATTTCGCGGCCGACGATGAACAGCTCAAAGCGCTCGGTGATTTCCGGGTTGCTGTCGGAAGCACGGGCCAGCGGCGAGACTTCGACCGGGTAGTCGATGATGAAGGTCGGTTCCCACAACTGGGCTTCGGCGGTTTCCTCGAAGAACATCAGTTGCAGCGTGCCGAGGCCCGGCGTGCCTTTCATCTCCACCTTGCGAGCGACGAGCTGTTCGCGTAGCCAGTTGGCGTCGGTGAGCTGGGCATCGCTGTATTGCGGGCAGTAATGCTTTACCGCCTCGACCATGGTCATGCGGTGGAAGGGCTTGGAGAGATCGAGTTCGCGGCCCTGGTACTGGAACACTTCCCGGCCCAGCGCCTCGCGGGCGGCGTGGCGCAGCAGGCCTTCGGTGAAATTCATGAGGCTCTTGTAGTTCGCGTAGGCCTCGTAGAATTCCATCATCGTGAATTCCGGGTTGTGGCGCGGCGAGAGGCCTTCGTTGCGGAAATTGCGGTTGATCTCGAAGACCTTCTCGAACCCGCCGACAACCAGGCGTTTCAGATACAACTCGGGGGCGATACGCAGGAACTGTTGCATGTCGAGCGCATTGTGGTGCGTGACGAAAGGCTTGGCCGAGGCGCCGCCGGGGATCGGGTGCATCATCGGCGTTTCGACTTCGAGGAAGCCGTGCCCGTCCATGTAATTGCGGATGGAGGCGACGATGCGGCTGCGGGCGAGGAAGGTGAAGCGGGTTTCCTCGTTCATGATCAGGTCGACGTAACGCTGGCGATACTTCATTTCCTGATCGGCCAGACCGTGGAACTTGTCTGGCAGTGGGCGCAGCGACTTGGTCAGCAGGCGGATTTCAGCGGCCTGGATAGTCAGTTCACCGGTCTTGGTCTTCATCAGGGTACCGACGACACCAAGGATGTCGCCGAGATCCCAGGTCTTGAAGTCGGCATAGATTTCTTCGCCGAGTCGGTCGCGGGTGATGTAGATCTGGATGCGGCCCGACAGATCCTGTAGCGTGGCGAACGAGGCCTTGCCCATGACGCGCTTGAGCATCATGCGGCCGGCGACCTTGACCTCGACCGGCATGCCTTCCAGTTCTTCGGGCGTCTTGTCGCCATAACCGTCGATCAGCTTGAGCGCGGTGTTCTCGCGCTGGAAGTCGTTGGGGAAGGCTTTGCCGGACTTGCGCCATTCGGCGAGCTTGGCCCGGCGCTCGGCGATGAGCTGATTTTCGTCTTGCTGGACAGGCTGTTCGGCGTTGGACATTTTTGTTCCTTGGAAGCGATAGTGCCGTCAGAGGCGTAGAGCCCTGAATTTTCGCCGATTTCACCCCCTTGGGACAAGGCCGGCCAGGTATTTTCAACGGGTATTTCCCGCTGCGCGGCGCTCGGGATTTTGCCGTCCGTTATCTGTTTATCGACGTTTTGAGCAAGGGCGATGGGATAATCGCGTCATGAACATGGACCAGAGAAAAATTTCAATGCGCAAACGCACATCTCTGATCGGCCTGCTGTGTGCCGGGCTGATTGCCGTTACGGCCACCGCGGCCCCGCTCAACATACTGGGTTTCGACGACATGTCCTGTGCTGCCTGGAACGCTTCGAAGGGCGAACCGGACCAGCGCAACAGCTACGTCGTCTGGATCCGAGGGTTTCTGACCGGACACAATTATGGCCAGCAGAGCCAGCAGGTATCGAACATCTCCAGCGGCACGATCGAACTGAACGTGAGTGGCTATTGCTCGCAGAACCCCAATGGCTCGTTCAGCGACGCTGCCTTCCGCCTGAGCGACCAGTTCTCGGGACGCAATCAGCCGATCCGGAAATGAGTTCCTGCCCGTAGCGTGACGCGCAGCAAAGCAGTCGTTCACTATCATCAAAGACCCGGTCAATGCACCACACGATTTTCGATACCCCTGTCGTCAATGTCATCATGCACTGGATTTCCAGACTGGTATTGCAACTGACGGGCTGGCGGGTGGTGGGCGGGGCGCCGGTCGCGCCGAAATATGTGCTGATTGCCGCGCCGCATACCAGCAACTGGGATTTCCCGGTGACCCTGATGGTTTGTTTTGCCCTGCGCCTCAGGGTTTACTGGATGGGCAAGGCCAGTCTTTTCCCGCCGCTGCTCGGCGGCATGATGCGCTGGCTGGGCGGGATCCCGGTCGACCGCGAGCGCTCGGGGAATCTGGTGCAGGGCACGGTCGATGCCTTCAACAGCAACCAGCGCCTGACCGTGATTGTCCCGCCCGAGGGTACGCGCAGCAAGGTCACGCACTGGAAGACCGGGTTCTACTACATCGCCCAGGGCGCCGGCGTGCCGATCGCCCTCGGCTATCTGGATTTCCGCAAGAAGGAAGGCGGCATCGGGCGGATGTTCGAACCAACCGGCGACATCACTGCGGACATGGTTGAAATCCAGGCTTTCTATGCCGGTGTTACAGGGAAAAACCCCGGCAAATTCGACGACGGCACGAAACCGGTTGAATAACCCTGCGCAGCAGCAAATGGCTTAGCGCGAGCGTGGCTTGGCCGGCGCTTTCCTGACACCGGGTTTCGCCGTCCTTGGTCGGGCGCCCACCCCAAGCGCGTCGAAGCCAACCCAGTTGCCGGGAACTCCCTTGGCTGGCCTGCCGGCAGCGAGCTTGGGCTGTTTGGGCTTTTTCGGCTTTTTGACCAGTTGACCGGCGGCGTTGGTCATGGGAACGCGATGATCCGGTTCGAAGCCCGGCTCTTCCGATCGCTCGAGCGTCTGCCGGGTCAAGGTTTCGATGGCGGCCAGCAGCCCGACCTCGTCGGCGCAGACCAGCGAGACCGCTTCGCCGCTGGCGCCGGCCCGGCCGGTGCGACCGATACGGTGAATGTAGTCTTCGGCGACGATCGGCAGGTCGAAGTTGACCACCTGTGGCAGATCGTCAATATCCAACCCGCGCGCCGCGACGTCGGTCGCCACCAGGATCTGCACCTCGCCGGCCTTGAAGCGTTCGAGCGCGCGCAGGCGGGCCGGCTGGGGTTTGTCGCCGTGGATCGAATCGGCGCTAAATTCCTTCGCCTGCAGGGTTTCCACCAGTTGATCGACTCCCTTGCGGGTCTTGACGAAGACCAGCACCTGGCCCCAGCGTCTTGCCTTGAGTAAATGACAGAACAATTCCGGCTTGCGCTTCTTGTCGACCGGAATCACTTCCTGCCGGACGCTCTTCGCCGCCGTGTTGCGCGGGCTGGCTTCGATGGCGAGCGGATCATTCAGGAGTGCTTTCGCCATCGTCCGGATGGCGTCGGAAAAAGTCGCCGAGAACAGCAGCGTCTGGCGGCGCTTCGGCAGGGCAGGGAAAACAGCATCGAGCTCGCGCGAAAAACCGAGGTCGAGCATGCGGTCGGCTTCGTCGAGGACCAGCACCTGCAACTGGCCGAACTTGATCGCGTTCTGGCGAAATAGGTCAAGCAGGCGGCCGGGCGTCGCCACGACGACATCGATCCCCTTGCGCAGCGCCATCATCTGCGGGTTGATGCTGACCCCGCCATAGACGGCATAGGTGCGCAGCGGCAGATTCCGGCCGTAGGCGCGGAAACTTTCGTGCACCTGTTCGGCCAGTTCGCGGGTGGGCACCAGCACCAGGGCGCGGACCGAGTTGCTGGTCACCGGCGGTCCTTCGGCGGCCAGGCGCTGCAGCAGGGGGAGGGCGAAGGCCGCGGTCTTGCCGGTGCCGGTCTGGGCTGCCGCCATCAGGTCGCGCCCGGCCAGGACGGCGGGAATCGCCTTGCTCTGAACCGGGGTGGGTATGTGGTAGCCGAGCGTTTCGAGAGTCTCGGGAAGCGGGGCGTTCAAGCCCAAGGAGGCAAAAGTCATGTGCCTGGAAAGTCCGAAAGGAATTTATGGTGCATCGGCTGGACCGAATAATGAACCGCCAGCCAGATCGTCGGCTGATCGGGAGTGGTCCACTCGACCCGATGACGGCGATGCGGGGCGATGTCGACGAAATCGCCGGCTTTCAGATGCCGTGCCTCGGCTTCGTCGGCGAAGCGCAACCGGGCTGCGCCCTGAATCAGCAGCACCCATTCGCCATCGGGTTGGTCGTACCAGAAGCCTGCCGGGCTGCTTTGGCCGGTCGAGACGATGCGCTCGATGCGCAGACCCGGCCGCTTGAGCAGTTCCGAAAATTGCTCGTCGGTTGCGGTCGACCGTGGCAGACCGGCAAAAATGCTGTCCATCAGGCGTGCACCTTGGGCAGGTGGTGTTTCAGCCAGGTCACGGCGTCGTCGACATAGGTGAAGACGACAGGGATGACCAGCAGGCTGAGGAAGGTCGAGGTGATCAGGCCGCCGATGACGACGATGGCCATCGGTGCGCGAAAGCTGGGGTCGGTGCCGAGGCCGATGGCGATCGGCAGCATGCCGGCGCCCATCGCGACGGTGGTCATGACGATTGGCCGGGCGCGCTTGCGGCAGGCGTCGAGCAGTGCGTGCCAGCGGTCCAGCCCGTGCTCGCGGCGGGCGAGGATGACATAGTCGATGAGCAGGATCGAGTTCTTGGTGGCGATGCCCATCAGCATGATGAGGCCGATCATCGACGGCATCGACAGCGCCGTCTGGGTGACGAACAGCGCCAGGAAGGCCCCCGGAATCGAGAGCACCAGCGCTGCGAGGATGGTCGCCGGCTGCACGAAATCCTTGAACAGCAGCACCAGCACGATGTAGATGCAGAGGACGCCGGTCAGCATGGCGAGGCCGAAGCTCTGGAACAGTTCGCCCATTGCCTCGGCATCGCCGACTGTGGTCTGCAGGATGCCGGGCGGCAGGTTGACGAGGCTGGGCAGCGCCAGCGCCTGCTTCTCGACTTCGCCAAGCGGCTGCTGGTTGAGTTCGATCTCGAAATTGATGTTGCGCAGGCGGTCGTAGCGGTCGATCTCGGCCGGGCCGCCGGCGAGGCTCAGGGTCGCGACGTTGCCGATCATCACCGGGCCATTCTTGCCGGGTACGGTCAACCGTTCCAGCAGGGGCAAATCCTGGCGCGCTTCCGGCGGCAGTTTGACGACGATGGGAATCTGCCGCTGCGTCAGGTTGAGCTTGGCAATGTTCTGGTCGTAGTCACCGGCGGTGGCGATGCGCAGGGTGTCGGCGATGGCCGCCGAGGTTACGCCGAGATCGGCCATGCGGGCGAAATCCGGGCGCACGACGAGTTCCGGGCGCACCAGGCTGGCGGTCGAGGTCACGGCGCCGATGCCGGGGATGGTGCGCAGTTCACGCTCGACGGTGCGGGCATGGTCGGCGAGCAGGGCGCCGTTTTCGCTGGCCAGCACCAGCACGTATTTTTCGTTGGAGCCACCGAGGCCGACCTTGATCTGGACGCCGGGCAGCACGGCCAGCGCCTCGCGCAGCTGGCGCTCGACTTCCTGCTTCTTGACGCCGCCGCGATCCTTGCGCGGCGTCATGTTGATGGTCAGCGTTGCCTTGCGCACCTCGGGTGCGCCCTTCGGTGCGAAGGGGTCGCTGCCGGCGGCGCCGCCGCCGATGGCGGTGTAAACCATCTTCACATGCGGGTTCTGCTCGACGATGCGGCGCGCGTGTTCGGCGGCGGCGAAGCTTTCCTTGAAGGTGCTGCCGGGCGGCAGCGAGAGATAGACCTGAGTCTGGGAGAGATCGTCGGGCGGGACGAAGCCGGTCGGCAGCAGCGGTACCAGCGCAAAGGAGCCGAAAAAGAAGACGAGGGCGGCGAGCGTCGTCAGCAGCCGGTGCTTCAGGCACCAAGCGGCCCAGCCGGTATAGACCTCCATCCAGCGCGGCTCGTGGTGTTCCCTAGTCGGTGGCTTGAGGATGTAGGCGGCCATCATCGGTGTCAGCATGCGGGCGACGACCAGCGAGAAGAAAACGGCGATCGCTGCGGTCCACCCGAACTGGACGAAGAATTTGCCTGGCACGCCGCTCATGAAGGCGGTCGGCAGGAAGACGGCGATTAGTGTGAAGGTGGTGGCGATCACCGCCAGGCCAATTTCGTCGGCCGCTTCCAGCGCCGCCTGCAGTGGCGTCTTGCCCATGCGCAGGTGGCGCATGATGTTCTCGATCTCGACGATTGCGTCATCCACCAATATGCCGACCACCAGCGACATCGAGAGCAGGGTGACGACATTGAGCGTGAAGCCCATCAGGTACATGGCGGCGAAGGTCGGGATGATCGACAGCGGCAGCGCGGTCGCCGAGACGAAGGTGGCGCGCCAGTCGCGCAGGAAGAGCCAGACGACGATGACGGCGAGGATGGCGCCCTCGATCAGCAGCGCCATCGAGCCCTCGAAGTTTTCCTGTACCGGATCGACGAAGTTGAAAGCCTCGGTGATCGTGATGTCCGGGTAGTCCTTCTTCAGCTTTTCCAGCACGGCGCGCACGCCCTTGGTGACATCGACCTCGCCGGCGCCGCGGCTGCGGACGATCTCGAAGCCGACCACAGGCTTGCCGTTGAGCAGGGCCGCCGAGCGCTGCTCGGTGACGGTGTCGCTGACCATCGCCAACTGGTCGAGGCGAACCCGCCGGCCGTCGCCGAGGGAAATCTCCATCCGCCCCAGTTCCTCGGCCGACTGCACGGTGGCGATGGTGCGCACCGACTGTTCGACGCCGCCGACATCGGCACGGCCGCCCGAACCTTCCTGCTGGATCTGCCGCAACTGGCGCGAAACGTCGGCCGCCGTGGTGCGCAGGGCGAGCAGCCGGCCGGGGTCGAGTTCGATGCGGATCTCGCGCGTCACGCCGCCGACACGCGAAACAGCACCGACACCGCGTACGCTGAGCAGCGCCTTGCTCACCGTGTTGTCGACGAACCACGACAGTGCCTCGTCGTCCATGCGTGTCGAGGCGATGGTGTAGGTCAGAATCGGCGCGCCGGCCAGGTTGACCTTGGAAATCACCGGATCCTTGAGATCGCCCGGCAAATCGGCGCGGACGCGGGAAACGGCATCGCGCACGTCGTCGAGCGCTTCCTGCGTCGGCTTTTCGAGGCGGAATTCGACGGTGACGATGGCCGTACCGTCCTGCACCTTGGTGTAGATGTGCTTGATACCCTGTAGCGTGGCGACCGAATTCTCGATCTTGCGCGCCACCTCGGTCTCCATCTGCGCCGGCGCCGCGCCGGGCAGGCTGGCGGTCACCGTCACCGTCGGCAGGTCGATGTCGGGGAACTGCTGGATTTTCATGGCCTTGAAGGCCATCGCACCGAGCAGTGTGAGCATGACGAACATCAGCACTGCCGGAATCGGATTCCGGATGGACCAAGCGGAAACGTTCATGGTTGCGCTTTGGCGGCGGCTGTGTTGGCCGATGCGGCAGCGACGATGCGCACGGTATCGCCGTCGGCAAGGAAGCCTGCACCGCTGGCCACCACCGGTGCCCCGGCATCCAGCCCGGTCACCTCGATGTGCTGTTCGCCGTCACGGCGCCCGGTGCCGACCTTGGTCTGGACGACCTTGGCCGTGTTGTCCGGCCCCGGTTCGATGCGGAAAACGTAGGCGAAGCCCTCGCGCAGCAGCACCGCCGATTGCGGCAGAGTCAGCGCCGGGCGTTGCCCAAGCTCGAATTCGCCGCGCGTGAACATGCCGGCACTCAACGCCTTGCCAGCTTCCGGCGGCAGGTCGACATAGACGATGCCGTTGCGCGTCTGCGGGTCGACGGTCGGCGCGACGGCGCGCACGGTGCCGCTGACCGCGATACCGTTCGGGCTTTCCAGTTTGACCGGCTGGCCGGGCTGGAGGCGGGCCAGCTCGCCGGCAGTGACTTCGGCGCGCCATTCCAGCCGGCCGCCACGGATCAGGCGGAACAGTTCCTCGCCGGTTTGCGTCAGCGAGCCGACCGTGGCATTGCGGGCCGAGATGATGCCGTCATCGGGCGCCACGACGGCGGCCTTGGAGCGCCGCAGTTCGGCCGACTTCAGCCGCGCCTTGGCCGCATTCAGGCGGGCCAGCGCGGTTTCGGCGGCGGTCTGGGTCTGGATGCCCTGCTGGGCGCTGTAGAAACCTTTTTCGCGCAATTGCCGGGCGCGCTCGTTGTTGGCCCGAGCCTCGGCCAGCGTCGCTTCGGTTTCGGCGACCGCCGCCTTGCTTTCCGCCAGTTCGCTATCGACCGCATCGCTGGCGATGCGCGCCAGCACGTCGCCCTTCTTCACCACATCGCCGATATTGGCGCGGACTTCGGTGATCCGGTAATTGCTGATCTCGGGGCCGATGATCGCTTCCTGCCAGGCAGCGACATTGCCGCTGGCCGAAAGCGTCTGCGGCCAGTCGACCAGTTGCGGGGTGGTGACGGTGACGGTCAATGCCGGCTTGGCCAACTGGGCGGCGGCCGGCGGCGCCTTGTCGCTGCAGCCGGCCAAGCCGATCGTTGCCAGGGTAGCCAACAGCACAACAATGTTCTTGTTCATTGGTGATTTCTTGAGCGCAGAATCTGCGTTGAAAAAACCAGGAAGGATTGGTTCCCGGTTTTTTGGACCATACCGTCAGACACCCTGTTTCAAGCTGGCCTCGATAAAGCCGTCGAGATCTCCGTCGAGCACGGCCTGGGTGTTGCCGGTTTCGTAATTGGTACGCAGATCCTTGATACGCGACTGGTCGAGCACGTAGGAACGGATCTGGTGGCCCCAGCCGATGTCGGACTTGGTGTCTTCCAGCTTCTGCTGCTCGGCCTGCTGCTTGCGCAACTCATGCTCGTAGATGCGGGCGCGCAGCATTTGCCAGGCTTCGTCACGGTTGCGGTGTTGCGAACGGTCGTTCTGGCATTGCACGACGATGCCGGTCGGGATGTGGGTCAGGCGCACGGCGGAATCGGTCTTGTTGATGTGCTGACCGCCGGCGCCGGAAGCGCGGTAGGTGTCGGTGCGCACGTCGGCCGGGTTGATGGCGATTTCGATCGAGTCATCGACTTCCGGAAAGACGAACACCGAAGTAAAGCTGGTATGGCGGCGGGCGTTGGAGTCGAACGGCGACTTGCGGACCAGGCGATGGATGCCGGTTTCGGTGCGCAGCGTGCCGTAGGCGTAGTCGCCGGAGAACTTGACGGTGGCGCCCTTGATGCCGGCAACTTCACCTTCGGACTCTTCCATGACTTCCACGGCGAACCCCTTCTTTTCGCCGAATTTCAGGTACATGCGCAACAGCATCGAGGCCCAGTCCTGGGCTTCGGTACCGCCGGCGCCAGCCTGGATTTCGAGGAAGCAGTGGCTCGGATCCATTGGGTTGTTGAACATGCGGCGGAATTCAAGGGCGGCAACCTTGGTCTCGATGCTCGCCGTATCGGCTTCGACCGCGTGCAGCGTATCGTCGTCGCCTTCTTCCTTGCCCATGTCGAACAGTTCGCGGCCGTCGTCGAGGCTCCCTTGCACGGCTTCCAGCACCAAAACGATGTCTTCCAGCGATTTCTTCTCGCGCCCCAATTCCTGGGCGCGTTTGGCGTCATCCCATATTTTGGGATCTTCCATCTCCTGGTTGAGGAGGGTCAGGCGTTCGCGTTTGTGATCGTAGTCAAAGATACCTCCGCAGCTCGGCGGCGCGCTGCGCCAGATCGTCGAGCTGGTTGGAGATGCTGTTGATGTGTTCGGCTTCCATGAGGCGCTTCCCGTTATGTTGCAAAGCCGCAATTATAGCCGGGGCCGGCCGGCGGTGGATTGACTGGGGCCAGCGGCGCGCGGATACTTGGCTTCGCGCCGCCGGGCGCGCCTTCTTCTTCCGCCGGATTCACTCCAATGCTCCATAAGCTCTCCACCTTCGCCGGTATTCAGGGTCCGGTCGTTATCATCGTCATGGACGGCTACGGCTTGCCCAAGTCCGACACCGGCAGCGCCATCGCGGCCGCCCGCAAGCCGACCCTCGACCGCCTGTTCGCCAGCTACCCGAACATCCGCCTGCGCGCGCACGGCACGGCGGTGGGGATGCCTTCCGACGACGACATGGGAAATTCCGAGGTCGGCCACAATGCCATCGGCGCCGGTCAGGTTTACAGCCAGGGCGCGTCGCTGGTGGCGAATGCGATTTCCTCGGGCGCCATCTGGCAGGGCGAAGCCTGGCAGCAGATCGTCGCCGGGGCGAAAGCGGCGCGTGGGGTAATTCATTTCATGGGCCTGTTCTCCGACGGCAATGTGCATAGCCACATCGACCACCTGCGGGCGATGGTCGTCCAGGCCAAGGCCGAGGGCGTCAAGACGGTGCGCATCCACGCCCTGCTCGACGGGCGTGATGTGCCGGAAACCAGCGCGCTCGACTACGTCGCGCCGTTCGAGGCTTTCCTGAGCGAGATCAGTGCCGACGGTTTTGATGCCCGCATCGCTTCCGGCGGCGGGCGCCAGAACATCACCATGGATCGCTACGACGCCAACTGGGCGATGGTGGAGAAGGGCTGGAAAACCCACGTGCTCGGCGAAGGCCAGCAGTTCACCAACGCGACTGCTGCGGTCAACGGCCTGCGCGAGCAGAATCCCGGCACCATCGACCAGGACCTGCCACCCTTCGTCATCGGCGAGAACGGCAAACCGGTCGGCACCATCGAGGATGGCGATTCGGTCGTTTTCTTCAACTTCCGCGGCGACCGTGCGATCGAGATTACGCGCACCTTCGAGGAAACGAGTTTCGACAAGTTCGACCGCGTACGGGTGCCGAAAGTCACCTACGCCGGCATGCTGCAATACGACGGTGACCTACAATTGCCCAAGCGCTTCCTTGTTGTTCCGCCGGCGATCAAGGACACCATGGGCGAATGGTTCAGCAAGGCTGGCATCGCCCAGTTCGCCTGTTCCGAAACGCAGAAATTCGGCCATGTCACCTATTTCTGGAACGGCAATCGCTCCGGCAAGTTCGCCGGCGAAACCTGGCAGGAGGTGCCGAGCGACGTCGTGCCCTTCGAGCAGCGGCCATGGATGAAGGCCGCCGAAATCGCCGACGCGATGATCTCCGCGCTGCAGAGCAGCCAGTACAAGACGCTGCGCTGCAATTTCGCCAATGGCGACATGGTCGGCCACACCGGCAATTTCCGTGCCGCGGCGCTGGCGGTCGAGGCGGTCGACCTCTCGCTGGCGCGCATCCTGCCGGTGATCGACGCGCTGGGTGGTGTGGCGCTGATTACCGCCGACCACGGCAACGCTGACGAGATGTTCGAACTGGACAAGAAAACCAGCCAGCCGGCCCGGAACAAGGACGGTTCCTACAAGGCCAAGACGGCGCACACGCTGAACCCGGTGCCGCTGATCCTCTACGACAACGCGAGTGGCGGCAAGCTTGGCCTCAAGCAGACGGATACGGCGGGGCTTTCCAATATCGCCGCGACCGTGGCCAACCTGATCGGGCTGGAAAAGCACCCGGCATGGGACGATAGCTTGCTGGAAATCAGGTAAGGCCTGTCCCGGGAGGGAGGGTGTGGTTTACCCCCGCCGCCAGGCGTGGAAACGTTCGACCCAGACCAGCAATTTCTCCGGCGCATGCGCCTTCTTCCAGTTGCCAGCAACGTACTTGTTGGCCTCGGCCAGCGTCGGGTAAATGTGGATGGTGCCGAGGATCTTGTTCAGGCCGATGCCCTGTTTCATCGCCAGCACGTACTCGGCAATCAGGTCGCCAGCATGCTCGCCGGCGATGGTGACGCCGAGGATTTTGTCCTTGCCGGGTACGGTCAGCACCTTGATGAAACCGTGCGCCTCGCCATCGGTAATGGCGCGGTCAAGGTCGTCGATGCCGTAAGTCGTCACTTCGCAGGGAATATTCTTTTCCCTGGCTTCCAGCTCGTTCAAGCCAACGCGGGCAACCTCGGGTTCGACGAAAGTCGCCCAAGGAATCACCGAGTAATCGGCCTTGAATTTCTTTATTGGGTCAAAAAGCGCGTTGACCGCGGCATACCAAGCCTGATGCGCTGCGGTATGGGTGAACTGGAACGGCCCGGCGACATCGCCGGCGGCGTAGATGTTGGGGTAATTAGTTTGCAGGAATTCGTTGGTCCCCACGGTTTTTCCGGTCGGAATGCCGAGTTCTTCCAGGCCAAAGCCCTTGAGGTTGGCGGCACGGCCAACGGCAACCAGCACGGCGTCGAAAGGGATGCGCACATCCAGGCTTTCATGTTCGGCGATCAGGATTTTTTCACCGTTCTCGATGACGAATTGTTTGGCGCGGTGATCGAGCAGCACGGCAATGCCTTCGGCGCGGAAACGCTGGGTGACCAGTTCGGAAACCTCTGGATCTTCGCGAATCATCAGGCGCGGCGCCATTTCCACCTGCGTTACCTGCGCACCGAAACGGGCAAAAGCCTGGGTCAGCTCGCAACCAATCGGACCGCCGCCGAGCACGACCAGGCGCTTCGGCAATTTGCGTAATTCCCAGATATTGTCCGAAGTCAGATAGCCGACTTCCTCGATGCCGGGGATTGGCGGCACGAAGGGGCGGGCGCCGGTGGCGATGACGATGCTGCGCGTCGTCAGGCGCTGTGTGCTGCCATCGTCGCGGGTGATATCGACTTCCCACGGCGAAACAATCTTGGCCGAGCCGAGTACGACATCGACGCCCAGCCTGGTGTAACGCGCGGCCGAGTCGTGGGGGGCGATGGCCTTGATCACCGACTGCACCCGCTCCATCACCGTGGCGAAATCAAACTCGGCAGGCGCCGATGCGATGCCGAATTCCTTCGCTCTGGCCATGTGCGACAACAGCTTGGCCGAGCGGATCAGTGCCTTCGAAGGTACGCAACCAGTGTTCAGGCAATCGCCACCCAGTTGGTGTTTCTCGACCAGCGTCACCTTGGCCTTGACGGCGGCGGCGATGTAGGAGGTCACCAACCCGGCGCTACCGCCACCGATCACCACCAGATTGCGGTCGAAGCGTGCCGGCTTCTTCCAGTTGGCAAATACCTTGTTCGAGCGAACGAACTCGACGAGCTTGCGGGCGATCAACGGAAAGATGCCGAGCAGCACAAAGGAGCCGAGCAGGCCCGGAGAAAGAATGCCGGAGAGGGAATCGAGCTTGCCCAGTTGCGTGCCGGCATTGACGTAGACAATGGTGCCGGCCAGCATGCCGACTTGGCTGACCCAGTAAAAAGTACGGGCCTTCATGGTGGTCAGGCCGAGCAGCAGATTGATCAGAAAGAAAGGAATTACCGGCACCAGACGCAAAGTGAAAAGATAAAAAGCCCCCTCGCGGCGTACGCCCTCGTCGATGGCGGTCAGGCGCTGGCCGAAGCGCTTGGCTACCCAGTCGCGCAGCAGGAAACGCGACATCAAAAAAGCCAGGGTGGCGCCGATGGTCGAGGCGAAAGAAATGATCACCGTGCCCCAAAGCAGGCCGAACACCGCGCCGCCCGCCAGCGTTAATAAAACAGCACCGGGCAGGGACAGCGCCGTCGTCACCACGTAAATGACGAAATAGGCAGCGACGCTGAGCAACGGACTATTCGCATGAAAGCTTTGAATAGCCGCCTGTTGCGTCTTGAGCGTCTGGAGATTGAGGTACTGCCCCAGATCGAAAGCAAAGAACGCGGCGATTGCCAGTCCGACCGTCAAAACCAATGCCAGCCTGCGAAATTGCATGGAAGACCCCAATAAATGTGATGGCCGACGTTAAATCAAGCTGGCCTTACCCTGAGCAATAGTCGGCTGACGGCACGATTTCTTACAAGCCATGAAAATTCCAGAGACAAGCTGAAATGTGCAGGGTGAAAATGTAAATCAATGTTCAAGATGATTTGACAGTGGCGGGAAGAAAATTTTTGCCGAGAATGTAAGAAAATGACCGTTCGCCGGACTAATCCTGTAAAGCACGGTGAATTCAGCTTCGAAGTTGAACTCACGACCTGAAATACTGGAGCAAGCATGAAATCTATCGCCCGTTTTTTCGCTGTTCTGGCTACCGCTGCTTTCGCCGCTGGCGCGCTGGCCACCGGGCCGGCGCTCAAACTCGGCGTCGGCCTTTTTCAACCGGACCGCGAGAAGAACGACGCCACCTACCGGCCGCTCGCCAATTACCTGTCAGTCAAGCTCAACCGTCCGGTCGAACTGCGCACGGTCGATAGCTGGGAAGGCCTGGCAAAATCGCTGGCCAACGGCGAAACCGATCTCGCCCTGATGGGGCCATGGGGTTACGTGCTGGCCAATCACCAGTCCGGCGCCCAGGTAATTTCGACCATCCTCTACGATGGCAAGCCCGAGTATTTCGCGATCATGATCACCCACCCCAATTCCGGGATCAATAAACCTGAAGACCTCAAGGGCCGAACCTTTGCCTTTGGCGACAAGGGCTCGACCTCGGGTTACCTGATTCCACTGCACTACCTGATGACGCAAGGCATCACACCGGAGGGATATTTCAGCAAGGTGGTCCACACCTCGCATCAGGCGATCGAAACGCAGGTGACGCAAGGCGTGCTCGATGCCGGCGCCGACTACAACCGCAACCGCAATGCCATGATCGAGCAGGGGCTGATCAAGCCGGAACTGTCGAAAATCATCTGGACTTCCGCCCCGCTGCCGAACGATGCTTTCGCCGTCAGCAAGGCGCTCTCAGGCGATGCGGCGCTGATCAGGCAGTTGCAGAGCGCCCTCGGCGAAATCGGTGAGACCCTAAAAACCCAACCCAATCTGCTGCCGCCGCACTACACTGGCTTTGTCAGCCGTGACAACAGCTTCTACAAACCGATCCGCGATGCCGGACTGGCCACCGGAAAACTGCAGGTCAAATGATGCTGGCGCCTGCCTCTGGCAATCGTCTGGGTGGCGGACTCCGCGGCCGGCTCGGCTTTCTCGGGCTGGCCCTGATCTACCTGCTGCTGGTCGCTGCTTGTCTCGGTTCGCTGGCCCGGGAAAACGAACTGTCGCTGGGGCGTAACCCGCTGGCCAACCTGATGAAGACGGCGGGTGAATTCGCCCGACCGAGTTTTTTGGATGTCTGGTTCGGCAACCCGCAACTGGAATATCGCAGCGATGATGGCACCGTCCTCCGTGTCGAAAACCGGCAGGCCGTCGAGCGGGATTACCTCGCCGGCCTTGGGCGGGCGACGTGGACAACGATCCGCATTGCCACCCTTGGTTCCCTGCTCGGCGCGCTGCTCGCCCTGCCGCTGGCTGTACTGACGGCACGCAATCTGGCCGCCCCCAAACCACTCGCCTGGCTGGCCAAAGGCATTCTCGATGTGGCCCGCTCCATCCATACGCTGGTTTTCGGGCTGGTGCTGGTCGGCATCGTCGGTCTTGGGCCAACCGCCGGCATCCTCGCCATCGGCCTGCATTCGATGGGCACCTACGGCAAGCTGTTCGCCGAAGCCATCGAGTCACTCGACATGGCGGCCATCGATGCCGTGCGCAGCGTGGGCGCCGGGCCGGTGCAGCTGTTCTTCAACGCCGTCTGGCCCTCGGTGCTGCCGCAATTCGTCTCCAGCCATCTCTACGTCTGGGAATTCAATATCCGCGACTCGACCATCCTCGGCCTGATCGGCGCGGGCGGACTCGGTCTGCTGATTACCGAAGCGACTTCGCTTTTTCAATGGGAACGGCTGTCGACCGTACTGATCGTCGTCATCGCGCTGGTGGTTTCCTTTGACACACTCAGCCGACGGATACGGACGGCGCTGGCATGAGCGCCAACACCTGCATTTCCCTGCAATCCGCCCTCTGCGCCGCCGATGGCCGGGCGCTGCTGGAGATCGATCAGCTCACCGTGACCCACGGCGAACGGATCGCCATCGTCGGCCATAACGGCGCCGGAAAATCCACGCTACTCCGCCTGCTCAGCGGTTTCATGCCGCCGGCTCATGGTCAGGTCGAGGTACTCGGACACAATCTGAGCCGGCCCTTGCCGGCCGGTGAATTACGTGCCTTGCGGGTCGAACTTGGTCAGGTCATGCAGGGACTGCATCTGGTCGCCCGGCTATCGGCACTCGACAATACGCTGATTGGCAGCCTCGGGCGGGTCAGCGGCTGGCGGAGCTGGACCCGCTGCTTCCCGGCATCTGAAGTCACCCGGGCGGAAGCAGCCCTGCACGCTGTCGGTCTGCTGCCTCGCGCCCAGATCCGGGCCGACAAACTCTCGGGCGGCGAGCGGCAAAAAGTGGCGATCGCCAGACTGCTGATGCAGGGGCCGCGCCTGATTCTGGCCGACGAACCGACCGCCGCGCTCGACCCTTCGGCGGCAGTGGAAGTCTGCCACCTGTTGAGCAAGGCCGCTGCCGAAGCAACGCTGATCACCGTCGTCCACAACCCGTCACTGCTGCCGCTGCTGGCGGATCGGGTGATCGGCCTCAAACAGGGGCGAATTTCCTTCGATTTGCCGATTGCTGCGGTCGACGACCAAAAACTGGTCGATTTGTACCGACCGGATGCCGGGGAGGACAAGCAGCACTGGCAGCTCGCGCCCGGCAAAGGGCTTGCCCGCGAACATGAAGTCATTTCATGAGTGATCTTGCCGGCCGTTCCTGCCCGCTGCGCTATCGCTATGGTGCCGAGACGATTGCCCGACTGCCGGCCATCGAGGCCGAAACGCTTTACGTCGCCGGCGGCCTCTACGGCAATCTGCCAGCGCTGGCGGTGATCGAGGCCATGGCCGCCGCCGAACCCGGACCGGTCAGCATTGTGTTCAATGGCGACTTCAACTGGTTCAACGTCGATGATGCAGGTTTTGCCGAGATCAATCGCCACGTTCTGGCACACCGCGCCATCCTCGGCAATGTCGAAGCCGAACTTGGAGTGGCGGGGGATGACGCGGGTTGCGGCTGTGCCTATCCGGATCATGTCGACAGTGCTGTCGTCGAACGTTCGAACCGGATTCATGCCCTGCTCAAGGCGACGGCGGCCAGGCACCCGCTGATACTCGAACAGCTTGCTACCTTGCCGATGTACGCACGCTTTGTGGTCGGCAATTGCCGCATCGGTGTCGTCCATGGCGATGCCGATTCGCTGGCTGGCTGGCGTTTCGACGCCGAAGCCTTGGACAACCCGGACAATGCGAAATGGGTAAGTGAAACCTTTCGGCGCGCCGACGTGGAGGTTTTTGCCTGCACCCACACCTGCCGGCCGGCACTTCGGGATTATCGTGAGCGGGATCAGGCGGGTCTGGTGATCAATAACGGCGCCGCCGGCATGCCGAATTTCAGCGGTCAGCGCGCGGGATTGCTGACGCGCATCAGCCTTCGAGCGCCTATCCACAATGTGGTTTATGGCGTAGTCAGCGGAGGTGTCCACGTTCATGCTGTGCCTGTTGCCTATAACCACAGCGCCTGGGAGGCCCAGTTTCTCGCCAATTGGCCACGCGGCTCCGATGCCTGGCTATCTTATTTTCAACGTATCGTATCCGGGCGGCCATCGTTCGGCTGAAATGAAAGTCCTCCCAATGCAGAACGCCAGAATAATTCTCCGCCAAGATCCGGAAAATTGTTTCCCGGAAAGCTTTTGCCTATTTGATTTTTATGACCACTTGTTTTGTAACAAAACTAAAGCAAATAACGTCGTATTGCCAGTGGTGTTTCTCCACAGCCTCATTGAAAGCCTTGAATTCGTCTTCTCTCCAGGAGGCGTAGCCAATATATTCATCGAAAACAATGACCGTTCCGGGAACAATTTGTTTCCACAATAAATCAAAAATAATTTTAGTGGAGCTGTACAAGTCGCAATCAATATTCATAAAGCGAATTGGCTCTGGCGCTGGTGTCTGAGCCAAGAATAAAGGTATTGAATCTTCAAACCAGCCTTTGTGAAGGATTACATTCGCAGGAACTTCTGGCATCTGATTCTGCGTTGAATAACTTCCCTTTGGCTCGTGATTCCATTCTTCGGGTATTCCTTCAAAACTATCAAACCCGTGAACTGTATTGCCAACGATGGACGCTATTTGACGAATTGATTTCCCGTTATATACACCGAACTCCAAAACCAAGCCATCCAAATCAGCATTGCTTAGCGCCAATTTTAGTGTCCGGCTGTTCGTTCCAACCAGTGTTGGCATTTTTTCGCAGGAGTCTCTCAAGTAATTCCAGGAATCTATCTCAGCCTTAATCAGCGACTTATCACTGATTTTAATAAAGTGATGGTCAGCGCTTTCCAGATTGCCAATATATTGCTGAATCATCCATAAAAAAAAGCGATGCAAATCGTTACCTGGTTGCACTCTCAGAGTCTCTTCCAGGCAATCAATTGCGCCGGATAGATCATTCAGATCAATCAACACCGAATGCAGGTTGAAGAGCGCCACAACAAATTGTGGATCGAGTTTTTTGGCTTGGCGGTAATGAATAACCGCTTCAGAGAGATCGTTTACCTCGGTCAAGGCTACGCCAAGACTGTTGTGAGCAGCAGCATAGTCAGGTTTTAAATTTACGGCCTTCCTGAAGCATGGGATGGCTTTTTCTGGTTGAAATTGCTCTAGATACAAAGTCCCTAGGTTGTAGTGAATTTGTGGCGATTCAGGAGCTATCTCTATGGCGTGGAGATAATTTGAAATTGCATCATTAATGCTCCCTGAGCAACTTAAAACGTTGCCCAGATTACACAATGCCTCAACATAACCAGGATTCAATTCCAGGGCCTTTTTGTAACTGGATATCGCCCTCTCTGAATTTCCCAGTTTGCTAAACGAAATTCCGAGATGGAAATAAATAATCGCCTGCTTCGAATCAACATCGCTTGCCCTGAGCAATGTTTCAACTGCTTTTTGATGGTCGCCGGCGTCTTGCAAGTTTAAGCCAAGCAAGCATAAAACCCGCAAATTATTGGGGGAGGTTTTTAATATCGATAAATACTTGACCGCGGCCTTGTCGAACTGGCCGGCTTGATGTTCCTTGATGGCCTGCCGTACCAATAATTCCTGATCAATTGTATTCATGGGAACTTTTATTAACCCGGCAATCAAATTGATGACAATGCTGCATATTGGACAGGAGAATGTTTGAAATAAGCCATTACCCGCTCCGGCGTTTTGATCAGGCGCTCCATGA
>Ga0209048_10000055_pt1 | contig 100371 bp, 87 predicted proteins | sample FrelakmetCRP12CR_FD_187146 | JGI IMG/M metagenome (GOLD analysis project Ga0209048, IMG submission 187146) | Freshwater lake sediment microbial communities from the University of Notre Dame, USA, for methane emissions studies - CRP12 CR (SPAdes)... | ecosystem: Environmental > Aquatic >...
GGACAGCCGAGGAGCCCCCCGTCAGGTAGATCCTCACGTCGGTGCCCCGAGCCTCTCTCCCAAGAGCCCGGGCCAGCTCGCGGATCCGTTCGGCGTCTATCGGCTGGCGCATTCCGCCGCGCGCTCGAAGCTGACGAGCCGGCGCACGAGGGCGTTGTAGCGTCCGTGGGCCGAGTCGGAGTCGGAGCGGGCCAGAAGCTCGTCGAGGCGCCTCTCGGGCGATGGAAAGGGGGAGCGGACATCCAGGCCGATTCGCCGAAGACGAGGCGCGCCGATCGAAACCAGGAGAGCCTCGGGCGACTCGACCCCGACCGCGAGGTCTGAAAGGCCGGCCGCCACGAGGTCCGCGCCAGGAAGGGACGAAGCGATCACGAAACGAGTATACGGCGGGGTCAAACCGCATCCGGGGCTACTTGCCGATCGGCATCGCGAACTGGATGTAGAGGCCCTGGCCCTGCGTCGAGAACTTCCCGCCGAACTGCCAGAAGTAGCGGAAGGTCAGCGCCCCCTGCAGGGTCGTGAACTCGGGCCCGGCGCTCATGATCGTCGTCTTGTTGGCCCTGGCGATCGAGGGCGCATCGGCCCCGGTTGTGGAAGTCACCTGCCACTGCGAGTAGCCCACGATGCCGGCCCATCCGGCGAAGAGCGAGTCCTTGCATCCGTAGTTGCGCCCGAGGCCGCCCATGAACGTGAAGGGATTGCCGGTCTTCCAGTCCTGGCCTTGCTTCTTGCTGTTGAAGTCGTAAAAGAGCGCCGCCGCTCCGCTCCAGTTCCGGTCCTTGTCGAAATACGCGGTGAGCCGCCCGGAAAGCTCGTTGGACCACATTCCGAGGGAGGTATTGTCCCTGGCGCCCGGCTCGTAGCGTCCGGTCGGAGCGTAGAAGGCGTAGTGGAACGTGATGTCGGCGCCGCCGGGGGACAGCGGCAGCGGGTCCTTGAGGTGCCAGCCGAGAGAGATCGGAACGACGTAGAGCTGCGAGAGCGCGATCCCGGTCGAGAGCCCGTTGTCGTTCAGGCGGGGAAATTCGATGCGCGCGTTCGCGAAGGGGACCCCTATGGTCGCGCCGTAGTCGGCGCCGAAGATCTTGTAGGGCGAGACCCACATGAGGAGAGGCCCGAAGACCTCCTGGGTGATCTTGGGACCGCGGAGCGTGTCGCCGCTCGCGGTCTTGAACTCGTCGGCCCAGTTGATCGAGCCGAAGGCCCCGGCGTAGAGGCCCGGCGGGGGCTGCGTGCCGGCCATCATGCCGTACATGCCCTTGATGATGAGCTGCTGCGCGCCGGCGTTGGCCGTGAAGAGGAGCGCCCCGGCGACGGCGAGGACGAGTCCCTGGAAACGAGTCCTGGTCATTCCGATCCTTTCTGTCCGTTCATGAATCAGGAAGGGCGGTCGGGCAGGTGGCCCGGCCGCCCTCACGAAGCGTGGCTGCCTACTTGCTTCCCGAGCCCGGCGGGAAGTTCCTGAAGAGCGCCTGAATCGCGTCCTGCACCCGGCCGCGGTCGGCTCCCGTGCCGGAGACCTGGTCCTGGGCGACACCGCGCCAGACCATCTCGCGGGTCTTCGGGTTGACCATGTCCACGATGATCGTCCCGATCGGGATGCTCGTCTGCGTGGCCGTGGTCATGCCGCCCATGCCGCCCCAGCCGCGGTAGCCGAAGCCGCCCATGCTCGTCGCGGTCCACTGCTTTTCGGTCGAGAGCACGGTGTGGGCATACACCATGATGTCGGGGTTGGACGTCGCGACCGTCCAGCCCCTGGAGGTCAGAGCCGACGTGATGCCGTCCTCGATGCGCCTCTGCGTGAAGGTCTCGGGGTCCTTTGTGCCTTCGGCGATCTGGAAGGTGTGAAACTGCGACCAGTTGACCGTGTGGTCGAAATCCACGGAGGTCGTCGCCGTGGAGCACGCCAGCGTCAAGGCGCCGGCCAGAATACCGAGAACCGTTGCCGTCTTCTTCATCGTTCTCCTCATCTTTCTGTTTTTCCTGCTTCGATTTGACGAGCTATTTTTGGCCGGGTGGGAAGTTCTTGAAGAGAGCCGCCACCGCGTCCTGGATCTGGCCCTGCTCGGCGCCCGAAGCGGAGACCTGGTCGCTCGCGGTGCCGCGCCAGACGAGCTCATTCGTCTTCGGGTTCACGAGATCCACGACGAGCGTGCCGATCGGAATGTTGGTCTCGGTCGCGGTCGCCATGCCGCCCATGCCGCCCCAGCCGCGGTAGCCCCAGCCTCCGCCCATGCTCGTCGCGTTCCACTGCTTCTGCTGGCCGAGCACGGTGTGGGTGTAGACGACGATGTCGGGATTCGAGGTCACGGCCTGCCAGCCCTTCGACGTGAGCTGGCTCGTGATCGCGTCCTCGATGCGCTTCTGCGTGAAGGTCATCGGGTCCTTCGTGCCCTCGGCGAGCTGGAAGGTGTGGAATTGCGACCAGTTGACGCCGTGGTCGTAGTCCACCGCGGTCGTCATCGTGGAGCAGGCCAGCGTCAGGGCGCAGGCCAGGATTCCGAGAGCCGTTGCCGTTCTTTTCATGAGTTCTCTCCTTCGCGTCCTGCCTTTTTTGCGGCTGCCATCTTATGTCAGCCGGACGCGGTCAGCGCCGGAATCCTCCCCCGCGGAATCCGCCTCCTCCGCCCCAGCCGCCGCCGCCCCCGGAGTGGCTGCCCCAGTTGCTTACTTCTTGCGCGTGTACTGGATCTCCATCATCTTGAACGCCTTGCCGTCCGGGCCCTTGCCCCACATTTCTATCATGTGGTGGTCGTTGTCGGTGATGGTGATCTTCTGGTCTTGTGTGATCGTCTTGCCGGTCACCGGGTCGCTGGTCGTCGCCTTCATCGTCAGGACCTTGCCCGAGGCGTCGAAGCTGCCGACGGACAGCATCATCGCCGTGCTCCCCGTGTCCATCCAGGACGACTGGTACTTTTTCGAAACGTTGTCATAGCCCGTGTAGCCGATGCCGGTGAAGGTCTCGCCGAGGAAGACGCCTTCGTACTTCATCTGGACGTACCGGTCGCCGAGGACCCACGTGTTGACCGAGGTGCCCGCGGTGTCGTCGGGCGGGTGAGAGGGGTCCATCCAGGTCCGGACCTTCGCGTCGAACGTGCCCACGAGCGGCTCGAGCTTCTTCTGGCCGTCTCCCGGAGTCATCGCCTTCTGCCAGGCTTCCATGGCCGCCTTCTCGTCGGCGGCCTTCTTCTTGTCCTGGGCGGCGCCGGTCGAGGCGAGGCCCACCGCGAGTGCCGCGACGATCCCGAGGCGACAGAGCGTCTTCATTCTGAGTCCTCCTATTTCTCGGGCGCGGAGTTTATCGCCATCCGGACAACAGGCGTAGGATCTGTCGATGCGAATGACGAGACTGATTCCCCTGGTCCTCGCGGGCGCGGCAGCCCTCGCGACCGCGGCCGCGCCGGTCCCTTCGGACAAGCCCGTCCTGCCCTGGATCGAGGACGACTATGGCCGCGCTCTGGCGGAGGCGAAGGCGAAGAAGGTGCCGATTTTCGCCGAGGCCTGGGCTCCCTGGTGACACACGTGCCGCTCGATGAGGGCCTTCGTCTTCACGGATAAGGCTCTCGCGAAGCACGCCGGGCAGTTCGTCTGGCTCTCGATCGACACCGAGAAGGCGCAGAACGCGGCCTTCGTGAAGAAGTACCCGATCCGGGCGTGGCCCTCGTACTACGTCATCGACCCGGGCAGGGAAGCGATCACGCTGCGCTGGGTCGGCGGGGCGACGGTCGCCGAGCTCGGCAAGCTCTTCGACGACGGTGCGCGAACGGTCGGCGGCAAGGCGGCCTCGGCCGAAGCGCTCGCGAGGGCAGACGCACTTTACTCGGAGGGGAAGTACGCGGAGTCGATCCCGGCCTACCGGGATGCATTGAAGGCGATTCCGAAGATCGCGCCGTCCTATCCGCGCGTGGTCGAGGCGCTTCTCTTCAGCCTCTCGGTGTCCGACCAGCCGGCCGAGTGCGTCTCGGTCGCGCTCGACGCGATCGCCCCGGTGCGGCACACGCCCGCGGCGGCGGTCGTGGCCGGATCCGGCCTCGACTGCGCCCTCAAGTTGCCGGCCGACGCCCCGGGCAGGGCGGCGAACGTGGCCTCGTTCGAGGCGGAGACGCTGGCCGTTCTCGCCGACCCGAAGCTCGCCCTCTTCGGCGACGACCGGTCGGCCCTCTACGGCTCGCTCGTCGACGCGCGGGAGGACGCGAAGGACGCCGCCGGTGCACAGCGCCTCGCCCTGGAATGGGTCGCGGATCTCGACCGGGCGGCGCTCGCGGCGAAGACGCCGGAGCAAGGGACGGCGCTCGACCCGAACCGGTTGAACGCTTTCGAAGCGGCCGGGGAAATCGAGAAGGCGATCCCCATGCTCGAGAAGTCGGAGCGGGAATTCCCGGAGGATTACAACCCGCCGGCGCGCCTCGCCTACGTCAACCTCAAGCTCAAGCGGTACGACGCGGCGCTGGCGGCCTCCGACAGGGCGCTCGCGCGGGTCTACGGCCCGCGCAAGCTCCGGGTGCTCGCCGTGCGCGCAGACATCTTCAAGGCGATGGGGGACACGGCCGCCGCGCGCAAGACCGTCGAGGATGCGCTGGTGTACGCGGAGGCCCTGCCGGCGGGGCAGCGGTCCGAGTCGGCGATCGCGTCGTTGAAGAAGCAGCTGGCGGAACCGGTCGACAGCAGGCAGTAAGTCGGAAGCCGGCGCGCGCTCCTCTGCTACGATTCGCACCCGCGTGCGAATTCTCGGCCTCGGACTCGTGCTCCTCGCCCTCGTGATGCCCTCGCGCCTGTCGGCCGAAGGGGAAAGCGTGAAGCTCCAGGCTCTTTTCGACGAGGAGTGGGCCTTCCGCCTCGCGGAGAACCCGCTCTTCGCGACCTCGGCGGGCGACCACCGGTACGACGACCGGCTGCCTTCCATGGCGCGCGCGGAGCTGGCGCGCCGGGCCGATCACGACCGCGCGTCGCTCGGCACACTCAAGGCGATCGACCGCGCCGGGCTCTCGGCGTCCGAGCGGGTCAGCGCCGACATGCTCGCGCGGGAGCTCTCGGATGCGATCGCGGACTTCGAGTTCGGCGCCTACCGCATCCCGATCAACTCGGACAGCGGCTTCCACACCGACTTCGCCGAGCTGCCGGACCGGATGCCGTTCGCGAGGCCGAAGGACTACGAGAACTACGTCGCGCGCCTGAACGCCTTCCCGAAATACGTGGCCGAGGAGATCGCGCTCATGCGCGAGGGGATCGCGGCGGGTTTCACGCTGCCGCGGGCCGCCCTCGAGGGCTACGACGTCACGATGACGACGCACATCGTCGTGGCGCCGGAAAAGAGCGTCTTCTTCGCGCCCTTCCGCAAGTACCCGGCCGGCGTCCCGGCGGCGGACCAGGCGCGGCTGACGGAGGCCGGACGCCGCGCCGTTCTCGAGGGGGCGGTGGCGGGGTACCGGGCGCTCGCCGACTTCATGCGGACCGAGTACATCCCGCGCGCGCGCGCCACGATCGGTGCTTCCGCGCTGCCCCGCGGGCGCGACTATTACGCGCACCTCGTCCGCAGCTTCACCACCCTCGACGTGACGGCGGACCAGGTCCACGAAATCGGCCGCCAGGAGGTGCTGCGCATCCGCGCCGAGATGGACGCCGTCATCGCGAAGACGGATTTCCAGGGCAACTTCGCCGCGTTCCTGAACTTTCTCCGGACGGACCCGCGCTTCTACGCGAAGACGGGCGAGGACCTCCTGAAGGATGCCTCGTTCATCGCCAAGCGCATGGACGGCCAGCTCCCGTCCCTCTTCGGGAAGCTGCCGCGCCTGCCCTACGGCATCGAGCCGGTCCCGGCGCACCTCGCGCCCAAGTACACGGGCGGGCGCTACATCGAGGCGCCCGTCGGGGGCACGCGCGCCGGCGAGTACTGGGTCAATACCTATGCCCTCGACAAGCGGCCCCTCTACACGCTCGAGGCCCTGACGCTGCACGAGGCAGTCCCCGGCCATCACCTCCAGATCGCTCTCCAGCAGGAGCTGACGGGGCTCCCGGAGTTCCGGCGCTTTTCCGGCGTCGGGGCTTTCGTCGAGGGATGGGCGCTCTACGCCGAGCGGCTCGGGCTCGAGGCCGGCTTCTACCGGGACCCCTACAGTGATTTCGGCCGCCTCACCTACGAGATGTGGCGGGCCTGCCGGCTCGTCGTGGACACCGGGATCCACGCCAAGGGCTGGACCCGTGAGGAGGCCGTCGAGTACCTCGAAACGCACACGGCGCTCTCGACGCACGAGGTGCGCACGGAGATCGACCGGTACATCGCGTGGCCGGGGCAGGCGCTCTGCTACAAAATGGGGGAGTTGAAGATCCGGGAGCTGCGCAGGGAGGCCGAGGAAGCGCTGGGCGCGCGGTTCGACGTGCGCGCGTTCCACGACGTCGTCCTCGGCAGCGGGGCGGTCCCGCTGCCGGTGCTCGCCGAACAGGTGCGCGCGTGGGTGGCCGCGCGCAAGGCCTCATGAGCGCGATCGTGGAGCGGACCGCTTTCCGCGCCAGCAACCCCGCGACGGGCGAGCCCCTCGACGGGGATTTCCTCGAGGCGACGGCGGGCGAGATCGACGCCGCGGCGCGCTCGGCCGAACGCGCGTTCGAGCCGTACGCGGCCCTGGCTCCCGCCCGGCGCGCGGAGTTCCTGCGCGCGATCGCGCAGCAGATCCTGGCCCTCGGCGACCGGCTCCTCGAGCGCGCGGGCGCGGAGACGGCGCTGCCCTCGGCGCGCCTCGAGAGCGAGCGCGCGCGCACCGTGAGCCAGATCCTCCTTTTTGCCACCCTGATCGAGGAAGGGTCCTGGGTCGGGGCGCGCATCGACCGCGCGCTGCCGGAGCGCAAGCCGCAGCCGCGCCCCGACATCCGGCGGCTGCTCGTCCCGCTCGGACCGGTCGCGGTTTTCGGAGCGTCCAACTTCCCGCTCGCCTTCTCGGTCGCGGGCGGCGACACGATCTCGGCCTTTGCCGCGGGGTGCCCGGTCGTCGTGAAGGCCCACCCGGGGCACCCGGGAACGTCCGACCTCGTGGCCTTTGCGATCCGGACGGCGGCGCGGGAGACGCGCATGCCCGAGGGCGTCTTCGGCATGGTGCACGGGCCCTCGCCGGAGGTGGGCATCACGCTCGTCACCCACCCGGCGATCCGCGCGGTCGGCTTCACGGGCTCGCTCGCTGCCGGACGAACGCTGTTCGACGCCGCCGCGCTGCGGCCCGACCCGATCCCCGTCTACGCCGAGATGGGATCGTCGAACCCCGTTTTCGTGCTGCCGGGCGCGATCGCCGAGCGATCTTCCGCGATCGCGAAGGGCCTGGCGGCGTCGGTCACTCAGGGCGCCGGCCAGTTCTGCACCAACCCCGGTCTCGTGTTCGTGATCGCGTCGCCGGCCTCGAGCGCGTTTCTCGAGGAGACCGGCAGCGCCCTCGCCGCGACGCCTCCGGGCACCATGGTGCACGCCGGCATCAAGGCGGCCTACGACCGCGGGCTCGGCGAGGTCGCGCGAGTTGCCGGCGTGTCGATCGCCGCCCGCGCCGCGGGGCAGGGCGCGCACCCGGACACCGAGGCGCCGGCCGCTCTGCTGCTGGCGGACGGGCGCTGCTGGTCGGAGAATCCCCGCCTCGGTGAGGAGATCTTCGGGCCCGCGACGCTCGCCGTGCGCTGCGCCTCGCGGCCGGAAATGCTGCAACTCGCCCGGGCGCTCCACGGCCACCTGACGGCGACGATCCACGCGACCGAGAAGGACCTCGCCGACTTCGCCGAGCTCGTCGCGATCCTGCAGCGCCGGGTCGGGCGGCTCGTCTTCAACGGGTTTCCGACGGGGGTCGAGGTGTGCCACGCCATGCAACACGGCGGGCCGTACCCGGCGACGACGGACGCGCGCTCGACCTCGGTCGGGACCGCTGCGATCGAGCGCTTCGCGCGGCCGGTCTGCTACCAGGATTTCCCGCAGGGCGCGCTGCCCGAGGAGCTCCGGGACGCGAACCCGCGGGCCATCTGGCGGCTGGTGGACGGAGGCCTGACGCGGGAGCCGCTGTGAAGGCTGTGAAGCCCGGCGCCTTTCCCGAAACGCTCGAGGTCATCGACTCCCACACCGAGGGCGAGCCGACTCGCGTGGTCATCGGCGGCTGGCCCGAGCTCGAGGACTCGACGATGGAGGGCCGGCGCGAAGAGCTCGACCGCCGCTTCGGCCCGCTCTGGCGCGGCGCGATTCTCGAGCCCCGAGGCCACGACGCGCTCGTCGGCGCGCTGCTGACGCCCCCGGTCTCGCACGGCGCCGCCGCGGGCGTCGTCTTCTTCGACAACGTCGGGCCGCTCTGGATGTGCGGCCACGGGACGATCGGCGTCATCCGCACGCTCGAGCACCTCGGTCGTATCGCGCCCGGCGTCGTGCGCCTCGACACGCCCGTCGGCCCGGTCGGCGCGGATCTCGCGGTCGACGGCCTCGTGACGATCGAAAACGTGCCGGCCCGCTGCAAGGCGCTCGACGTGGCCGTGGACGTGCCCGGGCTCGGACGCGTCGTCGGGGACGTCGCCTATGGCGGCAACTGGTTCTTCCTTGCGCGCCCGGGCGGCGAGGCCGTCGAGCCCGGCAACGGCGAGCGCCTGCGGACGGTGACGCTGGCGATCCAGAAAGCGCTGGCCGCTCAGGGCGTGACGGGCGACGGCGGCGAGGTCGTGGACCACGTCATCTTGTATGGGCCTCCGGGGCGGCCGGACGCGGACAGCTGCAACTACGTCATGTGCCCGGGGGGAGCCTACGACCGCTCGCCGTGCGGAACGGGGACGTCGGCGAAGATGGCCTCGCTCCACGCGCGCGGCGAGCTCGCGATCGGAACGCGCTGGCGCCAGGAGTCGATCACCGGCAGCCTCTTCACCGGCTGGCTCGAGGAGAAGGGCGGGACGCTCGTTCCCCGGATCGCGGGCCGCGCATTCATCACCGGCAGGACCACGCTCTTCTTCGATCCGCGCGACCCGTTTCGCCACGGCCTCGGGGGCCATGGTTCCTGATGTCGTCGTGGTCGGCGCGGGCATCGTCGGCGCGGCCTGCGCCGACGCGCTGACCGAGGCCGGTCTCTCCGTCACGGTGCTCGAGTCCCGGTTCGCAGGGGGCGCCACGACCGCCGCCGCGATGGGCCACATCGTCGTCATGGACGACTCGGAGGCCCAGTTCGCCCTGACGTCCCTGTCGCGCGGGCTCTGGGAGGGGCTGGCTTCCAGAATGCCGCGCGCGTGCGAGGACGAGAGGACCGGGACGCTGTGGGTCGCCGCCGACGACACGGAGATGGCGCACGTGCGGCGCAAGGCCGCGTTCTACGCCGAGCGCGGCGTCGAGGTCGAGCAACTCGACGCGAGCGACCTCGAGCGGGAAGAGCCCAACCTGCGGCCCGGTCTGGCGGGCGCGCTGCGGGTCCCCGGAGACCGGGTCGTTTATCCGGTCAACGCCGCGCGGTGGCTGCTCGGCCGCGCCGTCGGGCGCGGAGCGCGGCTCGTCGAGGGCGCGGAGGCGTCCTCGATCGGAGCGCGGCGCGTCATGACGCCGCGAGGAGCGTTCGAAGCAGGCGCGGTCGTCAACGCGGCGGGCGCGGCCGCGCCGCTTCTGACCCCGGGACTGCCGGTCGCGCCCCGCAAGGGACACCTCGTCATCACCGACCGTTATCCGGGCTTCTGCCGGCACCAACTCATCGAGCTCGGCTACCTCACGAGCGCGCACTCGCCCTCGCCCGAGTCGGTGGCCTTCAACCTGCAGCCCCGCGCGACCGGGCAGATGCTGCTCGGCTCCTCGCGGGAGTTCGTCGGGCTCGACGCGTCGGTCAACCGCCGCATTCGCGACCGCATGGTCCGGCGCGCCCTCGAGTTCATGCCGGGCCTGGCGCGCCTCTCGGCCATTCGAACGTGGACGGGATTCCGTCCCGCGACGCCCGACAACCTGCCGCTCATCGGGCGATGGGAGAGCATTCCCGGTCTTTTCGTCGCGGCGGGGCACGAGGGCCTCGGCATCACGACGGCGCTCGGGACCGCGCGCCTGGTCACGGACGTGATTCTCGGCCGGCCCAGTCCGATCGACCCGGCGCCCTACTCTCCGATGCGCGCTTTCCCGAAGACGGCGCATGCCTGACCGCGTACGCTTGACCGTCGACGGGCGGTCCGTCCCGGTCGAAGCCGGCGTCACCGTCGCCGCGGCGCTGGCGAATGCCGGCGTCGCGAGCCTTCGGTCTTCCGTCACGGGGGAAGGCCGCGGCGTCCTCTGCGCGATGGGCATCTGTTTCGAGTGCCGCGTCGCGATCGACGGGGCGCCGCACCGCCGCGCCTGCATGGAGCTCGTCCGCGATGGGATGTCCATCGCGACCGGACCCGACCACGGACTCCAGACCACAGACGACGGGCTCTCGCACGAAGCTCTCGACGGCGACGTGGCGGTCGTCGGCGCCGGCCCGGCCGGGATCGCGGCCGCCTGTCGCGCGGCAGAGAGCGGAGCTCGGACGGTCGTTCTCGACGAGGGGCTCACGCCGGGCGGTCAGATCCATCGCCACCTTCCGGGCGCGGAGCCGCCCGAGGCGGCGCGCCGGTGGATCGAGCGGCTCGCGCGATCGGGCGCCGTGGTCATTGGAGGGGCGTCGGTCTTCGACGTCGCCCGCCACGGCGAGGCGTTCCTGCTCTCGGCCGAGACGCCGAGCGGTGCGTGCGCGGTCACGGCGAAGCGGGTCATCCTCGCGACCGGAGCGCGCGAGCTGTTCCTTCCCTTTCCGGGCTGGACGCTGCCGGGCGTGATGGGCGCGGGGGGCGCTCAGGCCCTCTTGAAGTCGGGGGCTTCCTTCGCCGGCCGGGCTGCCGTCGTGGCAGGCTCGGGACCGCTCCTTCTGCCGGTCGCCGCATCGCTCGCGAAGGCCGGAGCGGACGTGGCGCTGGTCGCCGAGCAGGCGGGGCTTTCCACCGTCGCGGGTTTCGGCGCGGGGCTCGCGCGCTTCCCGGGCAAGCTTCTCGAGGCGGCTCGCTACCGCGCGGCCTTCCTCGGGGCCCCGTATCGAACGGGGACATGGGTCGCGGAGGCGCGCGGCGCCGGCTGCGTCGAGAGCGTCGTCATGACGGACGGCCGGAAGCGCTTCGAGGTGGCCTGCGATCTTGCCGCCGTCGCTTTCGGCCTCGTCCCGAACACGGAGCTCGCGCGCCTCTGCGGCTGCGCCATGCGCGGCAGCGCGGTCGCGGTGGACGAGAATCAAGAGACGAGCGTTGAAGGCGTTTTCTGCGCGGGCGAGCCGTGCGGCGTCGCCGGAGTGGATGTCGCGGTCGCCGAGGGCGAGATCGCCGGGATGGCCGCCGCGGGGCGCGCCGATCCAGCCGCGGAGCCCGCCCTCGGCCGCGCACGCGCCTCCGGCCGCCGCTTCGCGGCGCGCATGGAGGGCGCCTTCTCCCCGCGGGCGGAGATACGCGGGCTCGCACGTCCGGACACGATCGTGTGCCGCTGCGAGGACGCGCCGCTCTCGGCTCTCGCGTCCTGCTCGAGCGCGCGGGAGGCAAAGCTCGCGTCCCGGGCAGGCATGGGCCCCTGCCAGGGCCGCGTGTGCGGGCCCGCGCTCCAGTTCCTGTTCGGTTGGGATTCGGATACGGTACGGCCGCCGGCGAGGCCGGCGCTCATCGGACATCTCACGGTCTCGAGATAAGGAGTCAGCATGGAGTGGCGCGGCGTTTTCCCGGCGGTCACGACCCCGTTCCAGGAAGATCTCTCGCTCGACCTCGGCTTCCTGCCTCGCCACCTCGAAGCGATGCTCGCGGCCGGCTGCAGGGGCTTCGTGCCGCTCGGTTCGCTCGGCGAGTCCGCCACTCTCTCCTTTGCCGAAAAGGGCGCCGTGCTCGACGCCTGCCGGAAGGCTCTCGGCAGCCGGGCCCCGATCGTGCCCGGCATCGCGGCGCTCTCGACTGCGGAAGCCGTCGCGACCGCGCGCCTGGCCGAGGAGAAGGGCTGCGACGGCCTCATGGTGTTGCCGCCCTACGTGTACCGGCCCGACCGTCGCGAAATGCTGGCGCACTTTTCGGCGGTCCTCGGGGCCACGCGACTGCCGTGCATGCTCTACAACAACCCGATCGCATACGGGACCGACGTCCTGCCGGAGGAGCTCGCCGGGCTCGCGGGCAGGCATCCGAATCTCGCCGCGGTCAAGGAGTCGAGCGCAGATGTGCGGCGCGTGACCGCGATCCGGGCGCTCTGCGGCGAGCGCCTTTCGATCTTCGTGGGCGTGGACGACCTCATCGTCGAGGGCATCGCGGCGGGAGCGGTGGGCTGGGTCGCCGGGCTCGTCAACGCGCTGCCAGCCGAGTCGGTGCGCCTGTTCGATCTGGCTGTTGCGGGCCGGTCGGCCGAGACGCGCGCCCTGTACGAGTGGTTCCTGCCGCTGCTCGCCCTCGACGTGGTGCCGAAGTTCGTCCAGCTCATCAAGCTGACACAGCAGGAGTGCGGGATTGGCTCCGAGCGGGTGCGGCCGCCGCGGCTCGTGCTCGAAGGAGCCGAGCGCGGCGAGGCGCTCGCCGTGATCCGGGAGCGCCTCGCGCGTCGGCCGAGGACGTGAGGGTTAGTTCTTGCCGGCCCCTTCCGCGATCGGAAGCTGGTTGAGAAGGTTCAGGCGCGCGGCCGTCGTCGTGTAGTCGTCGATGAGCGCGAAGCGGCCCGCGGCGTGCGCGTTCAACTTCTGGCTGAGGATCCCGAAATACTTGACGCGCAGGTCGACGCCCTTCTTCTGAAGACTGGCGGACTCGTTGACGAGGCTGGCGATGTCCGTGTCCGAGAGGCTGGTGTAGCTGTCCACGTACTTCTTGGCGAGGTCCACGCGGGCCGCGGCGATCGCGTCCTTCTCCTTCTCGAAGTCGGCGTAGACGCCCCAGAAGGTCTCGAGCTGCTGCGGCGTCAGCTCGTTCATTCCGGCCGCGAAGAGCTTCCGGCGCGCGTCGGTCAGCGCCATCTTGTACCGGGCGATGTTCAGGGCCTCCTGGCCGGCGGCGGAGGTCGCGGCCGGCTTTGCCTGCGGCGCGGGCGCAGACTGGCCGGACTGGGCCTGGGCCGAGGCGGCGGCGATTCCGGCCGCAAGGGAAAGAACGAGAACCTTCTTCATGACCTTCTACTCCTTCAACAGTTGAATGCCGGCGTCGCCGAAAGGCGCTCCGGTGACCGTTTTGATCCGGCGGATCCTACACCGAAAGGCGTGAATTTTCGAGGACGAAGGGCTGCCTCTTCAGGCGTGGCAGGAACCGCCGCCGCGCTTCTCGAAGTAGCGCTGGTGGTACTCCTCGGCGCGCCAGAAGGGCCGGGCCGGCGAGATCTCGGTCACGATGGGCCGGGGGAAACGCCTGCTCTTCTCGAGCGCCTCCTTCGAGGCCCGCGCGGCGGCTTCCTGCTCCGGTGTGTGGAAGAAGATGGCCGAGCGGTACTGGGTGCCGACGTCCGGCCCCTGGCGGTTCAATTGCGTGGGGTTGTGGTTGTTCCAGAACACTTCGAGGAGCGCCTCGTACGAAACGGCGGCCGGGTCGTAGTCCACCTCGACCACCTCGGCGTGGCCGGTGGTGTCGGCGCAGACGTCCTTGTATGTGGGGTTCTCGAGGGAGCCCCCGCTGTAACCGACCGCCGTGCCCGCGACGCCGGGGATCTTGCGGAACTCCTCTTCGACCCCCCAGAAGCAGCCGGCCCCGAACGTCGCCTTCGCCATGGCATCTCCTCCAGTCTTGTCGTGGCGTTCCACACGCCGCCGCCGGAACCCGATTCCCGGCCGGAAGCGTAATACGGGAATCATGGAAAAGACGCGCTCCGTCCGCCGCGTGCTCCCGAGCGTCGAGACGCTCGAGGGAGCCGGGTTTCTCGTCCACCGTCCGTTTCCGACCTCGGCCCTCGACCACTTCGACCCGTTCCTGCTCCTCGACGAGATGGGGCCCATGGACCTCGGGCCCGGGCAGGCCCGCGGCGCCCCCGACCATCCGCACAGGGGCTTCGAGACGGTGACCTACCTGCTCGACGGGCGCATGGAGCACGGCGACTCGCGGGGCAACCGCGGGCGGCTCGGTCCGGGCGATGTGCAGTGGATGACGGCGGGCTCGGGGGTGGTGCATTCCGAGATGCCGGAGGCGGAGTTTGCGGCGCGGGGCGGGCGCATGCACGGCTTCCAGCTCTGGGTCAATCTTCCCCGCAAGGACAAGATGATGGCCCCGCGCTACCAGGAGGTGCCGGCGGCCGGCATCCCGGTGGGGCGGTCACCCGACGGCAGGGTCACCGCGCGCGTTCTCGCCGGCGAGGCGCTCGGGGCGAAGGCCGTCATCGACACGCGCACGCCGATTGCGTACCTGGACGTTGCGCTCGCGCCAGGCGCCGTCCTCGAGCAGCCTCTTCCGGAGGACTTCAACGCCTTCGCCTACGTCGTCGAGGGTGCGGGTCTTTTTGGCACGGAACGCACGTCCGCGCGGCCGCACGAGCTCGTCCTCTTCGGCAACGACGGCGGCCTGGCGCGCCTCGAGGCCGCCCCGCAAGCACCGCTGCGAGCGTTGCTCGTAGCCGGCCGCCCGCTCGACGAGCCCGTCGCGCGCGCCGGTCCCTTCGTGATGAACACGCGGGCCGAAGTCGTCCAGGCCTTCGAGGACTTTCAGAGCGGCCGTCTCGGGTGAGGCCGCCGAAAATGGCCCCGGGCGCCTGATCCCGGCATAAGCTACGCGCGGTTTGCGCAAAGCGTTCAAGGCCTTCACGTACCGCGATTTCCGCCTGATGTGGGCGGGGGCCTTCACGTCGAGCGTCGGCACGTGGATGCAGGAGGTCGCGCAGAACTGGCTCATCCTGACGATGACCGGCTCGACGTTCCTGCTCGGCCTGGACGCCTTCCTCGGCGACGCACCGTTTCTCGTGTTCTCGCTCTTCGGCGGCGTGCTCGCCGACCGAGTCGATCGTCGGCGCATCCTCCTGCGCTCGCAGTACGTGCAGATGACGAGCGCGGCGCTGCTCGCAGTCCTCCTGCTCGCCAGCGCCGTGCAGGTCTGGATGATCCTGGCGCTGTCCTTCATCGTCGGCCTCGCGCAGTCTTTCGGCGGGCCCGCGTACCAGGCGCTGGTTCCGACGCTGGTGGACCGCAAGGACCTCCCGAATGCCGTCGCTCTGAACTCGATCCAGTTCAACCTGGCCCGGGTCATCGGTCCGGTTCTCGCTGGCGTCGCCTTCTACAAGCTCGGCGCCGCGGCCTGCTTCGGCCTGAACGCGCTGTCATTTCTGGCGCCGATCCTGGCGCTCTTCCTGCTGACCGGCGGCGGCGGCACGGTCGCCCCGACCGAGGGCGTGTTCGAGAGCCTGAAGACGGGGCTGCGCGCGGTGCGGGACACCGGGACCCTCAAGGGGCTGATCGTCCTCTCGTTCATCGGCAGCTTTTGCGCGATGCCGCTCGTGACGTTCCTGCCGGTCTTCGCACGCAACGTCTTCCACCGCGACGCCAAGGGCTACAGCGTGCTGCTGGCGGCCTTCGGCATCGGCGCCATCCTCGGGGCGTTCGGCGTGGCCGCCTTCGGAAACGTCCGGCACAAGGGCGCTCTCGCCGTGGGGATGCAGATGTTCTTCGGCGCCGTGATGGCATGCTTCGCGCTCTCCCGCACGCCGCTGCTTTCCTACATCCTGCTCGGCCTGGCGGGCGCCGCGCTCATGGTGGTCTTCGCTCTCTTCATGACTCTCGTGCAGTCGCACGTCGAGGACCACCTGCGCGGCCGCGTGGTCTCGGTCTACTCGCTCGCCTTCAGGGGGGCGATGCCGCTCGGCAACCTCGTCGCCGGAGCGCTCGCGAGCGTCTTTTCCGCGCCGACCGTGCTGATCGCCAACGGCATCGTCATGGTGCTCGTCGGAACGACGGCCCTGGTGAGCCGCCGCGGCGGCGTCATGGAGTTGTAGGCGGCGACCAGGGGTCTCGGTCCCCGCTCGACCGCCGTTTGCCGGTGTCCGACCGCCCATGTTATTCTGCGCGCCCTCTTCCGCGTGGGGCTGTAGCTCAGTTTGGGAGAGCGCCTGAATCGCACTCAGGAGGTCGCCAGTTCGATCCTGGTCAGCTCCACCAATTTTCCCGTGCGAACCCGCAGACCCGGACTTCTCAGCGCCGGCCGGCGGCTCCAGCCGCCGTCGCGATGGCGACGACGATCCAGGTTGCGTCCGCCACGAGAAGCAGGTCGCAGACGGCCTCGGCGGCGTAAAAGACCCGGGAGAAGTCGGGAGTCGCGTTCGTGAAGACGCAAACGAAAAAGGCCGTTCCCGACATCGCGATGGCCGCGAGCAGCCCGTCGCGAAACATGCGCCCGCGCCCGGAGGCCCGGCGGTAGGTGCCGAGTGCCAGCGCGGCATTTCCTCCGAGGAGAATCGCCAGCCAGAGGAGCCCGTGCGGGCCGAAGAGCCGGAGGCGCAGGCGGCTCCAGACGGCGAAGCGGTCGGTAAGCGTGAGGGCGGGGTGGGCGTCGGACTTCTCGAGGTTGCCGTAGCTCGGACGCAGCGACCAGACCCTGCGGGAGGCGCGGTCGAGCCGCTCCGCGAACCGGCCCGGGTGCCGGAGGTACAGGCGCCCGACCTTCCCGTACCCGGCGTTGTCGAGGAACCGCGAGACGAAGGCGGGATCGGCCAGCGCCGTGCCGGGTCGGAACGCGTCCGTGCCCGAGTATTTGAGCCATGCGGGATCGAGCCCGAGCTCGCCGACGTCTGCGGCCGGTGTAGGCGAGTGAGGCAGAATCTCGTAGAAGACGACCTGGTACAGGGCGGCAGAGCGCAACGTGACGGGCGTCTGGCGGCCGTACCACGCCGCGAAGGCGCACAGGGCCAGGGCGAGCCAGAGGGCGGGCTTGCGCCACGCCGCGCGCAGGCCGCCGCCCGCCAGGCGAAATCCGAGCAGAGCGAGCACGGGACCCTGGATGGCCTCCTGGGGCTTGGAGCCCACGAAGGCCGCGGCGCAGAAGAAGTAGGCCGCGAGCAGCGGTCCGTCGAGGCGGCCGCGCCGCACCGCCTCGGCCGTCACGGCTGCAAGGAGGATCAGAAAGAGGAGCGAAGCGGTCTGGCTGTAGAAGGAGTTGAAGGGCGCGGTGTAACCGACGTCGGTGAAAAAGAAGACGAGCAGGGTCGCCGCCGTTGCCTGCGCCGGGACCGGAAGCTCCCGGCAGGCGCGCAGGAGCAGCCCGAGGCCGAGCGCGAGAAGCGCGAGGTGAAGCGCCGCCAGAAGGCGCAGGTCGAAGAGTCCTCCTCGCCACGAGGCCGGGCTCGCAAGCCGCGCCGCGAGCGCAAGCCCCGTCTCGCTCGTCAGGTAGCCGCTACGGAACCACCCGACCGGGAGAATCCGGTACCGCGTCTGGAGGAAGGCAAAGTACCGGTCCGCACGCTCGACGACCGAGTGGTCGAAGCCCGCGTAGCCCATGACCCGGTGGTAGTCCCCGTTGTCGGCGAGGCCGATGACGGGCGGAACGAGCAGCTCGAGCGCCAGAACCGTCAGCGCGGCGGCGACCGCGCCGACCACGATCCGGCGATTGGCGGTTTCGCGGGGGCCCGGCATCTGCGGTCAGCTTAGATCGAATCGCATAGGATTTGCCGCATGGAACACGGGCTCAACGTCGGTGCGCTCTTTCTGGCTTTCGCCGCGGCCCTCATCGGGGCCAAGCTCTTCGGCGAGCTCGCCGAACGGGTTGGCCAGCCGGCGGTGCTCGGCGAGCTGCTCGCGGGCGTCCTGCTCGGGCCCTCGGTGCTCGGCCTCGTGCCGCTCTCGGACGCGGTCCTGGAGCTGGCGGAGATCGGCGTCGTCCTGCTGCTCTTCGAGGTCGGTCTCGAAACGGACCTCGAGGAGCTGATGCGCGTCGGGGCGCCGGCCCTCGCAGTCGCGCTCGCCGGAATGCTGCTTCCCTTCGCCGGCGGCTACGCCGTCACGGTGGCGCTCGGCCACAGCGCCCTGACGGCGACGTTCGTCGGCGCGGCGCTGACGGCCACCTCGATCGGCATCACCGCGCGGGTCCTGTCGGAGTTGAAAGTGCTGGCGACCCGCGAGGGGCAGATCATCCTCGGGGCCGCGGTGGTGGACGACGTGCTCGGGCTCGTGGTCCTCGCGATCGTGTCGAAGGTCGCCGGGGGAGGCCAGCTCGAGGCGGCGACGGTCGCCAGGTCGGGCGCGCTGGCGATCGGTTTTCTCGTCGCGGCGATCGTGATCGGCATTCCGCTCGGCCGGCGCCTGATCCGGGTCGTGGAGCTGGCCAACGTCCGCGGGGTCCTCGGGGCCATGTCGGTGGCGTTTGCCCTGCTCGTGGCCTGGGCGGCCAAGGCCGTCGAGTCGGCGCCCATCGTCGGGGCCTTCGCCGCGGGGATGGTGCTCGCGCGGACCAATCGCAGGCACGACATCGACTCGGCCCTGAAGCCCGTCGTGGACATCTTCGCCCCGGTCTTCTTCATCTACGTGGGCGCGGAAGTGAACGTGAAGCTGTTGAACCCGGCGGTCCCGGAGAACCGGCCGGCGCTTCTTCTCGGGCTGCTGCTGACGCTCGTGGGGTTTCTCGGGAAGTTCGCGGCCGGCTTCTGCGCCTGGGGCAAGGTGCGCCGCGCGTTCATCGGGGCGGGCATGGTGCCGCGCGGCGAGGTGGGACTCATCTTCGCGTCGGTGGGCCTGGCGAGCGGGGCGCTGCCGGAGCCGGTTTTCGTGTCGGTGCTCGTCGCGGTGTTCCTGACGACCTTCGTCGCGCCGCCGCTCTTGAAACTGCTCCGCCCGCGTGCCTCCTAGGAACGCCGGCGCAGCTCGGCGAGAGTCGCGTTCAGGAGGACCCGCCGCTCGGAGTCGAGGCGGAAGAAGAGCGGCTCGAGCACGAGGGAGACCCGGTCTTCGAGATGCGGGCTGATGCGGTAGAGGTCGGGCGCGAGCGCCTCGACGACGCGCGCGACGGTGATCTTCCGGCTCGAGAGGGCGAGCTGATATCCGCCGGCGGCATCGCCGGCGACGAGCCCGGCACGCTGGAGCTCCTCGAGAATCGCGATCGTCTCGGCGGGCGGGGCCTCCGGGTCGGCCTGGATCTCGGCGACCGGCGCCGGCGCGCCGGAAGACATCCGCAGCAGCATGCGGATGGCCCGCTCCGCGCGGCCCTGGCCGGCGAGCCCGCCCGCGGCGAGGGCGACGTGCGCCTGGAGGACGTGCGTCAGCTCGACACCGATGAGGATGAGCGCCCACGCGAGGTAGAGCGACAGGATCGCCAGGAACACGAAGCCGAGGGAGCCGGTGATCAGGTTCATGCGCAGCATCGCGTCGACGTACACGCCGAACCCGACGCGCAGCAGCTCGAGGGCCAGAGCGACGGCCGCGCCGGCCGTAGCGGCTGCCGCCAGGCGCACGCGCGCGTTCGGCAGGTAGCGAAAGAGGAGCGTGAGCAGGACGGCCTTGAGCAGGAACGGGGCGGCCCCGAGGAGAAAGGCTTTCACGCCCGAGTCCACGTTCACCGAATGCCGAACGGCCCGCAGGCCCCAGCCGATGCCGCCGAGCACCAGGGCGAGAGCGAGGAGCGCGAAGGAATAGAGCACCACCCGCGCCACGCTCATCCGCCGCCGCGGCGCGCCCCAGACGGCGTTGAAGACGCTCTCGACGACGAAGATGAGCCGCACGGAGGCGACCACCACGACGGCCAGACCCACGCCGGAAATCGCGGTGGACTCGGCGATGAAATCGCGCATGCTCTGCGTCAGGTGCGCCGTCTGGTAGGGCAGCAGCGCGTTGACGATGGCGAGGATCTGGTCGTCGTTTTCGCGGAAGAAGGTGACCAGGAAGACGGAGAAGGCGGCGAGCAGGGGGACGGCGGTCAGGAGGGTCGTGAAGGCGAGCGAGCCGGCGAGGTCGTACCCCCGATCGGCGCGGAAGCCGCGGAACGTGTCCGCGGCGACCTCGAAGACCGACCAACCCGACCATTCCCGGCGGTGAATTTCTGTCGCTTTGCTCAAGTGCCAAACCCGGAGCCCGAACTCCGACTCGGTCCCCAAGGGTATATGATCCCGGTTCTTCGCAACCGGAGGTGAACATGGCGAAAGACACTCCCTTCGACCGGGCCCGGGATTTCGTGGAAGAGAAAATCGACCGCACCAAGGAAGTGCTGGGCGACTCGTACGGAAAGGCGCGCGAGCAGTTCGACGACGTCAGCGAGGACGTGCGCAAGACCGTCAAGTCGACCGCGAAGAAGCTCGACAAGGACTACGGGTACATCTGGGACGACGTGCGAGGCTACGTGCGCGAGAACCCGGGCACGGCCCTGGCGCTGTCGGCGGCCGCGGGATTCGTTCTCGGTTTTCTCCTCCGGGGCGACGACTAGCCGTCGCCGCCGCTGCGTTCGGGGTCTCACGCGCCCTGAGGGCGCGCACCGGCGTCCGGCTCGCCCGGATGCGGGCTCGACCGGACGCCTGACCCCCTCGCTGCGCTCCGGCTCCCGCGGCGTGAGCCTCCACCCTCGCTTCGCTCGGGTGACTGCTCACGCCGCGAACTTCAGGAAGAGTGCCTCGAATCAGGTTTCCCCTCGCCCCCCGAAGGGGGGAGAGGGTTGGGGTGAGGGGGCATCTGTCGCCGCCTCGAGCCTCGGATGCGGCTGCGCCGCTTCGGACGCCGACGGTCTAGAATCGCCCTCATGACCTCAGGGGCGGCGAGCTATCCGGCGCTCTCGACGTTTGCGTCGAGCGCGGGTTGCGCGTGCAAGATCGGGCAGTTCGATCTGTCGGCGCTGCTCGGCAGGCTGCCCGCGCCGCACGACCCGAACCTGCTCGTCGGCAGCGCCGAATCCGACGACGCGGCGGTCTACCGCCTCGGGGGCGGGCACACGATCGTCCAGACGGTCGATTTCTTCACGCCGGTCGTCGACGACCCGCGGCTCTTCGGTCGGATCGCCGCGACCAACGCCCTCTCCGACGTTTACGCGATGCGCGGCCGCCCGGTGCTCGCGCTCGCGATCGTGGCGTTTCCGATGAAGGTGCTGCCGGGGGAAGTCCTCGAGGAGATCCTGCGCGGCGGAGCCGAAAAGGTCGCGGAGGCCGGCGCGGTGATCGGCGGGGGTCACTCGATCGACCACGACATTCCTCTTTACGGCCTCTCGGTGACGGGCGTGGTCGACGAGGCGAAGGTGACGCGCAACGCGGGCGCCCGCCCGGGGGACGCGCTGGTCCTGACCAAGCCGCTCGGCATGGGCGTCACGATACGGGCCGGGCGCTTCGACTCTGCCGCGGCCGGAGACGACAGGGGCCCGCGCAAGCTCACCGACGCGGCGCTCGAAGAGGCCGTCGCCGTCATGTGCACGTTGAACCGGGCGCCGGTCGAGGCGATGGACGATTTCGACATCCATGCGGTCACCGACGTCACGGGGTTCGGCCTGCTCGGGCACTCGCACGAAATGATGGCCGCCTCGGGCACGACCGCGGAGTTCTCCATGGCCCGGGTGCCGCTGCTCTCGCAGGCGCGGCGCCTCGCCGCGGAGGGCGTCGCTCCCGGGGGCTCGAAGAACAACGTCCGCAACATGCGGGCCCGCGCCGAGGTCGCCGAAGGAGTCACGGACGAGGACTTCCTCCTCGTCTGCGACGCGCAGACCTCCGGGGGGCTCCTCGTGGCACTGCCGGACGCGCAGGCCGAGCGGTACGCCGTGCGCTGCCGCGAGAAGGGCGCGCCGGCCGCCGCGGTCGTCGGCCGGGTGCTCGAGCGGGGAAATGCGCTGCTGCGGCTGACGCGGTAGAAGGGAAAGGGGAAGACCATGGTCGAGGACGACAACGCCGAGGACTGGGTCGAGGTGGCCGCCGCCGGAGACGACGAGGAGGCGGAGATCATCGCGGGCCTGCTCGAGTCCGAGGAGATTCCCTGCGAGATCGAGGGGCCGTCGTCGACGCCCTGGCCGGAAAACCTCGGAGCGCTCGGCCTTTCGCGCGTGATGGTGCCGGCCGAACGCGCCGCCGAAGCGAAGGCCCTGATCGCCGAACGCTCGAAGGACGCCGAGCGCAACCTCTCCGAAAACACGGACGAATGAGCCTGCTCCCGGCCGGGTCCAAGCTCGGCCGATTCCAGATCGCGTCGGTTCTCGGCCAGGGGGCGATGGGTGTCGTGTACCTCGCCCACGATCCCGACATCGGGCGCCCCGTCGCGATCAAGACGGTCCGCCCCGAGGCCGCCGGCGGCGAGAGCGCGCAGGAGCTCGAGGCGCGCTTCGTGAAGGAGGCTCGGCTCGCGGGGCGCCTCCAGCACCCCAACATCGTCACGGTCTACGACGTCGGGCGCGAGGGCGACGTCTGCTTCATCGCGATGGAGTACGTGGACGGCAAGCCCCTGACGCGCTACCTCGGCGCGGCCGATACCCTGCCGCTCGCGGTGAAGGTGGGCATCGTCCGGCAGGTCGCCGAGGCGCTCGGCCACGCGCACGCGCGCGGCGTGCTCCACCGGGACGTCAAGCCCGGCAACATCCTGGTCGGCGCCGACGGCCGCGTGAAGGTCACCGACTTCGGGATCGGCAAGTTCACCGAGGCGACGACCTCGGAGCTGACGCGCGCGGGACACATGGTCGGAAGCCCCGCGTACATGTCGCCCGAGCAGGTCAAGGGCGAGAAGCTCGACGGCCGCTCGGACCTTTTTTCCCTCGGCATCGTGCTCTACGAGCTGCTGACCGGCGCGCGCCCGTTTCCGGGCGAGTCCATCACGACCCTCGTCTACCAGATCCTGCACACCGATCCGAAGGACCCGCTCGCATGGAAGGCGGACCTGCCGATCGCCACGCGCGAAGTGATCGCGCGCATCCTCGCGAAGTCGCGCGATCAACGTCCCGCCGACGCACGCGAATTCGTGCAGGAGCTGGCGCGCATCGAAAAGATCCATCGCGAGTCGGAGGAAATGACGCGGCGCGCCCTTGCCGCCATCCCGCCGGCGAAGCCGGCGGTCACGCGGCCGGCCGCCCCGGCGGGGCCGCCGCCCCCGCCGCCGAAACGCCGCAGCGGGATGCCGGTGATCCTCGCCGCCCTCGCGGTGCTCGTCGGGGCGTCGTTTCTTCTTCTCCGCGAAAACCGCCGGGGCGTTGCGCCGCTCCCGCCCGGGGCGGTTGCGACCGCGCCCGCGGCGCCGACGGCCGCGCCAACCGTGTCCGCCACCCCGGCGTCGGAGCCAAACGCGGCCGCCGAACCCTCGCCGGCCGCGACCGAGATCGCCGAGATCGCCGAGACCGCCGCTCCGTCGGCTGCCGCGACGCCGAAACCGCGCGGGACGCCGCGGCGAAAGGCCGCGGCGGCCCCGAGCAATGCCGCGGCGCCCGAGCCGATGGTGGCAGCCTCCGCGGCGCCGGCGAAGCCGGACCGCGTGGACGCCGAGTACCGGACCCGGCGCGCCGTGCGGTTCACGTCGAGCCCCGACCAGGCGAGGCTCTACCTCGACGGCCAGTACATCGGGATCGCCGACGACTGGGACAACCGCGGGGGAGGGCGCGAGCTCGAGTTTGCCAAGCCCGGCACGCACTACGTTCGGATGGAGCTGCCCGGCTACCGGACCCTCGTCATCCAGATCGACGTCACCGACGAGTCCGGCAGGGACTCGCCCTCGATCGACGAGGAGCTCGACCGACGCGACCGCGTGGCCTTCGAGAAGCTCCCGGCGCCCGCCGACCGGACCACCGGCGCCGTCGAGTTCGCCGTCGAGCCGGCCGGCGCGACGGTGGCTGAAGCGGGCAAGGATCTCGGGCCCGCGAGCAACTACGGGCCCGGCTCGCCCCTCGAGTTGAAGGGCCCGGCCGTGCACGACCTTCTGCTTTCGGCGCCAGGGTGCAAGCCAAAGCTCGTCCGGATCCTGGTCGCCTCGAACGCCGGCAGGGAGCGGGCGAGGGTGAAGGAGACGCTGAAGAAGGAATAGGCGGACGGCCCATGCCGACCCCGGCGCCGTTGTGCTAAGTTCCCCTTCCCGATGGCCGCCCCCGCCGCCGCACCGACCGCGCTCCGGCGCACCCCTTTGTACGAGCTGCACCGCGAGCTCGGCGCCAAACTGATCGACTTCGGCGGGTGGGAGATGCCGGTGCAGTATGCCGGGATTCTCGAGGAGCACCGCGCGGTGCGCGAGCGGGTCGGCCTCTTCGACGTGTCGCACATGGGCGAGTTCGACGTCACGGGTCCGGACGCCCTCGCCTGCCTGCAGTGGCTGACGCCGAACGACGTCGGCAAGCTTCCCGACGGGCGCATCCACTACTCGGCGTTCCTGACCGAGAAGGGCACGTTCGTCGACGACCTGCTCGTCTACCGGAAGGCCGCGGACAGCTACCTGCTCGTGGTCAACGCGGGCAACACGCCGAAAGATTTCGCGTGGGCCTCCGAGCACGCGCGGGGCAACGTGAAGATCGTGGACCGGAGCTCCGACTTCGCCCTCATCGCCGTGCAGGGGCCGAAGGCGGCGGCGCTGCTCTCGCGCGTTGCGACGCCGGACCCGTCGGACCTGCCGTACTACGGCTTCCGCGACACGGCCGTGTGCGGCGCCGCGGCCCTCGTCTCGCGCACCGGGTACACGGGCGAGGACGGCTTCGAGATCTACTGCCGCCCCGGGGACGCGGCGCGCCTCTTCCGGACGCTCCTCGACGAGGGCCGGGCCGAGGGAGCGGCCCCGTGCGGTCTCGGGGCGCGCGACACGCTGCGGCTCGAGGCCAAGATGGCGCTGTACGGCAACGACATCGACGACACGGTGACCGCGCTCGAGGCCGACCTCGGCTGGATCGTCAAGCTCGGCAAGGGCGACTTCATCGGCCGCGACGCGATCGTCGCCCAGAAGCAGGCGGGCGTGCCGCGCCGGCTGGTGGGTTTCGAGATGGTGGACCGCGGGATTGCCCGGCACGGTTACCCCGCGAAGACGGCGGCCGGGCCCGGTCTCGTCACCTCCGGCACCCACTCACCCACGCTCGGCAAGCCGATCGGCCTGGCCCTCCTGCCGGCCGCCGCGACTGCCGTGGGCACCGACTTCCTCGTGGATATCCGCGGCCGGGACGCCGCCGCGCGTGTCGTGGCCACGCCGTTCTACAAAAGGAGCTGAAAACCGTGAATCCCGAAGACCTCCGCTACGCCGATAGCCACGAATGGGTCCGCGTCGATGGCGACGTCGGCACGATCGGCATCACCGACCACGCGCAGAAGCAGCTGGGCGAGATCGTGTACCTGGAGCTTCCCGAAGTCGGACACATGTACGACGCCGGCGACGAGTTCGGCACGGTGGAGTCGGTCAAGGCGGTCTCGGAGCTCAACACCCCGGTGTCGGGCGAGGTCGTCGCGGTCAACAAGGGCGCCGTCGGCGAGCCGGGCATCATCAATGACGATCCCTTCGGCGACGGCTGGCTCATCAAGTTGAAGCTCTCGACCGACGTGGAGATCGGCAAGCTCATGTCGGCCGAGGCCTACGCCGAGTACGTCCTCGAGGAGGAGCAGGGCAAGTGAAGTTTCTCCCGACGTCCGACGCCGAACGGGCGGCGATGCTCTCGTCGATCGGCGCGCGCTCGATCGATGACCTCTTCGCCGCGGTCCCGGCGGCCGTGCGCCGCGGCCCCGATCTGCCACCTCCGATGTCCGAGATCGAGATCCGGCGCTTCGTCGGCGGCATGGCAAGCAAGAACGCCAACGCGCGCGACACGGCCTTTTTCCTGGGGGCCGGCGTCTACAACCACTACGTTTCGTCGATCGCCGACCAGATGCTGTACCGGGCCGAGTGGCTGACGTCCTACACGCCGTACCAGCCCGAGGTGTCGCAGGGGACGCTGCAGAACATCTTCGAGTTCCAGACGCACATCTGCCTCTTGACCGGTCTCGAGGTCGCCAATGCCTCGCTCTACGAAGGGGCCTCGGCGCTCGTCGAGGCGCTCCTCATGGCCGAGCGCCTCTCGCGCGGGAAGACCCGTGCGGTGCTGTCGGCCGGAATCCATCCCGAGTACCGCGAGACCGTGTGGACGTATTTCTCGAACCTCGGGCTCGAGATCGTCGAGGTCGGGCTCGGGAAGGACGGCGCGACCGACGCGAACGCTCTGGCCGCCGCCGTGGACGAGCGCACCTTCGCGGTGGCCGTCCAGTCGCCCAACTTCTACGGCATCGTCGAGGACTGGAACTCGGGCTCCGCCGCGGCAAAGGCGAAAGGCGCGCTCTCGGTCGCGGTCGTCGCCGAGGCGGCCTCGCTGGCGCTGCTCGCCCCGCCCGGCGAGGGCGGTGCCGACATCGCGTGCGGCGAGGCGCAGTCCCTCGGCGTTCCGATGCACAACGGCGGGCCGCTGCTCGGCTTTCTGTCGTGCCGCACCGAGCACCAGCGCCAGATCCCGGGGCGCCTGGCCGGCCAGACGAAGGATGCCGAAGGCCGCCGCGCCTTCTGCCTCACGCTCTCGACCCGCGAGCAGCACATCCGCCGTGAGAAGGCGACGTCGAACATCTGCACGAATCAGGGGCTGATGGCGCTGGCGTCCAACATCCACATGTCGCTGCTCGGCAAGGAAGGCCTGCGCGAAGTGGCGCTGCAGAGCCACGCGAAGGCACAGTATCTGAAGGGCGAAATCGCGAAGGTCCCGGGTTACCGCATTCCGTACACGGGGCCGACGTTCAACGAATTTCTCGTGGAAGCGCCCGAGGACGCGGCGGCGCTGCTGGCACGCCTCGCGGCGCAGGGGATCCTGGGAGGCGTCGCGCTCTCGCGCTTCGACGTGAAGGACCGGCGCCGCTTCCTCGTCGCGGTGACCGAGATGAACGAGCGCGCGGAGATGGACCGCCTCGTCGCGGCGCTGGCGGGGAGGCCCGCATGAGCGTCGAGATCGAAGAGAAGACCGCCCCCGCCCGCGACCCGCGGCGCCCCGAGCCGCGCCCGCTGCCGCTCGTGTTCGAACGCTCGGGCGAGGGCAAGGTCGGCTACTCGCTGCCGCCCCTCGACGTGCCCGGCGCCGTCGCAATTCCAGCGGCCCTCTGCCGCAAGGAGATCGCCGGCGGCACCGAGATCTCCGAGGTGGACGTGGCGCGCCACTTCACGCGCCTCTCGAAGCTGAACTTCTCGATCGACCAGGGGCTCTATGCGCTCGGCTCGTGCACGATGAAGCACAACCCTCGCACGAACGAGGAGATGGCGCGGCTGCCGGGCTTCGCCGCATCGCACCCGCTCGCACCCGACGCGCTCTCGCAGGGCTCGCTCGAGCTCGCGTGGCGCCTCGAGCGAATTCTCGCGGAGCTGACCGGGCTGCCGCGCGTGACCCTGCAGCCCTCGGCGGGCGCGCAGGGCGAGCTCGCCGGCATCCTCATGGTGCGCAAGGCGCTCGAGAAGACGGGCAAGCCGCGAACGACCGTCCTCATCCCCGACTCCGCGCACGGCACGAACCCGGCGTCGGCGCACTTCGCGGGCTACACGGTCAAGGAGCTCAAGTCGAACGCGCACGGGACGATCGATCTCGACGTCCTCGAGCGCGCCATGACCGAAGACGTCGCGGCGCTCATGCTGACGGTGCCCAACACGCTCGGGATCTTCGAAGGCCAGATCCTCGACATCGCGAAGATCGTCCACGCCAGAGGCGGTTATCTCTACTGCGACGGCGCGAACTTCAACGCGTTCGTCGGTGTCGCCAAGCCCGGCCTGATGGGCGTCGACGTCATGCACATGAACCTCCACAAGACCTTTTCGACACCGCATGGCGGGGGAGGGCCGGGCTCGGGGCCGGTGGCCGTCTGCGAGGCGCTCGTGCCGTACCTCCCGCGGCCGACCGTCGAGCGCCGCGCCGACGGGACGTTCTTCCTCGACTACGAGCGGCCGGACTCGATCGGACGGCTGCGCACCTTCCTCGGCAACTTCGGCATGTTCGTCCGGGCGCTTTCCTACATCGCGGCCTACGGGAACCGGATCGGCGAGGTGGCGAGAGTCGCGGTCCTGAACGCGAACTACATCCGGGCGGGGCTGTCGGACGTCTACCATCTCAAGTACGACGGGCCGTCGATGCACGAGGTCGTCTTCTCCGACAAGAAGCAGACCGAGTTCGGCGTCTCGAACGTGGACATCGCCAAGCGCCTGATGGATTACGGATTTCACCCGCCCACGATGTCGTTCCCGCTCATCGTGCACGGGGCGCTCATGATCGAGCCGACCGAGACGGAGGGCAAGCCCGTGCTCGACGCGTTCATCAAGGCCATGCGCGACATCGCGCGCGAATGCGAGGAGAACGCGGAGCTCGTCCGCACCGCGCCCCACACGACGCCCGTCAAACGCGTCGACGAGGTCGGCGCCGCCCGCAACCTCGTGCTGCGCTGGAGGCCCTGAAGCCGGCCCTCCCGTCCTGATATCCTTGCCCGCAAGCTGGCTTTATGACCGACTCCTTCCACCGGAAATGCCCGCTCTGCGGCGGGGATCTTCTCCGCTCGCGGAGCAACACCTCCGGTTACACGACCTACTTCTGGAAGAAGCCGTGGAAGACCGGGCTCTTCGCCTGGGGCGCGGAGAAGGTCTACCCGTGGGCGTGCATGGGATGCGGCGTGGTCCTCTTCTACCTCGACCGGTTGCCCTCCGTCGTCGAGGAATACCGCGCCGCCCGCAGGGGCGGCCGCGCGCCCGAAGGGTATCCCGCCACCATCAAGCCTTGATCGCGATCAAGTACCTCGACGGCAATCGCCTCTCGCGGGCGGTCATCGCCGGCGCGCACTTCGTCGCCGAGCGGGCCGAAGCCCTCAACAAGATCAACGTCTTCCCGGTCCCCGACGGCGACACCGGGACCAACGTCGCCTCCACGCTCCAGAAGATGGCGGCGGGGATCTCGAAAGTGCGGCAGCGGCACCTGCGCGAGATGTCGAAGGCTCTCGCCGACCAGGCCGTGGGGGGAGCCCGCGGGAACTCGGGGGCCATCCTGGCCCAGTTCTTCTGCGGGTTCTCGGAAGGCCTTCCGGACGCCCCCCGCGTGACGACGAGCGGCTTCGGCGCCGCCGTGGTCAAGGCGTCCGAGTCCGCGTACGCGGCGATCGCCCGCCCGGTGGAGGGCACGATCCTGACTGTCCTGCGCGACTGGGCGCGGCACGTGTCCGATCGCGCGGGAGAGGTCCTCGACTTCGGCGTCCTGCTGCCCGAGTCGCTCAAGGCGGCAAAGATCTCGCTCGAAAACACCCCGAAGCAGATGAAGGCGCTCCAGAAAGCCGGGGTCGTGGACGCGGGGGCTCAGGCCTTCGTCTACCTGCTCGAGGGAATCGTCACGTACTTCCGCGAGTCGGCGCGCTCGGCGCCGGCAGCGACGGCCCCGGAGGACATCAGGGCAGCGATCTTCGACAAGACGCCCGAGTCCATTCTCTTCCGGTTCTGCACCGAGGCGCTCCTCGAGGGCGACGCGATCGACCGCGCGGACCTGCGCCGGCAAGTCGCCCTGCTCGGCGACTCGATCGTCATGGCCGGCGGGGCCTCGCGCATTCGCCTCCACATCCACACCAACGAGCCCGAACGGCTCTTCGAGGTGGCCGCGCGCTACGCCGACGTCGCGCAGACGAAGGTCGAGGACATGCGGGCCCAGCACGAGTCGCGCTTCGACCAGAACCGCGCGACGCGGGTCGGGATCGTGACCGATTCGACCTGCGACCTGCCGGTGACGATGCTCGAGGACCTCGGGGTCGGCGTCGTGCCGCTGCGCGTCTATTTCGGCTCGGAGAACTATCTCGACAAGGTCACGATCTCGCCGTCCGAATTCTACGGGCGCTTCGCCGTGACCGGCGTGGCGCCGAAAACCTCGCAGCCCCCGCCGGCCGACTTCACCCAGGTCTACGGGAACGTTGCGACGCACGCGGGCTCGATCGTGTCCGTGCACCTCTCGGCCAGCCTCTCGGGGACCTACCAGGCGGCGCTCGTGGGGGCGCGGCCCGTGGAGAAGACCACGATCGTCCACGTGGACAGCGGGAGCGCCTCCGTGGGGCTCGGACTCGTCGTGCGCGCGGCCGCCGAAGCGGCCCGAAGCGGCAAGACCGCCGCGGAGGTGGCCGCGGTGGCCCGGGAGACCGCGGCGCGGGTGCGCATCTTCGTGGCCGTCCCGACGTTGAAGCACCTGGTGCGTGGAGGCCGCGTCTCGGCGACCCGCGGGTTCGTGGCGAAGCTGCTCGGGCTGCTCCCGATTCTGACGGTCAACCGCGAAGGCAAGGTCGAGGCTGCCGCCAAAGCGCGCGGCTACGAGGCCTCGCGGCGAAAGATGATGCGCCTGCTCTTCGCCGAGGCGGGGCAGCGCGTGAGCGCGTCGCGCCGCTTCGGCGTGGCGCACTGTGACGCCGAGGACGCGGCCGAGGAGCTCGCGAGGGAAATCCGCGCGCGCTACCCGGAGTCGGACGTCATGATCGTCGAGTGCGGGCCCGCGCTCGGCGCGCATGCGGGGCCGGGAGCGCTGGCTGTGGCAGTGTTGCCTTAGGCGATTCGACAGTCGACTTCTAGAGTCTCTTCGCCGCCAGCAGAAGCACGTCTCTGGCCCCCGGCTCAAAGCCCGTCTTCTTCCACTGCGCCACGAGGGCCGCGAAAGCGGCGGAGAGGGGCTGGGTCTCGGCCGAGCGGGCGAGGTGCTGCACGGCCTCGTCGGGCGAGGCGGGCTTTCCGGCCGACCGCATGGCGCCGAATCCGATCGAGCCGATGACGACGAGGTCGCCGCGGGCCGTCTCGAGGGAGACCTCGCCGACCTCGTCCGATTCGCGGACCTCGAACGGAACCGGGCGCCCGAACCGCAAGAGGTAAGGCACGGGCGCGTTGCGGGCGCAGAGGAGCAGCCGGTCGCCCTCCCACAGGGCGGCCGTCGCGGCGCATGCGGGCTCCGCGGCCGCGACGGACCGGACGAGCGCCCCCGGGTCGGAGGTCTCGAGCAGGCGCCGGCCGATGGCGGCCGCGCGCACGAGCGGAGCGATTCCTTCCTCGATGCCCGCGCGGTGCTCGAGCAGGACGAGCGCGAGGCGCCCGGTCGCCGCGGAGACGGCGTAAAGCGCGACGCTGGGCGACCCGGAGCGCCAGCGCAGCGGAGCCGAGTCGAAACCGGGTGTTTCGGGCCAGGCGGCCGGCAGCAGCAACGGCATCACCGCCCGCGCCACCGTCGCGGCGCCCTCTTCGCGGGCCTGCCGCACGGCGGCCTCGTGTTCCCGCACGCCGGCAACCGCCAGCGCCGCGTGCGCCGCGACCTCGGCCAGGAACTCTTCGTCCTCGCGGGTGAAGTTACGGCGGCGCTTGTTCAGGATCTCGACCACGCCGACGATCTCGCCCTGAGGGGTCCTCATGGGCGCGGCCAGGATCGACACCGTCTTGAACCCGGACGAGGCGTCGGTGCGCTTGTCGAAGCGAGGGTCCCGGTAGGCGTCCACCGTGTTGACGACCTGGCCCGTCTGCGCGGCGGCCCCGGCGATGCCGGTCCCGACCGGCAGCCGGATAGGGTTGACCGAGCCGCCCTCGAGGATCTGGCTGACGAGCTCGTTCGAGTCCGGGTCCTTCAGAAAGATCGTGCCGCGCTCCGCGTCGGTCTCGGAGGTGGCGGTCTTCAGGATGATGCGCAGGGTCTCGGTCGGGTCGAAGGTCGCCGCGAGCGACTTGTTCGCCTCGAGGATGACCATCAGCTTGACCATCTTCGCGCGCGTGACCGACACCTCCGCGAGGACGCGGTCGAGGACCTGGCCCTCGAAGGCCGCAATCGCGTCGGCCAGCGACGGCGCGTCCGGAAAGCGCGCTTCCGGGTCGCGGGCGATCGCGCGCTCGAGGATGTCCCGCAGCTCCGGCGGCAGGTCCGGGCGCAGCGTCTCGACCCGCGGGGCCGCTTCGGAAAGGACGCGGCGCATCAGGCGCGCGGTGTCGTTGTCGTCGAAGGGGACGCGGCCGGTGAACATCTCGTAGAGGAGGACGCCCATGGCGTACACGTCGGTGCGGGGGCCCGGCGCTTCGCCCTGCAGGAGTTCCGGCGCCATGAACTGCGGGGTCCCCGGGACCGTGTCGCTCTGCTCGCCCCGGTAGAGCGAGGTCTCGACGGCGATGCCGAAGTCCATGAGCTGCGGCTTGCCGTCCTCGCCGACGATGACGTTCTCCGGCTTCAGGTCGCGGTGCAGGACCCCGATCCGGTGGGCGGCAGCGAGACCGTTGCAGATGCCCTTGGCGATCGCGAGGCCGCGCCCGAGGGGCAGCGTCTTCTCGCGCTCCTCGAGCTCCTTGAGCGTCCTGCCCGGCAGGTACTCCATCGAAACGAACTCTTCACCGTCGATCTCGACGAGATCGTAGACGCGGCAGACGTTTTCATGGGTGACCTTGCGCGCGAGGATGATCTCCCGGCGCAGGGTCTCGCGGCGCTCGGGGGAGACGCGGTCGGGGCGCACCCGTTTCAAGGCGATCTCCTGATCGAGCTTGAGATCGCGGGCGCGGTAGACGACCCCCATGCCTCCGAAGCCGAGGACTCCGTCGATGCGGTAACGGCCGCCGAGGATCGTGCCGGCGGACACCGGCGCCTCGCGGGACCCGGATTTCAAGGCCGATCCATCGCGGGTCGGCAGCTCGCTCTCGTGGGACACGGTGACCCGATTGTAAAGGGGCGCCGCCGCATTCGGCTTTGACTTTCCCCCGGCCCGGGTCTAGATTGGCCGCAAACGTGCCTAGCGACGCATCCGTCCTCGCAACTCCGCAGCGAACAATTGAGGGAGGAGAACCGTGAAATCGCGCCACCGTATTTCCCTGCCACGGGTCTGTCTCGCCATGGCGTTCGTCGGTTTCCTTGCAGCCAGCCCCGCATATCCCGCCGGATTCCAGGTCATGACGCAGGGAGCGAAAGCAACGGGCATGGGCCTGGCCTTTGCGGGCATCGCGGACGACCCCTCCGCGATTTTCTACAACCCCGCCGGCATCGCCTGGCAGGAGCACTTCTCGGGTCAGGGCGGGTTCGCCATTCTCGGTAGGTTCAACGGCGATTTCACCGGCGCCAACCCGTTTCCGGGTGTCGGTCAAAACGGGTCGATCGACAATACGCAGCAATTCCTCGTCCCCAACCTGTACCTGGTCGTGCCGCTGACGGCCGAGCTCAATTTCGGCCTCGCCCTCGACTCTCCCTACGGCCTGGGCTTGCGCTGGAACAATCCCAACACGAGCTGGTCGGGGCGCTTCATCTCCCAGAACGCCGTCATCAAGACGACCGATCTCAACCCGAACTTCTCTTACAAGCTCTTCCCGGAGCTTGCGATCGCCGCCGGCGCGGACTACCGGTTCTCGGGCGTACAGCTGGAGCGCAACACTGCGGCCGTCAACCCGTTCACGCAGTCGGTCGTGGACGTCGCGCATACAAAGCTCTATAGCAACCTGACGTCCAACGGCGGCTGGGGCTGGAACGTCGCCGCCATGTGGAAGCCGACCCCGGGGATCGGTGTCGGGGCTTCGTACCGGAGCAAGGTCACGGTCAACTACGATGGAACCGCCACCGTCACCCAGCGCTTCACGGGCGACGCAACGTTCGATCAGCTGGTGACCGCATCGATCCCCCTTGGCGTGCACCCGGTCACGACCCAGATCGTTTTCCCAGCCTCCCTCAACACCGGTCTCGGATTCCAGTTCGGCGGCGGTTGGACGCTGTCGCTGGAGGCCGACTGGACCGAGTGGTCGAGCTTCCAGTCTCTGAACATCCATTCTACGGACGGCTCGATTCCCGACCTCGATCGCACGACGGCCTGGACGGACTCCTGGGCCTACCGCGCGGGCATCGAGAAGAAGTTCGGCGAATGGGCCCTGCGTGTCGGCTACTACTTCGACAACACGCCTCAGCCGACGAAGGACGTTGGCCCGATCCTGTCCGACAGCGACCGCAACGTCTACACGTTCGGCATCGGCTACAACACGCCGCAGGTCGGTCTCAACCTCGGCGCCGCGTACATCGACTTCAAGCACCGCCAGGTCCTGACCGAGTCGACGGACAACTTTTTCGGAACCTACTCGGAGTCCGCCTGGGCCCTGGTGGGCGACCTCCGGATCTCGTTCTAACAGGTGAGGAGAAGAGCCATGAACAAGACCCTCTTCCGTTCCGCTTCGCTCGCCGCCACGCTCGCGCTCCTCGTCGCCCTTCCCGCAGGCGCTCAGGCGTTTCAGAACTTCGTCACGGTCGGGGACAGCCTGATCGCGGGAGAGCAGTCGGCCTGCGTCGTCCAGCGGTTTCAGGAGCGCTCCTGGGTAACCATCGTGGCCGAGCGGCTCGGCCAGACAGACTTCCAGCAGCCCTGGATCTCGGAGGTCGCTGCCACCAATCCCCTGACCGGATATCCGTGCCTCGGGCTCGTCCTCAATGGGACCTCGCTCGGGCTCACCTTCGTCTCGGAGACGGGCCAGAACACGAACCTGCTGCTGCCACGGCCCTACAACAACCTGGGCTTCAACGGCTCTCCGTTGATCGCCGACTTTGTGGACCTTACGGTCACACAGCCCGGGACCTCGGATCTCGACAATATCGCCGGGCGGGTCCTGCGCAACTGCGAGGGGTGCCCGTTGCAGGGAACCAGCGCCGTGGACCAGGCGAACCTGCTCTCGCCCGACCTCGTCGGCTTCTGGGGCGGCAACAACGACGTGCTCAACGCCATGTTTGCCGGGGTCGCGATCGTGGGCGTCACGATCACTCCCCCGGACTCGTTCGCGGCGAGCTACGGCCAGGTGTTGACCGGGCTGTCGGCATCGGGCCGGACCCTCGTGACCTTCAACATCCCGAACATCGACGACATCCCCTACGCGACCACGATCCCTCCGGTGCTCGTGAATCCGGCGACCAGGCAGCCCGTCGTGGTGAACGGCCAGCTCGTGCCGCTGCTCGGTCCCGGCGACGCGGCCTACCCGTGCACGCCCACCCCGCCGGACACGGGCTGCCCGCTGCCTCCGGGATCGCACGTCATGCTGCCCGCCTCCAGCTTGCTGGCGCTCGGGGTGGGAATCCCGACGGCGCTCGGCGGGACGGGGCAGCCCCTGCCGCACGGGACGTTTACGCCCCCTGCAACGCTCCACGTCGGGGTCGTCCTCTACCCGGACGACGCCGCGCTCATCGAGTCGACAACGGCCACCTACAACGAGGCAATCGCCTCCGCGGCGTCGGCCAACGGGGCGATTCTCATCGACGCCAACGCTCTGTTCGCGGACGTCACCGCCAGGGGATACGACATCGGCGGCATCCATCTGACGACCGCATTCGCCACGGGCGGCATTTTCTCCTACGACGGCGTGCACCCGAGCGCGATCGGCTACGGGATCATTGCGGACATCTTCATTCGCACCCTGAACGCGGCGAAGGGGTCCAGCATCCCGGAGCCGAACTTTTCCGACATCCTCTTCACACCCAACGTGCCGAATCTGCCGGGGGCAAGCATGACCGCGGACGGCGGGCCCTGGCAGTACTCGCTCGGCACCTGGAGGGGAGTCCTCGACTCGGCGTTCTCGCGCCGGCTGTCGGTTCAGATGCCGGGCATGCCGCGGGCCATGGCGCCCGCGCCAGAGGCACCAAGGACGAACGCCCGGACCGTCCGGGTGGCCTCCCGGGGCCCCGCCGACTCCGACTAGGGATCCGGCTCTTCGCGCCATGCAAAGCCCCGGGCTTGACCCGGGGCTTTTGCTTTCCGTCCGGTTCTGCTAGATTTCGCCGTCTTTTCGGGGGACAGTCTCATGATGATTCCGGCGACACAGCTTCGGAGCGGGATGCTCATCATCCACAACGGAGAGCTCCACCGCGTCCACGACATGGTCCACAAGACCCCGGGCAACCTGCGGGGCTTCGTGCAGGCCAAGATGCGCAACGTCCGCTCGGGCTCGATGAACGAGCATCGCTTCGGCTCGACGGACCGGGTCGAGAAGGCCTCCCTGGACGAGCGGGAGATGGAGTACCTCTACTCCGACCCGGCCGGCCACCACTTCATGGACCAGACGACCTACGACCAGGTGACGCTCTCGGACGAGGTGATGGGCGAGCAGATGAAGTACCTGCTGCCGAACACCGCCATCCACGTGGACTTCTACGACGGCAATCCCGTCGGCATCGAGCTTCCCAACAACGTGACCCTGAAAGTCATCGAGACGCAGCCGGGGATGAAGGGCGCGACTGCGTCGGCCTCGTACAAACCGGCGACGCTCGAGACAGGCCTCCAGGTCATGGTTCCGCAGTTCGTCGAGGCGGGCATCCGGATCAAGATCGACACGCGGGACAACAGCTACCTCGAACGGGCGTAGAAAAGCTGTCGGCCATCAGCTTCCAGCCGTCGGCTGGGTATGCTGATTTAGCATAAATACTTGTGCCGACTGGCCTTTTGGCCTTGACGGCTCGCCGGGGCCCCCGGATAATCCCGAATCGTGCGTGAGACGTCGGTCATTCCGGCGGCTGTTCTGGCCGCCGGTTTAGTTTTCAGCGCGAGCCCGCTCGCGGCCACGACGCCTTCCCACCATCCGAAGACCGCCCTGGCAGGCTCGAAGGGGGGCGCGTCCGGGCGCAACGAGCCCCAGAAGACGAAGACCCCGACCCACTCGACGAAGAAGCAGACCCCCGCGACAGCCCCGAAAAAGGCCCGGCACGTCATCCGGCAGAACGGGGCGGGGACGGTGGTCGTCGAAAAGGTCGCGGTCCGGGTCCCTGAGGTCTACGGGCCTTTCCTTCCCCTCGAAGAGTTCAACTACCCCCAGCCGCCCTGCGCCGAGTACGACGCGATTCTCGAGGCGCACGAGCACGAGGCCGACGAGGACACCCCGGAGGCGGAGGATGTGGCCGAGTCGGTGCCTCCGGCTCCCGTGAGCCCGTTCACGCGGGTCGCGCGGACGGTCGGCTCGTGGCTGCGGCCCAAGTCCGCCGAGTCCACCCTGCGCCCCGAAGACGTCGACCTCTCGGACCTCATCTCGGGCGGCGTCCAGATCCCCGTCGAGGGCGTGGACGCGAGCGGCCTCAAGGACTCTTTTCTGAACTCCCGCGGCAAGCACCGCCAGCACCTGGCCATCGACATCGGCGCTCCCAAGGGCACACCGGTTCTCGCGGCGGCCGACGGCGAGATCGTCTCGCTGCGGCGCGAGAAGCGGGGCGGTATTTCGCTGTACCAGAAGGACACGACCGGGCGGTACCTCCTGTTCTACTGCCATCTGACGAACTACACGCGGGGCCTGCGCCCCGGCCAGAAAGTCGGCAAGGGAGACGTGATCGCCTACGTCGGCCGGACCGGCCACGTCATCGGCGGGCCGCACCTGCACTTCTCGATCACGCGCCTGCCCGAGGACGACGAGAACTTCAAGGCCGGCGTGGCGATCAACCCGTACCTGCTCTTCCTCGCGGCCGTACCCTGATTTCTAGCGGCCCGCTTCGCGGGCCGACGGACGGGGAGGGGAAGCCGCTGCCGGGCGCTCTCCCGGATGATCCGACCTAAACCGTTCGCGGATCGTTCCGGGCGAACAGACGGTCCATCCACAGGTTCGTCAGCTTCTCCGAGACCGTGTTCTGCCGCAGGCGTGCGGCGAGGTTGCCCCAGTCCATCCGGTCCATCAGCTGGTCCTGGTTGAAGCACGAGAAGACGATCTCCTCTTTGCCGGTGTCGGGATCGACGTGCTTCTGCAGGCACTGGGCGCAGACCTCTTTCATCATGCACTGCATGGGCGAGTTGATCGAGGCGACGCCGACGTGGTCGGGCCTCAAATGCGGCGCCAGCAAGGTCTTTCGCGAACGGGCGACGGCCGCCATCATGCGGTCCGAACCGATCACGATCATGCGCTCGACGTCGGAGAGCGGGATCGTGATCGTGCCAAGCCTGCCCGTCGCGTAGGCGACCATCGCCTCGACGATGTTTCCGACGAAGCTGCGGTCCGTGGGCCGACGGGCCGGGATCGCTTCGCCCCGGTCCACCGAGAGGATGAGAGCGTCGGCCGCGGCCTCGAGCTCGTCCCGCTTGTAGAAGTCCTCGGCCTTCTTGTAGCCGGCGAAGTAGACGACGCGGTTGCCGAGCTCGCGGGCCTTCTTGCCGATCGAGAAGAGGACGGCGTTGCCGAGGCCGCCGCCGCACAGCATCACGGTCGAGCGCTCCGGCAGCTCCGTCGCCGCGCCGGTCGGGCCCATCGCGACGACCGGCTCCCCGGGCTTCAAGACCGAGCACAGGCGCGTCGATCCGCCGATCTCGAGGGCGATCATGGAGAGAAGGCCCTTCTCCTTGTCCACCCAGGCTCCCGTCAGCGCGCAGGGCTCGATCAGGAGCGGCGTCTTTCCGGCGCGCGGCGCTCCGGCTTCCAGGTTCTGAAGGCGGAAGAACTGCCCGGGCTGGAAGTTGCGGGCCGCCGCCGGCGCGCGGACGACGACCTCGACGATCGTCGGCGTGAGGCGATGGACGGCGACGACGCGGGCGGTCAGGTCGTCCTCGATCCGCGACCGGAACGCGTCCCACTCGGAATCCTGGACGGGAGCCAGCCCGTGGCCGTTCACGACCTCGGTGATCGCGCGATAGCCGTTCCTGGCCGACGCCATGGCCTTGACCACGTTGCCGTTGTAGGCCGGGTGGTTGTCGCCGAAGAACGTCACGAACTTTCCGCCGCGTGAGAAGCCCGTGAAGAAGGCCCCCTCGTCTTCGGCCGGAGCCGCGACCAGCTTCCAGCCGTCGCCGTCGCGGACGGCTCGGTGGGGTGCGAAGAAGCGCCGCTTCTGGTCGAGCGGCAGGGATTCCGGGAACTCCTTGGCGTAGGTGATGTTGGGCGTCGTGCCCGCGGCGACCAGCAGCATCCGTGCCGGCAGCTCCACGATCTCACCGGAGCCGCCGCGCCGGAAGCGGACCGCGCGCAGTTTTCCGTTCTCGTCGGCCATCGCCTCTTCGGGCTCGAGCGCCTCGATGAAGGAGATGCCCTCCTCGAAAGCCTTGATGATCTCCTCGTGGTTCAGGCGGTAGGCGGGCGACTCCTCGAGCGAGCGCCTGTAGGCGATCGACACGCCGCCCCACTCGCGGCACAGGCGGGCCAGGTCCGGCTTCTCTCCCGCCGCCCGGGCGCGCTCGCGCTCCTTGCGGACGGCCAGGCCATGGGCGAGAAGGCGGTCCAGGGTCTCGCGCTCCTCGGCATCGAAGGTCGCCTCGATGGCGGCTTCGCCCTTCTCGGCGGAGAGCGTCTCGTAGCGCGCCAGCGTCTTCTCGGCCTGGAGCGGGTAGTAGGCGAGCAGCTCCGTCGCCGTGTCGATGGCCGTCAGGCCTCCGCCGATCACGACCGCCGGCAGCTCGGCCTGGAGGTTCGCAAGGGCCTCCTCCTTGAAGGCGCCGGTCAGCTGAAGGGCCATCAGAAAGTCCGAGGCCTTGCGGACTCCGCGGATGATGTTGTTCTTCAGGGGGATGATCGTCGGCCGGCCGGCCCCGGCGGCAATCGCCACGTGGTCGAACCCGGCCTCGAACGCCTGGTCGGCCGAGATCGCTCCGCCAAAGCGCACGCCGCCCAGGATCGCGAACCGGCGCCGCCGCGCGAGCGTGAGATGGATGAGCGTCAGGAAGTTCTTGTCCCAGCGCACGGTGATGCCGTACTCCGAGACGCCGCCGAACCCGGCCAGCGGCCGCTCGTCGAGGGGCCGCTCGAGCTCGGCGTAGTCGCGAATCGGCCGGATGCCCTTGCCGTCGGCGCCGGTCCAGTCGGCCGGCAGCGCCTCGATCTTCAGGCCGTCCACGCCCGCCACGCCGCAGCCCTCGTTCAGGAGGTAATGGGCGAGCGTGTAGCCCGCCGGGCCGAGGCCGACCACGAGCACCTTACGGCCGGCGTAGGGGAGGGGATACGGCCTGTGAGGGTTCAAGGGATTCCAGCGCGTGAAGAGCCCGTAGATCTCGATGCCCCAGGGCAGCGCGAGCGCGTCGGTCAGGACGCCGGTCTCGATCTGGGGGATGTTGACCGGGTCCTGCTTCTGGAAGATGCAACCCTTCATGCAGTCGTTGCAGATCCGGTGGCCCGTCCCGGGGCACATGGGATTGTCGATGCAGACGAGGGCGAGGGCGCCGATCGCGTCGCCTTCGCGGCGCAGCGCGTGCATTTCCGAGATCTTCTCGTCGAGGGGACAGCCCTTGAGCGAGATGCCGAGCGGGTTCTTCTGAAACGACGATGTCTTCGGGTCGTAGAAGCCCGTGGCGCAGGTGTCCTTCTCGCGCTCGTGGCAGAGCAGGCAGTAGTGGGCCTCGCCGAGCACTTCGCGCCGGGTCATGCGGGGATCCGTCAGGCGGAAGCCCTCGCGGCGGCGCCGGTGGCCGGAGGGCCCGACGCGTTCCTCCGACAGGGCGGGATTCGGCCGCTCGGTCCGGACCAGATGCTGGTAGTCCACGGGCTCCGGCAGCTTGAAGGAAGCCCAGCCGTGGATCGCAGGGCGCAGGGCCGGGTGCTCGCGGCGCAGGTGACACCAGAAGGCGTACTGCTCGAGCGCCTTCTCGAGGAAGGCGAGCAACGCGTCGTCGCCCTCGCCGGCGGCGCGCGGGAGGCCGGCTGGCGACGCGGCGGCGCGCCGGGCGAGGTCCCGGGCCCGTTCGCGGGCCGCGGCCGAGACCTCGGGCTTCTTCTTCTGGCGCAGCGCGGCAATGAATTCGGTTTCGAGGTCGAGCAGGCCCGCGACCATGCCCGAGGTCGCAAGCTCCGGGTCGGCAGCCCAGGGAAGCTCGGGGTGCAGCTCGCGCTCGAGCGCCAGCGCGGCTGCCCGCGGGGAGGACAGATCGAGGCTCGCGAGGTCCTCGGGCAGCTTCGTCTTGACTGCTCTCCGGAGCAGAAAGTCCCTGCGGAATCGGAAGAGGACGGCTTCGGGGCCGGCAGCCTCGCGCAGGCGCTGTCTTTCGGTCTCGATCCCGAAGAGGTGAGCGACGAATTCCGACAGGGGCCGGGCGACCTCGATGAGCAGGCGAGAGCGGGCCAGAGGATCGACGGAGGCCGGCGCGGCCCGGTAGGCCCGGAGGCGGTCCGCGAGGGCCGGGTTCTCCCGGCCGAGCGCCGCGAGGAAGGCGCGGTCGAGGTCGGCCAGCCGCTCGTCGCGGTGCAGGTCCTGGTAGGTGAAGCCGGGCTCGCCGAGAGGAAAGTCCCTCCCGGCGGGGTGTGACGTTGGGGCGGCCGTTTCCAAGCGGAGGGGATTGTAGTGGATTTCGGATTTGGAATTCGGATCTGGAATCGGGACCCTGGCCGCGGTCGACCCGAAGTGCGAAATTGATGCGAACGGACGCTTGACAGAAGGTCTCATTTATCAATAATGAGAATCGTTACTGATATGACGATGCCGTCCCAGGCCTCTCCCCGCCGTTCCACGCGCCAGCGGCGCCTGGTCCTCGAGGCGGTCGCCGGCACGAAGTCTCATCCGACGGCCGAGTGGGTCTACGAGACGGTGCGCCGCGAGATGCCGCGCGTTTCGCTCGGCACGGTCTACCGGAACCTTCAGGTCCTGGTGGACGAGGGGAGAATTCGGTCCTTCGAGCGCGAAGGGCGGATTCGCTACGACGCGGACCTCGACCTGCATGACCACTTTTCCTGCGACCGGTGCGGGCTCCTGATGGACATTCCGCGCGCGTCCGAGGCCCTGCCGGCCGAGCGCCGGCTCCGGGCCCGGGGCTACGCGGTCGCGGGTCGAACGCTCGAGTTTCACGGGCTGTGCCGGAAATGCCGGCCCGGCGCCGCGGTCAAGGCTTCGGAGGGCCGCTGCATGGACCTGTCCAGCCACTCGCGGCATCGGAGAGGGAAGGATCATGACTGAAGAGCGCAAGTGCCCGGTGAATCACGCCGCCGCCGGCGGTGGCACGACGGACCGAGACTGGTGGCCGAATCGGTTGAGGCTCGACATCCTGCACCAGCATTCCTCCAAGTCCGACCCGATGGGCGAGGGCTTTGACTACGCGAAGGAGTTTGAGAGCCTCGACCTCGACGCGGTGAAGAAGGATCTCGCGGCGCTGATGACCGACTCGCAGGACTGGTGGCCGGCGGATTTCGGTCACTACGGCCCTCTGTTCATCCGGATGGCCTGGCACAGTGCCGGCACGTACCGCACCGGTGACGGCCGCGGCGGCGGCGGCCGCGGTCAGCAGCGTTTTGCGCCGCTCAACAGCTGGCCGGACAACGTCAGCCTCGACAAGGCGCGCCGCCTGCTCTGGCCGATCAAGCAGAAGTATGGCCGGAAGATCTCGTGGGCCGACCTGATGATCCTCACGGGCAACGTCGCGCTGGAAACGATGGGCTTCAAGACCTTCGGCTTCGGCGGCGGCCGCCCGGACGTCTGGGAGCCGGACCAGGACGTGTACTGGGGTAGCGAGACCAGGTGGCTGGGCGGCGACGAGCGCTACGCGAGCGGTTCGCCCGGCGAGAAGCCCCACACGCGCGACCTCGAGACGCCGCTCGCCGCGGTGCAGATGGGCCTGATCTACGTCAACCCGGAAGGCCCGGACGGCAATCCCGATCCGCTCGCCGCCGCCAGGGACATCCGCGAGACCTTCGCGCGCATGGCGATGAACGACGAGGAAACCGTCGCGCTGATCGCGGGGGGCCACACCTTCGGCAAGGCCCACGGCGCCGCCCCGGCCACCAACGTCGGCGTCGAGCCCGAAGCCGCCGGTCTCGAAGCGCAGGGCTTCGGCTGGGCGAACGAGTTCGGAGCCGGCAACGGCGCCGATGCCATCACCAGCGGCCTGGAAGTCACCTGGACCACGACGCCCGCGCAGTGGAGCAACGACTACTTCCGCCACCTGTTCGACTACGAGTGGGAGCTGACGAAGAGCCCGGCCGGAGCGCAGCAGTGGAGGCCGAAGGGCGACGCGGGGGCCGGCACCGTGCCGCATGCTTTCGACAAGTCCAAACGCATCGCACCCTCCATGCTGACGACGGACCTCTCCCTGCGATTCGATCCGGCCTACGAAAAGATCTCGCGGCGCTTCATGGAGCATCCGGATCAGTTCGCCGACGCGTTCGCCCGGGCGTGGTTCAAGCTGACGCACCGGGACATGGGCCCGCGCGCGCGCTATCTCGGCCCGGAGGTTCCCGCCGAAGAGCTCCTCTGGCAGGACCCCGTTCCCGCCGTCCGTCACCCGCTGATCGACGCCAGCGACATTGCCGCGCTCAAGGGCAAGATCCTCGCCTCGGGTCTGTCGGTCTCGCAGCTGGTTTCCACCGCCTGGGCGTCGGCGTCCACGTTCCGCGGCTCCGACAAGCGCGGCGGGGCCAACGGCGCCCGGATCCGGCTGGCGCCGCAGAAGGATTGGGAAGTCAACCAGCCCGCTCAACTGGCCGCGGTGCTGAAGACCCTGGAGGGCATCCAGGGCGCATTCCAGGGCGGCGGCAAGAAGGTCTCGCTGGCCGACCTGATCGTTCTGGGCGGTTGCGCCGGCATCGAGCAGGCCGCGAAGAATGCCGGTCACGACGTGACGGTTCCCTTCGCCCCGGGGCGCACGGACGCGTCGCAGGCGAAGACCGACGTGGAATCGTTCGCGGTGCTCGAGCCGACGGCGGACGCCTTCCGCAACTACCTCGAGCCCGGCGGCGGCGTCTCGGCCGAGGCGCGGATGGTCGACCGGGCGCAGCTGCTGACCCTGACGGTGCCCGAAATGACGGTGCTGGTGGGCGGCATGCGCGTCCTGAACGCCAACGCCGGCCAGGCCAGGCACGGCGTCTTCACCCGGCGACCGGAGACGCTGACCAACGACTTCTTCGTGAACCTGCTCGACATGGGCACGGAGTGGAAGCCGGTTTCGAAGGACCAGGACGTGTTCGAGGGTCGCGATCGCAAGACGGGTCAACTCGAGTGGACCGGCACGCGCGTCGATCTCGTCTTCGGCTCAAACTCCCAGCTGCGCGCCGCGGCCGAGGTCTACGCAAGCTCGGATGCGGGCGAGAAGTTCGTCCACGACTTCATCGCGGCCTGGAACAAGGTGATGAATCTGGATCGCTTCGATCTGGGGCGATCTTAGTACTGGCTCCATGCCGTGCCGGACATGCCGGCCCGGCGCGTAGTTTCACGCATAAGGAGGAGGTTTCCATGGCCAAGCTCGCCAACACCAAGACCCACGAGAACCTGAAGCACGCCTTCGCCGGAGAGTCCCAGGCGAACCGGCGGTACATGTACTTCGCCCGCCGGGCCGACATCGAGGGCTATCCCGAGATCGGCGGCCTCTTCCGCGACACCGCCGAGGCGGAGACCGGCCACGCCTTCGGGCACATGGACTTCCTGAAGGAAGTCGGCGACCCGGCGACCGGTTTCGCAATTGGCGCCACGGACGCGAACCTCAAGTCGGCCGTGGAGGGCGAGACCTACGAGTACACGCAGATGTACCCGGGCTTCGCCAAGTCCGCCCGCGAGGAGGGCTTCACCGAGATCGCCGAGTGGTTCGAGACCCTCGCGCGCGCCGAGAAGTCCCACGCGGGGCGTTTCCAGAAGGGGCTCGACAACCTCGGCAAGTTCTGACCGGCGCCTGGCGCCGGTCATCCCGAGCCGCGTGAGCGGCGAGGGATCCCGAACTCGAACGGCACGGGATCCCTCGCTGCGTTCGGGATGACGGCGAAAGCCCGGAGAGCAAAGGGACACGCACATGTTTGATCCGGCCGCACACGACTTCTTCGACCGGGGCTCGGTCGACAAGGAGCTTCGCCGTGTGGCGGACATCTGTCACACCTGCCGCCGCTGCTACAACCTCTGCCCGTCCTTCGACGTGCTCTTCCGGGCGCTGGACCGCCCGGAGGTGGACGGCGAGGTGGATCGCCTGACGGCTCCCGACCTCGGGGAGTTCTCGGACCTCTGCTTCGAATGCAAGCTCTGCATCCCGCACTGCCCGTACTATCCGCCCCACCGCTGGGAGGTGGACATCCCGCGCCTGGTGCTGCGCGACCGCGCCGCGCGGGTCAAACAGGAAGGCAAGCCCGGTCTGCGCGAAAGGATCCTGGCCTCGACCGACGCGATGGGCAGGCTCGCGACGGCGGCCGCTCCCATCGTCAACGCCCTGAGCCAGACGCGGGTGGCCCGCGTGCTCATGGAAAAAACCCTCGGCGTCCACCGCGACCGCATGCTGCCGGCCTGGGCGCCCGAAACGTTCGTCCGGTGGTGGGCGCGCCGGGGCGGAGCGACCGAACCGTCGGCGCGGGCGCCGCGGGCAGACCGCGTGGCCCTCTTCGTGACGTGCGCCGTCAACGCCAACAATCCGGAGATCGGCCGCGCGGCCGTCGCGGTGCTCGAAAAGAGCGGGTGCGAAGTGGTCGTGCCCGCGCAGCGCTGCTGCGGTATGCCGTTTCTCGAGAGCGGCGAGGTCGACGCGGCGCTGGAATGCCGCCGGGATAACGTGACCTCGCTCCTGCCCCTGGTGCGCGAGGGGTACACCGTCGTCGTTCCGGGCCCGACCTGCAGCCTCACGATCAAGAAGGAGTACCCGGTCCTCGGCGCCGAGGAGGAGGCCAGAGAGGTCGCGGCGGCCACCCTCGACCTCTGCGAATTCCTGATGCGCCGCCACGCCCAGGGCAAGCTCCCGACGGATTTCACGCGCTCGCCCCGCAAGGTGCTGTACCAGGTTCCATGCCACCTGAAGGTCCAGGACATCGGCTTCAAGTCCCGCGACCTGCTGCAGCTGATTCCGGGGGCCGAGGTCGTGACCGTCGAGAAGTGCACGGGCCACGACGGCACCTGGAGCATGAAGACCGAGTATTTCCCGATGTCGATGAAGTTCGGCGCGCCGGTCTTTGCCGCCGTCCAGGCCGAGCAGCCCGACGTCGTCGCGACGGACTGCCCGCTGGCCGGCGTGCAGATTCGCCAGGGGACCGGCAAGGTCGCCAAGCACCCGATTCAGGTTGTTGCGGAAGCGTACGGGTTGAGGGAATTGTGATTGGAGCATCCCCATGAACCCCCTCTCGGTCACCGACATCTCGAACCTTCACGAATACGAGCTCGAGCGCGCCGACTTCCGGCGCCGCGTCATCGAGCTGAAAAGCCGGCGCCGCATTGCGCTCGGTCCCCTGATGACGCTCGTCTTCGAGAACCGCGACACCGTCCGCTTCCAGATCCAGGAAATGGCCCGCGTCGAGCGGATCGTCCAGCCCGAGAAGGTCCAGCACGAGGTGGACGTGTACAACGAGCTGCTCCCCGGCGCGGGCGAGGTCGCTGCGACGCTCTTCATCGAGATCACGGACGAGGCCAGGGTCCAGGAAGTCCTCGACGGCTTCATCGGGCTCGACGAGCCCGGGCACCTCGCCCTGTCGGTCGGGGCAAAGCGCTACCCGGCCCTCTTCGCTCCCGGGCAGAGCCGCGAGGACCGCATCTCGGCGGTGCACTACATCCGCTTTCCCCTCGGGGAAGAGGGGCGCCGCGCTCTGTCCTCCAAAGCCGAGGCCGCGCTCGAAGTGGCCCACGGCGACTACCGGGCGCGGCAGGTGTTGTCCGGCGAGACCGTCGCGGAGTTGATCGCCGACCTTTCGGCCTAGTCCCTCACCCACACCCTCGTCGTCGCCGGCAGAAGTCCCTTCCACCGCGCTCGCGCCCGGGCGAGGGCCGGTGTCGCGAAGAGCGCCACCAGGGTGACGGGCGCCAGAGCCGACCATCGGATGCCCGAGCCCGCGAGCCGGTCGAGCTGTCGGGGGGAAAGACGCACGCGGCCCGGCGACTCGACGACCCAGTCGCGGGGCCCGCCCGCCGACAGCGCGGCGCGAGCGCGGACGAGGCCGACGTTCCCCTCGAGGAGCAGAACGGCCGAGAGTCCACCGGAGACCGCTGCCTCCTCACGCCGTTGCCCGAGGCTTGCCGGGCCATCCGTGTTCCGAAGGCCGCCGATCGCCTGCTGGAACCGGACGGGCGGAGCCGGCCAGAGCAGCCGCCGGGCCGCCAGGGAAAGAAACTCGAGATCCCGGGCGACCGAGCGCCCGGAAGGGCAAAGCACGATCCGGGAGGGAGGGGACTTCGCGGCCAGGTAGCCGGCCATCGAAAACGCATCCAGACGCTCCCCGGCCGCGAAGGCGGCGACGGCCTTTGACAGGGCTTTCGCCCGCCTTACGGCCGGGGCGATGCAGGCGATCGTCGATCCCATCGTGCCGGGGATTCTATGGGGCCCGCACTCGGGCGGTTCCGGCAAGCGCCGAGGTCACGTAAACTGTTGCCGACAACCGCAATGAACATGCAATCCGTCGCTCTGATGGTCCAGGCCTCGGGGACGATCCTCCTCTTCGTCGTCCTGCTGCTGCTCTACCGGAAGTTCCGGCGGCCGGCCTTCCTCGACTGGATCGCGTCGTGGGGTTTCTTCCTGATCGGCACCGCGCTGATCTGGGCGACGTGGAACGGCGCGGAACGGGCCGAGGCGCGCCAGGTCTCGCTCTTCGCGTTGAACGTCGCGATGCTGGCCCACATCTTCTTCCTGCTGCGCGGGGTCCAGCGCTTCCGCAGCGAGCGCGCGGTGTCGCGTCCGGTCGAGATGCTCTGGGCGCTCCCGATCCTCGGGCTGTCCTGGGTGCTTTCGACCTCCACCTCCTCGGCCGCCCCGTTGACGTTGGTTCGGGCCGTGGCTTACCTCGTCACGGCGGTCGCCTTCGCCCGGGCGCCGGGCTCGGCCGGCGGGCGCGTCCTGCTGTCCGCCTCGTTCCTTCTGTGGTCCGCCGAGCGGTTTTTCGTGGGATGGAGCGAGCTGCGCGTTGGCCACGTCCAGAGCCTCGGCGAGCTCCAGGCCTACTTCCACTTCTTCGAGATGTTCCTCGAGATGACGGTCGCCGTGGGGATCATTCTCCTGCTCTTCGAGGCCAGCCAGTCCGAGTTGAAGCGCGAGATGGAGCGGCTCGTGGAGTCGGACTCCCAGGCCAAGGAGATGGGGATTCGCGACCGGCTGACGGGCCTCTACAACCGGCACTACTTCAACGACGTGATCCGCCGCGAGCTGGCGCGGTCGCGCCGCCACGGGATGGCGATCTCGGTCCTGCTCGTCGACGTGGACCGCTTCAAGGCGATCAACGACGTCCGCGGCCACCAGGTCGGCGACGAGGTGCTCCAGTTCGTCGCGAACTACCTGACGGCCTGCGTGCGCGAGTCGGACCTGGTCTTTCGCTGGGGGGGCGACGAGTTCCTGATCCTGCTGACGCAGGCCGACGAGGCGTCGGCGGCGCAGAAGGCCGAAGAGCTCGGCAGGAGCCTTCCGCACATCCCGGGCGCCGAGCATTTGCAGCCGACCCTCTCGGTCGGTTGGGCCACGCACCGTCCCAAGGCGGAGTTTCCCCGAACCCTCGCCGAGGCCGACGCGCGCATGTACGAGATGAAGCTCAGCCGGAAGAAAGAGCGAGAAGCGCAAGAGCGGGGTCCGGCGCGTCCCTGAGAAGCTCGTACACGGACCGGGCGGGCAGGCCCATCACGTTGGTGAACGAGCCGTGGATCTCCGCGATGAATCGCGCCCCGAGGCCCTGGACCCCGTAGGCTCCGGCCTTGTCGCGGGGCTCGCCGGTCGCGACATACCAGAGAATCTCGGCCTCGGACATGGGCGCAAAGCGCACGCGGCTGGTTTCGACGGCCCCGCGGCCGGGGTCGCCGCCGCGGCAGAGATGGACCGCCGTCACGACGCCGTGTTCGCGGCCCGCCAGGCGGCCGAGCATCGCCGCCGCCTCACGGGCGTCGCGCGGCTTGCCGAGCGTGTCGCCGTCGAGAAAGACGAGCGTGTCGGCAGCCAGCACCCACGCACCGGGGTGTCGCGCCGCGCCCTCGCGGGCTTTCTCGGCCGCCAGGCGCCGGGCGGCCTCCGGCGCGCTCTCGCCGGCCCGCAGCGCTTCGGGGATGTCGACCGGGCTGGCCGTGAAGGGAATCCCGAGCGAGGTCAGGATCTCGGCGCGGCGGGGGGAGGCGGAGGCGAGAACGAGAAGAGGGACGTGAGTCGTGAGTCGTGAGTTGTGAGTGGGGCGATTCAAGTCGCCTGGCATCCTAACTCACGACTCACGGCTCGGAACTCATGACTAGGGGTAGTACCCGCTGATCGTCCTTGCCGACAGGTTCGTGGGCTCGACCTTGATCTCGATCTTGCGCCACTGGTCCTTGGCCTCGGGGTTCGAGGAGTAGTAGGTCAGCAGGTACTGGCTGCGCAGGTCCTCGTTGATCTGGCGGTACACGGCCTCGAGGTTCTTCGCCGCATCGACGTAGAACGTCTGCCCGCCGGTCGCCTGCGCGATCTTGTTGAGCTTGTACTTGACCTCGAGGTCCGAGCCCGAGATCTTCAGCCCGATGCCGTAGATCGCGATGCCGGACTTCTTCACGTACTCGACGAGCGTGTCGTAGTCGAATTTCGAGGCGGTGTCCTTGCCGTCGGTCAGGAGCACGAGGGCCTTCTTGCCCTTGACTCCGGTGAACTGGTAGAGGCCGTAGATGATCGCGTCATAGAGCGCGGTCGAGCCCTCCGCGCGCACGCCGGACAGCGAGCGGATGAGCTTGTCCTTGCGGCCGGTGAGCTTGGCGAGCAGGTACGGCTCGTTGTCGAAGGAGACGACGAAGGCCCGGTCCTTGTCGCCCACCGTGAAGTCGATGAACTTGAGCGCCGCCTGCTGCGCCTCGGGCAGCGACTCGAGCATCGAGGCGGAGGTGTCGATCATGACGCCGATCGAGAGCGGCAGGTTCTTGACGTACTCGAACCCCTCGATCTTCTGCGCGACGCCGTCCTCGAAGACCTTGAAGGCGGAGGCCTGGAGGTGGTTGACCGGGCGCCCCTTGTCGGTGACCGTCGTGTAGAGCTCGACCGCGTCCACCGTGACTTCCGAGACGAACTGCGGCGCGTTGACGTAACGCAGATCCTCGGCGACGGCGCCGTCGTCCAGCGTCCCGATCACGCGCACGTAGCCGAGAGATTTCGTGTCCTTGATGTTGACCGTCTGCTCGTAGGGCGGCTGGTAGAGCGTCGCGATTCGCACCTCGTTCGAATAGAACTCCATCTTCTGGAGCGTCTTGCCTTCCGGCACGGCGACGGCCGCGATCACCCGGGTCGGGCCGGAGGCCTTCGAGCCCTTTTCCGGCGAGAGAATCCGGAGCTTGAAGAGGTCGCGCCCCTCGTTGACGATGTACTCGTCCTCGCCGACGGTGCGCCCGGTGGGCCCGTAGGCGACGACGCGGATCGTCTGCTTGCGGGGGAGCGGCCCGAGGTTGAGGTCGGCGTCGTAGGGCGCCTTGGTGCGGGTCATGACCTTGGAGCCGTTCAGGTAGAAGTCCACGGCCCGCACGCCTTCGGCCACGCGGGTCTCGAACCGCTGGAGGCCGGTCACGATCTCCTTGGCGATCGGCTGGATCGAAACGGCCGACGGCAGCAGTCCCTCGTCCTTCATCTTCCCGACGGCCGCCTTGCCCTCGGCGCGCGCCGCGGCGACCTCCGGCGGCGGGGCGTCGGGCTGCTCGGGCACCACGAGCGTCTCGGTGAGGCGCCCCTCGGCGTTCTGGTTGCCGTCGGAGATCTTCAGGACGAGCTTGTACTGCCCCGGATAGATGTAGCGGCGGACGGTCAGGGGGATCTTCTCGCCGCCGATCTCGCCCGTCGGGATGTCGAAGCGATACTTGAAGTTGTCGATCAGGCGATCGTCCTTGACGACCTCGCCGATGACGTCCACGTTGTAGAAGCTCTCTTCGCCGAGCGCGCGGGGCTTCAATTCCGCCTTCGGCACGAGCAGCGACAGGTCCACGCCCATCTTGTTCGAGCGCATCTCCGGAAAGCGGACGAGCCTGGCGACGGCGAGGTCGCTGGCGCCCTCGTGCAGGTCGGTCGTCATCGAGAGGATCTGGTCCACGCCCTCGGTCTCGACGACGGGGGCCGTGAAGAGCTTGGAGCTCTCCATCAGGCCGAACGCGCCGCCGCCGAGCAACTGCGAGGTGTACTGGATCGCCTGCTGCACGGTGCGCCATTCGAAGCATCTCTGGATGTCGACGGGCCGGGCGCCCGTGGCCTGGGAGCCGACGCCGACGAGCATCACGCCGAGACCGTCGATCGGCAGCCACAGCTTGTAGGGAGGCATGCCGTACGGCTCGTAGAAGATGAGGTACGCCTTCGACTTCAAGACCTCGAGCCTCTCGTAGTACCAGATCTGCATCGGCACGTAGACGTCGGGGCAATCGATCGGGATGACGGCGTCGGGCGGCCCGTTCATGACGAACAGCTTGGCGCGGTCGTTGTGAAGGTCGCCGAACTGCTCGACGGCCTGCTCGACGCGGCGCGTGTAGACGGCCCGGTAGTCCGTTCGAATCCCCTGCGCGTCGATCGTGCGCCGCTTCCAGAAGGCGTCGATGAACTTGTCGCGCTGGTAATTTTCCCGGATCTCCAGGAAGACCTCGCGCTCGTCCGGAGTGATGATGAGTTCCACGAGCATGACGAAATCGCGGTATTTCGGCGGAAGGGCCTCGGTGAGCTGCCGGATCTCCTTCTTCGAGAGCTTGCGGTGGGCGGGCGCGGGGCCGGAGGCGGCCGCGGCCTGGTCCGAGACCTTCGCCGAGGGCGAGGCCGGGGCGACGGCGTCGCCCGACGGGCCCTGGACGGCGAGCGGCTTCGCCGCGCCGTTGCCGACCGAGGGGAAGCGCTCGGCGAGCTTGTCGATGCCCTCGACCTCGACCTTCGGAGGCTCGGAGATCGCCGCGGCGACGGGGCCGTCGCCCTGCGCCCGGATGCTCTCGACGATGCGGACGATCTCGCAGGCGCGGTCGCAGGTCTGGGGCACCGCGTTCTTCGGGCAGAAGGTGTCGAGCGACGGCGTTCCCGGCGAACCTCTCTGGCGGCAGGCTTCGGCGATGGTGTTGAGGCAGGACGAAGGAAGCAGCAGCTCCTTGTCCGGGGTCATCGGCATCCAGAGTCTCCAGGCGCCCACGCCGGGGCTCGTCCGGTAGAAGAGGAACTGGACCTCGCTCCGGGAGATGGACGAGCTCGCCGTGGTTTTCCGGTAGCTCCAGACGGCGATGTCCCGGAAGACGTTGCTGCAGTCGAGGTACTCCTGGATTCCGAGCGGCTCGCCGCGCAGTACGACCATCTTGCCGGTGTCGCTGTTCAATCCGCCGTAGACCGTCGCGGCGGCATCGCGCAACGCTTCGTACCGGTTGCGGTAGCCGGGGCCGAGCGGTTCGGCCAGGCCCTGCTGCTCCCGGCGCTTCCAGAAGTCCTCCTTGAAGATCTCGCGCTGGTGGGGTTCGGTCAGCTGGAGAAAGAGGTTGCGCTCTTCGGGCAGGATGATCGGCGCGACGTAATCCTCGAGCCATCGGCGCTCCTCCTCGGGCAGCGCCTTCGACCTCTCGGCGGCTTCCTTCTTGGAAAGCTGGGCCAGATGTCGCGGGGCTGCGCTCGAGGCGGCCGGTGGGGCGGCCGGCGCGGCGGCGGCGGGGGTCGGAGTCGGGGCCGGCTCGTCGGGAGCGGCCGCGGAGGCGCGAGCGGCGACAAGCCCCGGGAGCGCGAGCGTGACCGCGAAGGCGAGACGCATCCAGTTTCGCGCCTGCATCGGACTGTGGATCTTAACCCCCGCAGTCGGTACGGCTATTCCGTCAAGATAGTTTTCAGACTGCCCCTCTCCGGAGCGATAATTTGGACGATCATTCGGGATTCTGAACGCATGATTTACCTCGACAACAACGCCTCGACACGGCTGGATCCCGAGGTCTGGGCGGCGATGACCGCGGCCGCGGAGACGTTTGGAAACCCCTCCTCCGTCCACGCCGAGGGGCAGCGGGCACGGCGCGCCGTCGAAGAGGCGCGCGCCGACATCGCGGCCCTGCTCGGAGCGGCGGCTGGTGACCTGTACCTGACATCGGGCGGCACGGAGTCGAACGCCCTGGCCCTGTTCGGCGCGGCCGGCAGCCGCCGGGGGCGGATCGTGATCTCGGGCGTCGAGCACCCGTCCGTGCGCGAGCCGGCGTCGAGACTCGCGGCCAGCGGGCAGTGCGAGCTCGTCTCGGTCGACCCGGACCCCTCGGGAGCGCTCGACCCGGAGCGCGTGCTCGCGGCGGTGACGCCGGGGACCCTGCTCGTTTCGGTGATGGCGGCCAGCAACGAATACGGGGGGGTGTTCCCGGTCGCCGAGATCGCGGCCGGAGCACGCCAACGCGGCAGCCTCTTTCACACCGACGCGGTCCAGGCGGCCGGGCGTCTTCCGGTCGAGGCCGGCGCGTCGGGCGTGGACCTGCTGTCCGTCTCGGCGCACAAGCTGCATGGGCCGAAGGGCGCCGGCGCGCTCTACGTCCGGCGGGGAGTGACGCTCGAGGCGCACACGCCCGGCGGGGGCCAGGAAAAACGCCTGCGGGCCGGGACCGAGAACACTCTGGCGATCGTCGGCTTCGGCGCCGCGGCGCGGCTTGCGGCGCTCCGAAGCAACGCCGACGCGCCGGTCATCGAGCTGCTGCGCGACCGGCTCGAGCGGGGAATCCTCGAACGGATTCCGGACGCGCGGGTCGTGGGCGCCGGAACCGAGCGCCTTCCCAACACCGCGGCGATCCTCTTCCCGGAGGCCTCGGGAGAGGCGCTGCTCATCCGGCTCGACCTCGAGGGCGTCGCCGTCTCGGTTGGCAGCGCGTGCTCGAGCGGGACGCTGGCCCCGTCGCCGGCGCTGCTCGCTCTCGGGCTTTCGCGCGAAGAGGCAAAGAGCGTCGTGCGGTTCTCCCTTTCGCGCCAGACGACCGCGGCGGAGATTTCCCGAGCGCTCGAGATCCTGCCGGGAATCGTCGCGGACGTGCGCGCTGCCTCGGCCTCCCGCGAGCCCGCGGCAGCCGGCGGGCGGAGGCAGTCGTGATCGTCGCGTGCGAGCAGTGCCACGCGAGGTACCACTACGACGAGGCGCGTTTTGCGGGCAAGCCCGCGAAGCGGCTGCGCTGCTCGAAGTGCGGCGCGATCTTCGAGGTCGCCAACACGCGGGCGTTCGAGGCGCGGCCGGCGCTGCGGCCGACCCCGCCGCCCGACGAAACGAGGATCCGGCGCGGCGACCGTGCCCGCCCCGCCCCGGGCCGGGCGGAGCGCCCCGCGCCGGAGACGCTGAAACTGCCCGCAGATCTCAAGCTTTCGCTCGCCGTCATCGCGGGGCCCGATGCGGGACGCATGTTCCTGATCGAGAAGCCGCGGGTCGTGATCGGCCGCGAGGGCGTGGACCTTGCGCTCGACGACCCGGAGATCTCGCGCCAGCACGCCGCGATCGAGGTGGCCGGCGACCGGGTGACCGTGGTCGACCTCGGTTCGTCCAACGGCACCCTGATCGGGGAAGATCAGGTTGCCGAGGCGCCGCTCGAGAACCAGGGAGAGTTCACGATCGGGGGATCGACCCTCATGCTGATCGTCACGGCGGCGGGGTAGGCTCGACTTCAGCTAGTCTTTCCCCATGCGCATCGCGGTCGCCATGTCGGGAGGGGTCGACTCTTCGGTCGCCGCGCTTCTTCTGAAAGAGGCGGGGCACGAGGTCATCGGCCTGTCCATGCAGCTCTGGGACCATTCGGCCGACGCCGGCCGGAGCGGCAGCTGCTGCACGCTCGACGACCTGTCCGACGCGCGGAGCGTCGCCTGGGCACTCGCGATCCGCCACTACGTCCTGAACCTCGAAGAGGAATTCCGCCGGGACGTGGTGCGGCCCTTCGTCGCCGCGTACCTCGGCGGCGATACGCCCATCCCGTGCTCCGACTGCAACACGAAGGTCAAGTTCGCGACCCTCTGGGAGCGCGCGCGGGCGCTCGGGTGCGAGACGATCGCGACGGGGCACTATGTGCGCATCGAGCAGGATCCCGCCCTCGGGCGCGCCGTGCTGCGCAAGGGCCTCGACGCGGACAAGGACCAGTCCTACTTTCTCTACGACCTGACCCCCGAGCAGCTCGCGGCGGCGCGCTTCCCGGTCGGCGGCATGACCAAGGCCGAGGTGCGCGCCCACGCGAGGCGCGCGAATCTCCCGACCGCCGACAAAGAAGAGAGCCAGGAAATCTGCTTCGTGCCGCGGGGGACGCGGGCCGGAGACTTCGTGGCCGCCCAGGCGGCCCCGCTCGGGCTGGCGTCGCCGCCGGCGACGGGCCCGATCGAGGACGCGCGCGGCGCCCGTCTCGGCACGCACGACGGGCACTTCCGTTTCACGATCGGGCAGCGGCGCGGCATCGGCCTGGCCGCGTCGGAGCGGCTGTACGTACTCTCGCTCGACGCGGCCTCCAACCGCGTCGTCGTCGGGCCCGGCCGGGAGCTCGAGACCTCCGAAGCGACGCTCTCCGGGGTGCGCTTTCTCTCGGGGCCGCCCGACGGGCCGCTGCGCGTCGGCGCCCGCGTGCGGCACCGCGCCGCGGAGGTGCCGGCGACCGTCACGCCGGGCGAGTCCGGCACCGCGCGCGTCGAGTTCGACGTCCCCGTCCGCGCCGTCACGCCGGGACAGTCGTGCGTGTTCTACGACGGAGATGTCGTCGTGGGTGGGGGAGTCATCCGGAGGAGAGCCGGCTAGTTCGTGGGCGTGTCGGTCGTCTCGACCGGCGGCGCCTGGTAGTCCGACCGGATCGGCCCGTACTGGCGTTCGTACAGCTCGATGTTCTGCTGCAGCGCGCGCAGGAGCTGGCGGGCGTGAAACGGTGTCGTGAGGATGCGGCTGACGACCTTGACGTCCGAACGGCCGGGGACGGCCCTCCCGAAATCGAAGACGAACTCGGTCGGGTTGTGCAGGATGTTCGCGAAGTTGGCGTAGTGCCCCTCTGCCGTGGCTTCGTCGATCGTGACTTTCACGGGAACCGGCTTGGCGTCCGTCATGGCTGCCTCCAGCCCGGAGTCTAGCCCGGACGCGCTCCATGTAGACTGACGGTGTGAGGGCCGTGCTGCGTGTCGTTGTGCTTCTGGGGTTCTGCGTCGCCACGGCGCGCGCGCAGCAGTCGACCGGCCCGTCGTCCGTCACGGACCGGCCGCAGCAGTACTCCCAGAACCCGCTCGTGGCCGAAGCCGACCGCATGTACCTGCGCCGGCAGGAAGGGCGGGTCGGCGCGAAGGCGAGCCCCGGCCCGATCAACCAGGCGATCACGGGCTACGACAAGGCAACCGCGGACCCGCATTACGTCGAGGCGCGCTGGAAGCTCATGCGGGCCCTCTACTTCAAGGGCTGCTACACGGGCCTCGACGACGACTCGAAGAAGGCGGTGTTCGAGAAGGCCAAGCGCGTCGGCGACGACGCGATCGCGATTCTCGGCGCGAGCCTCGAGGAAAAGGGCATCAAGGGCTTGATCGAGTTCGGGCCCGAAGCGCTGGCGGGTCACCTGAAGGACCGCGCCGACGCCGCTCCTACCTATTACTGGGCGGCGGCGTGCTGGGGCCAGTGGGCGCTCGCGAGCGGGAAGCTCGAGGCGGTCCGCAAGGGCGCCGCCGACAAGATCCGCGACTACGGCCTGACCGTGATCGGCATCGACCCGGAGTTCGAGGAGGGCGGAGGCTACCGGATCGTCGGGCGCCTCCACGACCAGGCGCCCTGGATTCCGTTCATCACGGGCTGGGTCTCGCGCGACCAGGCGCTGAAGTCCCTCCGGCTTGCCAACCAGGTCAATGCGCGCAACTTTGCCAACCGCCACTTCCTCGCCGAGGTGCTCCACAAGGGAGACGCGAAAGAGCAGGCGGAGGCCCTCGCGATCGAGGAAGCGCTCATCGCCGACGCGCCCTCGCCGCAGCGGCTCGTCGAGGAGCTCTCGATGCAGGAGCTGGCGCGGGAAAGCCTCGCGGCCTGGAAGAAAGCCTCGTAGCCCGCGGGCGCGACGGCAGCCGGGCGAGCAGCGCCATGGCCGTCCGACCCGAAACGGGGTGCGTCCACCGCGGCGCGACCTCGGAAAGCGGAGCGAGGACGAAGCGCCGGCGGGTCAGTCGCGGGTGGGGAAGGACGGGGTCCGGGGCCGGTCGGATGCGGCCGCCAACGTCGAGGATGTCCACGTCGATCTCGCGCGGTCCGTTGGCGAAGCTCGGGGTTCGGCCGACGACCCGCTCGACCGCCTGTGTCAGGCGCAGCAGCCCGGCGGGCGTGCCGGGCCAGCGGATCATGGCGACGGCGTTCCAGAAGAAGGGCTGATCCGTGATGCCGACCGGCTCCGTGCGGTAGAAGGACGACACGGCGAGGACCCTCGCGAAACGGGCGATTTCGTGGAGCGCGCGCTCGATGCGGGCGCGACGGCCGCCGCGGTTCGATCCGAGGCAGAGGTAGGCGACCGACTCCGGCGCCCGCGAGGAGCTAGTACTCCTCGTCTTCGTCGTCCGCTTCGCGGGCCTCTTCGCCTTCCTCGAGCTCGTCGTCGTCGAGGTCGGCTTCTTCGGGCTCGGCCGGCGCTTCTTCACCGAATTCGGGCGGGTTGTCGTCGGGGATCGTTTCGAGAAGGGCCGAGCGCCGCGGGGGCCGGGGCGCCGGGGGCGGCGCATCGTCCGACTTCGCGTTCTTCTGGTTCGCGCCGCACTTGGGGCAGATCGGCTCGGGCTTGCCGAGGTTGTAGAACTTCGTGTGGCAGTTGAAGCAGTCGTACTTTTTTCCGAGATCGGGCATGTCCCCCTCGAAAGGCGGCCAAACCTAGCACGCGTGTTATCGGGGGTCAACCGAGCGCCGGATGCTAAGATTCGGCGCGTGACGGCGCGTCGTTTCGCCTCCCTCGTGGCCCTCGCGACGGCCTTCCTCATCGGCCTCGCGTCGCCTGCTGCGGCGCAGTTTCCGTGGGCCGGCGCGCGCGCCACTGGCATGGGGGGCGCGCAGGTGGCAGCGGTCGCGGACAACTCGGCGGCCTGGTCCGATCCGGCAGCGCTCGCCAGCATGAAGGGCTGGAGCGTCCAGGTCCTCGGGGGCGGGACCGCCCAGAATCGCAACAACCTCGTCGGCAACCTGACGACCCTCGCGGGGCTGCCCTGGGGCGATCTCGGGAGCGAGGATGTGCCGGTGGCCATCGCCGGGATCGCGAATCTCGCCAGGCCCGGCACGAGCGTCATTGCCTCCGGTGTCTTCGGGGTGGTGGCGTCGTACGAGGGCTTCGCGCTCTCGATAGGCACCGTCCCCTACGCGGGGATCTACCCGGTCGTCGACCTCCAGCACCGCATCCCCGGAGGCGGCCCCGACAACGGGCTCGCGTACAACACGACGGGCCTCTACCTCTCGGGCCTGTCGGCGCGAGAGGCGCGGCTGGCCTACGGGCACGGCTTTCTCGGCGGCGTGCTCGAGGTCGGCGGCGCCGTGCGCTACGTTTCGGGAGTCACGTACTTCGGCCGCTGCGGCGTCGCGAACGACGTCTGCACGGGCGGAGATCTTTCCGAGCTCGTCCACGACGCGTTCCAGCAGAACGCCCGCACGACGAACAAGTTCGCCTTCGACGCGGCCGTCCGCGCCAATTTGGGCATCGTGAAGGTCGGCGTGGCCGGGACCTCTCTCAACCAGCCGACGTTCACGGTGGCCGACGTCTCCGGAAGCCCGGGCAGCGTGCCCTTGCCCCGGCAGATCCGCGCGGGCGTGGCCGTCGACGCCCTCTCGTTTCTGAGCGTCGCGGTGGACGGCGACCTGATCAGGAGCGACACGCTCGCGCCGGGCGTCCAGAGCCAGCAGCTTTCGCTCGGCGTCGAGGGCCGGATCCCCCTCTTCGCTTTTCGCGTTGGCGCGACCTACGACGTCGCCTCGCCGAACCCGGCCTGGTGCTACACCGCCGGCGTCGGCTTCGGGATCCCTCTCGTTTCCGCGGACATCGGAGTCCTGTGGGGGCCGACGGGCGGCTTCAATGCCTCCAACCCCGACCGCGAGATGCTCGGCGGCGCGGCGTCGGTCAAGCTGCACTTCTAGCCGGCGCAGCCGTTGTTCGAGGTCCTCGCCCGCGATCCCGCCTCCGCCGCGCGAACCGGACGCCTCGCCACCAACCACGCCGAGATCGAGACGCCCTGCTTCATGCCCGTGGGCACGCGGGGCGCGGTCAAGGGCGTCGCGTTCGACCGCCTCGAGGCCTGGGACTGCCGCGTCGTGCTCGCCAACACCTACCACCTCATGGCGCGCCCCGGCCTCGCTCTCATCGAGCGCGCGGGCGGGCTCCACGCTTTCATGGGCTGGCCGCGCGCGATCCTGACCGACTCGGGCGGCTTCCAGGTGATGAGCCTCGCGTCGCGCCGCCGGATCACCGAGGAGGGCGTCGAGTTCCGCGCGCCCGAAGACGGCACGAAGCATTTCCTGACGCCGGAGCGGGCGATGGAGCTGCAGTCGGGCTTCGGCGTGGACGTGGCGATGGCCCTCGACGTCTGCCCGCCGTTCCCCGCCGAGCGGCCGCAGATCGAAGAGTCCTGCCGTCTCACGCTGGCCTGGGCCGAGCGGTCGAAGAAGACGTACCCCGGCCCGGGGCTCCTCTTCGGAATTCTCCAGGGTGGGACGCACGAGGACCTGCGCCGGCGCTCGGCCGGGCCGCTGCTCGACCTCGACTTCCCGGGCTACGCGATCGGCGGCGTCGCCGTCGGGGAGACGAAGAGCGCCATCCGCGAGATCACGGAGCTCTCCGCGGCGCTCCTTCCCGAGGACCGGCCGCGGTACCTCATGGGCGTCGGCACGCCGGCCGACCTCCTCGCCTCCGTGCGCTGCGGCGTTGACCTCTTCGACTGCGTGCTCCCCACGCGCAACGGCCGGATGGGCCATGCTTACACGGCGCACGGCGAGATCGCCATCAAGCACGAGCGGTTCAAGGAGGACCTTGTGCCGCTCGATCCCGCGTGCGCCTGTCCGGTCTGCCGCCGCCACAGCCGCGCGTACCTGAGAAATCTCTTCGTCCTGAAAGACTTTTCCGCGCCCATGCTTCTCTCGCTTCACAACGTCTTCTTCTATCTGGCGTGGATGCGGCGCATCCGCGAGGCGATCGCGGCCGGCGCCCTGGCCTCCCTCGCCGGGCCGCCGGAGGAGAAGCTTCCGGACGGAGCGTGACGGCGCGACACCTCGCTGCTAGGATCGGGCTACGGAGGCGGCCTTGAAACTCAAGATCAACGGAACGGTGCGGGACGTCGAAGCTCCGCAGGACATGCCGCTGCTCTGGGTCCTGCGCGACCTGCTCGGAATGACCGGGACCAAGTACGGCTGCGGCGTCGCCCAGTGCGGCGCGTGCACCGTGCACATCGACGGGGAAGCCGTGCGCTCGTGCTCGACGAACGTCTCGGAGGTGAAGGGGCGCGCGGTGACGACGATCGAAGGGCTTTCCACCGGCGGCTCCCTCCATCCGGTGCAGCGCGCCTGGATCGAGGCCGACGTCGTGCAGTGCGGCTACTGCCAGCCCGGGCAGATCATGGCGGCAGCCGCGCTCATCAGGATCAAGCCGAAGCCGAGCGACGGCGACATCGACGAAGCGCTTTCGGGCAACCTTTGCCGCTGCGGCACCTACCAGCGGATCCGGGAGGCCGTCCACCACGCCGCCGCGATCGCCGCCCCGGGAGCCAAGTCGTGAGCGCGCGCGCGGGCGTCTCCCGCCGCCGGTTCCTCACGACCTCGGCCGGCCTCGTGATCGGTTTCACGGTCCTGCCGAAGGAAAGACTGCTCGCCCTGCAGCAGCCCGGCGCCGCGCCGGCGCTGCCGCCGCCCAACGCCTTTCTGCGCATCGGGGAGGACGATACGGTCACCGTGATCCTCGCCCACTCCGAGATGGGCCAGGGCATCTGGACGACGCTGCCGATGATGGTGGCCGAAGAGCTCGAGTGCGACTGGTCCAAGATCCGCGTCGAGGCCGCTCCGGCCGCGCCCGTGTATGCGCACCCGGCCTACGGCATGCAGATGACGGGAGGCTCGAGCACGACCTGGTCCGAGCTCGACCGGTACCGCCAGGTCGGGGCGATGGCGCGCGAGATGCTGATCGCGGCGGCGGCGGCGCAGTGGAAGGTGGACCCCTCGGCGTGCCGCGCGGAGAACGGCTTCGTGACCTCGGGCAGCCATAAGGCCTCCTACGGCTCACTCGCGAAGGCCGCGCAAGCCCGGAAGCCGCCGGCGTCGGTGAAGCTGAAGGACCGCAAGGACTGGAAGATCCTCGGCAAGCCCACCAAACGCCTCGACTCGCCCGAGAAGGTGACGGGCAAGGCGCAGTTCGGGATCGACGTGCGGGAGCCCGGGATGAAGGTCGCGCTCGTGGCGCGGGCTCCGGCGTTCGGCGGGAAGGTCAAGAGCTTCCGGGCCGAGAAGGCGAAGGCCATGCCGGGAGTGCGCGCGGTCGTGGAGGTTCCTTCCGGGGTCGCCGTCGTGGCCGATCACTTCTGGGCGGCGAAAGTGGGTCGCGAGGCGCTCGAGATCGACTGGGACCTCGGGCCGGGGGCGAGCCTCGACTCGGTGAAGATGCGGGCGGACTACCGCGCGCTCGCGGCCACGGAAGGCTTGCAAGCCGCCGCGGCCGGCGACGTCGCTTCGGCACTCGCCTCCGCGAAAACGCGCGTGGACGCGGAGTACGAGTTTCCCTTCCTCGCCCACGCGATGATGGAGCCGCTCAATTGCTCGGCGCGCCTCGGCCCCGATTCCGTCGAGATCTGGGCGGGTACCCAGTTCCAGACGGGCGACCAGATGGCCGCCGCGAAGATTGCCGGCGTCAAGCCCGAGCAGGTCACGCTGCACACGTCGTTTCTCGGCGGCGGCTTCGGCCGGCGCGCCAACCCCAACAGCGATTTCGTGTCCGAGGCCGTCCATGTCGCGAAGGCGGCGGGCGTGCCGGTCAAGGTCGTCTGGACGCGCGAGGACGACATGCACGGCGGCTACTACCGCCCGATGTGGGCGCACAAACTGTCGGTCGGCCTCGGCGCCGACGGCGCCCCGGTCGCATGGAAGCAGACGATCGTCGGGCAGTCGATCATGGACGGGACGCCGTTCGCGATGATGATCAAGGACGGCATCGACGAGGCGTCGGTCGAGGGCGTGGCGGACTCGGTGTACGTCGCGGCGACGCCGCACCACTGGGTGGGGCTGCATTCGCCCAGGTCCGCCGTGCCGGTGCTGTGGTGGCGCTCGGTCGGCCACACCCATACCGGGTACGTGATGGAGACGATGGTGGACGCGCTCGCGCACGCCGCAGGGCAGGACCCGCTCGCCTACCGGCGGCAGCTGCTGAAGGCGTCGCCGCGGCACCTCGGGGCGCTGGAGCTCGCGGCGGCCAAAGCCGGGTGGGGCTCCCCGCTGCCGGCGGGACGCTTGCGCGGCCTGGCCGTGCACGCGTCGTTCGGCAGCTACGTGGCGCAGGTCGCCGAGGTCTCCGTCGAAAACGGCAGGATCCGGGTTCACCGCGTCGTCTGCGCGATCGACTGCGGCATCTGCGTCAACCCGGCCGGTGTGGCCGCGCAGATCGAGTCGGCAATCGTGTACGGCCTCTCGGCCGCGCTCTATGGCGAGGTGACGCTGAAGGACGGCCGCGTGCAGCAGTCCAATTTCGACGACTACGAGGTGCTGCGCCTCGACGCCATGCCGAAGGTCGAGGTGCACATCGTCTCGAGCGGCGAGAAGTCGGGCGGCGTCGGCGAGCCCGGCGTGCCGCCGATCGCGCCGGCCGTCGCCAACGCCGTGTTCGCCGCGACGGGCCAGCGCCTGCGGAGACTGCCGCTCAAGCTCGCCTGAGGCGGGCGGCAAGGCCCCGGAGTGCGTTGAGGGGCTCTGGCGTAGGTCATAATCTGCGCACCCGACGGAGCTCTCTGAGGCGGACACACGAGCCAAGCTGATCGACCCGGCCCTGCACGCCCGGGGCTGGACAGAGGACCTCATCCGCCGCGAGGAGACGGCGGGAGCCATATCTCGCATCCCCTTTCTGCGGGTCCCGGGTGGTGGAGTTTGCGATCGAGGAGATTACCGGCGACAGTCTGCAAAGCGTCGAGCAGCTCGAGAAAGCGTCCAGGTTTCTTGGAGTCAATGTCGGAGCCCCAGCGCTAAAGCCTGCGTTTGAAGCTCGAAATCAACTCATTCACGACATGGACGCGACTCTCGGAACAACAGGAAAGAAGAGGCGTCAGCGGAAGAAAAAGGAGATGTGGGCCTTTGCCAAAACACTCCTCGGTACTGGCTCAGAACTTCTGAGGAAAGTCGACGAACAGCTGAAGGTCGCCATCACGGGTTGACAGCTCTCACTACGACCATCACTTCCTCCATCGCCTTCTTCCCGATGACGGGGACCTGCGCGCCCGCGGCGGGGTAGCCGACGGGGATGAGCAGGTACGGCTTCTCGTGCGCCGGGCGCCCGAGGATGCGGTTGAGGAACCCCATGGGCGAGGGCGTGTGCGTCAGCGTCGCGAGCCCGGAGAGATGGAGCGCGGCGAGCAGGAAGCCGCAGGCGATCCCGACGGACTCGCCGACGTAGTAGTTCTTCTGCTTTCCCGCGGTGCCGTCGTCGACACCGCCGGCAGCCGCGAGGGGCTCGAAATCCATCCGGAAGACGACGATGAGATACGGGGCGATCTCGAGGAACGGCTTGTGCCAGTCGGTGCCGAGCGGGGCGAGCGCCTCGAGCCACTCCTCGGGCATGCGCCGCTCGTAGCTTTCCTTTTCCTCGGCCTCGGCGGCGACGCGGATTTCGCGCTTGACCGCCGGGTCCGACACGACGACGAAGCGCCAGGGCTGCCGGTTGGCGCCGGAGGGGGCCGCCGCCGCCGCCCGGATGGCGTTCTCGACGAGCGCGAAGGGCACCGGCTCGTCGGAGAAGTCGCGCACGGTGCGGCGCGTGGCGATGCGAGCGCAGAACTCCTCGGAGCGCGCGAGCATCTGTCCGGGCGCCAGAAGCTCGAAGTCCAGGGGCTCGAAGCGGGCGGTGGTCGTCATGAGCCTGTTATAGCCTTTCGCGGATGAAAAAACTTGCGTGGGCTCTGGCAGCGTTTGCTGCTGCGGGCCTGGCCGGCGGACAGGACCTGAGACAGCGCGCCCTGGCCCTACAGAAGAGCGCGATCGTCGTGGACACCCACGAGGACGTGCCCGAGCAACTCCAGAAGGAGTGGGTGGACCTCGCCGTGCGCGGCACGACGGGCCACGTGGACATTCCGCGCTGGCGCGAGGGCGGCGTCACGGCGCCCTTTCTGGCCGCCTACGTCGACGGCGGCTTCGCGAAGTCGGGGGGTGCGGCGAAGAAGGCGCTCGAGTTCATCGACCTGATCCACGGACTCGTCGAAGCAAATCCGAAGGACCTCGTCTTCGCCGATTCGGTGGCCGGGATTCGCCAGGCCAAGAAGGACGGGAAGATCGCGGTCCTGATCGGCATCGAGGGCGGCCATGCGATCGAGGACTCGCTCGGTGCGCTGTCGGCCTACCAGAGGCTCGGTGTGCGCTACATGACGCTGACCCACACCAACACGAACAACTGGGCGGACTCCTCGGGCTCCTTCTTCGGGGCCGACCCGTACGACCCGAAGAAATCCCTCGTGCACGACGGACTGACCGACCAAGGCCGCGACGTGGTGCTCGAGATGAACCGGCTCGGCATCCTCGTCGACGTGTCGCACGTCAGCGACAAGACGATGGCCGACGCGATCGCGGTGTCGAGGGCGCCCGTCTTCGCGTCGCACTCCTCGTGCCGCGCGCTCTCGCATATTCCCCGCAACGTGACCGACGACCAGATCCGGGCGATCGCGAAGAGCGGGGGCGTCGTCATGGTCAACGTCAGCTCTCTCTTCCTCGATCAGAAGGCGGTGGACGTCTATGTTGCCGCCAAGAAGGCCCTCCAGCCGCGGATCGCGGAAGCCCGCGAAAAGTGGAAGGACGACCCGGGCAAGCGCAACGCGGAGATCGCGAAGCTGATGGCGACGGTCCACTACCCGGACGCCGACTGGAGCCTCGCCGCCGACCACATCGAGCACGTCCTGAAGGTCGGCGGGCCGGGCGCAGCCGGGCTCGGGACGGACTTCGACGGGATCGAGGACCCGCCGAAAGGCCTCGAGGACGTGTCGAAGCTGCCGACGCTGACCGAGGAACTGCTGCGCCGCGGCCACTCGGAGGAGGAGGTCCGGGGCGTGCTCGGCGAGAACTTCCTGAGGTTCTGGGACCGGGCCGAGGCGGCCCGAAAGGCCATGCCTGTGCGGACCGGGCCGCCGGCCTTCTCCAGGCCGAGCGGCTAGACTGCCGTTTTCCCCTTCTTCTTGTATGATCCGCCCCTTATGTTGACGCAACTTCTCCAGACGGTCCCCGCGCCCGGCGGCGCGGCGGGAGGGCTCGTGCAGTTCCTCCCGATGATCTTCATCTTCGTCATCTTCTATTTCCTGCTGATCGCGCCCATGCGCAAGAAGCAGAAGAAGAGCCAGGAGATGCTCGCGAAGCTGAAGAAGGGCGACGAGGTCATCACGGGCGGCGGGATCTTCGGGCGGATCACGGCGCTCGACGAGGAGCGCGGGTTCGTGATCCTGCAGATCTCCGACAACACCAAGGTCAAGGTCCTGCGCGGCGCGATCTCGGGACTCGCCGGCGAGCCCGATACAACCGCCGTCACGACAACGACTTAAGGGCTCGAACCTGTCAGCTGACAGGCGCGTGCTCTTCCTGTAGACTCCGGCGTTCTTTTTGGAGGGGGATTTGGGCAAAAAGCTCCGCTGGCGTGTCCTGCTCATCGTCGTCGTGGTCGCCGCTGCGATCGGCGGCTACGTCTTCACCGGATACAGCCACGCGAAAAAGGAATGGACGGGCCCGGGCGGGCCGAGTTTCAAAGATGCGCTGAAGAGCGCCATCAAGCTCGGGCTCGACCTGCGCGGGGGCATCCACCTCGTGCTGCAGGTCAACACCGCCGACGCGCTGAAGGCCGAGCGGGACGACGCCGTCGAGACGCTGAAGAACCAGACCAAGGACGCCGCGATCGGGGCCATCGAGCTGCCCACGGACACCTCCTTCGCGATCGGCATCACGCCGCAGACCGACCTGACGAAGCTCGAGGAGGCGGCCAAGCGCTTCCTCCCGGACTGGAACTACTCGACCGGCGGGGGCAAGTGGACGTTCACCCTGAAGGAGCCGGCGCGCCGCCAGACGGAGGAGAACGCCGTGGCCCAGGCGGTCGAAACGATCCGCAACCGCGTGGACGAGTTCGGCGTCGCCGAGCCGCTCATCGCGCGCGAGGGGGCCGACCGGATCCTCGTGCAGCTGCCGGGGATCGACGACCCGAAGCGCGTCAAGGACCTGATCAAGAACACGGCGTTCCTCGAGCTCACGCTGGTCGAGGCCGGCCCGTCGTCGGAAGCGGCCCTGAAGGCCACCTTCCCGGGCGGCGTCGTCCCGCCCCAGTTCAAACTGGTCGAGGGCAAGGCCGAGTCCGGCACCCACGAGCGCACCTACTATGTCGTGCGCAAACAGGCGGTGATCACCGGGCGGGACTTGAAGAACGCCCGGCCCACGCAGGGCCAGTTCGGAGCGCACTCGATCACGTTCTTCCTGACGGCGTCGGGCTCCCAGAAGTTCGGGGAGGCCACGGGCGCCAACATCGGCAAGCGCCTGGCGATCGTCCTCGACAACCGCGTGCAGTCGGCGCCGAACATCAAGGACCGCATCACCGAGACGGGCGTCATCGAGGGCAGCTTCTCGCCGGAGGAGGCCAACGACCTCGCGCTCGTCCTGCGCGCCGGCGCGCTGCCGGCGGGGCTCGTCTACCTCGAGGAGCGGACCGTCGGCCCGTCGCTCGGCCTCGACTCGATCCGCAAGGGCGTCACGGCCTCGGTGGCCGGCGCGCTGCTCGTGTTCGTCGCGATGGCCGTCTATTACCGCCGCGCCGGCTGGAACGCGATCATCGCCCTCGTCCTGAACGGCCTGCTGCTGGCGGCGGCCATGTCGCTCTTCGAGGCGACGCTGACGCTGCCCGGCATCGCCGGCTTCATCCTGACGATCGGCATGGCCGTCGACTCGAACGTGCTCGTCTTCGAGCGCATCCGCGAGGAGCTGCGCAACGGCCGCGCGCCCAAGGCCGCGATCGAGAACGGCTTCTCCAAGGCGTTCGCCACGATCGTCGACACCCACGCCACGACGATCATCTCGGCCCTCTTCCTGCTGCAGTTCGGCACCGGCCCGGTCAAGGGCTTTGCCGTCACGCTGATCATCGGCCTGCTCATCTCGATGTTCACGGCGGTTTTCGTGTCGCACACGATCTTCGAGCTCGAGTACGGGCGCCGGCAGCACATCGACTCGGTGTCGATCTAGAAAGCGAGCGTCATGGAGTTCTTCCGCCAGACCAACATCGATTTCCTGAAGTACAAGTGGTGGGCGATCGGCGCCTCCTGGGCGCTCATCGCGCTCGGCCTCTTCACGATCTTCGTGCAGAAGGGCCTGAAGTTCGGCATCGACTTCTCGGGCGGCACGGCGATCGCGGTGCGGTTCGCAGAGCGTCCCGACATCGACCGCCTGCGCAAGATCCTCGATGGCGCGGGCCTGGGCGAGATCGGCATCCAGCGCTATGAGGAGGCCGACAAGAACGAGGTCCTGATCCGCGTCCAGCAGCAGAAGAAAGAGGGCCGGGACGTGGCCGGGGACGTGCTCAAGACGCTGCGCCAGGGCCTGGCCTCGCCCACGGACCCGGGCAAGATCGACCTGAACACGGAGGGCAAGGGGACGCTGGCGGCACGCCTGACGGCGGCCGACCCCGACAAGGTCTCGGGACGGTCGGACGTCACGGCGGGCGACTACTACACGCAGGCGGCCGAGCGCGTCATCGGGAAGCGGTCGAGCCTCGGGCTCTTCCACGCGGCGGCGGACGTCAACGGGGTCGAGGGCATCTCGGCGCCCGTGAAGGCCTGGTTCCAGGCCAACGCCTACACCGGTCCCTTCGTGCTCCTCTCGGCCGAGAACGTCGGCCCGCAGGTCGGCGCGGACCTCCAGAAGAAGGCCCTGCTCGCGGTCATCTGGTCCACCGTCGGGATGCTGGCGTACGTCGCGTTCCGGTTCCGGTCGCTGCCCTTCGGCGTGGGCGCGGTCGTCGCCCTCGTCCACGACACCCTCATCACGGTCGGGTTGCTCGCCCTCTTCGGCCGGGAGTTCAACCTGGTCGTCGTGGCGGCGCTGCTGACCCTCATCGGCTACTCCATGAACGACACGGTCGTCGTCTACGACCGTGTACGCGAGAATCAGAAGACGCCGAAGAAGGAACCTCTCGAGGCGCTCATCAACCGGTCGATCAACCAGACGCTCTCGCGGACGATCCTGACGTCGGGCGCGACGATGCTCGTGGTCCTGGCGCTCTACTTCCTGGGCGGCGAAGTGCTCCACACCTTCGCGCTGACGCTGATCATCGGCATCGTCGTCGGCACGTACTCCTCGATCTACGTGGCCGCCGCGATCGTGGTCATCTGGAAGGACTTCAAGAACCGCCGCCGGCTCGCGGTGGTGCCGGCCCCGGTCAGGGCCGAGCCGATCGCGCCGTCCGGGCCCCCGCCGGCCTCGAAGAAGAACTCGAAGCGGCGCTGAAGCCGGCCGGAAGCCGGCCTGAAGCCGCCCGGCTGCTGACAGCGGGCGGCTTCCGCGCTACCCTCTTCGGGTGATTCACTTCGAGGAGATCCTCGAAAAGGTGGAGGCGTACAACGCGGGCAGCGACCAGGACCTGCTGCGCCGGGCGTACGTGTTCTCGGCGCGCGAGCACAAGGGCCAGGTCCGGCGCTCGGGCGAGCCCTACCTCGTCCACCCCTTGAACGTCGCCGCGATCCTCGCGGACCTGAAGGCGGACGACATCTCGATCGTCGTGGGCCTGCTCCACGACGTGCTCGAGGACACGCTGACCACGAGGGAGGCGATCGCCCAGCAGTTCGGGCCCGAGGTCGCCGAGCTCGTCGACGGCCTGACGAAGATCGGCAAGTTCTCCTACGTCTCGCGCGAGGAAGAACAGGCCGAGACGTTTCGAAAGATGATCCTGGCGATGGTCTCCGACCTGCGGGTCGTGATGGTCAAGCTCGCCGACCGGCTCCACAACATGCGCACCCTGGGTTTTCTGCCCGAGGCCAAGCGGCGCGAGATCGCGCGGGAGACCATGGACATCTACGCGCCGATCGCGCACCGCCTCGGCATGGGCAGCGTCAAAGGCGAGCTCGAGGACCTGTCGTTCCTGTATCTCGAGCCGGAGGAGCACGAGAAGGTCGCCCGGGAAGTGGCCCGCCGCATGAAGGTCTCCGAGGGCATGATCAGCGACGTCCGCCGGAGGATCGAGGCGCGTCTGGCCGAAGCGGGCGTCACGGCCGAGGTTTCGGGGCGGATGAAGCGCTACCACTCGATCTGGTCGAAGATGAAGCGCACCGGTGTCGACGCGGCCCAGCTCTTCGACATCCTCGCCTTCCGGGTCGTCGTGGGCGAGACGAGCGACTGCTACGAGACGCTCGGCATGGTCCACCAGCTCTGGCGCCCGGTCCCCGGCCGCATCAAGGACTACATCGCCATGCCGAAGCCGAACTTCTACCAGTCGCTGCACACGACGGTCATGGGTGAAACGGGGCAGCCCTTCGAGATCCAGATCCGGACGCGGGAGATGGACCTGATCGCCGAGCGCGGCATCGCCGCGCACTGGAAGTACAAGGAGGGCCGCCTCGGGCCGCACGCCGACGACGCTCGCTTCCAGTGGCTCCGGCAGCTCGTGGACTGGCAGAGCGACGTCTCGGATCCACGCCAATTCCTGTCCTCGCTCAAGGTCGACCTCTACCCGGACGAGATCTACACCTTCACGCCGAAAGGCGAAGTGTTCGCCTTCCCCCGCGGCGCGACACCCATCGATTTCGCCTACCGCATCCACACCGATGTCGGGCACCGGTGCGTCGGGGCGCGGGTCAACGGCAAGCTGCTGCCGTTGCGCACGCCGCTCGGCAGCGGCGACATCGTCGAAATCCTGACCGCGCCGAACCAGGCGCCGTCGCGGGACTGGCTTTCGTCGGTCGTCACGAGCCGGGCCCGGCACAAGATCCGCCACTTCATCCATGAGGAGGAGAAGCGGCAGTCGGTCGAGCTCGGGCGGCGGCTGCTCGAGCGGGAGCTCAAGAAGTTCCGCCTGACCGTCAAGAAGCTCGAGGCGGAGGGCAGCCTCGCCCGGGAGCTCAAGACCTGGGGCTTCGCCCGGACCGACGAGCTCTATGCCGCCATCGGCTACGGCAAGCTCGCCCCCCGGACGGCCCTCGAGCGCTTCGTGCCGGCCGACGACCTCGCGAAGCAGGAGCCCGAGAAGAAGGAATCGGCGGTGTCCCGCGTCGTCCGCAAGATCCTCCCGTTCGGGGTCCCCGACATCGTCGTCGTCGGCCACAACGACCTTCTGGCCGCTCTGGCCAAGTGCTGCAACCCGGTGCCGGGCGAAAAGATCCTGGGCTACGTGACCCGGGGCCGCGGCGTTTCGGTCCACTCGGAGAGCTGCCCGAACGTCAAGAACCTCCTCTACGACCCGGAGCGGCGGATCGACGTCGCCTGGGCCGGCGAGAAGCATGCCTCCTACGCGATCGAGCTCGAGGTCGTCACGGAAGACCGGCCCGGCCTGCTCGCCGACGTCACCCAGGCGATCGCCGGCGAGGGCTCCAACATCCGGAGGATCGAGGCGCGCGTGGGGGAGACCCGGGAGGGCTACGTCAGCGTGTCCCTCGAGACCACGGACCTGAAGCAGCTCGAGAAGATTCTGGGCCGGATCCGGTCCGTCAGCGGCGTGCGCGACGTGATCCGGAAATACAACGTGCCGAAGGCGGGAGAAAGGGAGTGATGCGCGGGAGCGAAGCCGCGGCGCGTCATCCCGAGCGCAGCGAGGGATCCCTTCAGGCGCCGCGCTTGCGGGGAAACGAGTCTTACGCCGCGGTCTTTTTCCTCGGTGAGGCCTTCTTGACCTTGCCCGAGCGGATGCAGCGGGTGCAGGCCGCAACCTTCTTCGACGCGCCGCCGACGACGGCGCGGACGGTCTTCAGATTCAAGTTCCACTTGCGGTTTGTCACGTTGTGGGCGTGGCTGACGCGGTGGCCGCTCATCGGAGTTTTCCCGCAGAACTGACAGTGCTGAGCCATCGGTCTCCTCGTCTGGCCTGTGCGGCCGAAAAAACCCGCAGAGCCTACACCGCTTCCCGCGTCGACTCAAGAAAGAACAGCTGGCCATCGTCGACGGCACCTGTCCGAGTGGTCTTAAGTCTTTGCATGCTTGACGGTTTCGCGCTCTTCATCTCTTGACTGGAGAAGAACCTTTTGCTATTTTGGCAACCAGCCGTAATAACCATAGGTCAAAGCCTCGAACCGTCTTTCTTTTTTCGGTGGGGCGAAGCGTGTTGTTCAGAAAAACCAAGAATCTGGTAGGTCTGGACATCGGATCCTCGGCGGTCAAGCTCGTAGAGCTGAAGGACGCCAAGGCCGGTGGGTTCAGGCTCTTGAGGACGGGGCTCGAGACCCTGTCCCCGGAGGCCATCGTGGACGGGGCCATCATGGACTCCTCCCTGGTGGTCGACACCGTCAACCGGGTGGTTTCCTCCCTGAACGTCCGCAACCCCGAGTTCGGGACGTCCCTGTCGGGCCATTCGGTCATCATTAAGAAGATCTCCCTGCCGGCCATGTCCCCGGAGGAGCTCGCCGAGTCGATCCGCTGGGAGGCCGAGCAGTACGTCCCCTTCGACATCAACGACGTGAACCTCGACTACGTCGTCCTCGAGGCCGGGGGGGGCGAGACGATGGACGTCCTCCTGGTGGCCGTGAAGAAGGACAAGATCTCCGACTACACCAGCGTCATCACCCAGGCGGGCAAGACGCCGGTGCTCGTGGACGTCGACGCCTTCGCCCTCCAGAACGCCTATGAGGCCAACTACCCGGTCGAGCCCGGCCGCGTGGTGGCCCTCGTCAACATCGGCGCCTCGGTGACCAACGTGAACATCCTCTCCGGAGCGAACACGATCTTCTGGCGCGACATCTCGTTCGGCGGCAACCAGTACACCGACGCGATCCAGAAGCAGCTGTCCCTCTCCTTCGACCAGGCCGAGGCGCTCAAGAAGGGCGAGAGGTCGGGGGAGCAGTCGCTCCAGGACATCCTGCCGATCCTGCGGTCGGTCTCCGACGACCTCGCGCAGGAGCTGCAGAAGACCTTCGACTTCTTCCTGGCGACGACCTCCACGGAGAAGATCGACCAGATCTTCATCTCGGGCGGGTCTGCCCGCGTCGTCAACCTCGACACGCAGTTGAAGGAGCGCTTCGGGATCCCCGTCGAGATCCTGAACCCGTTCCGCCAGATCGACATCGCGGGCGCGTCGGTCTCGGGGGAATGGCTGACGGAGAACGCGCCGAGCCTGGCCGTGGCGGTCGGGCTCGCGATCCGGCACGTCGGAGACGAAGCCGCTTGATCAGGATCAACCTTCTCACCGAGGCCAAGGCGGCGGCCGCCAAGAAGAAGGGGCCGGCCCTTCCGACCGGGGCGAAGCTCAACAACCTCATTCTCATCGGGGGCCTGGCGCTCGGCCTGATCTACATCGCCACGATGGCGCTCGTCCTGACCTCCCATCGCCGGCGCCTCGACGAGGAGATCGGCAAGGCGAAGGAAGAGGTCGCGCGCCTGAAATCGATCATCGACGAGGTCAAGAGCTACGAGGACAAGAAGAAGAGCCTCGAGGAAAAGATCTCGCTCATCAACGGCTTGAAGACGAACCAGCGGGGTCCGGTGCGGCTCATGGACGAGGTTTCCAAGGCGCTGCCGGACCTCGTGTGGTTGACCGACCTCACGGTGCAGGGCAACCTCATGACGCTGAGGGGCAAGACGCTGTCGCCCAACGCCGTGGCCACGTACCTCGAAAACCTCAAGAAGAGCCCGTTCTTCGCCGAGCCCGTTTTCAAGAACCTCGGCCGAGAGCCCGGGCCCCAGGGCATCTACTCGTGGGAGATGACCGTCATCTTCACCAACGGCCGGCCGGCCGGCGAGGTCGGGGCCGCTTCGACCGCGACGACCCCAAAGAGGACGGGGCCGCAGGGCAAGGCCGCGGCCGGGAAGCCGGGGACGTAAGCCATGGCCGTATTCGGGCTCAACATCGAAGAGAGGCCCTGGTACTACGCCCTGGGCGTCGGCCTTGCCGTCGGCATCGCGCTCGCGGGGGCCGTTCACTGGTTCTGGTTCAAGCCGCTCAACGAGCAGATCGCTTCCAAGAAGGTCGAGCTCGAGGGGCTGAATCAGGAAATCCAGAAGGGCCGCGCCGCGGAACGCAAACTGGCGCAGTTCCGGGAGGAAGTGAAGCGGCTCGAGCTCGAGCTCTCGAAGCTCCTCCAGATCCTGCCCTCCAAGCGCAACACGGAAGAGCTCATCAAGCGGATCGAGACGCTCACGCGCCAGGGCGACTTCGTGCTCAAGAAGTTCACCCCCGGCGAGTTCGTGCAGAAGGAGTTCTACGCGGAGTGGCCGATCGACATCCAGGTCGAGGGCACGTACCACAACCTCGCCCTGTTCTTCGACCGCATGAGCCGGTTCTCGCGGATCGTCAACGTCGAGGACCTCAAGATCAGCGCGCTCAACGACGTGCCGGGCAAGTCCATAGCGGCCCAGTTCGTGGCGAAGACCTTCATCTACACGGGCGACGAAGTCGGCCAGTCGACCGCCACCGGCGGCGTCGCGCCGCCCCCGACGTCCGTGACTCCCGGAGCCAAGCCTGGCGCCGCTGGCAGCGCAAAGACGCTCAAAGAGCGCAGCGAAGGCAAGGGGGTCGAATGAGGCGCGTGCTGTTCGCCCTGGCCCTGCTTTCTCTCGGCGTCGCGCGCGCATCCGCGCAGGTTTCCGGCGCGCCCGCCCCGGAGCCGACCAAGCCTGCGGCGGTGATCGCGCCCGTGCCGGAGTCACCGGGTCAGTCCATGATCGAGCAGGAGGAGTCGGCCCTCTCGGGCCGCAGTTACTCCTACGACCCCGCCGGTCGTCGCGACCCGTTCCGCTCGTTGCTCGTCCGCGAGCAGAACAGGGGCGGCGTGCAGCGGCCGCCGGGGATCGCCGGCATCTCGATCGACGACCTGGTCGTGCACGGAATCTGGAAGACGAAGGCGGGGTACGTCGCCCAGATCCGGGCGACGGACAACAAGAGCTACCTCATTCGCGCTGGTGACCTGCTCTATGACGGAGAGGTCGTGCGCGTGGGGCCGAACGAAATAGTGTTTCGGCAGAACATCAATGATCCGCAGAGCGTGAAGCCGTTCCGAGAAGTGACCAAGCAGCTCAACGCGACGGTCAAGCAGTGAGCTCGGTGATCAAGGCATTCCGCGCGACGGGAGGAACGATGCGAATGGCATTCAGAGGAACCGCGACGGCCACGGCGCTCGCGCTTGCGTGGGCAGCCGCCGTGGGCTGCTCCTCGGGGGGACAGGGGACGCACACCGCCGCGGCCACCACCCTCCCGGCGTCGCCGGCGCCCGCCGCGCCGTCCCCGGCAACCGCCAACGCCCCCGCCGCGTCGGCAAAGATCACCGGGACCGCCTTCGCCGAGGACGCGGACGGCGCCCGGGTCGTGCTCTCGGCAACCGCCCCGCTGCTCTACACCTCCTACGAACCGAGACCGAACCTCCTGGTGGTGGATCTGCGCGACGTCTCGGTCGCCTCCGACGTCACCGCCCCGAAGGTTGGTGGCCTGGTCGACTCCATCAAGTTCGAAGAGCTCGACGAGCTCGGCAAGAAGATCACCCGGCTCTCCATCGCGCACAATCCCGACGCGCGCCCGGACCTGCGGTCCGTGGGCCAGGGACTCGCGATCGCGTTCTCCGGCCCCGTGCAGGCGGCGGAAGCGGAGGCCCCGGCCGAGAAGCCGGCGGATATGACCGTAGCGGCCCCGGCGACCTCCGTGGCCGCCGCGGCCTCCATCCAGGCCGAGCCCCTCGCCCCGGCGCCGCCGGCTGCGGCCGCGCCGGTCGCCAGCTCTCCCGCCATCGCCGCCCGCGGTGAAGTGGCGCACGTGCTCGAGAGCGTCACCGCGGAGACCCGCAACGGCCGCGTGGCGATCCTGCTGGTGGGCGACGGCTGGTTCTCGGCGAAGGATTTCGCCCTGGCCAATCCGGCCCGCATCGTCGTGGATCTGCCCGGCGTCAAGAACGAGGTGAAGCAGCGGACGATAGCCGTCAAGGATGACGTCGTCTCGCGCGTGCGCGTCTCCCAATTCCAGACTTCTCCGGAGCTCGTCACCCGCGTCGTCGTGGACCTCGCGCGGCCGATGCCGCACGCCCTGGTCCCGGATGGCGAGCGTCTTGCGGTCGTCATCGGCCAGACGCCGGAAGCCGCCGCCGCGCCGGCGCACGTCGCGGCCGTGAGCGTGACCGCTGCTCCAGTCGAAACGGCGACTGTCGAACCGCCGGCCCCCGCGGTCGAGGCGCCGCCCGCCGCTCGGCCCGCGCCTTCGGTGACGACCGTCGTCGACACGGCCGCTCCGGTCGAAACCGCATCCGTGAAGGACCCCGCGTCTGTCGCGGCGCCTGCTCCGCCCCCGGCTCCGGTCGCCGAGGCGCACGCCGCGCCCGCTGCACCGCCGGTCAAGAACGATCCGAAACCGGCGGCAGTCGCTCAGCAGACCGTGACGGCCCCGGCCCCGGCGCCCGCCCCCGTGGTACCTCCCGCGCCCGTCGTGGCCGCCGCTCCCGCTCCGAAAGCCCCGCCGGCCGCAGCGCCCGTAGCGCCCAGGGCGACGTCGAAACCGGCAACCTCCCGTGGCGACGCGCTCTTCGAAGCCGCTGCCGCCCAGCTCGACCAGGAACAGGCGACGCAGCCTGCCTCGGGATCGGCCTATCGCTCCAAGACGCTGTCGGAAGCGCAGAGCCAGTTCACGGGCGAGCCGATCTCGCTCGACTTGAAGGACGCCGACATCAAGGACGTCTTCCGGACCGTCTCCCAGTTGACGGGCCTGAACATCGTGATCGACCCGGAGGTCCGGGGCACGGTGACCGTCCAGCTGGAGGATGTCCCGTGGGACCAGGCCCTCGACCTGATCCTGAAGCAGAACAGCCTCGGGTACGTGCTCGAGAACAACATCATGCGCATCGCCACGACCTCGAAGCTTCAGGCCGAGGAAGGCGATCGCGCGCGCCTGGCCGAAGCCCGCCAGGCCGCCGAGCCGACGCGCACCGTGATCAAGAAGCTTTCGTACTCCAAGGCCTCGGATATCGTCCCGGTCCTTCAGAGCGTGATGTCCAAGCGCGGCGCCATCGTCGTGGATGGTCGCACGAACACCCTGATCATCCGCGAGACGCCGACCTACATGCCGGCGGTCCTGCAGCTGATCGACAACCTCGACACGGCCACGCCGCAGGTCGTCATCGAGTCCCGGATCGTCGAGACCACGAAGAGCCTCGGCCGCAGCCTCGGCATCAACTGGCAGGTCCGCGGCAAGGCCGACAACGAGAACGGCAACACGACCAACCTGATCTTCCCTTCCTCCATCAAGGGCGGGCTCAACGTCGGTCTCGGCAACGGTCCGACGGTCGCCTCGCTCGTGCTCGGCAACATCCTGAACACGTTCAACCTCGACATGGCCCTGACGGCGGCCGAGAACCAGGGCTTGCTGAAGATCATCTCTTCGCCGAAGGTGACCTCGTTGACGAACACCCCGGCCCTGATCCAGTCGGGCGTCCAGATCCCCGTCCAGACCACCGTCAACAACACCACCACGGTCATCTACGTGGACGCGACGCTCAAGCTCGATGTCACGCCGCAAATCACGGCGGAGGGAACGATCCTTCTCTCGGTCAACGTGACCAAGCGCGAGCCGGCGGTCGCCTTGAACCTGTCGCTCGGCCAGAACGTCCCCCTGACGATCCGCGAATACCGCGGCCAGGTGCTCGTCAAAGACGGCGGCACGACCGTCATCGGCGGCATCTTTCAGATCAACGACCAGGACCAGTACAACATGATCCCGGGCCTCTGGAAGATCCCGGTCCTCGGCAACCTCTTCAAGAACAAGACCCGTACCGAAAAGCACGACGAGCTGCTCATCTTCATCACTCCTCGGATCCTGCGGTCGTAAGGGAGAACGCCCAATGAAAAAGTCCATTCTGCTCGGCATGACGGCGCTGGCGGCGCTCGCGCTGGTCGGCGGCTGCACCAACAAGCAGGGCACGACGGAGTCGCCCGTCTTCATCACGGTGAACATCGTGCATCAGCCCGGCTTCATCAACATCGCCAACGTGGCGCCGGTCCAGATCGACACGATCACGCTGGCGTCCCATCCGAAGGACCCTTCTTCGCTGGATACGCAGGGCTTCTCGAACGTCCAGGTCAACCAGTACACCGTGACGTACCGCCGCACGGACGGCGGGACGCTGGTGCCGCCGCTGCAGACGTTTGGGTGCGGCGTGCTCGTCGAGCACGACGGGACGGCGACGCTGAGCAACTTCCCGGTGCTGTACGCTTCGGCCCTGCAGGGGACGCCGTTCGATCAGCTCCTGCCGTTCAACGGCGGCATCGACCGGGAGACCGGCAAGAACGAGCAGGACATGGCCTTCGACATCACTTTTTACGGGACCACGGTTTCGGGCAAGCGGGTCCAGAGCGAGACCGCCAGCGGACTCCTGACGTTCCAGTACGCAGCCACCGCTCCCGCGAGATCGGCAAGGTAAGGGGGATCCATGCGCCGGATAGCCATTGCACTGATCGTCGCCGCAGCCGTCGTGGGCATCCAAGCCTGCGCGGCGGATGCGCCGACCGCACCGAGACCCGGTACGGGAGGCGGCTCGTCGACCGCAGTCGCCGTGCAGCTCTTCACGAGCGACGCCAACCCGAAAGCGGGGACCTGCACGCTCATCGAGGCCCTGGTGACCTATAACGGAGCGCCCGTGCCCGACGGCACGAGCGTGAATTTCTCCACCGACTTCGGCACCTACGGCCAGAACGGACTGCCGCTCATCTCGGTCGTCACGACCAACGGAAGCGCCGTCACGGCCCTCTGCGGCCCGTCGGCCGGCAGCGCCAAGGTCAGGGCGTCGGCGACGGTCCAGGGAAAGACGAACTCCGCCAACTTGACGATCTCGTTCCAGCCCGACGCATCCTCAGGGCCGCGCGTGTCGTCCTGCAGCCCGAGCTTCGGTCCGAAGGAGGGCGGAACGGCGCTGTCGCTCAACGGCAGCGGGTTCGTCGGTTCGGCCAGCACGACGCGCGCCCAGTTCACGGCCAACGGCGTGACCAAGGAAGGCGTGGTGACGGCGGTGACGTCGACCTCGGTGACCGTCACGACGCCGGGCTTCCCGGAGCTGCAGGCGCCCACGGTGCCGGTGGCGATCACGCTCACCTTCAATGCGAGCGTGCCCCCGATCGTCGTCTCCGTGCCGACCTGTTTCGCCTACGGCGCGGCGGATTCGGGCACGCCGACGGTGACGGCCGTGCTCCCTTCGTCGGGCACGAATGCGGGCAATACGCGCGTCACGGTGATCGGGTCGGGGTTCTCGGGCAGCGGCGTCCAGGTCTTTTTCGGAACGGCAGAAGCGACCGTGCTCTCCGTGTCGTACAACCAGGTCGTCGTGCTTTCGCCGCGCCCCCTGGTCCCCGTCCCCCCTGGTGGCAGCAATTTGGATCAGTCAGTCCCGGTGACCGTGAAGAACATCGCGTCGGGCATCGTCTCGAATGCCAACGTCAACTTCACGTACACGCCGCCGGTCGCAATCACTGCCTGGACCAACAATATCCAGCCGCTTGGCGGACCCTACGTCCCGGTCACGATCTTCGGTCAGGGCTTCCAGGCCCCGGTCGCGGTGGATCTGGCCGGGTTCGGCGCTATCGTCACGAGCGTCTCGGCAACGGAAATCGTCGTCATTCCGGGCCCTGTTCTGATCGAGACGTGCGCGGACATCACGGGCGAGATCCACGTTGTGAACATCGACACGGGCGACTCGGCCTCCAACGGCTCGTTCACGTACGTAGCGCAAAAGCCGGCTCTCACGGGCGTGAGTCCCTCCAACTCCTGCCCGTCGGGCTCTCCCTGTGGTCCGAGCAATGGGTTGGGCGGGATTCCGGCCACGATCACCGGCGTGAACCTGCCGGCGTCGGTGGCCAACGCGGATGTGAAGTTCGGCCCGCAGACCGCGTTCGTCGACGCGGCCTCGTCTACGTCCTTGTCGGTAAAGGTGCCCGTGTCGAGCGCCTCGGTTCCGGCCTGCACGGGCGGGAATCCGGCCGGAACGCTCACGGTCGTCTCGACTGTCGACGTCATCGTGACGGATCGGGTGACGGGATGCACGGTCACGGCGGCGCAGGCCTTCCAGTACCTGGTGCCCTGCACCGTGGCGCCCTAGGGGTAGTAGAAACTGCCGCCCCCTCCGGGGGGCGGCAACTTCAGCATGGCTGACCCGGCAGCGGAAGCTCGCATCCGCGACCTCGAGAGACGGCTCGACCTCGACCCCGGCTCGCGCCTTTTCGTTTCGCTCGCGGACGAGTACCGCAGGGTCGGGCGCGTCAAGGACGCCCTGTCCGCTCTCCAGAAGGGCTTGCTCGCTCATCCGGGCTATGTCGCGGCGCAGGTCGCTCTGGGCCGCGTGTATCTCGAGGCGAACCAGGCGACGGACGCGATCGCGACCTTCACGAAGGTCCTCGTGGCCGATCCGGCAAATCTCGTGGCCGCAAAGTCTCTCGCCGAGATTCATCTGGGCCGCAACGACAATCTCGAGGCCCTCAAGAAGTACAAGCTGTACCGGGCGATCTCGGGGGACCGAAAGGTGGACGAGGTGATCGCCCGCCTCGAGCCGCTCGTGGCGCCCAAGCCCGTTGCGCCGCCGCGCAAGACGGCGGAGACGCCGCCCCCGCCGCCGAAATTCCAGGAGACGGACAAGGGCCGCCGGCGGATGCCCCCGCCCGCGAAGACGGGGCCTTCGGAGCTGCCGCCGCTCTCCGACGCGTTCGAGCTCACCTCGGTCGCATTCGAGGTCGGCGAGGACTCCGGCAGCGCAAAGGCGGAAGACCCGTTCCCGTTCGTCCCGACCCGCGACCAGGCGCTCGCGCCCGCGCCGGCACCGGCGCCCGGGCCGGCAGCGGTGCTCTCACCCCCGGCTGCAGTCCCGGCCCCGGGGCAGCCGCCCGCACCGACCCCTCTCCCTGCCGACGTCCCGGAAGCCGAGCCCTCGGCCGCCGCGGAGCCCGCCCGGCCGAGCGGCCGGGCCCTGGCCGACCTCTACTACGCGCAGGGCCACTTCGCGGAGGCGCTGCAGATCTACGACGACCTCGTCCTGCGCCACCCGTTCGACGAGGACTTGAAGCGCATGCGCCGGGACGCCGAGGCCAGGCTTCTGCCCGCTTCCACGGCCCCGGCCGCGGCCGCTCCGGACGTTTCGCTGGAGCGGCGCCTCTCCCGGATCCGGGCCCTGAAGCAGTGGCTCGGCCTCGTCCAGGCCGGATGATCCGGACCCCCGGTCCGTGACATCATTCGGGGGCGCATGAACGTCTTTCACGACAACCTTCGCCGGATCGCGGAGCGGGTCGAGGGAACGCGGGCCGTTTCGCTCGTCGGCCTCGACGGTATCGCCATCGATTCCTACGTCAGCGCCGAGGGGCTTCCCATGGACTCGCTGGCGGCCGAAGCGGGGGCGGTGGTGAAGGCGGCCAACGCCTCGAGGGCCCTGGCGGACCACGCCGCGGTCACGGAGCTCACGATGGCCTCTTCCCGTTCGGCGGCGCTGCTCTGCCGGGTGACCGAGGAGTACTATCTGCTTCTTCTGCTGGCCCGCGACGGCAACTTCGGCCGGGGCCGCTTCGAGCTGCGCAAGGGCGCGGCCATGCTGGAAAAGGAGTTGCTGTAGGCCATGCTTTCCCTCAAGGAGATCCGGGAGCTCGTCGATCTCGTCACGGAGCGCGGCCTCGCCAGTCTCGAGATCGAGAGGTCCGGGTTTCGCCTGCGCATCGAGGGCCGCCGCCCGGTCTCGGTCGAGGCGCACGCGCCGGCCGCCGCGCATCCCGTCCCCGCGGCCGCGGCCGCCCCGCCGGCCGTCGAGGAGGAGGACGGCAGCGTCCACGTCATCACGTCCCCGATCGTCGGCACGTTCTACCGTTCGGCGTCCCCTGAAGCGGAGGCGTTCGCCGACGTCGGCGCCCGCGTGGGCAAGGGCAAGATCCTCTGCATCATCGAGTCCATGAAGCTGATGAACGAGATCGAGTCCGACGTCGAGGGCGAAGTGGTTGCCGTGTATCCGAGCAACGGACAGCCGGTCGAATACGGCGAGAAGCTCTTCGCGATTCGCCTCGCGGCGTAGCCGCGCGGCGATGTTCAAGAAAATTCTCATCGCCAACCGCGGCGAGATCGCGCTGCGGGTGATCTCGGCGTGCCGCGAGCTCGGCATCCGGACCGTGGCGATCTACAGCGAGGCCGACCGCGACGCGCTCCACGTCCGGTACGCCGACGAGGACGTCTGCGTCGGGCCCTACCCGTCGGCCGCGTCGTACCTCAACATCTCCGCGATCGTCTCCGCCGCGGAGATCACCGAGGCGGACGCCATCCATCCCGGCTACGGATTTCTCTCGGAGAACGCCTACTTCGCCGAGATCCTGCAGGACTGCCACATCTCCTTCATCGGGCCGTCGCCCGACGCCATCCGGAAGATGGGCGACAAGTCGCTCGCGCGCCGCACGGCCGCGGCGGCCGGCGTGCCCACCGTGCCCGGCTCTCCGGGGCCGGTCGAGTCCGTCGACGACGCGCTCGCCTTCGCCGGGAAGGCGGGGTACCCGGTCATCCTGAAGGCTTCGGCGGGCGGGGGAGGCCGCGGGATGCGCGTCGCGCGCGACGAGCGCGACCTCGCCAGCGCTTACGAGACGGCGCGCGCCGAGGCCGAGAAGGCCTTTGGCAACGCCGAGGTCTATCTCGAGAAGTACCTCCAGGAGCCGCGCCACATCGAATTCCAGGTCTTCGGCGACAGCCGGGGCAACATCCGGCATCTCGGCGAGCGCGAGTGCTCGATCCAGCGCCGCCATCAGAAGCTGATCGAAGAGGCGCCGTCGGTGGTGCTCGACCCGGAGCTGCGGCGGCGCATGGGAGAGGCAGCCGTCGCGACGGCGCGAGCCGTGGGCTACGTGAATGCCGGGACGGTGGAGTTTCTGCTCGACCGCGACGGCCGGTTCTACTTCATGGAAATGAACACGCGCCTCCAGGTCGAGCACCCGATCACCGAGGAGGTCACCGCCCTCGACCTCGTCAAGGAGCAGATCGCGGTCGCGGCCGGCGAGCCGCTGTCGTTCCTCGATCGCGACATGGCGCCCCGCGGCCACGCCATCGAGTTCCGCATCAACGCCGAGGACCCGGTCACCTTTGCCCCCTCGCCCGGGCGCATCGCCTCGTTCCATCCTCCGGGAGGCCTCGGCGTGCGCCTGGACACGGCGGCCTACCAGGGGTATGTGATCCCGCCCCACTACGACTCCCTGATCGCCAAGCTCATCGTCTGGGGGCGCGATCGCGCGGAGGCGATCTCGCGGGGACGGCGGGCGCTGGACTTCTTCGTGATCGAGGGGATCAAGACCACGATCCCGCTCCACCGTCGGGTCCTCGACGACCCGGACTTCGTCGAGGGCCGCCTGTCGACGGGCTTCATGGAGCGGTTCGCGGCAAAGGGTTGAAATCTTGAAGAGCGCTCCCCGGTGACGCTCCGCCTGCCGCCCGTCTACGCCCTCACCGACCGCGCCGCGAGCGGCGTGGCGGATCCGTCGGCGCTGGCCGCGCGCCTCTTCGCGGTCGGCGTCCGCGCCCTCCAGCTGCGCGAGAAGGCGCAGCCGGACCGGGAACTGCTCGCGGCAGCCGAGGCGATCGCGGCTCTGGCCCGGGCGGCCGGCGCGCGCTTCTTCGTCAACGACCGCGTGGACGTCGCCCGGATCGTGGGCGCGGGCGTGCACCTCGGCGAGGAGGACCTGCCGGCGGCCGAGGCGCGCGCCCTTCTTCCCCCGGGAGCTCTCGTCGGGGTCTCGACCCACGATGTGCCGGCCGCCCGCCGCGCTCTCGCGGACTCCGCGGCGGACTACGTGGCGTTCGGCCCGGTCTTCGAGAGCGCCACGAAGACGGCGCGCCCGGCCCGAGGGCTGGCGGATCTGGCGCGGGCCGCCGCCGGAAGGTCGAGGCCGCTCGTCGCCATCGGCGGCATCACGGTGGACCGGCTCGACGCGGTGTGGGACGCGGGCGCGGACTCGGCCGCGATGGTGGGCGGTCTCTACGCCGGCGGGCGGATCGAGGAGAACGCCCGGGCCGCGCTCGACCGCGCGCGCCGCCGCCGGCTGCCTCGCCGGATCTACCTCGTGGGCTTCATGGGGGCCGGCAAGAGCACGCTCGGGCGGCGGATCGCCCTGCGCCTGTCTGTTCCGTTCGTGGACCTCGACGAAGAGATCGAGCGGACGAGCGGGCGCACGGTTCGAGCCGTCTTCGAGGAGTCGGGCGAGGCGGCATTTCGCGAACGGGAGGCCGAGTTTCTCGCCGCCACCGAGGCGCTTCCCGCGGCGGTCGTCGCGACGGGGGGCGGCTGCTTCGCGCAGGAGGGCAACCGCCGCCGCATCGCACGCCTCGGAACGGCGGTGTTTCTCGACGTCGGCCTCGAGACCGTGCGGGCGAGGTTGAAGGGCAAGACCGACCGGCCGCTCTTCGTCAGCGAGGACCAGCTCGGCGCCCTGTTCGCGGCCCGCGCGTCCTTCTATAGAATGGCGCCCCTGGCCGTTCGGCTGGACGGTGCCGAGGCGGTCGAGGAGGCCGCGGACCGGGTGCTCACGGCCCTCGACGATTTCGCGACAATTCCGGTGTGAAGGAGATCCCGCGTCCCGCATGCGCTACCTGATCCTCTCGGACATCCACTCGAACGACGACGCGCTCGGCGCGGTGATGGCGCGCGTGCGGCGCAAACGCTTCGACCAGGTCGTCGTGCTCGGCGACTTCGTGGGCTACGGCGCCAATCCCAACCAGGTCATCGACCGCATCCGCGGCATCAAGAAGCCCAAGCGCATGATCCGCGGCAACCACGACAAGGTCGTCTGCGGCGTCGAGTCGGGCGACCTCTTCAACCCGGTCGCGCTGAAGGCGGCGCGGTGGACCACGGACAAGCTCAGTGCCCGCAACCGCAAGTTCCTGGAGGGCCTGCCGCTCGGGCCGATCGACGTCGACGGCGTCTTTGCGATCTGCCACGGCTCCCCTCGGGACGAGGACGCGTACATCTTCACCGACTACGACGCGTACCTGAACTTCCGGGAGACGGACGGTGCCGTGTCTTTCTTCGGCCACAGCCACATCCCGAGCGTCTTCACGCTCGAGCCGCACGGCATCCTGGTCGAGCTCATCGAGGGCGACCGGATGAAGTACAAGCTCAAGAAGGGTCTCCGGTACCTCATCAACCCCGGGTCCATCGGCCAGCCGCGCGACCGCAACGCCGCCGCCGCCTACGCTCTGTATGACGCCGACGACGGCGTCGTGCACTTCGACCGCGTGCCGTATCCTGCCGACAAGGCGCGCGACAAGATCTTCAAGGCGGGGCTGCCGCACATCCTGGGGGACAGGCTTCTCGTCGGAGCGTAGCCGACGGCCGCGTCTATAATCCGGCCCTCGATCCCGGCGCAATGGTGGAGCGGTGGAACGGGGGAACGGTGGAGCGGATGGCGCGTGAGGTTTGCGCCCTCGGGGCGGCGTTTCTCGTGGCTGGCGCGGTCTCGTGCTCGCACGCGAAAGACGTCTCGGCCCGACCCGCGCCGCCCGCGCCCCGCGCTCCCATCGCGGTCCGCACGTTCACGTCGCTCGCCGACGCCGAGCCGGCGCTCATGTCCGCGGAGGATCGGCGGGCCTTCGACGCGCCGGTGCTCCAGGCCGCCGCGGTCTCCACGGAGCCTCTCGTCCGCGCGCGCGGCGCTCTCGCGCTCGGCCGTATCGGCGACGAACGGGCCGTGGAGCCTCTCCGGGCGCTCTCGACCGACACCTCGCCGTCGGTCCGCGAACAGGCGGCCTTCGCCGCGGGGATTCTCGGCCAGGCCGACCTTTCGTCCGCGCTGGTGCCCCTTCTCGACGATCCGGAGCCGGCCGTGGCGGCGCGCGCCGCGTGGGCGCTCGGGATCCTCGGGTCCCGCGAGGACGAGGAGGCGCTCGTGGCGGCAGTGCGCAAGGCGCAGGCTCCGGAGCAGCAGGCGGCCCTGTTGCGCGGCCTCTGGCGGTTTGCGGATCCCGGCGCGGCGGCCGCGGCGGCTCCGTTGGCCGGTGACGCGGACCCGGCCGTGCGAATGGCAGCGCTCTACGTCCTTGCCCGCCGCCCCCAGGCCTCCTCGCTCGCGCTCCTCACGGTGGGACTGTCGGACCCCGACGCGCAGACGGCGGCGCTCTGCGCCCGGGCGCTCGGCCTCGTGGCCAATCCGGAGTCCGTCGGTCCGCTGGCGGCGGCGATGGAGTCAGGCGCCACTGCGCTCCGCATCAATGCGATGTTGGCGCTGTCGGCCGTCCTCGAGAAGAACCCCGCGGCTTCGCTGCCGGCAGCCCGGCGCGGGCGCATTCTCGCGCTCGCGGGCGACGCGAATCCGAATCTCGCCGTCCCGGCCCTCGGCCTTCTGCGATGGCTCGCGGAGGACCGCGACGCCTTCCGGCGCCTCTGGACCGTGGCGACCGCCGGGTCCGGGCGGCGGCAGCAGGTCGCCCTGCAGTCGCTGATGGGCGGCCTCGGCGGGAAATCCCTGGAGCTCGTCGACGGCGCCATCGCGTCCCCGGATCCGTTTCTGCGCGGCGCCGCGGCCGAGAGTCTGTCGTTTCTTCCGGAAGCGGACGCGACACCGCGGCGGCAGCGGCTCTCCGAGGACACGGCCGTCGTCGTGCGCTTGAGGGTGCTCGACGGCCTGAAGACGGCCGACGACGTTCGGGTCAATCGCGCCCTCGTGGATCGCCTGCGCGGGGACCCCGACCCGGGAGTGCGCGCCGCCGCCCTCGACGCGCTGTCGCAGATCGAGGATCCGGCCTCGTGGCCGGTTTTCCGGGAGATGGTCGTCGCCTCCTATGCCGATCGCGAGCCCGACGTCCCGATTGCCGCGATCGGCGCGGCCGAAAAGAGCCCCGAGAGCGCACAGGCGCGAGCCGTCGTGGAGGCGGCGTACCGCCACCCGTCGACTCTGGTCTCCCGCCTGGCGCGCCGGGCGCTCGTGAAGACCTTCCGCGCGGACCCGGGCGAGTTTCCGTGGCGGACTTACGCGACGGGCAAGACGTCGGCGGACTACGCCGTCCTTCTTGCCGAGGCGCGGCGGCCGTGGATGCTCAAGGTCGAGACCGCGCGGGGCGCCTTCACGATCCGCCTCGCGGGGGAGACGGCGCCGCTGACGGTCATGAACTGCCTGGCACTGGCCGGCAAGGAGTACTTCGACGGCGCCCCGATCCACCGCGTCGTGCCCAACTTCGTCGTCCAGGACGGCGATCCGACCGGCACCGGCAACGGCGGCCCCGGCTACGAGATCCGCGACGAGCTCTCCGCGCTGCCCTATGCCACGGCCACGGTCGGCATGGCCCTGGCCGGGCCCGACACCGGCGGGAGCCAGTGGTTCGTGACGCAGGCGCCCGAGCCGCACCTCGACGGTGGATACACCGTGTTCGGCTCCGTCGTCCTCGGGATGGACGTCGTGCTCCGCATCGAGCAGGGCGACCGCATCCTCCGCGTTCTCGCGTCGGTGGAGCGCTGATGTACGCCCTCGGCCGGACCGTGCAGTTTCTCGGCCTCGTCGTCGCGGGCGCGGCCCTCTTCGTCGGCGTGATCGGGCAGAACTCCCGCCGCGAGCTCGGGCTGCTCGGGGTCGGCGCCGCGATCTTTTTCGCCGGGTGGATGCTCCAGCGGGGGCGCCGGTGACGGGAGGCGTCGTCCTCGCGACCCGCGAGCTCCCGGAGCCCTTCGATACGCTGCGGCCCGATTTCGAGGTCCGCGTGCTCGGTTACGTGCCCAGCGAGAAGGAGCTCGCCGTCGAGATCCCGGGCGTGGACGCCCTCATCTGTCTCGTGGACGACCCCGTCACGGCGGACGTCATCAAGGCCGGCGACCGCCTGAAGATCGTGGCCAGCTACTCGGTGGGCGTGAACCAGATCGACCGCGTCGCCGCGGCCGCCCGGGGCATCTACGTCACGCACACCCCGAACGTGCTGACCGATGCCACGGCCGACCTGACGATCGGCCTGATGCTCGCGCTGTCGCGGCGGATCGTCGAGGGCGACCGCATGGTCCGGACGGGGAAGTTCGCGGGCTGGGCCCCGGACCTCCTGCTCGGGCGCGACCTGAAGAACAAGGTCCTCGGCATCGTGGGGCCGGGGCGCATCGGCAAGGCGGTCACCCGCCGCGCGAAGGCGTTCGGGATGACCGTGATCGCAACCGGCCGGAGCGCGCGCATCGAGGGCGACCCCGACGACCCGCCGCGCGTCTCGTTCGAGGAGCTGCTGCGGCGCTCGGACGTCGTCTCGCTGCACGTGCCGCTGACCTACGAAACCTGGCGCCTCTTCAAGACGGAGACGTTCGACAAGATGAAGCCAGGGAGCTTCCTCATCAACACCTCGCGTGGGCCGGTGGTGGATGAGGTGGCTCTCGTCCAGTCGCTCGAGACCGGGCCGATCGCGGGCGCCGCCCTCGACGTCTACGAGAACGAGCCGATGATCACTCCGGCGCTGCTCGACGACGACCGCGTGGTCCTGATGCCGCACGCCGGCAGCGCCACGGTCGAGACGCGGCGGGAGATGGCGCGGATGGTGGTCGAGGACGTCCGGCGTGTGCTGACCGGCGAGAAGCCGCTGCGGGTCGCGCCTCCGGAGGGGGGCAGGCGATGAAGAGGAGCTCCTTCTCGCAACTCGACGCCGCCGCCGCCGGGTCGATGCGCCGGATGGCCCGGGGGGACAACGCGCTGGTGTGGCTCCAGGCCCGGTGGGGCCGCATCGTGGGAGAGCCGCTCTCCCGAAAAATCGAGCCGACCGCTCTGGTCGGCCGGCGGCTCACGGTCTCGCTTCTCGACCCGACCTGGAAGCGCCCGGTGGAAGCCACCCTCGACGAGCTCGAGCGAAAACTCGCCGTCGAGATGCCGGAGATAAGACCGAGGGTGACGTTGAGATAGTCGACAGCCGACAGGCGACGGTAATCCGCGGTATCGCCTCGGGCGACGCCGCGCCCGCGGCGGCGGCAAGAACCAGGAACCCGAAGCCAGAAACCAGAGACCGGGCGGCAGGCGCCCTAAGCGTAGAGGCCCCTCACCATCGTGTCGTGCGCCACGCGCGAGATGCCGAGCATGTAGGCCGCGATGCGGAAGCTCACGCCGTACTTCTCGGCCATCGTGGCGACGTCCCGGAAGGACTGCACCATGATGTCCTCGAGCCGTTCGTTGACCTCGCTCTCGCGCCAGAAGAACCCGGCGCGGTCCTGCACCCACTCGAAGTAGGACACGGTCACGCCGCCGGCGTTGGCGAGGATGTCGGGCACGACGAGGATGTTCTTCGCGTTCAGGATCTCGTCGGCGCGCTGGGTGGTCGGGCCGTTGGCGCCCTCGACGATGATCTTTGCCTTGATGTTGCCGGCGTTCTTCTGCCGGATCTGGTTCTCGTTGGCGGCGGGGATGAGGATGTCGCACTCGAGCTCGAGCAGGGCCTCGTTCGTGATGGGCTCGGACCCGGGGAAGCCCTTGAGCGACCGGTTCTTCTCGTAGTAGGCGAGCAGAGCCGTCATGTCGAGGCCGTCCTTGCTCGAGATCCCGCCCTGAATGTCGGAAACGGCGAGGATCTTCGCGCCGGCCTCGGAACACATGCGCGCCGCGATGGAGCCGACGTTGCCGAAGCCCTGCACGACGATCCGGCTGCCCTTCAGGGTCAGGCCGCGCAGGGGAGCCGCCTCGCGGGCGATGAGCATGAGGCCGCGGCCGGTGGCCTCGACGCGGCCGCGCGAGCCGCCGAGCGAGAGGGGCTTGCCCGTGACGACGGCGGTGACCGTGTGTCGCGCGTGCATCGAGTATGTGTCCATGATCCAGGCCATCGTCTGGGGGTTGGTGCCCATGTCGGGGGCCGGGACGTCCTTCTCGGGGCCGAACTGGTCCATGAGCTCGGCCGTGTAGCGGCGCGTGATCCGCTCGAGCTCGGCGCGCGAGAGCGACTGCGGATCGCAGATCACGCCCCCTTTGGCGCCGCCGAAGGGGATGTTGACGACGGCGCACTTCCAGGTCATCCAGGCGGCGAGCGCCCGGACCTCGTCGAGGCTGACGTTCTTGTCGAAGCGGATGCCGCCCTTGCCCGGGCCGCGGGCGATGTTGTGCAGCACGCGGTAGCCGACGAAGACCTCGATCCGGCCGTCGTCCATCGCGATGGGGATCGAAACCTTGGTCTCCCGGACGGGCTCCCGGAGCACCTTGTAGAGGCCCGGGTCGAGGCCGAGCTTCTGCGCGGCCAGGTCGAAGCGGGACATCATTTCCTCGAAGGGGCTGGCCGAGTCGGTGCCCTGGGGGTGCGATCCGATGGTGGGGAACTGGGGTTCGGCGATTGTGCTCACGTGCCTGCTCCGTTCGGGCGCTTCGGGGCGCCCAGTCCACTAAAATGCGAAGGAATACTAGCACCGGGGCCCGGGGGGCCGCGGAGCCGGCCGCGAGGCGGCGGAAGGCGGCCGGCAGAGGCCGGCAGAGGCCGGCAGAGAGTGAAGCTTGGAGCCGGGAGAAGGCGAGCTCGAGGATCCCGAGATCGTGCGCCGCGTCCTTGCGGGCGAGGAGGACCTTTTCTCGATCCTCGTCCGCCGCTACCAGGCGCGCCTCGTCTCGCACGTCGCCCGCATGGTCGGCAACCGCGACGACGCCCTCGACCTTTCCCAGGAGATCTTCCTGAAGGTCTTCCAGGCCCTCGACCGGTTCAACCCGGCCTTCAAGTTCTCGACCTGGATCTTCCGGATCGCCGGAAACGCCTCCATCGACCACCTGCGCAAGCGGCGTCCGAAGACCGTCCCGCTCGAGACGCCGGACGCGGAAGGGGCCGGCCCGTTCACACCGGAGCAGCGCTCGACCGGGCTCGACCCCTACGGGGAGCTTCGAAACCTGGAGCGCGGAAAGGCCATCAGCGATGCGATCCAGGATCTCCCGGCCGATTTCCGGGAGCTGATCGCGCTGCGGCACTTCGCCGGCCTGTCGTACGAGGAGATCGCCGGGGTCAAGAACATGCCGCTCGGGACGGTGAAGAACAAACTCTTTCGGGCAAGAGCCGTATTGAAGGACAGGTTGTCTGGAGAAGTGACGTGACCGACTGCCAACGCCCCCTCGATCCGATTGACGCCGAAGCGGTTGCCGCCGGCGCCGAGCCTGTTTTTTCAGCAGACGCCGCCCTGCATGGAGCCGGGTGCGAAGCCTGCGGAGCCAGGATCGAGGCAGCCAGGGGCCTTCTGGCGGCCCTGGACGGTCTTTCCGGGCCCTCGCTCGAGCTCTCGGGGCTGGCGGACCGGGTGACCCGGCTGCGGGCCTTCTCCCGCAGGGAGCGCCGAACTTACGCCCTCTGGAACGGTCCGGTCCTCCTGACGGCCGGCCTTGCCGGCTCGGGGGTGGCCCTGCTCGCCCTCCCGGCCCTGACCGCCGCCGAGCAGATTTCGCTCGGGGCGGCCGCTTCGCCTGCCCTCTTCGGGCTCGGGCGGTCGGCCCTGCGGTGGGTCCCGGAGCTGCTCGCGTTCGCGCCCCGAGGCCTCGAGGCCCTGTCGCAGGGAATGCGCCAGGAAGGGGCGATGGGCCTCGCGGCCCTCGTCCTGCTGGTCCCTCTCGGACTCGCGCTCTCGCGCGTGCTCGCTCGCGTGCCCGGCCGGAAATGAGGCTTCGGGGCCGCTCCGTCGCGGCGCTCGCCCTTCTGCTGCTGACTCTTCCGGCGGCAGCCGCGTCCGCCGCTGCCGGATCCATCACCTCCGTGCGCCGCGACGTCGTCGTGTCCGAGGCGCTGCCGGGCCGCGTGGTCGCGGTCCTCGCGGACGTGCGTATCGCGGCCCGCGTCTCCGGCGACGTCGTGGTGTGGGGCGGCAACGTGTCGTTCGCGCCGGGCGGCTCGGTGGCCGGCGACCTGCTCGTCTTCGGCGGGAGAATCGAAGCGGCGCCGGGCGCGCGTCTGCCGGTCGAGGGCCGCGTCTCGACACCGGGCTCGCTGCTCGGGATTTACCTGGCCGAGATGCGCCGCGCTCCGTGGGAGGGAGGCAGCGCCGGGCCGTCGGTCGTCGGTGGCCTTCACCTCATCGCGCTTTCGGTCTGGCTCGCGGTGGCGCTCTCGCTGCTGTACCTTTTCGCGTCGCCGCTCTCGCGCGCGGCGATGTCGGCCGAGGACGACTGGACGGGCTCGCTCGCCGCCGGGGCGCTCGGCGTGCTGACGCTGTTTCTCGCGGCGGGCGCCGCCCTGTCGCTGCTGCCCTCGGCGGTCGCAATTCCGATCGCGCTCGCCTCCGCCGCGGTCGCGGTCGTCGCGAAGGTGTTCGGGATGGCGGCGCTCTTCCTCCTCCTCGGGCAGAAGCTGCTGAAGTCCGTGGCCCCGGCGCGTCGCCCCGCGGCGCTCGCGGCCGGATTCGTCGTGCTCGGGGGGATCTCCCTCGTGCCGTTTCTCGGAGCGGTCGTCTGGAGCGCGGCCTCGATCGTCGCCGTGGGCGTCGCCCTGATGTCGCGGTTCGGGACTCCGAGGTATCGGATAGCGTTCTGAGCCGCACCCGACGCGAGCGGGGTCCGACGCGATAGAGTCTCCCGCCATGGACATCGGCTCTCTCGGTGTCGTGGGCGCCGGGCAGATGGGAAGCGGCATCGCGCACGTCGCGGCCGCGGCCGGCGTTTCCGTCACGCTCGTGGACGTCGAGGAGCGGTTTCTCGAGAAGGGGCTTGCCGCGATCGAGAAGAACCTCGATCGCGAAGTCGCGAAGGGAAAGCGGACGGCGGAGGAAAAGGCCGCGGCGCTCGGCCGGCTGGAAACGACGACGCGCCTCGAGGCCCTCGCCCGGGCGGACGCGGTCATCGAGGCCATCGTCGAGAACGAGGCCGTCAAGAAGGAGCTCTTCGGCCGGCTCGACGCGGTCTGCAAGGCCGGGGCGATCCTCGCCTCGAACACGTCCTCGATCTCGATCACGCGCCTCGCGGCGGCAACGCGCCGGCCGGAGGCCTTCATCGGGATGCACTTCATGAACCCGGTCCCGGTGATGCAGCTCGTCGAGGTCATCCGCGGCATGGCGACCTCCGACGCGACCGCGGCAGCCGTGGACGCGTTCGCGCGGCGCCTGGGAAAGACGCCGATCCTCTGCAACGACTATCCCGGATTCGTCTCGAACCGCGTTCTCATGCCCATGATCAACGAGGCGATCGAGACCCTGCGCGAAGGCGTGGCGACCCGCGAGTCCATCGACGGGATCATGAAGCTCGGCATGAACCATCCCATGGGGCCCCTCACGCTCGCGGACTTCATCGGGCTCGACACCTGCCTGTCGATCCTCCGAGTGCTCCACGACGGCTTCGGCGACCCGAAGTACCGCCCGAGCCCGCTGCTCGTGCGCATGGTGGACGCCGGCTGGCTCGGCAAGAAGTCGGGCCGCGGCTTCTACGAATACCCCGCCGCCTGACATGTACTGCCAGGTCTGCGGCCTCAAGAATTCCGACGACGAGGAGTTCTGCGCCCGTTGCAACTCGAAGCTTCTCGTGCTCTCGGGCGTGGGTGTCGTCGAGGAAACGGGGGAGCCCCAGGAGGAGATTCCGTTCGACGAGCACCTGCTCGAACGGATCTCGACGCTCGAGGACGTCGTCAAGCGCACGGCCGAGGCGGTCAAGTCCCTCTTCGAGTCCATGGGAAACCTCGAAAAGAACCTGTTCGTCGCCCACACGGGGATCCTCGCCCTGCAGGAGACGCTCGAGCGCCGGGGGGCGGTTCGCTCCGAGGAGGTCGTCGACCTCTGGGAATCCAAGATGGACGAGCGGATGCAGGCGGTCGAGAAGAAGGACCGCTTCCTCGAGCGCAGGGACCGGATCATCGCGCGTTCCGCGGCGCCCGACCGCGAGGCCTTCATGAAGAAGCTGCGCGAGGCGGAGTTCGCGATCCTCGCTCTCGACGCCGACCGCGGCATCCGCGTGCTCGAGGAGCTCTTCCGGGCCGACAAGGAGAACGTCGAGCTCGGCTTCTACCTCGCGGAGACGTTCTTCTCCGGAGGCGACCTCGAGAGGGCATCCGGCTTCTTCAAGAAGATCCTCGCCGCCGATCCCAACCACTTCGAGGCCCTCGTCTACAGCGGCATCGCGGCCTCGGAGTCGGGAGACACGGCGGCGGCCGAAGCCGCGCTCCACAGGGCCATCGAGCGCAAGCCCGACGCTTTCCTGCCGCACTTCGCGCTCGGGACCCTCTACGCGCACCTCTCGCGCTGGGAGGATGCGGAAAGGGCGCTCGGCCGCGCGCTCGACTGCGCGCCCGTCCCCTCGGCCCACATCCTGCTGGGCAACGTGTTTCGCGAGAAAGGCGAGCTGCCGCGGGCGATTCACGAGTTCGAGGAGGCGATCCGCCTCGCGCCCGAGTCCGAGGAAGCCGTCTTCCAGCTCGGCCTCTGTTACCTCGACAAGAACTGGCACAAGCGCGCGCTCGAGTGCTTCCAGCAGGCTCTCGAAAAGAACCCGCGCCGCCTCGAGTACCAGGAGGCCGTGCGCCTGCTCGAGCGCCGCAGCGGGTACGAGCTGCCGCGCGTGGACGGGCCCGGGGCCGCCGCTTTCAAGGACGCCGAGGAGAGCGCCGCGAAGGGCTCGCTCGCCCGCGCGCAGGAGCTCTACCGCAAGGCCATGCGGGCCGAGCCGCGCAACCCGACGATCCGCGTGTCGTTCGCGCTGCTCGCGGCCTCGATGGGCCGCTGGAAGGAAGCGATCGCCGCCTGCCGCGAGGTGCTCGCGGCGGACCCCGAAGACGTCGTCGCGGCGGCCGCCTGCTCGACGCTCGCGGAGGCGCTGCGCGCCGAGGGCAGCCCGCGCGAGGCGGCCGAGTTCCTGCGCGAGTTTCTCGAGAAGCACCCGTCGAAGACGGCGCAGGCGGTCGGTTACTACGAGCTCGCGACGAGCCTGGCGGAATCCGGCGAGGACCTCGATCTCGCGCTCGACTACGCGGGCCGGGCCCTTGCCGCCGCGCCCGAGGAGCTCAAGCCCTATCCGCTGGCGGCCCTCGGCTGGGTCCACTACAAGCGGCAGGAATACGACCGGGCGATCGAGTGCCTGCGGCGCTCGAGCGAGCGCGCGGCTGCGCCCATGACGCTCCACCACCTCGGCATGGCCTATCTCGCCGCGGGGCGGGCGGAGGAAGCCAAGGCCGCTTTTTCCAAGGCCAAGACGGCCTCGCGCGGCGCGGGCATCGAAGACCGGATGATGCAGCAACTGAGGTCCAACCTGCGCCTGGTCGAAAAGGTCGGCCCGCGGCGCAAAGAGGCATCGGTCTCGGGCAAGACGCGGGCGTAGCGTCCGCCCTGCCTCCTGCTATCCTCACCTGCCTATGCGCTGGACTCGCTACTTCCTCCAGACGGTCAGGGAGGTTCCCGGCGACGCCGAGGCGATCTCCCACGTGCTGCTGACCCGCGCCGGAATGATCCGCCGGCTGGCCGCTGGCATCTATTCGCTCACACCCCTCGGGTTGCGCTCGCACCGGAAGGCCGAGCAGATCGTCCGCGAGGAGATCGACCGCTCGGGAGCTCACGAGGTGGAGCTGCCGATCCTTCAGCCGCGCGAGCTGTGGGAGCAGAGCGGCCGCTGGGCGCGCTACGCCGAGGAAGAGATCCTGTTTCACCTCGAGGACCGCAAGGAAGGCGAGTACTGTCTCGCGCCGACGGCCGAGGAAGCGGTCACGACGATGGTGCGCTCGGGCGTGACCTCGTACCGCCAGCTGCCCGTGACGCTCTACCAGATCCGCACGAAGTTCCGCGACGAGATCCGCCCCCGCTTCGGCCTGATGCGGGGACGCGAGTTCCTGATGTACGACGGCTACTCCTTCGACGCGGACGCGGAGGGGCTCGACCGCTCGTACAAAGCCCAGGACGCGGCCTATCGCCGGGTGTTCGAACGGTGCGGCCTCGATTTCACGGTCGTGCAGGCCGACTCGGGCGCGATCGGCGGCAGCGCCTCCGAGGAGTTCATGGTGCTCGCCGACACGGGCGAAGACGCCGTCGTGCGCTGCGCGGCCTGCGGCTACGGCGCGAACCTCGAGAAGGCCGAGACAGGCCAGCGGCAAGCCCCCTGGAAGGACGAGACCGAGGCGCCGCTCGTCGAAGTGCCCACGCCCGGCAAAGGGGGGATCGACGACGTCGTGACCTTCCTCGGGATCACGGCCGCGCGCATGATCAAGTGCCTCGTGTACGAGAGCGAGCAGGGGTTTGCGGTGGCCCTGCTGCGCGGAGACCTCGAGGTCAACGAGATCGCCCTGAAGAACGCCCTCGGGGTCGAGCACCTGGCCCTCGCCTCCGAGGAGAAGGTCGAGACCGCAACGGGGGCCCCCGTCGGTTACGTCGGGCCGCACAAGCTCCCGGCCGGCAACGTCCGGATCATCGCCGACGAGTCCATCCGGGACGCCGTCAACGCCGTGACGGGCGCCGGGCGGCGCGACTGGCACGTGGCGGGCTTCGTCCTGCGCCGCGACGCGAAGGTCGGAGAGTGGGGCGTCTTCGCGCAGGCGCGCGCCGGCGACCCGTGCGCGCGGTGCGGCAAGCCCCTCTCGATCGCGCGGGGCATCGAGGTCGGCCACATTTTCAAGCTCGGTACGAAGTACTCGAAGGCGCTCTCCTGCACGTACACCGACGAGAAGGGGGAGACGCACCCGATCGTCATGGGGACCTACGGCATCGGCGTCGGGCGCACGATGGCCGCCGCGATCGAGCAGCACCACGACGCCGACGGGATCGTCTGGCCGTTGTCGCTCGCGCCCTTCGAGATCGCTCTCGTTTCGTTGAATCCCACCGACGAGGCGGCGCGGCAGGCTGCGGACGGGCTCTACGCAGAGCTCGGGGCCGCGGGCTTCGAGGTGTTCTACGACGACCGTGACGAGCGGCCGGGCGTGAAGTTCAAGGACGCAGACCTGATCGGGTTCCCGATCCGGGTCAACGTCGGCGGCCGGGCCCTCAAAGAAGGCAAGGTCGAGGTCGTGCTGCGGCGCGACAAGAGCGTTCGCCTGGTCCCCGTGGCCGAAGCCGTCGAGACCGTGCGCGCCCTGCGCACCGAGCTGGCCGGCGGCTGATGTCTTTTGATCACGCCTAGGCGCGGCCGTCGTGGCCCGATGGGGGCGGGGACGAGGCCCGCCCCGACGACGAAAGGCAAACCATGCGAAAGATGACGGCGGAAGAGGCCCTCGAGTACCACTCCCGAGGCCGGAAGGGCAAAGTCGAGGTCGTACCCTCCAAGCCCTGCCGCACCCAGGAGGACCTGTCGCTCGCCTACAGCCCCGGGGTCGCCGAGCCGTGCCTGGCGATCGCCAAGGACCCGGACCTGGTCTACGAGTACACGGCCAAGGGCAACCTCGTGGCCGTCATCTCGAACGGCACCGCGGTGCTCGGCCTCGGCAACATCGGCCCGCTCGCCGGCAAGCCCGTCATGGAAGGCAAGGGCGTCCTCTTCAAGCGCTTCGCGGACATCGACGTGTTCGACATCGAGGTGGACGCGGAAAACGCGGCCGACGTCATCGAGACGGTGGCGCGCATCGCCCCGACCTTCGGGGGCATCAACCTCGAGGACATCAAGTCGCCCGAGTGCTTCGAGGTCGAGGAGGCGCTCAAGAAGCGCCTGAAGATCCCGGTGTTCCACGACGACCAGCACGGCACCGCGATCATCTCGGCCGCCGCCTTCCTGAACGCGCTCGAGCTCGTGGGCAAGAAGATCGACAACGTCAAGGTCGTCTTCTGCGGGGCCGGCGCCTCGGCGATCGCGTGCGCCAAGCTCTATCTGACCTACGGCGTGAAGCCGGAGAACCTGCGCCTCGTGGACCGCTCCGGCGTGATCTACAAGGGCCGGACCGACGACATGAATCGCCACAAGGCGCAGTTCGCGGTCGAGACCCTTGAGCGGACGCTCGGGGACGCCCTGATCGGAGCGGACGTGTTCATAGGGCTCTCCGCCGGGGGGATCGTGAAGGGCGAGATGCTGAAGGGAATGGCGCGCGATCCGATCGTCTTCGCGCTCGCCAACCCGAACCCCGAGATCATGCCCGAGGATGCGAAGGCCGCGCGGCCCGACGTGATCATGGCGACGGGCCGCTCCGACTATCCCAACCAGGTCAACAACGTCCTCGGCTTCCCGTTCATTTTCCGGGGCGCTCTCGACGTGCGCGCGACCGAGATCAACGAGGAGATGAAGCGGGCCGCATCCCAGGCCCTGGCGGCCCTCGCGAAGATGGACGTGCCCGACTCGGTCTCCAAGGCATACGGCGGCCAGTCGTTCCGGTTCGGCAAGGAGTACCTGATCCCGAAGCCGTTCGACCACCGGGTGCTCCTCTGGGTGGCGCCGGCCGTCGCGGAGGCCGCGATGAAGTCCGGCGTGGCGCGCAAGCCGATCACCGACATGGGCGCCTACCTGCGGCGGCTGGAGGCCCTGCTCTCGCGCTCGAGCGAGATCATGAGCGTCGTCATCGAGAAGGCCCGGCGGGACCCCAAGCGCATCGTCTTCCCGGAAGGCGAGCACCCGAAAGTGCTGCGCGCGGCGAAGATCCTGGCGGAGGAGGGCATCTGCCGCCCGATCCTGCTCGCCCGCGAGGCGGAGATCGAGAAGCTCGCCCGCGAGCTCCAGCTTCCCATGGACCGCATCGAGTTCGTCAACACGAACCGGTCCGAGAAGCTGCCCGCGTACGCGAAGCGGCTCGAGGAGATCCGGCGGCGCAGCGGCATGACCCTCGAGGACGCGGGCAAACAGGCGCGGGTGCGCAACGTGTTCGGACCGCTCATGATCGACGCCGGGGACGCGGACGGGGTGATCTCCGGCCTGACGCAGTCGTATTCGGACACGATTCGGCCGGCGCTCCAGATCTTCGGCACGGCGCCCGGCGTCAAGAGGGTGTCCGGCCTCTACATCCTGATGCTGAAGGACCAGACCTTCTTCTTCGCCGACACCACGGTCAACATCGACCCGACGGCCGAGGATCTTGCCGAGATCGCCCAGCTGACGGCCGACGCCGTGCGGCGGTTCGACATCGAGCCGCGGATCGCGATGATCTCGTTCTCCAACTTCGGATCGAACTCGCACGCGAACGCTCTCAAGGTCAAGAAGGCGGTCGCGCTCGTGAAGGCGGCCCGCCCCGACCTCGCGATCGACGGCGAGATGCAGGCCGACACCGCCGTGGTTCCCGAGCTGCTCCAGGAGCACTATCCCTGGGCCGGCGTGCACCGCCCGAACGTCCTGATCTTCCCGAACCTCGAGGCCGCCAACGCCGCCTACAAGCTCGTCTGGCGCCTGGCGGGCGCCGAGGCCATCGGCCCGATCCTGCTCGGCCTGAAGCGGCCCGTGCACGTGCTCCAGCGCGGCGTGGATGTCGCCGACATCGTCAACATGGCGGCGATCGCCGTCGTGGACGCGCAGGAGAAGGCGGCGGCGAAGGCGTAACCGACGGCCCGTCTCGAAACGACGGGTCCTGGCTGCGGGACCTGATCCTCGGCGGCTGAGCCGCAGCCGCGACTCCGATCGACGCGGCGGAGACCTGATAGGCTGCTTCGGACGAGTCTCATGCCGAACACACGCCGGATGCACCGCGGAATGGCGGCGGCTCTCCTGTGGGTTCTGCCCGCAGGCCTGACAGCTGTGCCGCTCGTGCTCGATCCGACCTTCGGCCGGGGCGGCAGCGTCCTGACTTCGTTCACAGGCGTCGTCGCGGCAAGGGCACTCGCCATCCAGCCGGACGGGCGAATCGTCGCCGTGGGCCAGTCAGGCAACCAACTGCACCTCGACGTCGCGCTGGCCCGATACCTGACCAACGGAACCCTCGATCCTGCCTTCGGCTCCGGCGGCCGCGTCGTGACGACCTTCGACCCCCAGGGGACCGTCGCCGATGCCGTCGCCGTGCAGCTCGACGGCAAACTCGTCGTCGCCGGCGGCGGCGGCGGGGGTCTCTTCCTCGTCGCCCGCTACCGGTCGGACGGGACGCTCGATCCGACGTTCGGTTCGGGGGGAAGCGTCATGACCGATATCACCCCGGGATCCGACTTCGTGAGCTCCGTCGTCATCCAGCCCGATGGAAGGATTCTGGCCGCCGGCACGGCGGTTTCCTCCAACTACGGCCAGTCGGACCTCGCTTTCGCCCGGTACCTGCCGGACGGCACGCTCGATGCGGCCTTCGGCGCCGGCGGCCGGCTCCAATTGGACGTGGACGGCACGGAGGACCGCTTGAGCGCGTTGGCCCTGCAGCCGGACGGCCGCATCGTCGCGTGCGCCTCGGCGTTCTACCCGAGCCACCTCGGCGTGGCGGCGATTCTCCGCCTCGATCCCGACGGCTCGCTCGATCCCACCTTCGGCACCGGAGGAAAGGTCCTGACGCAGGCCGTCGGCTGTTCCGCCGTGAAAGTCCAGCCCGACGGAAAGCTCGTCGTGTTCGGCGGCGTTTCCGTGCCCGCCCCCGTCTACGGCACGATCGCCGCGGCGAGGCTTCTCCCCGACGGCTCCTTCGACGCGAGCTTCGGCCAGGGTGGGATCGTCTCGACGCTGCTCCCCGGCCGACAGGGCGGCGAGGTCGACGGGGCGATTCTGGGGGACGGACGGCTGATCGCCGTCGCCTACTCGCAGATTCTGAACTCCCAGGCCAATGGCGACGTCCTGCTGGTCGGGTACGGCCCGGACGGGTCTCCCGATCCCACCGTCGGTCCGGACGGCTGGCAGGCCTTCGATTTCGGCGGGATCGACACGCCGGTGTCGCTGGCGGTCCAGGCAGACGGGAAGATCGTCGTGGGCGGAACGTCGGGACCCTACGCCGGGCCGTTTCAGTTCCTGGTGGCCCGCTTCGCCTCGCCGTCCGTTTCGACCGTGCCGGCGCTCTCGGGCCTCGGCGCCGTCCTGCTCGGCATCGCGTTCGCCGTGGCCGGCGTGGCGGCGCTGCAGATTCGAAGGGGGAATTGAATCTCGCCGATCGTGTCTACCGCAGGTAGCCCCAGTTGTGCAGCTTGTCCGAGTCCTCGGCCCAGCGCTCGCCGATGTCGTCGCGGTAGTACATGTTCGGGATGAGGATGTTGCGCACGCGCGAGTAGGCCTGCTCCCGGGCCTGCTTCATCGTCTGGCCCAGGCCCACGACCGTGAGGACGACGCCGGAGGTTCCGGCGACGAGCCACTGTCCTTCGACGATCTTCGTATCCTCGATGTGGACTTCCTCGGGCGTCCCCTTCTTGAAGACGATGACGGCGTTTTTCGTGAAGGACTCGAAGGTGGCGTCGTCGTCGAAGGGGAAGGGCGGCATCACGATCCGCACCCCGACCTGGAAGCCGCTCTTGACCTTCAGCTTCGGGTCGCGGCCGTGGGCGAGGTCGTCGAGGAAGAGGCCGATCGGCGTGATCATGCCCTCCTGCTGGATGAAGATCGTGGGGTAGCCGAAGCGCGAAGTGAACTCGAGCGGGTAGATTCCGTTGTTGTTGACGATGCAGTTGACGTCGATGTAACCGACGTACCCCTCCTCGGCGAGCTTCGGCTCCATCTTCAGCAGCGTCTGCTCGAAGATCTTGTTCGGCTCCGACCAGAACATCGTCGTGCCCATTTCGCCGGTCGGCGGGCCGCTGTTTCCGGGGAAAAGCTTCTTGTGCTCGAAGTTCGTGTTGATCGGATAGACGAAGCCCTTGCCGTTGAAGAACCCGCCCACCGCGACCTC
>Ga0209048_10000056_pt1 | contig 99823 bp, 90 predicted proteins | sample FrelakmetCRP12CR_FD_187146 | JGI IMG/M metagenome (GOLD analysis project Ga0209048, IMG submission 187146) | Freshwater lake sediment microbial communities from the University of Notre Dame, USA, for methane emissions studies - CRP12 CR (SPAdes)... | ecosystem: Environmental > Aquatic >...
GCCCGCGCCGTGGGCTTCGAGAGCGTCCCGCTGCTGTGCGCCCGAGAGATCGCCGTGCCGCGTTCGCTGCCGCGGGTGATCCGGGTCCTGATCCACTACTACGCCGAGGAGGGCCACTCCTCCAGGCACGTCTACCTCGGCGAGGCGGGCGCGCTGCGCACCGACCTGCACGCGGCCCAGTAGGACGGTGCCCGGCGACTCGGGTCAGACCCCGGCACAATAGGCGCGTGGCCCTCGAGTTCTCAGAGCGGATCCGTCGCATAGCCTCCTACCCCGCGGCGGGGGGCTACGCGCAGAACGTGCCCGCGGTGCGCTTGGCCAGCAACGAGTCGCCCTACCCGCCGCTGGCCGAGGTGCGCGAGGCGATAGAGAGCGCCCTGTCCACGCTCAACCGCTATCCGGACCCGTCGAACTCGATCCTGCGCGCCCGCCTGAGCGACCGCTACGGGGTGCCCGTGCCGCGGATCGCGATCGGCAACGGCTCGTGCGACATCCTGCTCGCCGCCGGCGAGGCGCTGCTGGAACCGGGGGCCGAGATCGTGCACGCGTGGCCGTCGTTCTCGGTCTATCCGCACCTGAGCGCGGCATCGGGCGCGCGTGCGGTGACCGTGCCGCTCGACGGCGACGAGCGTCACGACCTGGAGGCGATGCTGAGCGAGGTGACGGTGGCCACGCGGCTGGCGATCGTCTGCAATCCGAACAACCCCACGAGCACCGCTGTGCCCCTGGCGGACATCGCGAGCTTCGTCGGTGAGGTGCCGCCGCACGTGTGCGTGATCGTGGACGAGGCCTACTGCGAGTTCAACCTGCTCGAGGACCCCGACGCGTCGATCGAGCTGCTGGACAGCCACCCAAACCTTGTGCTGCTGCGCACCTTCTCGAAGGTGCACGGCCTGTGCGGGCTGCGGGTCGGCTTCGCGCTGTGCGGCTCTGAGGATCTGCCGCGCGCGCTCGACCAGGTCCGCCAGCCGTTCTTCTGCAACGCGCTCGCGCAGGCCGCGGCGGCAGAGGCGCTGGCCCATCAGGACGCCGTGATCGACCGCGTCACACGAACCGTCGCCGAGCGGATCTCCGTCGACGAGCGGCTGCGCGCCCTGGGGATCGAGCCGGCGGACTCGCAGGCCAACTTCTGCTGGTTCCACCTCTCAGAGGATCGGGACGAGCAAGAGGTGATGAGCGGCCTGCAGGAGCGCGGCGTGCTCGTTCGTGGCGGAACGGCGCTGGGCGGGGAGGGAGCGCTGCGCGTCACCTACGGCACCCCCGAGGAGAACGAACGCTTCCTGCAGGCGCTTGCCGAGGTGCTGTAAAGGTGCTACAACCGTGTCAGGTCATGTCGGCATCAGCCACCGCATATACGGGTAATCCGCGCGCGGATGTCGCATGGTCCTCCTACGCCTACGCCTGGCGATTTATCTAGGCGCTTCGGCCTGGGCCCGCCGGTGAGCGGGCCCCTCGTGGTCGCAGCGGGTCCCGCAGCTCGGGACCGAGCGCCTTCCCAGCTGGGCTGAAGAAGCCCACCCCCGCGATCGTCGCGCCCGGCGCGCACGATCTTCACCGGAGCCGAACCCCAGTACATAAGATTCCAGGCGTTATTGAAAGGATGAATCGATGATGATCGTGATGAACGAGACCGCGACCGACGAGGAGGTGGACGCGGTCGTCAAGAAGATCGAGCGCGCCGGCGCGGTCGCCCACCGGAGCCGGGGAGCGCGCGTAACGGTGATCGGCGCCATCGGTGACGTCGAGCAGGACGCGAACATAGAGAGCCTCGGCTTGGAGGGTCAGCCCGGCGTCGACCGGGTGGTGCCGATCCTCAAGCCGTACAAGCTTGCGTCGCTTCAGATCACCCACGGCCAGCGCACTGTCATCGATATCGAAGGGCGCAAGATCGGGGGCGACCATTTCGCGCTGATAGCCGGCCCCTGCACGGTCGAGTCGCGCGAGCAGACGTTGGAGACCGCCCGGGCGGTGCGCGACGCGGGTGCCACCCTGTTCCGGGGCGGCGCCTACAAGCCCCGCACCTCCCCCTACGCGTTCCAGGGCCTCGGTCGTGAGGGCCTGAAGCTGCTGGCCGAGGCGAAGGCCGAGACGGGCCTGCCGATCGTCACCGAGCTGATGGACATCCGCGACCTCGACCTCGTCCTGGAGGTTGCCGACGTCATCCAGATCGGCGCGCGCAACATGCAGAACTACCCGCTGCTCGCCGAGATCGGCCGCTCGGGCCGTCCGGCGCTGCTGAAGCGAGGCCTCTCCGCGCCTTTGGACGAGCTCCTGATGGCGGCGGAGTACATCCTCAAGGAGGGCAATCCGAGCGTGATGCTGTGCGAGCGCGGGATCCGCACGTTCGAGACCGACCACCGCCGCTCCACGCTCGACCTGATGGCGGTGCCGATACTCAAGGAGCTCACGCACCTGCCCGTGATCGTCGACCCCAGCCACGCCGCCGGCCGGCGCGAGCTGGTGCTGCCGCTGTCGCTGGCTGCGGCCGCGGCGGGGGCGGACGGGATCATCGTCGAGATACACCCCAACCCGGAGGAGGCCGTCTGCGACGGGCCGCAGGCGCTGCGGGCGGACGGGTTCGCCGAGTACGTCGGTGCCGTGGAGCGCGTCGCGGCGCTCGCGGGCAAGGCGCTCAGCACGGCGTGAAGGTCGCGGTCCTCGGGGTCGGGCTGATCGGCGGCTCCATCGGGCTGGCGGCACGGCGGCGTGCGGGCGCCGAGGTGTGCGGGTACGACCCGGACCCGCGGGTGGGCGAGGCGGCGCTCGAGCTTGGAGCGATCGATGCGCAGGCCGGCAGCGTCGCCGAGGCGGTGCATGGGGCCGACGTGGTGTTCGTCTCGGCGCCGGTGGCTGCCCTGGCGGAGACGGTGCAGCTGGCCCTCGACGGCGCGGGCCCGGACTGCGTCGTAAGCGACGTTGGCTCCACGAAGCGCGTGGTCGCCGACGCGGCCGCCGACGAGCGCTTCGTCGGCGGGCACCCGCTGGCGGGAGCGGAGACCGCGGGTGTGGCGCACGCCCGCGAGGACCTGTTCGACGGCGCCACCTGGTACCTGTCGCCTGCGCGGGGCACCGCCGGGGTGCTGTATGAGCGGCTGCACCGCCTGCTGACGAGCTTCGGCGCCCAGCCCACGGCGATCGACGCCGATACGCACGATCGCCTGATGGCGTGCGTGTCGCACCTCCCGCACGTGCTCGCCAACCTGCTCGTCGCCCAGGCGGCAGCCCTGCGGGACGGCGGGGAGTCAGGGCGCCTGCCGGCCGTCGGCCCGAGCTTCCGCGCGGCCACGCGCGTCGCCGGTGCGAACAGCGCGATCTGGACCGACATCTACATGTCGAACCGAGAGGCGCTGATCGCGGGCATCGACGAGTTCGTCGAGCGCATGGCGGACGTGCGCGCCGCGCTGAGAACCGCTGACGCGGCGGCCCTCACCGCGTGGAACGAGCGGGCGCGCGCTGACCGCGAGGCGCTGCTCGGCGTCGGCCCGCGCGGCGGCCCGGTGCACGAGCTGCGCGTCTCGGTGCCCAACCGCCCCGGGGTGATCGCCGAGATCGCCCTGTCGCTCGGGCGTGCGGGCGTGAACATCCTCGACATGGCCCTGTCCCCGGCCGAGGACAACCAGCAGGGGGTCGTGGCGCTGTGGATCGGCGGCGACGCGCCCGCGGGCCGGGCGCAGCGGCTGATCGCCGAGCAGGGCTTCCCGGTGGGGCGCGCATGAGGGCGCTGCGATGAAGGCAAGGTTCGGACCCGCTCACGGGCTCGCCGGCGAGGTGAGGGCACCGGGCGACAAGTCGATCTCCCACCGGGCCGCTCTGCTCGGGGCGATGGCTCAGGAGCCCGTGCGGATCGCGCGCTACCTGCACGCCGCCGACACCACGGCGACGCTCCAGGCCGTGCGTGCGCTCGGCGCCCTGGTGGAGGTCCGCGGCGAGGAGGTCGTCGTGCGCGGCACAGGCCTGCGCGAGGCGCGCGAACCGGATGGAACGATCGACGTGGCCAACTCGGGCACGCTGCTGCGCCTGCTGCCGGGCTGGCTGGCGGCGCAGGACGGACGCTCGTTCACCCTCGACGGAGACGACTCGATCCGCCGGCGCCCGGTCGACAGGATCGCCGAGCCGCTGCGCCAGATGGGCGCGACGGTCCAGGCCAGGAACGGCCGCTTCCCGCCGCTCGTGGTGAGCGGGGCGCGGCTGCGCTCGATCTCCTACGAGCTCGAGGTCGCCAGCGCCCAGGTGAAGTCCTGCGTGCTGCTGGCAGCGCTCGCGGCCGACGGCGCAACCACCGTGGGCGAGCCGGCGCGAAGCCGCGACCACACCGAGCGGATGCTGCTGCGCGCCGGGGTGGGAATCCACCGCAACGGGCGTCACGTGACGGTCGTGAACACAGACGAGCTCCTGCTCAACCAGGTGAAGGTTCCCGGCGACGCGAGCTCGGCGGCGTTCCTGGTGGCGGCCGGGGTGCTCGTGCCCGGCTCGCGCCTGCTGATCGGCGACGTAGGGGTCAACTGGACGCGCACCGGATTCCTGCGCATCCTGCGCCGTATGCAGGGCATCGTGCTGGGTGACCTCGAGGACGAGACCGGCGAGCTGGAGGCGGATGAGCCCGTCAGCGACCTGGATGTCGCCCACGGGGCGCTCGAGGGCACGGTGGTGGACCCCGAGGAGGTGCCCTTGGCGATCGACGAGCTGCCGCTCGTGGCTCTGCTCGGCTGCTTCGCCGAGGGCGAGACGCTCGTGCGCGGCGCGCACGAGTTGCGGGTGAAGGAGTCCGACCGTATCGCCGGCGTCGTCAACGGCCTGCGTGGCCTCGGCGCCGACATCGAGGCCACCGAGGACGGCTTCGCAGTGCGCGGAACGGGCGGGCTGCGCGGCGGAACGATCGAGTCCCACGGCGACCACCGTCTCGCCATGATGGGCGCTGTCGCCGGTCTCGCCTCGCGCGAGGGGGTTGATGTGCAGGGAATCGAGGCCGCGGCCGTGTCATACCCGGGCTTCGTCGATGACCTGGCCGCGCTGGCCGCGCCATGACCGCTGCGCAACGATGCTCGTAGCGATCGACGGCCCGGCGGGCGCCGGCAAGTCCACGGTCGCCCGCGCGGTGGCGGGCGATCTCGGTTTCACCTACCTGGACAGCGGCGCGATGTATCGCTGCGTGGCGCTGCTGTCGATCGCCTCGCCCCAGGAGCAGCCGGCGAAGCTGGCCCGCGGGGCCAGGATCGAGCTCGGGGACGCCCCGCCTGGGAGGCCTCCTCGCGCGCTGCTCAACGGCCGCGACGTGACCGAGGAGATCCGCGTGCCGGAGGTCTCCGAGGCGGCCTCGCGGGTGGCCGCCGATCCCGGCGTGCGCGAGGCGCTCGTGGCTAAGCAGCGCGAGCTGATCGCCGGAGGTGACTGGGTGGCCGAGGGACGCGACATCGGCACGGTGGTCGCGCCGGACGCCGCCCTGAAGGTGTTCTTGACCGCCGACGCGCACGAGCGGGCGCGCAGGCGCGCCGAGCAGATGGGTGCCGACGCCGGCACGGTGCTCGCCGAGCAGGCCCTGCGCGACGCCCGCGACAGCACGCGCGAGCACGGCCCGCTGCGGCCTGCTCCCGGCGCCGTGACGCTCGACACCACGGACCTCGGCGTGGAGGAGGTCGTTGAGCGGATAGCGGCGCTCGCGCGCGCCCACCCCGCGCGCACCTGACCGGCAGTCGGGGCGCGCCCGGTCATACTGGACATCATGAAGGTCGCCGTCGTAGGCTATCCGAACGTAGGGAAGTCCTCGCTCATCAACCGCCTCACGGGCACGCGCGAGGCGGTCGTGCACGAGCGTCCCGGGGTGACGCGCGACCGCAAGGAGCTCGACTGTGAGTGGAACGGGCGCCGGTTCAAGCTGATCGACACCGGCGGAGTGGACTTCCTCGACGAGGACCCGCTCGCCGGCTCGATCCGCGATCAGGCACGCGCCGGAATGGCCGACGCCCAGTTGGTCGTGCTGGTCGTCGACGCTCGCGCCGGGGTCGGGCCGGGTGACCAGGAGCTGGCGGATCTGCTGCGCCGCTCGCCGATCCCGACGCTCGTGGCGGCGAACAAGTGCGACAGCGTGGCCGAGCTGTCCCTGGCCGCGGACTTCCACCGGCTCGGTCTGGGCGAGCCGCTCGCCGTGTCCGCGGCGCAGGGCCTCGGCACGGGGGACCTGCTGGACCGGATCGTCGAGCTGCTGGCCGATCCGCAGGTGGTCGGCCCCGAGGACGAGCCCGACCGGGGCACGATCCGCCTCGCCGTGATCGGCCGGCCGAACGTCGGCAAGTCCTCCTTGGTCAACCGCTTCCTGGGCGAGCAGCGGGTGATCGTCTCGGAGACGGCGGGCACCACGCGCGACGCGATCGACATGCCGCTGCTGGTGGGAGAGCGCAGGCTGATCCTCGTCGACACGGCCGGGATGCGTCGCCAGTCGAAGGTCGCCGACTCGATCGAGTACTACACGACGCTGCGCTCCCAGCGCGCCGCCGAGCGCGCTGACGTGGCGCTCGTGGTGTGCGACGCCGCCGACGGCGTCAGCGCCCAGGATCTGCGCATCGCGGAGCTCGCGATGAAGGCGGGCTGTGCCACCGTGATCGCCCTGAACAAGTGGGATGCGGTGCAGGGCGGCGAGGAGGGCCTCGATCATGAGCGCGCCCGCGTGGCCGATAAGCTGCGGCTGCGCCCGCGCGTGCTGACCGTCAGCGCGAAGACCGGCCGCCACGTCTCACGCCTGCTCACCGAGGCGATTGCGCTCGGCGACCGCATGGCCGGGCGCATCCCGACCCCCGAGCTGAACCGCTTCCTCTCAGAGGTGGTCCAGGTTCGCCAGCCGCCGGTCGGCACGCGGCGCGGCTCGAGTCAGCATCGGCTCAAGCTCATCTACATGACCCAGATCGGCGAGCGGCCCCCGCGCTTCGCGATCCAGGTCAACTCCCGCTCGCGCGTGAGCCGCGACTATGCGTACTTCCTGGAGAACCGCCTGCGGGCGCGCTACGGAATGGACGGCGTGCCGTTGATCATCGATTTCGTCGAGCGCGGCCAGCGCGGACGCGGCGATGCGCGGCCCCGCGGAGCGGGTGGATCGCGTGACGCTGCGCGCGGCCGCGGGCCCGTGCTGGAAACCAAACTCGGCTGATTCACCTAGACTCTCCCGGCTTTCGCCGGACCCTGCCCTCGAACGACGACCTGGAGCCAAGCCACGCGGCCATGACCGAGCTTTCCGACACCGAATTCCTGTTCACCTCCGAGTCCGTCACCGAGGGACATCCGGACAAGATCGCCGACCAGATCTCCGACGGCGTGCTCGATGCCGTGCTGCGGGACGACCCCTACGGCCGCGTCGCGTGCGAGACGCTCGTCAACACGGGCCTGATCGTCGTCTCCGGGGAGATCTCGACCGACACCTACGTCGATATCCAGGAAATCGCGCGCGAGACGGTGCGCAAGATCGGCTACGACGATGCCGCCTACGGCTTCGACTGCGACACATGCGCGGTGATCAACGCGATCGACAAGCAGTCCCCCGACATAGCCCAGGGCGTCGACGCGGCGTATGAGACCCGCCACGATCCCTCCGACGAGGACGAGCTGGACCTCGCCGGAGCCGGTGACCAGGGCATGATGTTCGGCTACGCCTCGAACGAGACGGAGCAGTTCATGCCGCTGCCGATCTCGCTCGCCCACAGGCTGGCCAAGCGCCTCTCGGAGGTCCGCAAGGGCGAGGTCCTGCCCTACCTGCGTCCCGACGGCAAGACCCAGGTGACGGTCCGCTATCAGGACGGGAGGCCGGTCGAGATCGAAAAGATCCTGATCTCAACCCAGCACGCCGACGGCATCGACGCGGAGTCCCTGATCAAGCCGGACCTGCTCGAGCACGTGGTGCGGCCGGTGCTGCCCGCCGAGCTCTACGACGAGAAGAAGCTGGCCAGGAACTTCCTGGTCAATCCCACCGGGCGCTTCGTGATCGGCGGGCCAATGGGCGACTGCGGTCTGACCGGCAGGAAGATCATCGTCGACACCTACGGCGGCATGGCGCGCCACGGTGGGGGGGCGTTCTCGGGCAAGGATCCCTCCAAGGTCGACCGCTCGGCGGCGTACGCGGTGCGCTGGGTGGCCAAGAACATCGTGGCCGCGGGTCTCGCCGACCGCGCCGAGGTGCAGGTCGCCTACGCGATCGGCGTCGCGCACCCGGTGTCGGTGATGGTCGAGACCTTCGGCACCGAGAAGATCGGTCGCGGACAGATCGCGCGGCTCGTCGGCGAGCACTTCGACCTGCGACCCGGGGCATTCCGCGAGGAGCTGAAACTGCACCGGCCGATCTATCAGAAGACCGCCGCATACGGCCACTTCGGGCGCGAAGACCACGACTTCACCTGGGAGCGGACGGACAGAGCGTCCGCCCTGCGCTCCGCCGCCGGACTCTGACCGGGGGCGCATCTAGAGTAGGCCGCCGCCGCGGGGCACGGTCCCCGGGTGTCGACCGCAGGCGGTCGCCAGCCGGCTCCACTCCCTCAGGTCTTCCCAGCTGATGCCCGCCATCGCCCAGGTCGAGCCCATGACGATGGCCCGCGCGCTGCGCGGGCCATTCGACTATCGGCTACCCGAGGAGCTGCGCGGCGGGGCGGTGGACGTCGGCTCGATGCTGGTCGTGCCGTTCGGTCGCCGGGAGGTGCTGGGCGTGGTCGTGGGGCTGGCCGAGAGCAGCGAGGTCGCCGCGGAGAAGCTGCTCGTCCCGCTGCGCGCCCTCGAGCTCGGCGTACCGGCCGACCTGGTCGCGCTGGCAGAGTGGATCGCCACCGAATACTGCTCGACTATCGCGCGGGCCCTCAGCCTGGTCCTGCCCCCCGGCGCGGCACGTCGGTTGAGTGGGCGCAAACGTCGCGACGTGGCCCGTCCTCGGCATCTCTCCGTCGGGTCGCGCAGCCCGCACCCGCCCGCGTTGACCGCGGACCAGGAGGCGGTCCTGGGGTCGCTGGCCGCCCCGCTGATGCAGAGACGAGCCGAGCAGCGGCTGCTGCACGGTGTGACGGGGTCCGGCAAGACCGAGATCTACCTGCGGGCGGCCGCGATCGCGCTCGAGCAGGGGCGCGGCGCGATCGTGCTGGTCCCGGAGATCGCGCTGACGCCGCAGATCGTCGGGCGTTTCATCGAACGCTTCGGCGACACCGTGGCGGTGCTGCACTCAAGGCTCAGGCCCAGCGAGCGCTATGCGGAGTGGCGGCGGCTGCGCGCGGGGGAGGCGCGCGTCTGCGTAGGGCCACGCTCGGCGGTGTTCGCGCCGATCGACGACCTTGGCCTGATCGTCGTCGACGAGGAGCACGACGCCTCCTACAAGCATGAGGGCGACCCCCGCTACGACGCCCGTGACGTGGCGGCCGAGCGGGCTTCCCGCTGCGGGTCGCTGCTGTTGCTGGGCAGCGCCACCCCGCGGCCGGAGAGCGCTCATCGACTGCCCCGCTCTACGCTGCCCCGGCGCGTCGACGGCCGGCCGCTGCCCGATGTCGAGGTGCTCGACACCCGCGGGGTGGCGCCCGGCCTGCACCCGGCGACCGCACAGGCGCTCGCGGAGGTGCGCCGCGCGCGTGGGAAGGCGATCGTGCTGCTCAATCGCCGGGGCTGGTCGAACTTCCTCTCCTGCCGCTCCTGCGGCCGCGTGTGGAGTTGCCCGCAGTGCGACGTCGCGCTGGTTCTGCACCGCGGCGGCGGGTACGTGGCCTGTCACCACTGCGGACACCGTGAGCCCGCGCCGGCGCGTTGCGGCGAATGCTCCTCCACATCGGTGGCCCGTCACGGCGCCGGCACCGAGCGCCTGCAGCACGAGTTGGCGAGCGTCCTTGACGATGGCGGCTTCCCGGTCTTCCGACTGGACGCCGACGCGGTCGCCGCCGGCGGAGACGGTGCGGTCGCCGGTCTGGTGGCCCCTGCCGGAGACTGTGGCGCCGGGGCGCTGTTGCGCCGCTTCGAGCAGGCCGAGTCAGGGGCCCTGATCGGAACCCAGATGGTCGCCAAGGGCCACGACTTCCCCGACGTCACGCTCGGCGTCGTGCTCGACGCCGACGCGACCCTGCGCTTCCCGGACTTCCGCGCCGAGGAGCGCACCTTCGCGCTGATCGCGCAGCTCGCTGGACGCGTGGGACGCGGCGGCGACGGGCGCGTGCTGGTGCAGACGATCGCTCCGCAGGCGCGCGCGATCGTGCACGCCGCCAGGCACGACAGCGACGGCTTCCTGCGCGGCGAGCTCGAGCGCCGGCAGGCGCTCGGCTATCCGCCCTTCTCCCACCTGATCAGGATCGTCTGCGCAGCGGCGGAGTCAGAGCCGGCACGCGCGGCGGCAGGCGCGCTGCGCGAGTGCCTTTCCGCATCCCTGCCCGCGTCCGATGCGAGCGTTCTCGGTCCGGCGACGCTGTTCCGCCTGCGCGGCCGCGAACGCCAGGTGCTGATCGTGAAGGCCGCCGAGCGCGGCGTCGCCGTGGGCGCCGTCGGCGAGGCGGTGCGGCGCGTGACCGGTGCCGAACGGAAATCCGCGGGCAGGTACGCCGGGGTCAACTTCAGCGTGGACGTCGACCCGCAGTAGCGGGCCGTGCGCCGCGATCGCGCATCCCGCGAGCAGGTTGCGCGGGGCTCTCCTAGACTAGGAAAATGGCCAAACAGGAGATCCGCGAGAGGCTCCGGACGGCACCCTCCGAGGAAGCGGACGTGGAGGTCGAGCCCGAGCAGGATGCACCCGCTCTCACCGAGCTCGATCCCGAGACGCGCGCGCGTCGCGATGCGGCGTTACGCAAGGTGCGCAAGCTCGGCGACCCCGTGCTGCGCGCCAGCGCGCTGCCGGTGGAGCGCTTCGACGACACGCTGAAGGCCGAGATCGAGCGGATGGGCGAGCTGATGCACGACGCGCTCGGCGTCGGACTGGCCGCCACCCAGCTCGGGGTTCTGCACCGCGTGCTCGTCTATCGCGCCTACTCGGAAGACCCGCTGACCGCACTCGTCAACCCGGTGCTCGAGTGGTGCAGTGAGGAGCAGGAGACCGCCGAAGAGGGGTGCCTCAGCCTGCCCGGCGTGCACGTCGAGGTGGAGCGCCCGGCACAGGTGAGGGTGCGCGCCCAGGATTCGGACGGGAAGCAGATCGAGATCGAGGCCGAAGGGCTCGAGGCGCGGGTGATCCAGCACGAGATCGACCACCTGAACGGCGTCCTGATCCTCGACCGCATATCGCGCGAAGCGCGAAAGGAGGCGATGCGCGCCATGCGCGAGGTCCTGGAGACGGCGGGCGCGGCTTAGCGGCCGCCCGCGGCGGGTCCGAACGTTGAGCATCGTCTTCCTCGGCACGTCCGAGTTCGCCGCCACGATCCTCGAGCGCCTGGCGGGCAGCGATGCCCATCGCCCGGCCCTCGTGCTGACCCGTCCAGACCGCCCGCGCGGCCGCGGCCGGCGGCTCGCCTCACCGCCGGTCGCCGAGACGGCGCGCGCGCTGGAGATCCCGCTGGAGCAGCCCGAGAGCGTCAACGACCCGCAGGCCAGGCTGCTGATCGCGCAGGCCGGCCGGACCCCGGCCGGCCGGCCGGGGAATGGGGAGACGACCGCGCAGGGCGGGGCCCAGACGGTCATCGTGTGCGCCTTCGGCGCGCTGATCACCGAGCCGCTTCTCTCAGAACACGAGCTCCTGAACGTTCACCCCTCGCTGCTTCCGCGGTGGCGGGGCGCGGCGCCGATCGAGCGCGCGATCATGGCCGGCGACGAGCGGACCGGCGTGTCGATCATGCGCCTCACCCGGGGGCTCGACAGCGGCCCGGTGTGTCTCGCCGCGAGCGAGCCGATCCGGCCCACCGACACCTACGGCTCGCTCGCGGCGCGCCTGGCCGAGGCCGGCGGGGCGCTGCTGCTAAGCGTCCTGGATCTGCGCGCAGAGGGCCGGCCGCCGCCCTTCGTCGAGCAGGACGAGCGCGGCGTCACCTACGCGGAGAAGATCACCCCCGAGGATCGCCTGCTCGACCCGACCAGAGCCGCGAGCGAGCTGGAGCGGGTCGTGCGCGCCCTGCATCCGCACATCGGGGCCCGGGTGGCACTGGCGGACGGGACGCTGCTCGGCGTGGCGCATGCTGCGTTGGCGGGTCCGGTCGGCGGCGGGTCCGGCGAGGAGGACGGCTCCCCCGAGCCGGTGGGACCGGGTGTGACCTCGCGCGGGGGCCGCCTGCTGCTTGGCTGCCGGCCGGGGGGGCTGGAGCTGCTCGTCGTGCAGCCGCCGGGCGGACGCGCGATGGATGCCGCCTCCTATCTGCGCGGTCATGGCCTGCCCGGGCCCGCTCTGCCCGGGCGCCGGTAGGCGGTCGCGTAGGCCGGCGGCGCGACGCCCGCCGGCAGCCTGGCGTCCGGCTCGGGCGACCCGGCCTCTGTGGCCAGGGGGATGACGCCCGCCCAGGCGGACAGGGCGTAGTCCTCCTCGTCGTCGAGCGGGGGACCGACGCGGATCTTCGCCGAGGCCTCCTCGATCGGGATGGCGAGCACCGAGGTGGCTCTCAGCTCGTTGTCGGTCGGTGCGCGCACCTCGCGCCAGCGGCCCGGCACGATGTGCTCGACGATCGCCTGCAGCGCGGCGAGCTTCTGCTCGGGCTCCTGCACGCAGACGGCGTCTCCCAAGAGCATCACCGAGCGGTAGTTGGCCGAGTGGTGCATCGCCGAGCGGGCGAGCACCAGCCCGTCGAGCAGCGACACGGTCAGGCACGCCGGCGCGCCCGCTGCGAGCCTGCGCAGGGTGCGCCCGCCGGCCGATCCGTGAACGTAGACGAGATCGCCGCGGCGAGCGTGCAGCGTGGGGATGACGAGTGGCCGACCATCCTCCAGGCAGACGCCCAGATGCGCGATCAGGGCCTCGTCGAGGATCGCGTCGATGACCGCGCGGTCGTAGCTGCCGCGCTCGCGCTTGCGCCGCAGGCGGACCCGATCGGATGCGGGCGCCTCCGCGGTGGGCTGGCGGGGGTCTGCAGCGGGCCGAGCGGCGCGCTCACGGGCGCCGTCGGAGCGGCTGGGAACACGAGCCGACACGACCTGGCCTCCTATCTGTCATAGTACAGCTTGATGAGTGACCTGACACAGTATCGGATTGAGGCGGACAGCGCGGCGGAGCTCGTGAGCAGCGTCGAAGCGGGGGTGGCGAGCGGCGCGCTGATGCCCGGCCAGCGCCTGCCGTCGGTGCGGCGGCTGGCGGCCGAGGTGGGCCTCAGCCCGGTCACCGTCGCCGCGGGCATCGCGGAGTTGCGTCGGCGGGGAGTGGTGTTGACCGAGAAGCGCCGCGCCACGCGCATCGGCGCGGGCCCGCCGATCGGCTCCTCGCGGGTGTCCCCGCCGGTTCCCGCCGGCGCCCGCGACCTCTCACGCGGGAATCCCGACCCGGCGCTCCTGCCCGACCTGAAGCGAGCCCTGTCTCGGCTGGAGCTTCCGGTGGGCCTGTATGGAGAGCCCGCGGCTCTGCCCGAACTGCTCGAGCGCGCGCGCGAGCAGTTGCACGCAGACGGGATCCCCGGTGAGTCGCTGTGCGTGGTCAGCGGCGCGCTCGACGGCATCGAGCGTGTCCTCGAAGCGCATCTGCGGGCCGGCGACCGCGTGGCCGTCGAGAATCCGGGCTACGCTGCGCTCTTCGACCTGCTGCGGGCACGCGGCCTGTCGCTCGAGCCCGTCGAGGTGGACGAGCTCGGTATGCGCCCGGCGGGCCTGAGGGTCGCTCTGGAGCGCGGCGCCGGCGCCGCCATCATCACCCCTCGCGGGCAGAATCCGACCGGTGGGGTATTGAACGCGAGTCGGGCGCGGGAGCTGCGGGCGGTCCTCGCCAAGGCGCCTCAGACGCTCCTGATCGAGGACGATCACCTGGGCCTGCTCGCCGGCAGCGCGCTCAACACCACGGTGACCGGGCGCGCGCGCTGGGCGGCGACCCGTTCGGTGTCCAAGGCGCTCGGGCCCGACCTGCGCCTGGCGGTCCTCGCGGGCGACCCGCAGACCGTCGCCCGCGTGCAGGGGCGCCAGCAGTGCGGGCCGGGGTGGGTGAGTCACATCCTGCAACGCCTCGTGCTCAGCCTCTGGACGGACCCCGCTGTGCAGGCGCTCGTCGGCCGTGCGAGCGCGACCTACGACGCGCGTCGCGAGACGTTCCTCTCATGCCTGCGGCGTCGAGGCGTGCGCGCCAGCGGGGCCTCCGGCCTGAACGTGTGGGTGCCGGTTGACGATGAGACGGGCGTAGTGGGAGCGCTTCTCCAGCGCGGCTGGGTCGTGGCGCCCGGCGCGCCCTACCGGCTGTCGGACAGCTCGCCGGCGATCCGGGTCACGGTCGCCACGCTGCGAGAGCCGGAGGCTGCGCGGCTGGCCTCGGATCTGGCCGGCGTGCTGGCGTCGGCGCGGTCGAGCCGCAGCGGATAGCCGATCATGGCGCGTGTGAAGAGTCCCCCGCGCGCCACCATCGCTCCCGCACGCCGCTGCGCCTACGCGGTGCTGCGTCGCGTCTTCGAGCGCGGGGCCTACGCCGATCTTGCGCTGCAGGCCGAGGCGAGGCCCCTGGAGGCGCGCGACAGGGCCCTGGCGATGCGCCTGGCCTACGGCGCCGTGCAGCGGCGGGCTACGCTCGACCACCTGATCGAGCGGTTCGCAGAGCGCTCCCCGCGGCGGCTTGACCCGCCGGTGCTGGCGGCGCTGCGGCTCGGTCTCTACGAGCTGCTCTACCTGCGCGGCTCACCGGACTACGCCGTCGTGACCGACGCCGTGGAGCTCGTCAAGGCGCAGGGGCTGGCCGGCCACGGCCTGGTCAACGCGGTGCTGCGGCGGGGTGCCCGCGAGGGCCCCGCGCTGCTCGACGCCCTGGAGGACGCGACGCCCGAGCAGGCGGCCCTGAAGCATTCGCACCCGGAGTGGATGGCGCGCCTGCTGTGGGAGCAGCTCGGCGCCGAGGGCGCCCGCGCTCTGATGTCCTGCGACAACGAGCCCGGCGAGGTCGCGCTGCGTGCCAACACGCTCCTCACCGACGCCCCGACTCTGGCCGCCGAGCTGCCCGTGCGCACCCACGGCGACCCCGCCCTGCCCGAGGCCTTGGTGCTGGAGGGCCCGTTCGACGCCCACGGCTCGCCTTTGTGGCGAGCGGGCGCGTTCGTGATGCAATCGCGGGCGGCGATGCTCGTGGCGCGTGCGCTCGATCCGCGCCCCGGCGAGCGCGTGTTGGACCTGTGCGCGGCGCCGGGCGGGAAGACCACCCATCTGGCCGCGCTCATGGAGGGCAGGGGCGAGGTCGTGGCCGTCGAGCGCAACGCGCGCAGAGCCGGCGCCCTGACGCGCACCGCGGAGCGGCTCCGGGCCGGGAACGTCCGCGTCGAGCTTCGCGACGCCGCGCTGGCGAGCCCGGAGGGCCCCGCGTTCGATCGCGTGCTGGTCGATCCGCCGTGTTCGGGGCTCGGCACGCTGCAGGCCCGCGCCGACCTACGCTGGCGCGTGTCGCCGGACGCGATCGCAGCGATGGCGCGCGCGCAGGCGGCGATCCTCGGCGCCGGCGCCGGGGCCCTCCGTCCGGGCGGCGTGCTTGTCTACTCTACTTGCACGATCTCCCCGACCGAGAACGAGCGCCTGATCGCCGCCTTTCTGGACTCCCACCCCGAATTCGGTCTCGATAGCCTCGCGGCCGAGCTGCCCGCCTTCAGTCTGGCGTCCTCGAGGCCGCCACCAGATCGGCGATCGGCCGACCGAGGTCCGCAGGGACGGCGGCCGCCGCCGGCACCCCCCGGGCTGGTGCTGACGCTGCCCCATCGCGATCACACGGCCGGCTTCTTCATCGCGCGGCTGCGGCGGGGCTGAGCGGTGGAGGACAAGCGACAGACCCCGGCCGCAGCAGCGGTCGACCTGGGGCCCTTGTGCCCGCACTGCCACGAGCCCTGGCTGCGCCCGACCAATCTCCCGGGGCGCTACCGCTGTGTCTACTGCCTGCACCGCTTCGAGCTCACGTCGGTGTGCCCCAACTGCGGCGAGCACTCGACGATCGTGAGGATGTCCTCGACCGCGATCCTGAAGTGCAACAACTGCGGCGATTCGATGCTGCAGGCGATATGAGCAGACCTTCATGAGCGTCGCTGCGCGCGACCTGTTGCGGCGGGTGGCTGTGGCGCCGTCGATCCTCTCGGCCGACTTCGGCAGGTTGCGCGAGCAGGTCGGGGAGGTTCTGCAGGCGGGGGCCCGGGTGATCCACGTCGATGTGATGGATGGGCATTTCGTGCCCTCGATCACCGTCGGTCCGCTGGTCGTGGGAGCGCTCGCCGAGCAGGCGCGCCAGGCGGGCGCGATCCTCGACGTGCACCTGATGATCGAGCGTCCCGAGCGCCAGGCGGGCGAGTTCGTGCGGGCGGGTGCCCATTCGGTGACCTTCCACGCCGAGTCCACGCCCCACGCCGCCTACGCCGCGAGCGCCATTCGCGAGAGCGGCGCTTGTGTGGGCGTGGCGATCAATCCCGCCACCCCGGTTGGGGCCCTCGACGAGGTCGCGGAGACCGTCGACCTGGTGCTCTGCATGAGCGTGAACCCGGGCTGGGGGGGACAGACGTTCATCGCGCGCTCCCCCGAGAAGGTCGGGCGCCTGCGCGCGATCCTCGATGATCGGGTGGCGCTCGAGGTGGACGGTGGCATCGACCTCGGCACGGCTCGCGAGTGCCGCGCCGCGGGCGCGAACCTGTTCGTCGCGGGCTCGGCGATCTTCGGCTCGAGCGATCCGGGCGAGGCCTACCTCGCAATCACGCGGGCCGTGGCGGTCGCCTGACCTGCTCGGCGGGAGCGCTGCGCCGGTAGAGCGTCGCCAGCGTCAGCGCCAGCAGCGCCGTCGCGCCGGCGTAGCCGATCTCGGTGCGCAGCAGCTGTTCGCTCACAGCCGGCGTGAACATCCAGGCAAGGAAGGCGGCCGCCGCGAGCCCCCAGCACGCGGCTGCAGCGCGCGCCCGGTCGCGTGCCAGCGCGGCCTGGTTGAGGGCGCCGGAGGTCAGGTGCAGACCCATCCCGAGCCCGACCAACGCGAGACCCACGCGGCCATAGGAGTAGTGCTGACCAAACAGGTGTTCCATGACGAACGGCCCGATCACGAGCAGCGCGAGCGCCACGGCCGCCGTAAAGGCGGCGATCGCACGAACCGTCACGCGGATCGCGCGGGCGAAGGCAGCGTGGCCCTCGGTCGCCTCGAGCCCGGCCAGGTGGGGCAGCAGCGAGGTCTGAATGGCCTGGAACAGCTGCAGCGGCGCACGTGCGATCAACAGCACGTTGAACACGATGCCGGCGAGCGCGACGTCCGGCGAGGTTGCCGAGACGGTGAGCACCGCGGCGTTCAGGAGCGTCTGCTCGGAGAGCATGATCGCCGACACCCACGCGGCGAAGCCCGTGCTCCGCCGCAGTGACAGGCCATCGTGCGCGGCGGCCTCCTGTACGCCCTCGGTTCCGGGCCCCGCCAGCGCGGCATCCGCCTCGTCGGCGGTGAGCTGCCCGGCCGGCACCGAGTCCAGCTCGTGGATGACCCGTGGCGCGCCCGCCGAGCCCTGCTGACGCTCCTCGCGGTTTCGTGCGAAGGCGGCCGGGACCACGACCAGGGACACCACGGGCGCTGCCGCGATGCCCAACGCGATCGCGGTCTGGCCGCTCGTGATGCCGAGCGCCACCGCCAGAGCGAAGCACAGGCGCGAACCCGACTCCATCAGGACCAGGCCGCCGTAGAGCCCGAAGTACTCGTGCCCAGCCAGCCAGCCGCGCGCGAAGTAGCTGGCGGCGTATGCCACCGTACCCACCACCAGCACGTCGTATAGGGCCGCGTAGTCGTCGAAGACGTGTTCTACGAGCTCGTCGCGGAAGGCCAGCGCCGCGGTCAGGAACAGCAGCACGAAGGCCAGCTGGATGGCGAGCGGCACGCGCAGCGGGTGCTCGGTGTGCCCGCGTGCCCGGCGATCGGCGATCGTGCGCGACAGGAGCTGTTCGACGGGGCGGTAGATCACCGAGATGATCACGAACATGACCGACCACAGCAGGGCGATCCGGGACGCCGCGGCTTCCGCGAGAACGTGGCTTGATATCGAGAAGAAGGCGAGCGTCAACAGCCCCGTCAGGGCGATCCCCACCGACAGGATCCGGGCGCCCTGGCCGTACGGGCGCTTCCCCGCGGGCGGGGCGGCCGGTTGCGCGCCGCTGTCGCCGCCGCGCGGGGCTGTGGTTGAGCGGGGGCTAGAGCCGGACAAGCAGCATGGTCCAGGGGAACGGTGAGCGGATCTCGACCGGTTCACCGTGGCGCGACAGCAGTCGCACGAACGAGCGCTTGGACCAGTGGTTGAGGTGTCCGGGCGTGTTGCCCAGCTGTGGCCAGTACGCGCCGCGGGCCATGTTGAGCATCCGCCACAGCGGTTCCCGGGGAACCGAGACGAGCAGGTGGCGCTCGGCGCAGCGGGCCATCTCGGCAAGCGTGTGCTCGGGGTCGGGAACGTGCTCGAGCACCTCGATGGCGGTGGCCAGGTCGAACTCGTTCGCGGCGAACGGCAGGTCCTCGGCCCGCATCGTGCGGTATTCCAGGTTCGGTGCCCGGTGTTCGGACCAGCCGGCCTGGATCGACTCCTCCTCCAGGTCGATGCCGACGACTCGATGCCCGGCCAGGCGCTGCGCCCAGCGGTGGACGAGCACCCCCTCGCCGCAGCCCACGTCGAGCAGGGAGTCGGGCGCGGCTCGCTCGAGCAGCTCGTCCAGGGCCCGCTCGAAGCCGGCCATCAGGCGGCGCACGACCGGGTTGGTGGAGCCGTACTTGTCGTAGGTATTCCCCGTAACGACCCCGTCGTCGGAGACGGTGACCCCGCTCACAGCCGCACCGCCTCCTCGCGCCGCTCGGCTTCGCGCCGCTGCGCCTCGGTGGCGCGCGTGGCGTCGCCGGGCGTCGCGTCCGGGTGCGCAGCGTCGGCGGGCGTCATCTCGGCGGGCGCCGCCTGCGGATGCGTCGCCTCGGGGGGCGCAGCGGCCGCGCGGGTCGCCTCGGCATGCACGCCCGCGGGCGTGCCCGGCTCATAGTGAGACGGCGCCACGCCAAGCTCCAGCTCGATCCGCCGCACGCGCTCGAAGGTCTTCTGGGTCATGACCCGCTGGGCGGCGAGCAGGTCGCCGATCACGCCCAGTGCCCACAGCACCACCGCGGCGATGAACAGCACGGCGCCGAGGATCAGGGACTGGACATGACCCTTGCCGTTGCCCTGGACGTAGGCGACCCCGAAGCGGATCCACACGCCGACCGAGACGAGCCCTATCAGCAGCGCCAGGCTCCAGAACACGCGCAGCGGCTCGTACTGGGCGTAGATGCGGAAGATCGAGAGCATGTTGCGGCGCACGTAGGCGCCCATCGAGGGGAACAGGCGTGACTCGCGCGTCTTCGGGTTCGTGCGGACGGGGACGTGATCGATCGCGACCAGCAGCTTCCCGGCCTGGATGATCGTCTCCAGGGTGTAGGTGAATTTCGACACCACCATCATCTGGATGGCCGCCTCGCGGTTGTAGGCGCGGAATCCCGAGGTCGTGTCCGGTATCGAGGTCGAGGAGGCCTGGCGGACCACCCATGACCCCAGACGCTGCAGCGCCTTCTTCATCGGCGAGAAGTGCTCGATGCCCGTCACCTCGCGATCGCCGACCACCATGTCGGCCCGCCCTTCCAGGATCGGACGCACGAGCCGTGACACGTCGGGACCGTAGTACTGGTTGTCGGCGTCGGTGTTCACGATGACGTCGGCGCCGAGCTTCAGCGCCGTGTCGACACCCGCCTGGAAGCCGGCGGCCAGGCCCTTGTTGTTCGTCAGGCGCACCAGGTGGTCGACCCCGTGCGCGCGCGCGACCGCGATCGTCTCGTCGGTCGAGCCGTCGTCGATGACCAGCCACTCGACGACCTCGAAGCCCTCCACCTCGCGTGGCAGGTCCGCGAGCGTCTGCGGCAGCTGGTCCGCCTCGTTGAAGCAGGGGATCTGGATGATGAGCTTCATCGGTGATGATTGCCTAGACTGGGCTTCCGGCAGTATCCCAGAGCGCGGCGATGGTCTTGGCGCCAGGCGCGTGGGCGGCGCCGGCGCCGGTCGCCCACGGCCAAGGCTCGATGCAAAGCGCGACGTTCACCCGGCTCAGACCGGGCCCGACCTGGCTCGCTCGGCTGCGTGCCGTGCGGCCGGCGGCGTGGGCGCGGGCTGCGCTCATCGCACTGTGCATAGGGGCGCTGATCGGGTACTTCGCGTTCCCGACATACCCGACCTACGACTCATTCTACTCGCTGCTTTGGGGCCGAGATCTGCTGCACCTGCACCTCCCCGACTTCAGGGTGTACCGCGGTCCGACCGAGCACCCGCTGGCCATCGCCTTCGGGATGGTCTGCTCGGTCTTCGGAGAGGGGGGCGCACGGCTGATGGTGCTCGGATCGATCGCCTCCTTCGTCGCGCTCGTCGCCGGCGCCTACCGGCTGGGGCGCCTGTGCTTCGGCCCGGTCGTCGGGCTGCTGGCGAGCCTGTTGGTGCTGAGCCGCTTCTTCGACGAGAACCTCGCGGCGCAGGGTTACCTGGATATCTCCTATGTCGCGCTGATCGTGTGGGCGGTCGTGCTGGAGGTCGAACGCCCCCGGCGGGGGACACCCGTCTTCTTGATGCTGGCGGCGGCCGGACTGCTGCGCCCGGAGGCTTGGGCTCTGAGCGGCATCTACTGGCTGTGGTGCTGCTGGCGAGCGGACAATCGGACCCGCTTGAAGTACCTGGCGCTGGCGGCGATCGCGCCGCTGGTATGGGTTGGCCTGGACACGGCGGCGACCGGCCGCCCGCTGTACTCGCTGCAGTCCACGTCCGGCCTTGCGCACGAACTCGAACGCACGCAGGGACTGCCGGGCGTCGTCGGTTCGGTGTGGACGTTCGGGGTGCGGATCGACAAGCTGCCGGTGATCATCGGCGCGCTCGCCGGCCTGCCGCTCGCGATCTGGCTGGCGCCGCGACGGGCGCTCACGCCGCTGGCCGCGCTGGTCGTGCTGATCGGCCTGTTCGTCGCCGAGGGGGCGGCAGGTGCGTCGGTGGTCGACCGCTACCTGACCGGGGCGGCCACCATGCTGTTGCTGTTCTGCGCCGTGGCGATCGGCGGCTGGGCGATGCTGCAACCGGGCTCAAAGCTGCGTCGGGTCTGGATCGTGGGCGCCGCGGTGCTCGTCGCCTACGGCGCCGTCTCCGCCGCCACGACCCTCAGCCTCTCCAGCCTGCGCACCACCCTGGCCTACCACGAGGACTTTCACAAGGGCCTGGCCGTCGCGCTTCACGACCCCGCCGTGAAGGCTCGTCTGCGGCGTTGTCCGCTGGTGTCGCTGCCGGACAACAAGCTGATCCCGGACGCCCGCTGGATCCTCGACACCGTCGGCCAGCACAACATCGTCGCGCGCAGTCAGGCGCGCGCCGATGTCGCGAAGGGGGTGCACAAGCTCGAGAACCGCATCCGGCGGGGCAGTGTCGCGATCTACCCCCTGGGCAGCGCGGTGTTCTTCAAGGCGATCGTCGACGTCGGCGACGACCCGCGTGACCAGGTTCCGCTCGCCGGCTTCAACCGCATCTACACGAGCCGCTACTACGCGGTGTATGCAAACTGCTGACCGATCAAGGACCGGCCGGCAGCCGGCCGAGGCTCTGGATGGCCCGCGCCGATGGGCCTGGATCGGGCTCGCGGCCGTGCTCGCGAGCGCGCTGGCGCTGCGCCTGTGGGGAATCCGGCAGGGCCTTCCATACATCTACAACATCGACGAGGCGGACCATTTCGTGCCGCACGCGATCGCGATGTTCGGGCACAGCCTGAACCCGCACTACTTCGCGAACCCGCCGGCATTCACCTACGCGCTGCATCTGCTCTTCGCCGTCTGGTTCGGGGGCGGGGCGGGCGTCGCGCGTGCGAGCGCCCTGCACAGCGGCGACCTCTACGTGGTGGCCCGGGCCACAGCCGCCGCGCTCGGCACGGTGGCCGTGTGGCTGCTCTACCTCGCTGGCGCCCGCCTGTTCGGTCGTGGCGTGGGCCTGCTCGCGGCGGCGATCGAGGCTGTCGCATTCCTGCCCGTGTTCTATGCGCACCTCGCGCTCAACGACGTGCCGACGCTGGCGCCCGTGACGCTGTCGCTGCTGGGGACGGCGGGCGTGCTGCGGAAAGGCCGTGCCCTCGATTACCTGGTGGCGGGCGTCGGGCTCGGCCTGGCCTGTGCGACCAAGTACACGGGCGGGATCGTGATCCTGCCGTTGATGGCCGCCACGGCCTCACGGTCCCTGGAGAGGCCACCCGGCCGCGCGACCGGCGACAGGCGGGCTGCGGGCACTGCGCCGGCGCCAGCCGGCATCGCGATCGCGGGGGCCGGGGCGCTCGTCGCGTTCCTTGCCGCGAACCCCTACGCGGTGCTCGATCTGCACGGCTTCTACACCGAACTGGTCCATCAGTCGACGCTGTCGGGAGAAGCCCAGGGCAAGCTCGGCGCTCCGCGGCAGTGGGGGGTCCTCTACTACCTGTGGTCGCTGACCTGGGGTCTCGGCTGGCTGCCGGCGCTGGCCGCGCTCGGTGGCGCCCTGACGGTGTGGCGAACCGACGTCCGGCTGGGCTGGCTGCTAGTTCCCGCGCCGCTGATCTTCCTCGCGTTCATGGGTCTTCAGGGTCGCTACTTCGGGCGCTGGCTGCTGCCGATCTTCCCGATCCTGTGCCTGCTGGCGGCGTTCTTCGCGCTGCAGGTCGTCGCTGTGCTGGCTCGTCGCCTCGCGCGCCCGGCCGAGGGTCGCCGGGCGGCCCGCCCGGCGCAGGGCCCGGATCGGCCGGGGCGGGGCATACGCGTGGCGCTGACCGCGGCCGCGGTGGTGTTGATGTGCGGTCAGGGCTTCGTCTACAGCATCCACTCCGGGCTGCTGCTCGCGCGCGCCGACACCCGCAACCTGACGCGAGCCTGGATGGTTGCGCACGTGCCCGCGGGCGCCCGCATCGTCGTCGAGCCCGTCGCGCCGGCGGGGTGGGTGCGCGAGGCTCCCGGCTCGGCCGGGCGTGGCGCGCCGGCCGCGCGCCGCGGCCCGCGCTGGATCAAGTACGACTCGCTGGTGTCGGTGATCTCCGCCGACGGCGCCATCGATCCGAGTGCTTCGCGGGTCGTCGGCATCGAGGACTACGTGCGCACGCTGAGCCCCGCGCTGATCGGGTGGTACGAGCGCGGCGGCTTCTGCTGGGTGGTCAGCGGCTCCACCCAGTCCGGGCGTGCCTATGCTGACCCCCGGGCGGTGCCCCACGCGATCTCCTACTACCAGGCGCTGGCGCGAGCCGGCGAGAGCCTCTACCACGTCTCGCCCTACCCCACCGGACGGGGCCCGGTGCCGTTCGGCTTCGACTGGAGCTTCGACTACTACCCGCTCGCCTACGATCGCCCGGGCCCGGAAATGACCGTATACCGGCTGCATGGCGGTCGGTGCGGGGGCTGAGCGGAGATATCCTGACAACTGCTATGCCGGATTGCAACGACACCGACAAGGAGCACCTCGCGCGGGCGATCGAGCTCGCTAGGAACGGAGCAGGAGCCGTCAGGCCGAACCCGGTGGTGGGTGCGGTCGTCGCCCGCGACGGGGAGATCCTGGGTGAGGGCTGGCACAAGGAGTTCGGCGCGGCGCACGCTGAGGTCAACGCGATCGAGGCGTGCGGCCTGAAGGATCTGACCGGGGCGACCCTGTACGTGTCGCTCGAGCCGTGCTGTCACGAGGGCAAGACGCCGCCGTGCACCGACGCGATCCTGCAGGCGGGGCTGCGGCGGGTGGTCGTCGCCTCCGACGATCCCACCGAGCGGGCATCTGGTCGCGGGCTGGGAATTCTGCGCGACGAGGGCGTGGAGGTTGTGCTCGCCGACGGCGAGCTCGCCGCCGAAGCGCGGCTGCTCAACCAGGCCTTTCGCAAGCATGCCCGCGCGGGCCGTCCATGGGTGCTGTTCAAGTCTGCGATGACGCTGGACGGCAAGGTGGCGACCCGCACCGGGGACTCCAAGTGGATCAGCGGCGAGGAGAGCCGCGAGCTGGCCCATCGTTGGCGTGCGTCGGTGGACGCGGTGGTCGTGGGCATCGGAACCGCGCTGGCGGACGATCCGCAGCTCACGGCCAGGCCGGAGGGCCTACCGGCCGAGCTTCCGCGCCAGCCGCGGCGTGTCGTGTTCGATACGCTCGCCCGCCTGCCGCCCACATCGCAGCTCGTGGCGGCTGCTGCCGAGCTACCGCTCACGGTGGTCGTGTCGCGGGCCGCCGCACACGCCGATACCGACGCGCTCGAGGCCGCCGGGGTGCAGGTGCTCGTGGCCACGGGTGAAAACGAGCCGGCGCGGGTGCGTTCGGCGCTCGATCAGCTCGGCGCGCTGGGCACCGCCTCGGTTCTGCTGGAGGGTGGTCCACATCTGGCCGGCGCGTTCCTGGACGCGGGCGAGATCGACGAGATCCGCCTGTTCCTGGCGCCGCTCCTGTTGGGCGGGAGCGCGGCGCGCGATCCCCTGGAGGGCAAGGGCGTCGAGCGCATCTCCGAGGCCCTGCGGGCGCTCACCTTCAAGTGCGAGAGCGTCGGCGAGGACCTGTTGATCTCTGCGCGCCTACGCGAGTGGTGACGGGCGCGCGTGACGGGACGGGCGCGAGCGACGGAATCGGGAGCCATCCGATGTTCACCGGATTGATCGCGGACCTGGGCAGCGTGACCGCGCTTGAGCGGAACGGGGTGGGCGCCACGCTGCGCATCCGCACGCAGCTGGCCGACCAGCTGCAAGAGGGCGACTCGATCGCCGTCAACGGTGTATGTCTCACCGCTACCGGGGTCGGCCCCGAGAGCTTCCAGGCGGAAGCGATGATGGAGACCCTGAGGTGCTCCTCCCTGGGTGCGCTCGTGCCTGGCTCGCCGGTCAACCTGGAGCTGCCGCTGCGCGCCGGCGATCGCTTGGGCGGGCACATCGTGCAGGGCCACGTCGACGGAATGGGCACGGTGAGCCAGGTCCGCGAGGAGGGCGCGGCGCGCGTCCTTGAGATCGAGACGGCGCCCGAGCTGCGGCGCTACCTGGTGCGCAAGGGCTCGGTTGCCCTCGACGGGGTGAGCCTGACGGTGAGCAGCGAGGACGAGCACGGTTTCGCCGTCTCGCTGATCGCCGAGACACTCAAGCGCACGAACCTCGGAGGACTCGGGCAGGGCGCTAAGGTGAACATCGAGGTCGACATCTTGGCCAAGCACGCCGAGAAGCTGATCGACTCCAGAGGATGAGCGACCGCTTGAAAATCGGCGAGCCGACAACCACGCCGTTCGCCACCATCGAGGAGGCGATCGCAGAAATCCGGCGGGGCAAGATGGTCGTGGTCTGCGACGACGAGGATCGCGAGAACGAGGGCGACGTCGTGATGGCGGCCCAGTTCGTGACCCCCGAGGCGATCAACTTCATGGTGAAAGAGGCGCGCGGGTGGATCTGCCTGGCGCTCACGCCGGGCCGTTGCGAGGAGCTCGGCCTTGAGCTCATGACCGCCAAGAACGAGTCGGCGCTGCAGACCCCGTTCACGATCACGATCGAGGCCCGCCACGGGGTGACGACCGGCGTCTCGGCGCACGACCGGGCGCACACGATGCAGGTGGCGATCGACCCGAGGACGCGGCCGGACGACCTCTCGCAGCCCGGTCACGTCAACCCCCTGAAGGCAAAGGCGGGAGGCGTGCTGGAGCGCACCGGGCACACCGAGGCGAGCGTCGACCTGGCGCGCCTGGCCGGCCTGATCCCGGCGGGAGTGATCTGCGAGGTGATGAACGAGGACGGCTCGATGGCGCGCGTGCCGGATCTGGCCGAGTACTGCCGGCGGCACGGGCTGAAGATGATCACGATCGCCGACCTGATCGCCTATCGCAGACGCAACGACAGGTTGATCGAGCGGGTGGTGAGCACGCGCCTGCCCACCACCTTCGGCGACTTCGAGGCGGTGGGGTACCGCTCGCTGGTCGACGACAAGCACCATGTCGCGCTCGTGAAGGGCGACGTGGCGGGACAGCCGGACGTGTTGGTGAGGGTCCATTCGGAGTGCCTGACCGGTGACGTGTTCCATTCGCTGCGCTGCGACTGTGGCGAGCAGCTCGGCTCCGCCCTGTCGATGATCGAGCGCGAGGGTAAGGGGGTGCTGCTGTACCTCTCCCAGGAGGGTCGCGGGATCGGGCTCCTGAACAAGCTGCGCGCCTATCGGCTGCAGGAGGATGGCCTGGACACCGTCGAAGCCAACGAGCGCCTGGGGCTGCCGGCTGACCTGCGCGACTACGGGATCGGCGCCCAGATCCTCGCGGACCTCGGGCTGAGCTCGATCCGGATCCTGACGAACAACCCGAAGAAGATCAGGGGCCTGGAGGGGTATGGGCTGTCGGTGAGCGCACAGCTGCCGATCGAGCATGCGCCGAACGAGCACAACGAGGTCTATCTGCGCACGAAGGCCCAGCGCATGGGGCATATCCTGCACCACCAGGGCCTGAATCTGGACGAGGAGCTCTTGCACTCCGAGCGCGAGCAGGACCGGGCCGAGCGCGAACGGATCGACGTGGAGCGGACCGAGCGCGAGCGCGCCGCCTCCGAGAAACGGCGCGAGTAGTGAGCGACTCCTACGCGATCGCGATCAGCCACTTCTACGAGGATCTGGCCGATGGGCTCCTGGCAGGAGCGCGGGCGGCTTTCGCGACCGCGGGGCAGCTCAGCGTGGAGCAGTTCGACGTGCCGGGCGCCTTCGAGCTGCCGCTCGCCGCGAGCTACGCCGCGCGGTCGGGCCGTTTCGCGGGCGTGGCGTGTCTCGGAGCGGTAATCAGGGGCGAGACCGATCACTATGACTTCGTATGCGCGGAGGTGGCGCGCGGGGTGATGCGGGTGCAGCTTGATACAGGCGTGCCCTGCGCGTTCGGCGTGCTCACGTGCGAGACCGTGGAGCAGGCGCGCGCGCGCGCCGGCGGCGGGAAGCGCGATCAGGGTCGCCACGCCGCGGAGGCGGTGCTGAGGATGGCGGCGCTGCGGCGCGAGCTTTCGAGCGGCTAGACTGCGCGCGGATGGCCAAGGTATGTCACACCTGCGGGAAGGGCCCGGCTTTCGGTCAGAGCCGCAGTCACTCGATGGTCGCGACCAAGCGGCGCTTTGATCCGAACCTGCAGAAGGTCCGGATCCTCGTGGGCTCATCGCCGAAGCGTGTGTACGTGTGCACGCGCTGCCTGAAAGCGGGCAAGGTCACGAAGGCCCTCTGAGCCGGGGTGGCCGCTCAGATCGACCCCGTGAGGCCGGTCCCCTGCGACGCGGGCGGGGTCCGCTCCCAGCGCCGGACCGCGCGAGTGTCAGCGAGGGGTCACCGAGCCGCTCGCAGGGGCCGGGCAGAGCGAGGACGAGGGCGGATGTGATCGGGACCGGGCAGCGAATGTTTCAACGAAGCTGATAGACGTGTCGTCGTGACCGACACCAATCTGGTCCGCTTCCGCCTGGCCGTGGCGGGCGCGCTCGCGCATCTGGAATCGCGTCGCCAGGAGGTCAACGACCTGAACGTCTTCCCCGTGGCCGACGGGGACACCGGGGACAACATGGCGCTGACGCTGCGGGCCGTCCTGGGCGAGCTCGATCGTCTTCAGGGCGCCGACGAGCGGCGCACGATCGATGAGATCGGGCGTGATGAGATCGTGCAATCGGTCGCGCGCGCGGCGCTACTGGGGGCGCGCGGGAACTCCGGGGTGATCCTCTCCCAGCTGATTCGCGGCGCGGCCGAGGAGCTCGTCAGCCGGCCGGGACAGCTGATCGACGCGACCCTGATCGGCGCGGCCCTGGCGAACGCCGCCGACCGTGCCTACTCCTCGGTGCGCGAACCTGCCGAGGGCACGATCCTGACGGTGGCGCGGGAGATGGCCCACCAGATCATGACCGACGTGGCGCACAGCTCCGAGAACCCGCGCCTCGGACCCGCGACCGCCCCGCGCGAGCAGGATAAGGCGATCGCCGACGCGCTGGAGCGCGCCGTCGTGGCGGGCCAGGATTCGGTCAAGCGTGGCCCTGAGCTGCTCGCGGCGCTGCGCGAGGCCGGGGTGGTCGACGCCGGCGGCTATGGGCTGACGATCATGTTCGCGGGCGTCGTGGCGGCCTTGCGCGGCGACGAGCCGCCGGAGCTCGACCACCACGAGCCGGCGCGCATCAGTCATCCCGAGCACAGCTCGGGTACCTATCGCTTCTGCGCGAACTTCGCGGTGACGGGCAGCGGGCTGAGCCCGCGCAGCTTCATCGCGCCGCTCGAGCGGCTCGGTGACTCGGTTCTGGTCGTCGGTGACGCGACCACGCTGAAGGTGCACCTGCACACCGACGAGCCCGAGCAGGCCATGGCGGTGTTCGCGGGAGCCGGGGAGGTCTCGCGGCTGGATGTCGCTGACATGCATCTGCAGGTCGCCGAGCGCGACGAGCGCCTGACCGGTCACGCGGCCGTGGATGACGCCGGTGCTGGAGCGTGCGAGGGTGCCGGCTTGGGCGCCGCGGGGGAGGGCGCGGGTATCGCAGCCGAGGCCGGCGGTCCGTTGCGCTGCGGTGCCGTTGCGGTGGTCAGCGGCCAGGGTCTGGCGGACATGTTCCGCGAGCTGGGCGTGCACACGATAGACGGCGGCCCGACCCTCAACCCGTCCACGTACGACCTGCTGGCCGGCATCCACGGGGTGCCCGCCGAGGAGGTCGTGGTCCTGGCCAACAGCGCCAACGTCATCATGGCCGCCGAGCGGGCGGCGGAGCTCTCGGACAAGCAGGTGCTCGTCGCGCCCACCACCAGCCAGCAGGCGGGGCTGGTCGCGGCCGTGGCGCTCGCCCCGGATCGCTCGGTGGAGGAGAACGCGCAGGCGCTGGCGGAGGCGCTCGCACGCGTGCGAACGGGCGCTGTCGCGCCGGCGGCGCGGGACGATGCGCAGGGAAGGTTCAAGCGCGGAGAGGCCGTGGGCTTCCTGGACGACGAGGTGCTCGCCTGGGGCGAGCCCCGCGAGACCCTGCGGGCGGTGCTCGTGGCGCTGGCCGAGGGCGCGCTCGGCGGGTCCGCCGGCGCGAATCCGGCTGTGCCTTCGGGGGCGTTCGCCGTTGGCTCGTGGTCGGGGCCGGGAACGGCGGTCGCACCCGAGCTGATCAGCGTGCTCGCGGGCGAGGACGCCCCGATCGACCTGGCAGAGGTCGAGGGCATGGTGAACGGCGGTGTCGAGCTCGAACTGCGCCACGGCGGCCAGCCGGCATATTGGTGGCTGCTGGCGGCCGAGTAGCGTGGCCGCGCGGGACCGGCGCCGAGCGCTGGAGCCGAAGCTCAGGGCCGTACCGGCGACCGTGGCGGGTGAGGCCGAAGGACCCCATCGGAAGCCCGATAACGGTTACGACCGCCGCCCCGATCATGATCGGCCGTGAATGGGGGCGACCCGGGTCCAGACGCTTGACACGACGCGCCGCGCCGCGCCGGAGCCGGCCCACCCGCCGGCGCGCGCCTTTGCGTCGAATCGAGCTCTGAGCCGCAGGGAGATGATCGGGGCGCCCGTGCGCTGGCCGCGACCGTCGCGGCTGGAGGCTCCGCTGGGGCTGCCGGTGGGCAGGATGGCCGAGGGGATGGCCGCGCTGGGGCTGCAGACGGTCGGCGAGCTGCTCGAACACCTTCCCAGGGACAGTCGCGAGGCGCGCACCGTTGCCGCGCTGCGGCCGGGCGAGCAGGCGACCGTGGCGGTGCAGGTGCAGGCGATAGGCATGCGGCCGGTGCGGCGACGGGGGATGCGACCCCTCGTGCAGGCGAGGGTGTTCGACGCCACGGGGAGCATGGGCGCCACCTTCTTCAACCAGCCGTGGCTGGTCCAGCGCTATCCGCCGGGGACGCGTTTGCTGCTGCACGGCAAGGCGGATGCAAAGGGGGGCTTTCGTGTCTCCCACCACGCGGTCGGCGCGGAGCGCTCGCCCGCCGATCGGGGTGCAGATGGTGCCCGCGGCGGGCAGGGCCCGGGTGCTCGCGCGGGGGCGCCCGACGCGGCCAGCCGGGATTCCCCGGTCGGTGAGGGTGGCCTCCGCGAGCCGGTCGATTGTGCACAGACGGGCGCGGTTGCGCACTACCCGGCCGCCGAGGGCGTCACCTCGACGCAGATCCTCACCCTCGTGCAGGGTGCCAGGGGAGCGTTGAACGACATGACCGAGGCGCTCGCGGCGGAGGTGCGGGTGACGGAGGGACTGCCGGACCGGGCGAGCGCGCTCGCGGCCATGCACTTCCCGCGCAACGCGCATGATTCCGAGACGGGGCGGGGCAGGCTGGCCTTCGAGGAGCTGCTCCTGACCCAGCTGGTGTTCCTGCGCCGACGGGCCAGGCGCAGGGCACGCACCGACGCGCCGGTGCTCGACGAGGAGCCGTCGCTGAGCGCTCGTTGGCTCGACGGCGGGTTGCCGTTCGCGCTGACGGGTGATCAACGTCGCGCGATCGAGACGATCCGTGGGGACCTGGAACAGCCGCGCGCCATGCAGCGCCTGCTGATCGGGGAGGTGGGCAGCGGCAAGACCGTGGTCGCGCTGTACGCGATGCTGCGCGCAGTCGAGCATGGCCACCAGGCGGCGCTGATGGCGCCGACCGAGACGCTCGCCGAGCAGCACTTCGCAACGCTTCAGCGGCTGATCGGCGCCGAGCCGGTGGCTGCCGGACTGCTCACCGGCTCGGTCCCCGCTCGCCGGCGGGAGGACGTCCTCGGCAAGCTGGCGAGCGGGGAGCTGTCCCTGGTCGTCGGCACCCACGCGCTGATCGAGCCGGACGTGCGGTTCCGGGCGCTGGCCGTCGCGGTGGTGGACGAGCAGCACCGCTTCGGCGTGCGCCAGCGGGCGGCGCTCGACGGGAAGGGGACGCCGCACACGCTGCACATGACGGCCACCCCGATCCCGCGGACGCTCGCCCTCGCCGGATACGGAGACCTGGACGCCAGCACGCTACGCGAGCTGCCCGCCGGACGGCAGGCGATCGACACGCGCGTGGTGGCCGGCGACGGCGAGCGTGCACGCGCCTATGACGAGCTGCGCGAGCAGCTGCGAACCGGCCGGCAGGCCTACGTCGTCTGTCCGCTGGTGGAGGAGGCGGGGGCCGCCGCCGACGGACGGACGCCCGCCGGCGCGCGCGGCGCGCGACCGGAGGTCGGGCAGCGCGCGGCAACCGCCGAGCTGCGGCGCCTCAGAGAGGGCGAGCTGCAGGGTTACGAGCTGGTGCTGCTGCACGGCGGCATGCCTCCACGCGAGAAGCAGCAGGCGATGGCGGCGTTCGCGTCGGGCAAGGCGGATGTGCTTGTGGCCACGACGGTCATCGAGGTTGGGATCGACGTGCCGAACGCTGCGGTGATGCTGGTCGAGAACGCGGAGCGCTTCGGGCTCTCGCAGCTGCACCAGCTGCGCGGACGGGTCGGGCGCGGCGAGCATCGCGCGAGCTGCCTGTTGGTCGCATCCTCGGCACCGACCGGGTCGGCGCGGCTGCGGGCGATGGTTCAGAACGCCGACGGCTTTCGCCTGGCGGAGATCGACCTGCGGCTGCGCAGGGAGGGCGACCTGGTGGGTACCCGTCAGTCCGGGCTCAGCCAGTTCCAGGTGGCCTGCCTGCCGGAGGATGCTGACCTGCTGGAGCGCGCCCGCGCATGGGCGGAGGCGATCATCGCGGAGGATCCCGAGCTGCGGGCACCCGAGCACGCGCTTCTGGGCGAGGCGCTCAGGCTGCGGTTCGGGGCCGAGGCGCTGCTGCCGATCCCGGCATAGGCGCGGTTCTCCTCCCGCGCGCCGTTACGGTGTTCGCATGCGGGTGATCGCAGGACGCCTCGGCGGCAGGCGCTTGAGGGCACCGAGGGGCAGTGCCACGAGGCCCACCTCCGACCGCGTGCGGGAGGCGCTGTTCGCGATGCTGGGCGAAGTCGAGGGGGCGAGCGTGCTCGACCTGTTCGCCGGCACCGGTGCGCTGGGCATAGAGGCGCTGTCAAGAGGGGCCGAGAGCGCCGTCTTCGTCGAGCTCGATGCCGGCGCGGTGAGGGCGCTGCGGGCCAATCTGGCATCGCTCGGCATCGGGTCCGATCAGGCGCAGGTGCGCCGCCGGGACGCACTCGGCGCTCTGCGGAGCGCACGAGGGCGCAAAGAGACATACGATCTGGTGTTCATAGATCCTCCCTACAGACAGGCGCACGAGTGGGGGGCCGAGCTCTCGGCGGTCCTCCCGTCGGTGCTCAGGCCCGCGGCTCGCGTCGTGGTCGAGAGCGATCGCAGGGCGGCCCTCGAGCTCGGAGTGGAGATCGAGCGGGAGCGGCGGTATGGCGACACCACGATCAGAATCCACAGGCATCAATGACCAAACCTGAGAAGTCGATAGTCGTGTGTCCGGGCTCCTACGACCCGCTCACGAACGGCCACCTGGACGTGATTCGCCGCGCCGCGAACATGTACGACGAAGTCGTCGTGGCGGTCGTGAACCGCTCGGTCCGCAAGGACCACGCGCTGTTCGGAATCGAGGAGCGCCTGGGGTTCATCGAGCACGCGCTCGCCGACCTGGACACGGTTCGCGCCGAGCCGTTCAGCACGCTCGTGGTCGAGTTCGCCAGGCGCGTGGGGGCTATGGCGATCGTGAAGGGCCTGCGGGCGATCTCGGACTTCGAGTACGAGCTCGAGATGAACCAGCTCAACCGCCGCCAGGATCCCGAGATAGAGTCGGTTTACCTGATGGCCAGCCCGCAGTACAGTTTTCTGTCATCGAGCGGCGTCAAGGAGCTCGCTACGTTTGGGGGGAGACTCGATGATCTCGTTCCCGACGAGGTGGCCAGGCGCTTGCAGGAAGAGCTGAGGCGCTGACGAAATGGGATGTGAACAGCGATGTGCAACTTCGTTCGGGAGCCGCGGGGCCGAGGTCGGGCGGCTCGCGGACAGGATGTCTGATGTGATGTCGAGCTTCATCGACAGGCCGTGGGCTCGGATGCTCCACGGAGGGACGGCCAACGGAGCCCACGGAGGTAAGCCTTAGATGGATGTCCTTGTGCTCATAGACAAGCTGGACGACCTGGTGCACAACGCCAAGTCGGTGCCGATGACCGACCAGGTGCGGGTCGACAAGGAGGAGATCTACGACATCCTCGACCAGATGCGCGCGACCATCCCCGAGGAGATCAAGCAGGCGCGGTGGATCGTCAAGGAGCGCCAGGAGATGCTCGCCGAGGCCAAGAAGGAGGCCGAGCGGATCGTCAAGGACGCACGCGAGCGTCAAGAGCGGCTGGTCGGCGAGGAGGAGGTCACCAAGCAGGCCGAGCGCGCGGCGGAGGACATCGTCGAGGATGCCCGCGCGCGAGAGCGCGAGATCAGGCTCGGCGCCGAGGACTACGCGGACGAGATCCTGAACACGTTGGAGATCAACCTGTCGAAGTTCATCGCGGCCGTACAACGCGGGCGCGAGCGGCTCCAGGGGAAGGATGAACCGGCTGAAGTAGGCTGACCGCAGGCTCGATCCGTCACGTTCGCTTGGGGTAGGGTCAACGTGATGAACCCGCGCGCGGCGATGAACAACCTGCAGGTCGCACGGACGCTCCTGGCTACCGGGATGGTCGAGCCGATGCGCCCGGACAAGGCGGTTCGCTCGCTGGATGCGCTGCGCCGCTGGGGAGCGACGCCGGCGGCTGCCTACGCGACCGCGGCGATCCGCTACCCCGCCAGGACGGCGGTCATCGACGAGGTCGGGACGCTTACGTTCGAGCAGGTGCACCGGCGGACCAACGCCCTGGCCCACGAGCTGCGACGGGCCGGGATATCCGAACAGGACGGGGTGGCGATCATGTGTCGCAACCACCGCGGTTTCGTCGAGGCGACCGTCGCGTGCGCCAAGCTGGGCGCGAATGCGCTGTACCTGAACACTGCGTTCGCGGGCCCGCAGATAACCGATGTCGTCGAACGCGAGAATCCGACGGCGCTCATCTACGACCAGGAGTTCGCCGAGCTGGTGGGCGAGGCGGGCTCCACCAGGAAGCGCTTCGTGTCGTGGCGTGATGTGGGCGCGAGCTCGTCGGACCCCCTGCTCGAGGAGCTGATCGACCGCGGTCGGGGCTCAGACCTGTCCGCGCCGGCCGAGAAGGGGCGCGTGGTGATCCTGACGTCGGGCACGACCGGGACCCCGAAGGGCGCCGCGCGCAGGCAGCCTGACTCGTTGACCCCGGCGGCGGCGCTGTTCTCGAAGATCCCGCTGAAGGCGCGGGAGACGACGATGATCGCCGCGCCGATGTTCCACTCCTGGGGGTTTGCGCACTTCACTCTCGGCATGCCGTTGGCCAGCACGCTCGTGCTGCGCCGGCGATTCGACCCGGAGGACACGCTGCGGGCCGTGGCGCAGCACCGCGTGAGCGCTCTGGTGCTGGTTCCGGTGATGCTGCAGCGGATACTGGAGCTGGGGCCGGAGACGGTCTCGCGCTACGACACGCGCGCCCTGAAGGTGATCGCGGTGAGCGGGTCCACGCTGCCGGGCGAGCTGGCCACGCGGGCGATGGACACGTTCGGGGAGGTTCTCTACAACCTCTACGGATCCACGGAGGTGGCGTGGGCGACGATCGCGACCCCCGAAGACCTGCGGGCCGCGCCCGGGACCGCCGGGAGGGCACCGATGGGCACGGTCGTGAAGCTGCTCGATACGGAGGGCCGCGAGGCGAAGCCGGGAGAGGGCGGGCGGATCTTCGTCGCGAACGAGATGGTCTTCGACGGCTACACCGGCGGCGGTGGGAAGGAGATCGTGGGGGGGCTGATGAGCACCGGCGACGTCGGCCGGTTCGACGGCGCCGGCCGGCTGTTCGTAGACGGCCGCGACGACGAGATGATCGTCAGCGGCGGCGAGAACGTGTTTCCGCGCGAGGTCGAGGACCTGCTTGCCAATCACGAGGAGATCGACGAGGCCGCGGTCGTGGGGGTCAGCGACGAGCAGTTCGGCCAGCGGCTCAAGGCCTTCGTCGTGCGGCGGGAGGGCTCGAAGCTCAGCGAGGCGGCCGTCAAGAGCTACGTGAAGGGATCGCTCGCTCGCTATAAGGTGCCCCGCGACGTGGTGTTTCTGGCGCAGCTGCCGCGCAACGCTACCGGGAAGGTGCTGAAGCGCGAGCTGACGCGAGAGGGTCGCTAGCCTGGGAGGAGATGGCGCCGGAGGCCCATGATTTCGATCTCGCCGGCCTGCGGCTGAGGGCCGGGGAGGGCCGGCGCCTGGAGCTCGATGTGAGGATCGCGCCGCTCGTGCTGGGGGGCGAGCGCTACGCGGCGGAGCCGGCCCGCGTGCCGGTGGAGCTGGAGGTGTCACGGATGACGGGCGGCGGCTATGCGCTGCGCCTGCGCTTGACCGCAGCGCTCGTGGGGCCGTGCATGCGCTGCTTGAAGGAGGCGGCACCACACGTGGAGGTGGAGGCTCGCGAGGTGGACAGGCCGGGCGCCGGCGAGGAGTTGGAAAGCCCCTACGTCAGCGACGAGACGCTCGACCTGGCGGCGTGGGCACGCGACGCCTTCGCGCTGGCGGCGCCGCTGAAGGTGCTGTGTCGCGAGGACTGCGCCGGGCTGTGCGCGGTGTGCGCGGCGGATCTCAACCAGGCGGGTCCCGAGCACGGTCACGAGGCGGCGCCCGATCCGCGGCTGGCGAAGCTTCAGGAGTTGAAGCTGGAGTAGGGCCCCCGTTCGGCTGGTAGCCTTCTGCACCCGATGGCAGTCCCCAAGAAAAAGCAGTCTCACAGCCGGACCGCGAAGCGTCGCGCTCAACACCGGATCGGAACTCCCGCGTTGAATGCCTGCCCGGTGTGCCACAGTCCGCGTCGGCCGCACCGGGTATGCCCGGTGTGCGGCTCCTACGCCGGCCGTGAGGTCGTGGTCGCGAAGGCGCACGGCCACGATCACGAGCACGACCACGAGTAACGGGGCAGTGGCGTCAGGGGATTCGTCCTCCTCCTCGCCCGCGCACCCGCAGGAGCCGCCCAGCCCGGTGGTCGCGGTCGACTGCAACGGCGCCGACCTGGGCCCCTCCGAGGTCGCAGCGGGAGCGGCGATCGCGGCGGGGCAGGGCGCGCGCGTGATCCTGTTCGGACCCGCCCGCGAGCTGGTTGACCTGCCGGCCGGCATCGAGGTCGTGGACGCACCGGTGTCGATCGCCAAGAGCTCGGATCCCGCCCGCGCGGCGCGGGAGATGCCCGAGGCCTCGATCGTGCAGGCGGCCAGGGCGGTCGCGCAGGGAAGGGCCCAGGCGCTCGTGTGCGCGGGCGGGACGGGCGCCGCGCTTGCTGCTGGAACCTTCAACATCAAGCGTGCGCGCGGCATCTACCGTCCGGCTCTCGCGATCCCGGTGCCGGTCCCGCAGCGGCCTGTGACGCTGCTGGACGTGGGGGCGAACGCGGAGGCCCGGCGTGAGCACTTGGTGCAGTTCGCGTTCATGGGCGCGGCGCTCTCGCGCACGGTGCTGGGGGTGGAGCATCCCCGCGTCGGGCTGCTCTCGAACGGGGAGGAGGCCGGGCGTGGCAGCCCGCTGGTGCTGGAGGTGCACGCGGCGCTCGTGGAGCGTGCGACCGGCGGCGGCGCCTTCGAGTTCGTGGGCAACGTGGAGGGCGGCGACGTGACGGGCGGGGTGGCCGACGTGGTCGTGACCGACGGCTTCACCGGGAACATCGCTTTGAAGCTGATGGAGGGCGTCTCCCAGACGATGCTGCGCGCGGTGAGGGACGCGGCGATGTCCTCGACGCGGGCCAAGCTCGGCGGGGCGCTGTTGCGAGGGGCGTTGCGGGGGTTTCGCGAGGAAATCGACCCCGAGGCGCATGGGGGCGCCTACCTCCTGGGGCTGCGCCGCCTCGGGGTGGTCCCCCACGGGCGGTTCACGCGGAAGGGCTTCGCTCAGGCGATCCTGCGCGCCGAGCGCGGCGCGCGCGAGGACATCGTGGGGCAGACGCAGAGCGCGCTGCAGCAGGCGGGGGCGCTCAGGGAGGTTCCCGCGTCCGCAGCGGCCGCTAGCCTGCCCCCGACAGCATGAGACGCCCCTCTCCACCTTCGACGGCGCGATGCTCCTCCGCGCCCGGCGCGACGAGGATCATGCTCGTCGCCGCGCGCGAGCAGCCATGACGACGGGCACCCGCGAGAAGGTCTTCGCGCTGGTCCAGGCCCACCTGGCCGACGAGCTGGACGTCGAGCCGAGCGTGATAACCGATGGAACCCGCTTCAAGGAGGATCTGGAGGCGGACTCGCTGGACCTGTACACGCTGGTGCAGGAGCTCGAGGACACCTATGGGGTGCGCATGTCAGACGACCAGGCGGCCCAGCTGCTCACGGTGGGGCAGGCTGTGGACTTCGTGCTCGCCAACGGCGGCACGGCCGGTGAGCCCGGGCATGCCTAGACGCGCCGGATCGGCGTGCCCGCTGCTCGGCGTTCGCGGCACGCCCAGCCGTCCGGGCACCCGGCCGCACTGCCCCGTGTGCCCGTCACACGATCAGGACCCCGATGGAGAGGACCCCGATGAAGCTGCTCGGCGCGCTGTTGGACGAGCTGCCCGAGGAGCTCCAGCGCCAGGTCTTCACGCACGCGTCGTGGAGCGAGCGGCGCAGCGACTCCTATGCGCGGCTGGCCTTCCTGGGGGACAGCGTGCTGGCGCTCGCGGTGACCACCCATCTGTATCCCCGACTGGAGGCCGAGCGCTTCGGGGCCGGCAGGCTCACGAAGATCCGTGCGCAGGCGGTCTCCGGGGTGTCCTGCCGGGCGGTGGCGGAGAGGCTGGGGGTCCCCGAGCGGTTGCGCGGCGCGGCGCCTGCGGGCGTTCAGGAGAGCGCGGCGGCGCTCGTGGAGACCGAGCGGGTGCTCGCCTCGGTGATCGAGGCTGTGATCGGGGCCTGCTATCTGCACGCGGGCTACGAGCGCACCGCAGAGGCGGTGGTGGAGGCCTTCGGGCCGGAGATCGAGGAGGCGCTCGAGAACCCGGTGGACTTCAAGTCCGCGCTGCAGGAGCTGCTGGCGCGGCGCGGCGCGGAGGTGAGCTATGAGATCACCGACGAGGGAGGACCACCGCACGAGCGCCGCTACGAGGTGGTGGCGCGGGTCGACGGACGGGAGCTCGGAAGGGGTGGCGGCAGGAGCAAGAAGCACGCCGAGCAGCAGGCCGCACACGAGGCGGTGGACAGGCTGGCGATGGACAGGCTGGAGAGCTGATGGCCCGGGCGGCGGGCGCGACCGAGGTCGCCGCCTGATGGCGCCTGCCGGCGCCGGCCGCGGCGTCTGCCCGCGTCGGGGCCCCGTCGAGGCCCCGCCCCGCCCTGCCGAGCTCACGGGGGCGCTCGCGGGAGCACGCGATCGCGAGGACCAGCCCGGCGCAAGCTCGGCGGACCGCCGGGCGCCAGCGACGCCGCCGGAGATGACATGCGCCTGAAGTCGCTCACGCTTACGGGATTCAAGTCCTTTCCGGATCGCACCCGCCTGGATTTCGGCCCGGGGGTGAGCGTCGTCGTGGGGCCAAACGGTTCGGGCAAGTCCAACGTCACCGACGCGGTGCTGTGGGGGATGGGGGAGCAGTCGCCGCTGGCGGTCCGCGGTCAATCGATGCAGGACGTGATCTTCGGGGGAGGTCACGGGGTGCAGGCCCGCAGCGCGGCCGAAGTGGAGATCGTGCTCGACAATTCCGACGGCACGGTGGACCTCCCGCTCAGCGAGATATCGGTTGTGCGGCGACTTGACCGTGCCGGGGAGGGCGAATACCGGCTGAACGGGGCGCGCTGCCGGCTCACGGACGTTCTCGAGCTGCTCTCCGACACGGGCTTGGGAAAGGAGGCGCACACGGTCATCTCGCAGGGGCGGGTCGAGGCGATCGTGATGTCCAAGCCGCGCGATCGGCGACTGCTGATCGAGGAGGCGGCGGGGCTGGGCAAGCATCGCAAGCGCCGCAGGCGGGCGGCCCTGAAGCTGGAGCGCACGCAGGAGAATCTTGACCGCGCGCTCGATGTGGAGCGCGAGGCGCGCACCAGGCTGCGCCCACTCAAGCGACAGGCGGAGGCTGCGAAGCTGCACGAGCGCCTGGAGCATCAGATGCTGGAAGCGCGCCTGGAGCTGGCTCGCGACGCGCTGCGGGCGCGCCGCTGCGAGCTGGCCCGGGCCGAGGAGGGCGTGAGGGCGGCGCGCGAGCAGCGCGGGCAGGTCGAGTCGCACCTGCAGACGGTGGTCGAACGGCGGGGCAGGGCCGAACAGGCGCTGACCGAGCGCGCCGAGCGCCACGACGCGCTGGCGCGCCGGCTCTACGACGCTCGCGCGGCGCGGGAGCGGGTGGAGGTGCGCAGCGACCAGGTGGCCACGAGTGCGCGCGTGCTCGAGCGGCGGATCGAGCGCCTAGGGGCGGAGCTGGGCGCGCTCGAGGAGGCCGCGGGCGCCGTCGCCGGGCCGCAGGGCGGGCCCTGCGGGCCGGGCGAGGGCCGCTCCGGGGGCGTGGAGCCGGCTGCGGGCGCGGTCACCGCCGCCGCGCAGGCCGATGGGCGATCGGCGGGCGAGCGCTTCTGGGCGCAGGCCTGGCAGGAGGTGCGCAAGGTGATCCGCGACGGCATCGAGCGTGTGCTCGCGCAGGCGGACGAGCGCGAGCGGTCGATCGCGGCGGGCAAGATCGCGCTGGAGGCCGAGCGCGTTGCGCGGGTGGCGGTCGATCGGGCGCTCGCCGAGGCGCTCGCGCAGGGCGAGGTGCCCGGGAGGCCCGTCAAGGCCGAGGCGGCGCCCGGCGAGGGGGCCGGGCGGTCTCTGCGGATCGAGCGCCTGCGCGCCCAGCACGAGGCGGACGTCGCGGTGGTGCCGCTCGTCGCGCGCCTGCGCGCGGCGCTCGAGCGCGCCGCGGGGACGGTCCAGGCGCGCGTCGAGCAGTTCGAGCACGACCTCGCCCAGGACGCGGGCGTCGGGGAGGAGGTGGCCGTCGAGCTGCGCCGGTGCGCCGGCGAGGAGGCGGAGATACAGGCGCGGCTGCGGGTCGTGGGAGACCTGGTGACGGAGGCCGAGGTGGCAGCGCAGCGCCTGCGCGACCAGGCCGGCGATGCCGAGCTCGAGCTGAAGGGCGTCTGCGAGCGCTTGGGGCTCGCCGAGGCCGAGCTCGAGGAGCCGAGCACCGGGGCCCCGCAGCCCGGGGAGGCTCAGGAGCGCCCGGAGGTCGTGGGCGCCTCCGCCGAGGTCGGTGCCCTGGACGAGGAGCAGGTACGGGAGCTGCGCGTCCGGGTGGAGCGGCTGCGGCGGCGCGCCGAGCAGCTCGGCCCGGTCAATCCGCTGGCGCAGGCCGAGTACGCCGAGGCGGTGGCTCACGTCGAGGAGATGGAGGGCCGGCGCGCCGACCTGGAAACGGCGCTGCGCGAGCTGCGTGGCGTGATCCGCGACACCGATCGCCAGATACAGACGACCTTCGAGGAGACTTTCCAGGCGGCGGCCCGCAACTTCAGCGAGCTGGTCGGCCACGTGTTCCCCGGCGGCACGGGGCGGCTGCGGATGGTCAGCGAAGAGCAGTCTCCGCGTGCGGTGCTGGGAGGTCAGCCGCTGAACGGCGGACGGCCATCGACGAGCGGGTCGCAGATCCGCGGTATCGCGGGCGAGGATCCGGGCGGGGACGCGGAGGCGGCCGAAGCGGCGGCGGAGGCGGAGGCCGACCGATCGGAGATCGAGGGCGCCGGCGGCGGTCAGGGTCGCGGCCAGGAGGAGCTGTTGGGGGTAGAGATAGAGGTGACCCCCGCCGGCAAGTCGATGAAGCGCCTGTCGCTGCTGTCGGGCGGGGAGAAGTCGATGACGGCGCTCGCGTTCCTGTTCGCGGTGTTCCTCGCGCGTCCGTGTCCCTTCTACATCCTCGACGAGGTCGAGGCCGCCTTGGACGACCTCAATCTCGAGCGCTTTCTGGCATTGCTGCGCCGCTACGCGGACCGCGCCCAGTTCATCGTCATCACTCACCAGAAGCGCACGATGGAGGCGGCGGACTGGCTGTACGGCGTGGCGATGGGAGGAGACGGGGTGTCGAAGGTCCTCTCACGGCGTCTGCCCCAGGAGCAGGACCGGGATGCCGAGGTGGCCGAGGTCGCCTAGATCGGGTCCGCTGCTATCGTCGCGCGGCCGTGGCGCGCGACTGGAGCGATCTGTTCATCGTCCGCGACGCCGTGACGCCGGGCGGCGAGGTCCGGACCACCGATGGTGCGGCGCGCGGCAGTGACCGACAGCACGCGGGTGGGAGGACCGGATCGCGGGATGCGCCGCGGCCGGCTGCCGGTCGGCGCAGCGGGTTCTTGCGCCGTCTGCGCGAGAGCATGGCGAAGACTCGCCAGGCGCTGGGCAGCGAGATCCAGGCGACGCTGTTCGGAGTGCTCGATGAGGGGACCTGGGAACGCTTGGAGGAGGCGCTGATCATGGCCGACGTCGGCGCGAGCACGACCGCATCGGTGGTCGGGACGCTGGAGGGCGAGGCCGTGGCGAGCAAGATCGAAGGCGGAGAGGCGCTGAGAGAGCGGCTGATCGAGCTGCTGGCGCAGACGGCCCGGGTCGGAGACGGGCGCATCGACATCCGGGCCGAGCCAACGGTGATCATGGTCGTCGGGGTGAACGGAACGGGCAAGACGACGACCATCGGGAAGCTCGCGTGGCAGCTGACGCACGAGTTGGGACTGAGCGTGCTGCTGGCGGCCGCCGACACGTTCAGGGCCGCTGCCGCCGAGCAGCTCGAGGGCTGGAGCGAGAGGGCCGGATGCAGGATCGTGACCGGGCCCCAGGGCTCCGATCCCGGCGCGGTGGCCTTCGAGGCGATTGCGCGGGCGCGAGGCGGCGACGTCGACGTCGTGATCGTCGACACGGCGGGGCGGCTGCACACCCAGGAGGACCTGATGGGCGAGCTGGGCAAGGTGCGAAGGGTGATCGCACGGCAGCTGGAGGGCGCCCCGCACGAGACGCTGTTGACGCTCGACGCGACCACGGGCCAGAACGGTCTGCGCCAGGCGAAGCTGTTCGCGGAGGCCGCGCACGTCACCGGCGTGGTGCTGACCAAGCTCGACGGCACCGCGCGGGGCGGGATCGCGCTCGCGATCGCCAGCGAGCTCGGCCTGCCGGTCAAGCTGATCGGCGTCGGCGAGTCGGTCGAGGACCTGCGCCCTTTCGACGCCGAGGACTTCGCCCGCGCGCTGATCGGCGAAGGCTGACCACGGGGCACGGCGGCGACGATCAGGCGTCGCGGGCCCGCGTGCGGAGGGATAACCTGAAGCCGTGGATCCGTGGATCATCTGGCTGGTGGCCGCTTGCGCCCTGGGCGTGGGAGAGATGCACCAGGGCGGCTTCTACCTGGCTCCGTTCGCAGCTGGGGCCGCACTGGCCACCGTCGCGAGCCTGCTCGGGGTGGGCACCGCGCCTACGGTGGTGCTGTTCCTGCTGGTCTCCGGGATCGTGTTCGCGACGCTGCGCCCGGTGGCCCGCCGCCACCGGCGGTTGCCTCCCCCGATCCGCACGGGGGCGGCTGCGCTAGTCGGTCGTCCCGCGATAGTGCTGGAGCGGATCGCCAACGACGAGGGCGTCGGGTGCGTGAAGATCGACGGTGAGGTGTGGACGGCGCGCAGCTACGACCAGGACGAGGTTATCGACGCCGGCGAGCGGGTCGAGGTGGTCGAGATCCGTGGCGCGACTGCGCTTGTGATGCACTGATGGCACGTACTCCAGGTGCTCGTGTCCCGAGCGAAAGCAACGAGAAAGGAAACCTCTCCCAATGGTCCCTCTGATCGTCACCGGCGTGGTCGTGCTGTTCGCGCTGATCGTGGCCGCGCGCACCATCCGCGTCATTCCGCAGGCGCGGGCGGGAGTGGTCGAGCGGCTCGGCCGCTACAGCCGCACGCTGACGCCCGGGCTGACGATCCTCACACCCTTCATCGACCGCGTGAAGCCGCTCGTCGACCTCCGTGAGCAGGTCGTCAACTTCGCACCCCAGTCGGTGATCACCGAAGACAACGTGGTCGTCGGGATCGAGACGGTGCTGTACTTCACGATCACCGATCCGCGCTCGGCCACCTATGAAATCGCCAACCCGCTACAGGCGATCGAGCAGCTGACGGTGACCACGCTGCGCAACGTCATCGGCGGCCTCACGCTCGAGGCGACGCTGACCGCCCGTGAGAACGTCAACACCGAGCTGCGCGTGGTCCTGGACGAGGCGACGGGCAAGTGGGGCATCCGCATCAACCGCGTGGAGATCAAGTCGGTCGATCCGCCCCCGGACATCAGGACGGCGATGGAGAAGCAGATGCGGGCCGAGCGCGACCGGCGTGCGGCGATCCTCACCGCGGAAGGCGAAAAGCAGGCCCAGATCCTCACGGCCGAGGGAGAGAAGCAGGCGGCGGTGCTGAAGGCGGAGGGCGGACGCCAGGCGGCGATCCTGCGCGCCGAGGGCGAAGCGAAGGCGATCGACACGGTCTTCACGGCGATCCACGAGGGCAAACCGGATCAGGCGCTGCTGAGCTACGAATACCTGCAGATGCTCCCGCAGCTCGCCGAAGGCGACGCGAACAAGGTGTTCGTGGTGCCATCCGAGTTCGCCCAGGCCTTCGGTGGCATCGGTGAGGCGTTGGTGCGCGGCGCTGCGGGCGGCGCACCGCCGGCGGCCTCTGCACAGGCTCCGTCCGTAGGCCCGGAGGCCTGACACGAGCCGCAGCCGGCCCTGTGAGGGCACGGCTGCGAGAATCAAGCGCGCATGTTCGATTCGCTGGCCGAGAAGCTGCAGGAGACGCTCTCCGATGTGCGTAACCGCGGCGCCCTGACCGAGCAGGACGTAGACGCGGCGATGCGCCAGATCCGCCTCGCGCTGCTCGAGGCCGATGTCAACTTCAAGGTCGTCAGGCGCTTCACGGCCGAGCTGAAGGAGCGCTGCCTGGGGGCGGAGGTGATCGGAAGGCTGAACCCCGGCCAGCAGGTGGTGAAGATCGTGGGCGAGGAGCTGACCGCGCTGATGGGCGGCGCGTCGGCGGGCCTGAGCTTCTCGCCGCGCCCGCCCACGGTGATCCTGATGGCGGGGTTGCAGGGCTCGGGCAAGACGACCGCCACGGCGAAGCTGGCCAACTACCTGCGCGAGGAGCACTCCTCGGCGGTGGCGGTGGCGGCGTGCGACACCTACCGGCCGGCGGCGGTCGAGCAGCTCCTGATAGTGGGCTCCCAGGCGGGGGCGGAGGTGTACGAGCAGGGAACCGAGCGTGATCCGGTGGACATCGCCGCGTGGGCGCTCGAGCGCGCCAGGCGGGAGGGCAAGGATGTCCTGATCGTGGATACGAGCGGTCGCCTGCACGTGGACGAGGAGCTGATGGCCGAGCTCGTGCGGATTCGCGCGGCAGTCAAGCCCCACAACGTGCTGCTCGTCGTGGACGCGATGACCGGCCAGGACGCGGTGAACGTCGCCGAACGGTTCGCCGAGGAGGTGCAGTTCGACGGCGTGATCATGAGCAAGCTCGACGGCGACGCCCGCGGCGGAGCGGCGTTGTCGGTCAAGGCGGTCACCGGCAAGCCGATCCTGTTCGCCTCGACAGGCGAGAAGCTGGACCAGTTCGAGCGCTTCCATCCCGACCGAATGGCCCAGCGGATCCTGGGCATGGGCGACGTCATGAGCCTGATCGAGAAGGCTGAGCGCGAGTTCGACGAGGACGAGGCACTCCGCTTGGAGCGCAAGCTGCGGCGCAACGAGTTCGGCTTGGACGATTTCCTGGACCAGCTGAGGACGATCCGGCGGATGGGCCCCCTTACGAGCCTGCTCGGCATGATCCCCGGGCTCGGCGCCGCGCAGCAGGTTCGCAACATGAAGGTCGACGAGCGCGAGCTGGACCGCATTCAGGCGATCATCCTTTCGATGACCCCCGAGGAGCGCCGCAGACCCGAGCTGATCAAAGGGTCCCGGCGGCTGCGGATCGCGCGCGGCTCGGGCACGAACGTTCAGCACGTGAATCGGCTGGTTAAGCAGTTCGGCCAGATGCGCAAGGTCATGCGCCAGGTCGGGCGGGGCAGGATCCCGGACATCGGCGCGCTCACACGCAACGCGCGCTGAGGGGCCGGCCTCGGCGCCCCGCACCGTCTAAGCTCTGGGTTCGCGAACAGCAGAGGCACCCGGCAGAGAGGACAACGTGGCAGTCAGGCTCAGGCTCACGCGAGTGGGCGGCAACAAGGACCCGATGTGGCGCGTGGTCGTCGCCGACCAGCGCTCCCCCCGCGACGGCCGCGTGATCGAGATGATCGGCCACTACAACGCCCAGACGGACCCTTCGACGATCGTGATCGACGAGGAGCGCGCGCGCAGCTGGCTGGCGCGCGGCGCCCAGCCCTCGGATACGGTGCGCAAGTTGCTGCGCATACAGGGCATCGAGACCCCGAGCCGCTAGCGGGTCGCATGCGCAGGAACGCGAGTCCGCGGCCCTGGGGTGAACAGCGCTGAGATGGCAACCGAGGTGCCCAAGCAGCTGTTGGAATACCTGGCCCAGGGCCTCGTTGACGAGCCTGAGGAGGTTTCAGTCGAGCAGTTCGAGGAGGACGATGGCACGATCGTGTTGGAGTTGTGTGTGGCGGCGGACGACTACGGCAAGGTGATCGGCCGCGGCGGGCGTACCGCGCAAGCCCTGCGAACAGTCGTCAAAGCCGCCGCCACCGGCGAGGGATGCCGCGTGCTCCTCGACATCGTCGACTGACGCGCCTCACATGGCGCAGCAGAAGCGAAGCGTTGGCGGCGTCATCCCCACCGGGGCAGTGGCGGGCTCAGGGGCACCCGAGCTGCAGGCCGGGCGCGTCGGTCGTGCTCACGGTCTGGACGGGAGCTTCTATGTGACAGGTCCCCGGCCGCGTCTGCTGACTCTCGGTGCCGCCGTGAAGGTGGCCGGGCGGACCGCCGTGATCCTGCGCCGGGCGGGGACCGACCAGCGCCCGATCGTGCGTCTGGAGGGGGTCGAGGACCGGCTTGCCGCCGAGGGCCTGAGGGGAGCGACCTTGATGGTCGAGAGCTCGCAGGCGCCGGCGCTCGCAAAGGGCGAGTGGTGGGCGCACGAACTGGAGGGCTGCGAGGTCGTCGACGGCGAGCGGCTGCTCGGAACCGTCGCACGGGTAATCGAGCTGCCCTCCTGCGAGGCCCTGGAGGTGCGACCGCAGGAACACGGTGAGCCGTTGCTGGTGCCGATGGTCAAGGACGCCATCCGCGGCGTGCAGACCTCTGAGCGGCGCATCGAGATCAACCTCGACTTCCTGGGCCTGGCCGAGCCCTCGCGCCCGGCGCGTTCGCGTCGGGGACCCGGGGGGTCGTCGTGAACATCGACGTCTTCACCCTGTTTCCCGATTGGTTCGCCTGGTTCGTCTCCCAGCGCCACGTCAGCAACGCGCTCGCCCTGGGATCGAGCCTGGAGTGCGTGAACTTCCGCGATCACACGCCGCTGAGCGCGGGACAGGTCGACGACACTCCGTTCGGCGGGGGGGCTGGAATGGTGCTCCGCGTGGACGTCGTCGACAGTGCGCTGCGCGCCCACTACGGCGTCGATCCCGTGCGGCTGCGTGATCAACGCCGGGTCATCGTGCTGTCCCCGGGCGGCCGCGTGCTCGACGAGGCCCTCGTCGAGGAGCTCTCCTGCGAGCCCGCCCTGACGCTGCTCTGCGGGCGCTATGAGGGTTTTGACGAGCGCATCGTCGAGCACCTGGCAAGCGACGTTCTCTCGGTCGGTCGCTACGTCCTGTCGGGGGGCGAGCTGGCGGCGATGGTCGTCTGCGATGCCGTGCTGCGCAAGCTCCCCGGCGCGCTCGGCCATGAGCGCTCGGCGCTCGAGGAGTCGTTCAGCGTCGCCCTCGACGGGGGTCCGGAGTACCCGCACTACACTCGCCCGGCCGAGTACCGCGGCTGGCGCGTGCCGGAGATCCTGCTTTCCGGGCACCACGGACGGATAGAGGAATGGCGGCGCGAGCGCAGCCGCGAACGGGCGCACGCGGCGCCGAGGGTCGGCGAACCCTGAAGCCCGGCCTGCAGCGAGGCGGCGGGCGAGGGCCGTTCGCTACCATTGCACACCGCGCCGGCCAGAATCCGTACTCCCCCGGTCATGCGACGCGCGACCTCCCCTTCATTGTCATGAGCAGCGTCATCGAAACCATCGAGCGCGCGCAGCTGCGCCGTGTTCCCAACTTCGGCCCGGGCGACCGCGTGAAGGTGCACTTCCAGGTTATCGAGGGCGCCCGCCGTCGCGTGCAGGTGTTCGAGGGCGTCGTGATCAAGCGCCAGGGGCACGGAGCGCGCGAGACGTTCACGGTGCGCAAGCAGTCCTTCGGCGTCGGCGTGGAGCGCATGTTCCCGGTGCATTCGCCCAAGATCGAGCGCGTCGAGCTCGCCGCGCGCGGCGACGTGCGGCGCGCGAAGCTCTACTACCTGCGCGACCGCGTCGGTAAGCGCGCTCGCGTACGCGAGCGCCGCTACATCGGCCCCGAGGAGGTGGTCGAGCCGGGTCTGTTGCACGAGGCCGGGCAGGCGACCGACGAGGACGGCGCCGCCAGGGAGCAGGCGGCCGCGGCGGAGGTGAACCCCGACGCAGCTGTCGCCGCCGCCGGGGATGACGCCCAGGCGCGGCCAGACTCGAGCGCCGAGGGTCACGCTCCCCCCGAAAACGAGCTCGAGACGGCGCCAGACGCCGCGGCAGCGGCCACGGGCGGCGCCGATCCCGCCTCCGATGTCGTTGAGGACCAGGGGGGCGTCCGCGCCGACGACGAGCCGGCGTGAAGGTCGCGGGCAAACGCTCGAAGTCGACCACCAGCTCGATAGTCGAGCTCGTCGTGATAGTGGCGGTGGCGCTCGGCCTAGCGCTCGGCATTCAAGCCTTCGTGGTCAAGCCCTACCGCATTCCGAGCGGCTCGATGGAGCCGACGCTCGCGATCGGCCAGCGGGTTCTGGTGAACCGCATCGGAATGCAGTTCAGCGATCCGCACGTCGGCGAGATCGCGGTTTTCCATCCTCCGAAGGACGCCCAGCAGCAGGTCTGCGGACGGCCGCACACGGTGAGGGTCGGCGGAGCCGCCTGCTCTGAACCGGAGCCCGAAGCCTCGAGCGTCAACTTCATCAAGCGCATCGTGGGGGGCCCCGGCGACGAAATCTACATCAAGGAAGGTCACGTCTTTCGCCGGGCCGCGGGTCAGGCCCAATTCGAGCCCGAGCAGGATTCATACATACGCCAGTGCGCGGGCGTCCCGGAGTGCAACTTCCCGACGCCGATCAAGATTCCGGCCGGTCACTGGTTCATGATGGGGGACAACCGTGGCGAATCCGACGACAGCCGGTTCTGGGGACCGGTCCCCACAGGATGGATCATCGGGGGAGCCTTTGCCACCTACTGGCCGCCCGACAGGATCGGGATCCTCTAGGGCGGTCGCCGCAGGAGGCGGCGGCGATGCGTCCGGTGTGGCGCCGAAGCCGGGAACGAAGCCGAAAGGGTCGGCTCGCGCGCGACGCAGTGCTCGGCGAGCCGGCAGCGGACGCAGGCTGTTCGCCTTCGACCGCCGCCTCGGGTCTCGACTGCTGGCCGGCGCGGACGAGGCGGGGCGCGGTTGTCTGGCCGGACCCCTCGTGGCTGCGGGCGTGCTGTTCGACTACGAGGCGCTGACCACGCGCGAGCTGCGCTCGCTGAGCGCGCTGAACGACTCCAAGCAGCACTCTGCCGAGGCCCGCGAGGAGCTGTATCCGCACGTGCTGCGCAGCGCGACCCGCGTCGTGGTCGTCTCGCGCTGCGTGCGCGGGATCGATGCCCGCGGCCTGCACAAGACGAACCTCGCTGCCCTGCGCGACGCCTTGAGCGGGGTCACCCGTGGAATCCGAGGGGAGGTGCTGTGTCTCGTGGACGGCTTCTCGGTGCCCGAGTTCGAGCGGCCACAGCGAGCGATCATCGACGGCGATGCCACCAGCGCCGCGATTGCGGCGGCATCCATCGTGGCCAAGGTCACGCGCGACCGTTACATGCGACATGCCGACATCCAGCACCCGGGCTGGAGCTTCGCCGAGCATGTCGGCTACTCCACGCCGGTGCACCGCGAAGCAATCCTGCGCCAGGGTGTCTCGCCCCTGCACAGGATGTCCTTCCAGTCGCTCGCCTACCAGCAGCTCGCTCTATAGCGCTTCACCAGGCCGCCTCGACATGGTCGAGGCGCAGCAGCCGGCCGTTCGTGTCGACGATCACGCCGATCGCGTCGAAGCGGATGGTGTGAGCGGTTGGCCGGATGCGCGCCTCATCGCACAGCCAGGCGGCGGCAAGACGGCGCAAGCGTGCACGCTGGCGTGGGCGCAGCCAGCTCAACGGTTCCTGATCCGGGCGGATGCCCTGCTTGCGGGGGCTCGCCCGGCGCGTCTTCACCTCGGCGAACACCAGCGTGTGCCCGTCGAAGGCGATCAGATCGATCTCGCCCGCGGAGGTGCGTTCGTTTCGCCCCAGCGCGGCGAACCCGAGCCGGTTGAGGTGCGCGACTGCCAGCTCTTCGCCGAGGCGGCCGAGTGGGCGGCGCCCGTCGGTGCCGCGACCGTCGCACCTCCGGTCGCGCGCTCGCGGCAGACCCTGGTCGGATCGGGCGGTAGGGCCGAAGCTGCGCATGAACGACCACGCTAGGAGGATCGGCGTGCCGAGAGGCGCTCCTTCGTGCCGGATCATCGGACGAGTCGTCAGAAGACTGTGCCCTGCGCCCCCCGCCCCCTGGGTTCCAATGCACAGGCCGGGCCGGCTCCGGGACGGGGCTGGCGTGCCGCGCCCCGCTGACGTAGCCTCAGCACCTGTGAAAGGTGCTTCTGCGAGCCCGGACGTACCCGATGATCCGGTCGGTGGGCCCCCCACCGCGTCCGGCCGCCCGCAGGACGGAGCCCCGCGTGCGAGACGCGGGACACGGTTCGCCGGCGCGTTCGACGGCGTCAGCGGCTTCATGGGCATGCGCTGGGATGACCCGCAGACGGTGCGGCTCGAGATTCGCCCCGAGTTGATCAACGCCGGTGGTCTGCTCTCCGGCGTGGCGAGCTATGCGCTTGTCGACTACTGCATGGGCTCGACCCTGTGGGCACAGACCACCGAGCAGGAGCGCATCGCGACGATCAGCATCTCCATCAACTACATCCAGACGGCAACCGAGGGGGAGGTCGCCTGCAGGACGGTCCTCGACCGCCGCAATCGGACCACGGCGGTGATGAGATCCGAGGTCGTGGCCGACGACGGGCGAGTGTTGGCGACCGCGATCGGGAGCTATGCGATCTTCCGGAAGCGCCCTCCTGCCCCTTCTCGTGCCCGGCCGGAGGAAACGCAGGGCACCTGAGTAGTCGTCAGTGGGCGGCGCCGGGCTGGCAGCGAGTCGGTCCTCGGCGCAGGCGTTGAACGTGCGGGCCGTGTGTCGCAATCTGAGCCTGGAAATGGCGCGCGGCGGACCCGTGCCCCTCCCCGGCGATCGCCGTCATCGGTCTCTGCGCTGCCCCCGAGAGGCCGGCCGTCACGAGGTCCCGCAACAGCGGTGATCCAGTTACCAACCGGCTTCGTAGTGCATTATGCAAACCACCCACCAAGCAAGGAGGCATGATCATGCCCACCGTTCGGCGCCAGTTCCGGCGCATCCCACTCGCACTCACCGCACTGCTGATGGCGCTTGCCCTCGTTCCGGCGGCCGCCTCGGCGCATAAGCACACCTACGGGTCGACCGCTCTGGTGCCCAATGCCGAAACGTTCAAAGCGCTTGAAAAACTCGGCGTCACCCCGGGTATCATCCCGCCCGCGTCCTCGCAGTCCGACGGGATCAACTTCCCGATCACCAATCCCATCGGGAGCGCGCTGTTCACGGGCACGATCCGCCACAGCGGTGGCCTGACGCTGTCGGCCGGCAAACCCGGGCACGAAACCGTGGTGCGGCTTGCCCACTTCTGGATCAACCTCGAATCGGCCACGCTCAGCGCCGAGGTATCCGTCAAGGGCGGGCCGAACCTCGGCCGCGTCGACATCCTGAACCTTGACTTCTCGAACGCCCACTTCGGTGCGGGGCCGGTGGTGACGATCGGTCCGCTGACCGCCACGCTCACGTCGGGCGCGGCCAAAGTGCTCAACGAAGTCTTCAAGACGGAAGCCCTGAGCGACAAGACCGTGCTGGGCGCCGCGACCGTGAAGTACAGCCTGAAGCGGCACGGGGATGGTTACGGGCAGCAGCCGTCCCAGCCGAGGCATCACTAACAGCAGCAGTAACAGCCAACCCGCATTCGTCAGGCCCTGGCGGCCCGGTCTTCGTGGCCGGGTCGCCAGGGGCCAAGTCCGGGGCCTGCTCGTGCCCGTGTCCCTGTCGTCTGACCCTGAAGGCACCGGAGCCGCCGAGCGCACTCGACCCTGCTTGGAGCGCGCCGGCAGGCACGCGCTGGAGCGTTCGGCCACGCATACGCGAGTCCGCGGCGGAGGGTGGCGTGCGTGTGCCCGGATGGGAGCTCCCTAGCCAGCGCAGCACCGCGCGAGCGGCAACTAGGAACCGCCCGCGCGGCGTAGTGCTGCACTCTGTCGCCGCGCGAACCGACGGGGGTTCTTCCCCATGAGCCGCCCGCTTGCGGCGTGGCGCTCCATCTGAGGGAGGCGGAACACCACTGCGGAAGACTCCGCCATCCAGGGTTTCTCGCCATCGGTGCAAATCCGCAAGAAGGTGGCGGTAACTACGGTTCGTCTCGCCGGGCTTCACGGAAAGGTCGCGCCGGCTCAGGTCGGATGGCGCGCCAGATGCGGGCCGACCTCACGGATGGCGTCGGGCAGCGTGTGCCAAGGTCGGGCTGAGCTTGCTCTGGGCGGTCCGGGTCAACCGGGCCCCACCGGGGTGACGCCGGCTCTGGGATGGGCGGCATGGCTCTCTCATGCCCGCGCCCGGCGATCAACCGCATCCAGGAGGCGGTCGACGTCGCGTTCGCGTGCGCAGCCGCTGGGCCGCGGACCGCTTCAGGCCGCGCGGGCGGCGCGCACCCTGACCGGCGCTGCGATCGCAAACGGGCTGCGCGACATCGGTCAGGGAGCCGGCCCGGTCGACGTCCTCGACCTCGCCCGCATGCGTGCCGGACGAGCGTGGGCGCCATTCCGTTTGCCATAATCGGAGGAGATGAAGCTGCTCCGTCTCAAGCCGGGCCATGGCGAGATCCTGCTCGCGGAGGGGGATGTGAAGGTGGCCGAGCAGGAGCAGGAGCTGATCGAGGCATTTCGTCGTGAGCTCGACGCGGGAATGTGGGCGGCGGTGCCCATCGAGACCCAGGGCGGTCGCCGCGAGGCCGAGCTTGTCAGGAGCTTCGCCGAGGTGCCCCGCGATGCCGAGCGCGTGATCTTCTTTCCTCGCGCGGCCGGTGGAGCGCCCCGGATGGCGCGCTAGCCGTCATGCCGCTCGCGCTGGGTACCGCGGCGATCGTCCTCGTTGCGCTCCTGTGCGAGCTCACCCGACCGCGGCTGACAGATGCGTGGGGGCGACTGCGCCTGCCGAGGCCGGCGCGTGCGCGCGAGCTGAGCGAGATCGGCTATGACCCCGGCCGCGAGCGTCGTGCCGAGCAGCGTGCCCGTGCGCTGCTCCGCTCGTGCATCGACGACGGTGACTGGGAGATGTACCGCGACCTCGGCTTCCTGCGCGTCTGGGGCGGCATCGGCCCGCGGGCGGGCGCGAAGACACCCGAGCACGCGGCCGACCAGGAGGGTGATCGCTCCGGAGAGGAGCCGACAGCCGGCGCGCCGGGCCGGGCTCCGACGGGGGCCGGATCGGACGCGGGCGCGCGAGCGGCCGGCGCGCGCTACGCCTACCTGATCTACCCGCACCGGCCAATCGTCGCCTTCCTGCCCGAGACGGGAGCGCTGCTGAACGAGTACTGCGTCGCCTTTCCCGACCATTCGAGGCCCTACGGCAGCTCACGGCTTCCGGACTCCGACGACGTGCTGGCGAAGTGGATGGCGCTCACCGCCGACGAGCGCGGCCTGATCGCGAACGCCAACATGCATCTTCCCGGTCGCCAGATCGAGCCCGAACGGGTGCGTCGCGACCTGCTCCGCCTTGCCCGCTGGGAACGCGAGCGTCCGGGCCATCAGGCCGATAATGTGCGCGCCGCGTGAGCGCCCCCAACGCCTTTGACGTCAAGCACAAGAGCCGGGCCCTGACCGAGGGACCCGAGCGGGCGGTGGCGCGCGCGTATCTGCACGGCATCGGCTACTCCGCGGAGGATCTGGCAAAGCCGATCGTGGGCGTGGCGCACTCGTGGATCGAGACGATGCCCTGCAACTTCAACAACCGGGTGCTCGCCGCGAAGGTAAAGGAGGGTGTTCGCGCGGCAGGCGGCACGCCGATGGAGCTCAACACGATCGCTATATCCGACGGGATCACGATGGGCACGGCCGGCATGCGCGCGTCGCTGGTCTCCCGCGAGGTGATCGCGGACTCGATCGAGCTCGTCGCATCGGCACACCTGTTCGATGCGGTGGTCGCGATCTCCGGCTGCGACAAGACGATTCCGGGAACGGTGATGGCGCTTGCGCGTCTGGACGTGCCGGGCTTGATGCTCTACGGCGGCTCCATCCGCCCGGGGCGGTTCAAGGGGCAGGACGTGACGATCCAACAGGTGTTCGAGGCGGTGGGGGCTCGTGCGGCCGGCAGGATCACCGAGGCCGAGCTGCACGAACTGGAGGACGTCGCCTCGCCCGGAATGGGCGCCTGCGGCGGGCAGTTCACCGCCAACACCATGGCGATGGCCTTCGAGGTGCTCGGGATCTCGCCCGCGGGCTCAGCGATGGTGCCCGCGGAAGACGGACGCAAGGTCGAGGTGGCGGTGCAGGCGGGCGAACTGGTGATGGATGTCCTGCGGCGCGGGCAGCGCCCCAGCGCGATCATCACGAAGGATGCGCTGGAGAACGCGATCGCCGCCGTGGCGATGAGCGGAGGCTCGACCAACGCGGTACTCCACCTGCTCGCGGTGGCCAGGGAAATCGGCGTGCCGCTGCAGATCGATGAGTTCGACGGCATATCGGAGCGGACGCCGCTGTTGTGCGATCTGCAGCCGGGGGGCCGGTACGTAGCCACCGACCTGTATGAGGCGGGAGGCGTTCCGCTCGTGCTGAAGCGGATGCTCGAAGCCGGGGTCCTGCACGCCGACGCGCCGACCGTGACCGGCCGTACCATCGGCGATCACGCGGCCGAGGCCACGGAGAGCGAGGGCCAGCGGGTCGTGCGCCCGCTCGGAGAAGCGCTGAAGGCGACGGGCGGCTTCGCGATCCTGCGTGGCAACGTCGCCCCCGACGGATGCGTCGTGAAGCTCGCGGGTCACGAGCGTCGCACCCACGTCGGCCCGGCACGGGTCTTCGAGGGAGAGGAGTCGGCCATGGCGGCCGTGCTCGCCAGGGAGATCCACGAGGGCGACGTCGTGGTGATCCGCAACGAGGGCCCCGTCGGGGGGCCGGGAATGCGGGAGATGCTCGCCGTCACCGGGGCGCTGGTCGGGGAGGGGCTGGGGGAGACGGTGGCGCTGATCACCGACGGGCGCTTCTCCGGTGCGACTCACGGTTTCATGGCGGCGCACATCGCGCCCGAGGCCGCCAGGGGCGGCCCCATCGGCGCACTCGCCGACGGGGACGAGGTCAGGATCGACGTCGACTCCCGGCGCATCGACGTGGCGCTCACCGACGCAGAGATCGACGCGCGCCTGGCCGCCTACGTTCCCGCGCCGCGGGCTGAGGAGCACGTCGACGTGGCGATCCAGAAGTATGCAAAGCTCGTCGGCAGCGCCTCCGAGGGCGCCGTCGCGCGCTGAGGCGCGCCCGCTGCAAGTCTGCGGGCAGATGCCTGGCAGCGCGCGGGCCGGATCGCCAGGACTCCAAGGGACCGTGCATGAGCGCAGCAAGAGGTGACCAGCCCGCGCGTCCCGCTCGAGCCGGGGCGGCTGCCCGTGCCAGCGCCCGGCAGGCAGGCCCCGAGGGTCGGAATGGCGAAGTAGCTCCCATGGACACCGCCTGGAGAGCCGCGCTCGAGCTGCTCGAAGAGGACCTGCGCCGGCGCGACGCGGCCCAGCGGACGCGGCGCGCGTACCTCACCGACCTCGGGCAGTTCGCCCGCTGGGCGAGCGCCGAGGGTCTCGCGCCGGAGGACGTCGGACCGAAGGCCGTGCGTCGCTACATCGCCCGTCTGTCGAGGAAATCGGGCGCGGCGCCGGGCGAAGCCGGCGGCGAGGGCGCCGGCGGAGGCGGGGGCGGCGCGGCTCCCGCGACGACCGCGCGCAAGCTGGCGGCGCTGCGCGCGTTGTTCGCGAGCCAGCGCGAGCATGGACAGATCTCCCAGAACCCGGCGGACCTGGTGTCCACGCCGCGGCGGCACTCGCATCTGCCGCGCGTCCTCAGCGCACGGGAGGCCGCTCGGCTGCTGGACGCCATACCGACGAGCGGCCCGCTCGAGGTGCGCGACCGCGCGCTCTTCGAGGTGGCCTACTCGTGCGGGCTGCGGGCGGAGGAGTTGGTGTCGCTGAAGACCGCCGACATCGACCATGACGGAGAGCAGCTGCGGGTCGAGGGGAAGGGCCGCAAGACACGGTTCCTGCCGGTCGGTGAGCCGGCCATGGCGGCCGTGAGGCTCTATCTGGAGCGTGCTCGCCCGGCGCTCGCAATGCCGTCCGCGCGCGTTTCGGTGTCGCTCGGAGCGGGCGAGGCCGGGGCATCTCAGGCCGGGAAATCGGAGGTCGGGGTAGAGGCTGCAGGCGCGCCCCCGGCCCTGGCCCCCACGCGGGCCCAGGATGCGCTGTTCCTGAGCAAGACGGGTCGGCCGCTCGGCACCAGCGACGTGAGAAGAAGGCTGCGCACGTGGATGGCACGCGTTGGGCCGGCGGGGGATCGTCCGGCCGGCGCGGTCTCGCCTCACGCACTGCGACACAGCTTCGCCACGCATCTGCTCGACGGCGGGGCGGACCTGCGGAGCATCCAGGAGCTGCTCGGGCACGCGAGCGTGTCGAGCACCCAGATTTACACTCGGGTAGAGTCCGCTCGGCTGAGAAGCGCCTATGCGCGTAGTCACCCTCGGGCCTGAACTGGCGGGAGATGACCCCGGAGACGAACGTCAAACCGATTGAGCTGCGCGAACTCTGGCGGCGGTATAAGTCCGACGGTGATACTCGGGTTCGCGAGCGGCTGGTCGTCGCCTATTCGCCGTTGGTCAAGTACGTAGCCGGGCGCACCGCCGCCGGGCTGCCCCCGCACGTCGAGGAGGCCGATCTGATCTCCTACGGGATGGTGGGGCTGATCTCGGCGATCGAGCGCTTCGACCTCTCGCGGGAGATCAAGTTCGAGACCTACGCGATCATGCGTATCAAGGGGGCGATCATCGACGAGTTGCGCTCGTTGGATTGGGTGCCTCGCAGCGTGCGGGTGCGCGCACGCGAAGTGGAGCGCGCCAACGCCAAGCTCGAGAACTCGCTGCAGCGGACGCCGACGGACAAGGAGCTCGCGGCCGAGCTGGGCATCACGGTCGACGAACTCAACGAGTCGTTGCTCGCGATCTCGCTGTCCTCGATGGTCGCCCTGGACGAGTTGTGGAGCGTCTCGGACTCCAGCGGCGACCAGGTGTCGCTGATGGACACGATCGAGGATCCCGGAGCGCCCGACCCGGCTAAGGCGCTGGACGTGGGCGATCTCAAGGACCGGATCGCCGAGTCGATCGCAAAGCTGCCCGAGCGCGAGAAGCTCGTGATCGCTCTGTACTACTACGAGAACCTCACGCTTCGGGAGATCGGCGAGGTGCTCGGCGTGACCGAGTCGCGGGTCTCCCAGATGCACACGAAGGCCGTTCTGCGTCTGCGCTCGCGGATGCAGGAGGAGTCCTTCGAAGACTGACCGACCACCGTCCTCTCGCAGGGACGCGCCCGAGTCCCGGCCGGGAGGGCGGGCTCACATCTCCCGGTGCGGCTGCGCACAACGCGAAGCTGGGTGGCGCGGCACGGAGAACGGCGCTATCGTGCGGGACCCCGGAGGAAGGAGATGAGCATGCGACCGAACGGGGATAGGCCAGCAGCGGACCGGATTCGCAATGTCGTCCTGGTGGGCCACCGGGGGGCCGGGAAGACCTCCCTGCATGAGGCCATGCTGTTCGAGGCGGGGGCGACGAACCGGCTCGGCTCGGTGCCGGACCGCAGCACGGTCTCCGACTCCGATCCCGACGAGCAGGCCCGGCAGATGTCGATCTCGGCGGCGCTCAGCTCGTTCGACTGGCGAGAGCGGAAGATCAACCTGATCGATACGCCCGGCGAGCCAAGCTTCGTGGCGGACGCTCTGGGCGCGCTGCGCGTGTGCGAGTCGGCCGTGTTCGTGGTGAACGCGGTGACGGGCGTCGAGGTGTCCACGACCCGTCTATGGGCCCGCGCGAACGAGCTCGACATCGCACGGATGCTGTTCGTGAACATGCTCGACCGCGAGCGGGCCGACTTCTTCCGTGCGCTCGAGCAGCTCAAGAAGGCCTTCGGGCAGCACGTCGTGGCGACCGAGATCCCGATCGGCGCCGAGCACGAGCTGCAAGGGGTGATCGATCTCGTCGACATGAAGGCCTTTCGTCAGGACTCTCCCGACCGTGGCGGGTGGAGCGAGATCCCCATCCCGGACGCTCAGGCCGCGCTTGCGCAGGAGTACCGGGAGAAGCTGATGGACGAGGTGTGCGAGGTCTCCGACACGCTCATGGAGCGCTACCTCGAGGGCGAGGAGATCTCCCATGAGGAGATCGTCGGTGCGCTCAAGGAGCAGACCAACCACGGAAAGATCTTCCCGGTCGTCTGCGGCGTCGCCACGAGCAACCTCGGCACCTCGCGCCTGCTCGACGCGATCGTCGAGGACCTTCCATCCCCGGTCAAGCACGGGTCGCTGCGCGTCGGTGCGGTCGAGCTGACGCCCTCCGAGGACGCGGAGCTGTTTGCATACGTGTTCAAGACGAGGGCCGATCCGTTCGCGGGCCGTATCAACCTGCTGCGGGTGTATCAGGGTGTGATGTGCGCCGACAGCCAGGTGCTTAACACCCGCGCGCATGTCAAGGAGCGCATCGGCCAGCTCGTCGTGTTCGCCGGCAAGGAGATCCGTCACGTGCAGGAGTTCGGTCCCGGCGACATCGGTGCCGTCGCCAAGCTCAAGGAGACCCGCGCGGGGGATTGGCTGGCCGCCCGCGACGAGCCGATCGAGATGCCCCGCCCGACGCTTCCTTCTCCGGTGATGGCCTTCGCGGTTGAGCCGAAGAGCAGGGGCGACGAGGAGAAGGTGTTCGCCTCACTGCGCCGACTGCAGGAGGAGGATCCGACGATCGACCTGCACCGCGACCAGCAGACGGGCGAGCAGATCGTCGCGGGCCTCTCGCAGGTGCATGTCGAAGTCATCGTCGACCGCCTGCGCGATCGCTTCGGCGTCGAGGTGGCGCTGAAGCCGCCGCGCGTGCCCTACCAGGAGACCATCCGCGCCTCGGCCACCGGCCACGGCCGCCACAAGAAGCAGTCGGGCGGGCGCGGGCAGTTCGGCGACTGCCAGATCGAGATCGAGCCGCTGCCGCCGGGCGGAGGTTTCGAGTTCGTGGACAAGATCAAGGGTGGCGTGATTCCGAGCTCGTTCATCCCCGCGGTCGAGAAGGGGGTTCGCGACGCGATGGACGCCGGCGTGCTCGCCGGCTACCCGGTGAAGGACGTGCGGGTCACGTTGTTCGACGGTGCCTACCACACGGTGGACTCCTCCGAGATCGCGTTCCGGCTCGCGGGCATGCAGGCCATGAAGCAGTCGCTGGAGCAGGCCGCTCCGGTGCTGCTCGAGCCGATCATGCTGGTCGCGCTCTCCGTGCCCGAGGCCTACGTCGGTGACGTGATCGGCGACCTCAACAGCCGCCGAGGGAGGCCCCAGGGGATGGAGTCCGTGGGCGCCATGACCGAGATCAAGGCCGAGGTGCCGATGGCCGAGATGCTGACCTACGCCCCCGACCTGCGGTCGATCACGGGAGGGCAGGGCGACTACACGCTCGAGTTCCTCCGCTACGAGGAGGTACCAGGCCACCTGGCGCAGAAGATCGTCGAGCAGGCCACGAGCGAGCGCGCGGCCACCCATGCCTGACGGCACCGCGAAGCGCCCCTGAGTTCGGGCGGATACCCTGCAGGGCGCATGGCAACCAGGTCGATCGTCACCTCACAGCCCGACGTCGCGTGCGACGTGTGCGAACGGCGACTGCTGCGCGGTGAGCAACCCGAGGTCTTCCTAGCCGCGGGTGAGCGGCGAACGGTCTGCGAGCTTTGCGCTCCGCGCGCCGCGCACGAGGGGTGGCTGCGCGAGACGGACGGCCTGTCGGCTCCGGCACCGGCGCCGCGCACACGCCGCGGGCGCAACCTGTTCGGGCGGCTGCGTCAGAGGGCCAGGGCGGACGATCCGGCAGCCCGAGCGCCCGACGCGAGCCCGCCGTCGGACGGCGGGCCGCAGCCCTATGACTTCCTCGACGAGCTTCCGGCGGCCGCGGAGCGGTCGGCGTCGGCGCCGGTGGCAGAGGAGGGGTCGGAGGGCGAGCCGCTCGCCGACGAAGGCGAGAAGCTGCTGGAGCGTGCCGTCCAGGAGTTCAACTCGAGCCCCTACCCTCGTCGCCTGGCCGGCGTCGCTCGCTCGCTGGGCGCGCCTGCCGTGAGCGTTCGCGCCGACGAGGACCTGAGGAACGTCGTGACGATCGTGGTCGCCTGGGAGCTGTGCTGGTATCGCTACAGGATCGATCTCGACGAAGAGGCACCCGAGGCACGTCTTCTCGCCCAGGGGACGGAGCTCGGGGAGCTGGCGCGCGAGGATCGGCAGGCAAACGCCGTCGCCGACGAGGGCGGCGGTTTGTCCCTGGCCGCACGGTAGGCGTCATGTCTTGCTTATCTGCGCGCCACCGGTAAGATCGGTCGCGCGATGATCTACTGCGTGGTCCCCGAGCAACTGGCCGACGAGCTGTACCCGAAGCTCGTCGAGCACTACGCGGGCGAGGAGAACGTGACCGTGATCATCGACCGGCGCAAGTTCGACCGGCGCGCCCGCCAGGGGCATTCCGCAACGCCGGTCACGGCGGACGTCGCGCAGCGGCGCGTGCTGCGCGACCGCCGAAGGGCGCGCGTGCCGGGGGACCTGCCTCCGCTCGCACGCGTTTCGTAGTCCGCACCGAGCGCCCTCGCGAGCTCTCGGACCGGTGAATCTACATACTTCGGGGCGATGAAGCTGACCGTGCATGTCGATGGGGGTGCCCGCGGCAACCCCGGGCCGGCTGCTGCGGCCTGCGTGATCACCGCGCCCACGGGCGAGACGCTCGCCGAGCACGCGCAGCTGCTGGGGACGGCCACGAACAACGTGGCCGAGTACCGGGCGCTGCTGCTCGGACTGGAGCGTGCGCGGGAACTCGGTGCCGGCGAGGTTGACGTGGTGGGCGACTCCGAGCTGATCGCAAAGCAGGTGACGGGCGAGTACAAGGTCAAGCACGAGACGATGAAGCCGCTGCACCGGCAGGCGATGGCCCTGCTCGGGGGCTTCGAGCGCTGGTCGATCCGCACGGTGCCACGCGCGCAGAACGAGCGCGCCGACGCGCTTGTCAACGCTGCGCTCGATCAGGCGCGCGACGCGGTTGCGCGCTGAGGGTCGTTTCGCGGTCGCCCGAGAGCCGCAAACGCCGCGCCGTTCGAGGGCGTTTCGCGGCGGTCTGAAGGCCGCGACCCGGCGGCGGGTCGAGAGTCGCCCAACGGGGCCGGGGCTCAGTGGAGTGGTCGTGCCGACCGGGCCAGCGCGACCATCTGCTGGTTGGAGAGTTCCTCGAGCAGCGTGTTCGTCAGCCAGTAGAGCACCCCGCCCGAACGCCATCCGATCACGTGGATGTGTGAGCCGTCATCCACCAAGAGGTACTTGCGCCCGCCGATCGTCTGCCCGCGGGCGTGTGCGAACAGCGGCGGATTCAGCCAGTCGGAGCCCTCGAAGTCGTAATAGCCGCCGATGATGTTCTGACGCCACGCCACGACATAGGCGTGATGGGGGACGCCCTGCTGATCGGTGAGCGAGTAGGCGCGCACGGTCTGCTGTTCGGCCACGCCGGTCTGCAGCGCCGGATAGAGGACCGGGAAGGGCACGTTGAAGGCGCTCCTCACAGCTTCGCTCTGGCCGGACGGGGGCGTCGGGTAGAGGCCGAGTGCATGCGCGGAGTCGCCACCGGAGCTGTGGTGAGCGTGGGCTGCGCTCGTGGTGGGCTTGGGCGCCGGCAGCCTCACCCGCTGGCGACCGTGCAGAAAGTCCGCGAGCGTGGCCTGCGCGAGCGCCGGAGTGGTCGTCACGTATGAGCCGCCATGGAGGAGGTAGTCGATGTTCGTGGTCTGGAACTTGACCTGGCGCAGAGGCTTGCCCTGCGAGAACGCGATCAGCTTCGCGAGTTCGATCAGCTCGCTGGCAGAGGCGTGGAAGGTCGAGCTGATCGCGTGTCCGACGGCCTTCGCTACCGTGTCGATCTGACCGATCTCGTTGCCTGGCGAAACCTGCTCGCGCAGGTTGCGCAGGAAGTCCTGCTGGCGCGCGACCCGCACGAAGTCGGAGTCGGTGTGACGGTAGCGCACGTAGTCGAGCGCGTCTTGGTAGCACAGCTTCTGGTAGCCGGGCTGCAGGTTGATGCTCGTGTAGTTGGTTTCCGTCGAGCCGACGTTCTGGTTGTAGTAGTGGTGGTCGACGTTCACATAGGCGCAGCCGAGCGCGTCCACCACTTTGATGAAACCGGCGAAGCTGACATCGACGATGCCGTTGAGCTGCAGGCCCGGGAACACTTCACGCTCGAGCGTTTCCGCCGCGAGCACCATCCCGCCCTGCGTGCCGCCGAGCTTGTTGCCGATCGTGTATGCGGCGTTGATCTTTTCCCCGGGGTAGCTGGCGCCGTTGCGGGTCGTGATGTTGACCAGCAGGTCGCGGGGAATCGACATCACCGAGGTCTGTTCCTGTTCGGGGTCGAAGCGGACGAGCAGGATCGTGTCGCTGTGCGGCGGGTTTTCGCGGTCGTAGGAGTCCTTCGCGCCGGCGCGCCGATCGGAGCCCAGGATCAGGAACGTCTGCGGCCCGCCGCTGTAGATGGCCGTGACGAGGCCCTTGGGCGCGTTGATCTCGTTCAGCTTTGGGAACACCTCTTCGGCTATCCCGGTGATCCTGTTCAGGGCGACCGTCGCCGTCGCGCCGGCGCTGAGCAGCACGATCAGCACGCCCCCGATCAGGGAGCGCCTCAACATGCGCCATCCCGGCGAGGGGGGGCGCTCGTCGTCTGCGGATGTCACGGGATAGCCGCTCATATCGAGCCAAGAACGACGCGCGCCGCCTCTTCGCAGCGCCTGCGTTGCCTGCAGCGTAGCGACAGAGCCGGAGCCCCACGCCGCAAGGCGAGGTACGCTCGCAGGCGTGCTGAGCCCCCGGAACCGCGAGCTCTTGGGCCTGATCCCGGCCGCGCTGCTGGTCACCGCGGGCTTCACGGCGATCTTCATCCAGGCCGAGAGGAACTCGCCCGGGGCCTCGACCAACTTCACGTTGAACCACGCTTCGAGGGTCTCCCTGACCTACGGCGCCGTCTTCCTCGGCCTGTGCCTGGCTGCCCACCTGGTGATCCGCTTCGCGCTGCCCTATGCGGATCCCTATCTGTTCCCGCTCGGCGCCGTGCTCGCGAGCGTGGGGATCGTGATGGTCTATCGCATCGACCCCGTGCTGGCCCGCCAGCAGGCGCAGTGGATGGTGATCGGGCTGGTGCTGTTCGCGGCGACCATTCTGGCGCTTCGCCGCCGGGGCGTGGCCGTGCTCGAGCGCTACCGCTATACGATCGCGGCCGTCGGCATCGGCATCACGGTCCTGCCGCGCCTGCCCGGCATCGGCGAGCAGGTCAACGGCGCCTACCTGGACATCCGCGTGGGCAGCCTCTCCTTCCAGCCGGCGGAGCTCGCGAAGGTCGCGATAGTGATCTTCCTCGCCAGTTACCTGCGCGACAACCGCCAGATCCTCGTGACCGCGGGGCGGCGCGTGCTCGGGCTGACGATCCCGCCGATGAAGCAGTTCGGGCCGATGCTGGTGGTGTGGGGGGCGGCGATGGCGACGCTGCTGCTGACGCGCGAGCTCGGCACCTCGCTGATGTTCTACGGCGCCTTTCTCGCGCTCCTCTACGTCGCCACCGGACGCTTCTCGTTTCCGCTGATCGGGCTCGTCCTGTTTGCCGTGGGCGCATGGCTCGTCGTGGGGCACGTGAGCCACGTGCACTCGCGGGTGCTCGCGTGGGAACACCCCTTCGACCCGGTCCTCTACCACCGTCAGGCGGGCGGCAGCTACCAGCTCGCGCAGTCGCTGTTCGCGCAGGCCGACGGAGGCCTTTTGGGCACGGGCTTCGACCAGTCGCTGCTGCGCGGGCCGGGTCACGGCGCCTCGATCCTGCCGGTCCCCGAAAGCGACATGATCTATGCGGTCATCGTCAACGAGCTCGGCCTCGCCGGCGCCGCCGCTCTGTTGCTCGTGTATCTCCTGTTCGTGGCCCGTGGGTTGAAGACCGCGGTGCTCGCCCGCGACTCGTTCTCCAAGCTCTTGGCGACGGGCTTGGCGTTCGTCGTGGCGTTGCAGGTGTTCGTGATCGTCGGGGGCGTGACCCGCGTGATCCCGCTGACCGGCGTGACGCTGCCGTTCGTCGCATACGGGGGGTCCTCGGTCGTCATGAACTTCGTCCTGCTGGCCCTGCTGCTGGTCATATCCGACCGCGCCCGGCGGCCCTATGGGCGATCCGGGCCGCCCTGAGCTGGCGACCGCGGTCCGGGATCGGCCCGCCGCTCCGCAGGGGACCGTGGCCGCCCGTCGAAGAGTGTCGCCGAGATGCGGACCTCCACGATCGCCTGCGCCTCGGCGCGCCTGTCGCTGCCGGCGCCGGCCCCGCCCGCGGATGCCCTACACCGGGGTCTGCCCGCCCCCGGTCGGCTCGCCTCGGGGCTCTCCACTCAGGTAGGGCAGCGGCGACGGCCCTGGCTCGACCGCCTGCGCCGCGCGCTCGCCGAGGATCTGTTCGAGCTGCACTATCAGCCGATCGTCTCGCTGCCGGACGGACGGCTTTCCTCCTACGAGGCGCTCCTGCGCCTCGCCGACGAGCCCGACGGGCGCCTCGTGGCGCCTGGAAGGTTCCTGCCCGCCGCCGAGCGTTACGGGCTGATCCGGGAGATCGACCGGATGGTGCTCGACAAGGTCGCCCGTGCGCTCGGGAGCGAGCACGCGGGGAGCAACGTCAGTATCGCCATGAACCTGTCGGCGCTGTCGGTCACCGACGAGGGCATGCTCGCGCACATCGAGCGCCGTCTCGGAGTGCACGGGGCGGACCCTGCGCAGCTCGTGATCGAGGTCACCGAGACAGCCTCGATCTCTGACATGGATCGGGCGAAGGCCTTCTGCGCGGGCGTGCACGCGCTCGGCTCGGCCATCGCACTGGACGACTTCGGTGCGGGCTTCGGCTCAATGCAGTATCTCAAGCACCTGCCGTTCCGCTTCCTGAAGATCGACGGCGACTTCATCCGCGGCCTGCCCGGCTCGCCCAACGACCAGCTGCTGGTCAAGGCGATCGTCGGGGTCGTCAGGGGGATGGGAAGACAGACGATCGCCGAGTTCGTAGAGGACCAGCCCACGATGCGGCTGCTGGGCAATTACGGCGTCGACTACGCCCAGGGATTCGAGGTGGGGCGCCCCCGTCCGCTCGTGCCGGCCGGCGTCTAGTGACCTGAGTCAGAGGTCAGCTGGTACCGCGTTGTGCAAGAACGACGACTTCCCTCGGCTCGTCGCCTGTGGGGTCGACCTCCAGGGGCCCCGCGCACGTTCCTGCGAAATGCCGACTCAGGTCACTAGCCTTGCGTGGGCGCAGTGGTCCGGCGGTGCGCCGCGGCACACCGGCCGGGGCGCGCTCCGGCGTTGAGATCCGACCCGGTGGCGGGGCCATTGCCGCCGGCAGACGCTGTTCCGGTTGGGTTGACCGACGCCCGAGGAGCAGCCGGTTTTCAGCACCGCCTCAGAGGGCTCTGACGTGCCCGCATCACAGGGGCCGACCGGGGCGCGCCGGATCCCGGCGGGGGCGCCAGAGCCGCCGATCGGCGCCGTCGGCTAGGGTGAGCGGCCCATGCGCGCGGTCACTTTCCAGGCACCCGGCGAGGTGCTTGTGCAGGAGGTCCCCGACCCCGAGATCGTGCACCCCGCGGACGCGATCGTGCGGATCGAGGCGAGCGGCGTGTGTGGCTCGGATCTGCACATCTACCACGGACGCGTGAAGATCGAGCCGGGCTTCACGATCGGGCACGAGTACGTCGGCACCGTGATCGCCACTGGCGCGGAGGTCGGCGATGTGGGCGTCGGGGACCGCGTGCTCGGCTGCTTTCAGACGGCTTGCGGAAGGTGCTTCTTCTGTCGTCGCGGCTGGTTTCACAAGTGCGACGCCTCGCGCACCTTCGGCCACGGGGCGACGCTCGGCTCGTTGCCCGGCACGCAGGCCGAGCAGGCGCTCGTGCCGAACGCGGACCTCGTCCTGCGGAAGGTGCCGCAGGGCATGAGCGACGACGTGGCGCTGTTCGCCGGAGACGTGATGGGCACCGGTTACCACGCGGTGGCCGAGAGCGGCCTTCGCCCGGGCGACGTGGTGGCGGTGCTCGGCCTCGGGCCGGTCGGGCTGTGCGCCGTACAGGCGGCGCGTGCGGTGGGCGCCGCGCACGTCATCGCGGTCGATTCGGTGCCCGCGCGCCTGGCCATGGCGGGCTCGTTCGGCGCGCAGGCGGTGCATCTGACCGAGGACGATCCGCGCGCCGCGGCACGGGAGGCGACGAGCGATCGCGGTGTGGACGTGTGCATCGACGCGGTCGGCGATCCGCGGGCGCTCGAGCTCGCGCTGCGCCTGACCCGCAAGTGCGGCGTCGTCCAGGTGATCGGGGTCTACGCGGAGCGTTGCGAGGTGCACATGGGCCTGCTGTGGATCAAGGCGCTCAACCTGCACTCCGGCCATGCCAACGTGATCGGCCACCTCGACAGCGTGCTGGCGATGATGTCAGCGGGGCTGCTCGACCCCAGCCCTCTGGTCACACACCACATGAGCCTCGACCAGGCGCCCGAGGCGTACGCTCTGTATGACGGCCACCAGGCGCTTAAGATCGTGCTGACCCCTTAGAGCCGCTGACAAGGAGCCGCTATGACTGCCGCCGCCGACACAGCCACCGCACTCCCCGAGGGTCTTGGATCCGCGGCGCGCGAGTTCCTGTCGCGGCCCCAGCGCCTGCTGGTCGGCGCGGAGCGCCCGGAGGCGGCCGACGGGCGTACGTTCACGACGCTCGACCCCGCAAGTGGCACGGGCATCGCCGTCCTTCCCCAGGCGGGGGCCGAGGACGTCAGGCGCGCAGTGGCCGCGGCGCGGGCAGCGCTCGAGGACGGACCCTGGGCCTCGCTGGCGGCGTCCGGGCGCGAGCGGCTGATGGTCGCGCTGGCCGAGGCGATCGAGGAGCACGATGAGGAGCTCGCGCAGATCGAGTCGCTCGACAACGGCAAGCCGGTGGGGCTCGCCCGGCACGTGGATGTGCGGGGGGCCGCGGCCCACCTGCGCTACTTCGCGGGCTGGCCGACAAAGATCGAGGGCGGCGTGCTGCCCGTGTCGGCGCCGAACATGCTCTGCTACACGCGCCACGAGCCGGTCGGGGTGTGCGCTCAGATCGTGCCGTGGAACTTCCCGCTGCTGATGGCCGCGTGGAAGATCGCCCCGGCGCTCGCGGCCGGCTGCACGATCGTGCTCAAGCCCGCCGAGCAGACACCGCTGAGCGCGCTGCGTCTCGGCGAGCTGGCGCTCGAGGTCGGGCTTCCGCCCGGTGTGCTGAACGTGCTCACCGGCGACGGGACGACGGGCGCTGCGCTCGTGGAGGACCCCGGCATCGACAAGGTCGCGTTCACCGGCTCGACCGCGGTTGGGCGTGAGATCGGCGCCAAGGCCGGTCATGCGCTCAAGCGCGTGACGCTCGAGCTGGGGGGCAAGTCGCCGAACGTGATCCTGCCGGACGCCGACATCGAGGCCGCCGTCAAGGGGTCATACCAGGCGATCTACTTCAACTCCGGCCAGGCCTGCAATGCCGGCTCCCGCCTGTTCGTGCCGGCCGAGCGCTTCGACGAGGTCGTCGGTGCGCTGGTCGAGGCGGCGGCCGCGGCGCGGCTGGGGCCAGGCCTCGATCCGCAGACCCAGCTCGGGCCGCTCATATCGGCCGAGCAGCGCGACCGGGTGATGGGCTACATCGAGTCGGGCCGGGGCGAGGGGGCCGAGCTGCTCGCCGGCGGGGAGACCGTGCTCGGCGAGAGCGGCGGCTACTTCGTCGCGCCGACGCTGTTCAGCACCAGCTCGGACGAGCTGCGGATCGCGCGCGAGGAGATCTTCGGTCCGGTGCTGGTCGCCTCCCCGTACGACACGCTCGAGGAGGTCGCGAGCCGCGCGAACGGCGGCGAGTACGGTCTCGCCGCCGGCGTGTGGACGCGCGACGTCGGCAGCGCCCACCGTCTTGCCGCGATGCTGCGGGCGGGCTCTGTGTACATAAACACCTGGGGGAACTCGGAGGCTCCGGCACCGTTCGGTGGCTTCAAGGCGTCCGGAGTGGGACGCGAGCACGGGCGCGACGGTCTCGACGCCTACCTGGAGACCAAGACCGTCTGGACTGCGTTGTGAGCTGCGCGGCGTCGTGAGCGTCGCCGCGCAGAGCGAACTTGGACTCCCACGCGCGCGCCCGCAGCAATGGGCGCCGGTGCTCGCCGCCCTGTGCGGGGTGCTGCTCGTGGCCGCCACCGCCGAGATCGTCCTCGACGGCGCGCTCGGCCACTCGGCGCTGATCCCCAAATCGCCCGCGATCGCCGGCTGGCTTCAGGGCATCGGCGAGCGCCTGGGCTACCGCGTCTTCCTGATAGCGGTGCTCGTCTCGGCGGGTGCCTACGCAGGCGTGCTCGCCCTCGCGGGTGCGATCTCGAAACGGGCGGCGATCATCCTGATCGCTGCGCTTCAGGGGATCGTTTTCGCCGGGCCCATCCTCCTCTCCACCGACGTCTTCAGCTACATCGCCTATGCGCGCATGGGGGTCGAGCACGGCGTGAACCCTTATCTGCACGGCCCGATCGCGATAGTCCACGATCCCGTCTACCGGTATGTGGGTCAGGACTGGAAGCACGTGGCCACCGCCTACGGCCCGCTCTACACGCTGCTCTCATATCCGCTCGCCCCGCTCGGCTTGAAGGGCGCGCTGTGGGCGATGAAGCTCGAGGCGCTGCTCGCGAGCGCCGGCACGCTCGCCCTCACCTGGCGTTGCGCGCGCGCGCGTGCACTGAATCCTGTCGCGGCCATCCTCGCCGTGGGTGTCAACCCTCTGTATGTGATCTACGGCCTCGGCGGAGCTCACAACGACCTGATCATGCTCCTGCTGATGATGGCCGCGGTGAGCCTCACGTTCGCCGGCCGGGACGCGGCGGCGGCGGTCGCCGTGGTGGCGGGGGCACTCGTGAAGGTCACGGTCGCGGTGCTGCTCCCGTTCATGATCCTCGCCAGGCGGAGCCGCGCGCAGCTTCTCGGCGCGGCGGCTGCGCTCGGGGTAGGCGCGCTGATCGCCTACGCCGCGTTCGGCGTTCACGGCGTCGACCTCGTGGCTGCCCTGAACCGTGACGCGGCGTTCGTCTCGACCGACAGCTTTCCGACGGAGATCGCCCACCTGTTCGGGAAGCCCGGGGTGTTCCCCGTCGACCACGATCTGCTCAAGGCGGGCCTCGTCGTGATCGTGCTGCACCTGCTGTGGCGCACCTGGCGCGGCTACGACTGGGTCGCTGCCTCGGGCTGGACGCTGCTCGCGATCGCCGTGACGAGCACCTGGCTGCTCGCCTGGTACATCCTCTGGCCGCTGCCGCTGGCGGTGATCGCGCGCGATCGCCGCCTGCTGATCGCGACGCTCGCCGTGCAGGCCCTGTTCATCGTCCATCAGACCACGCCGCTGCTGGCTCCCGTCTCATGAGCGGGGCCGGCCACGACTTCGCTGGCAAAGCCGGGCCGGGCGGCGTGGGTGCGGCCGGGGCCGGCGTCGTCGGCGAGGCTCCGGCGTCCGTGCCGGGCTTCGCTCGACGGCTGCCTGAGCGACTGCGCCCGCGCGTGGTCGAGCCTCGCGGGACGGGTCAGATGCGCCTGGCCGAGACGACCGTGCTGGTGCTCGCGGGGCTGCTGCTGGCCCTCGCCACGGTCAACGACGTCGTGCGCCAGACCAAGGTGAACCACCGTCTGGTGGCCGACCTGCGCACCTGGCGGGCCTATACCGGCCACCACTACCATGGCCTGTCCGTCGCGCAGGACATCTACGGTCACAGCACGCGGGAGGTGGTCTGCGGCAACACGAGCCCCGGCGGGCCGAAAGAGCGGGTGCAGGTCTGCCTGGTGATCACCGGTCCGGTGTCCCAGGGACGCCGCGCCGTGCACGGTGGCTGGTTCCTGCCGCCGAATGTCGAGGATCTGCGCCGCTACCGCTATGCGTGCTTCGGCTCGGCCAAGGGGCGCGGACTGTGTCCACGGTGAGCGCCACGGCGTCGGCCGCGACGGCTCCCGAGATGCGCACCGGGGGTCGCCGGGGGTCGTGGTGGCCGCTCGCGGGCCTGATGCTCCTCGCCGCTGTTCTGCGGCTCTCGACGCTCGGCCTGCAGAGCTTCTGGTACGACGAGGCGTTCACACCGGTCCACGTGCTCCACCCGAGCCTGTGGGCGACGCTGCGCGCGGTGGCCCACACCGAGAACACCCCGCCGCTCTGGTACGTGATCGCCTGGGCTGACTCTCGCGTGCTCGGGACCGGCGAGGTCGCGCTGCGCCTGCCCTCGGCGCTCGCCGGGGTCGCGACCGTGCCGGTGATGGGGGCGATCGCTCGCGAACTCGCCGACCGTCGTGCGGCGCTCCTAGCCGCCGCTCTGGTTGCCGTCAACCCGCTGTTCGTCTGGTACTCGCAGGAGGCGCGCGCGTACGAGCTGTTCGTGCTGACGGCGGCCCTGGCGATGCTCTTCTTCGTGCGCGCCGAGCGTGATCCGACTCCCGCACGGATGGCGTGGTTTGCCCTCGGCGGAGCGCTGGCGCTGCTCACCCACTACTTCGCCGTGTTCCTGCTGATCCCGATGGTCCTGTGGCTCGCCTGGGAGCAGTGGCGGCGGAGATCGGGCGGCGGTCGTGCCACGCCCTTGGCGATCGGGGCGCTGGCGGTGGTCGGCCTGGCGTTGCTGCCTCTGATCTCGGCGCAGGGCGGCCACGGCACCCAGTGGATCGGCCGGTGGGCGCTGTCCAGTCGCCTGCAGGCGATCCCGCAGTACTACCTGACGGGCACCTCAGGCGCCCCGCTGGGGCACGGCGTCGAGCTGCTCGTGGCCCTGCCGCTCCTCGCCGGCCTCGGATACGGCCTGTGGCGCCTGATGGACCCCTCCCAGCGCGAGGGCGAAGCCGTCAAGGGCCTGTCCCGGCACGAGCGCGGCGCGCTGATCGCGCTGGTGGTCTTCGCGGGGGGCGTCCTGATCCCGATCGTGCTGGTGGCCTTTGGAGCCGACTACCTCGCCCCGCGTAACCTCGTTGGCGCGATGATCCCGCTGACCGCACTGATCGCGGTCGTCGTCACGGCGCCGGGTACGGGTCGCGTCGGCACGGCGCTCGCCGCGCTTATCGCGGTCGCGTTCCTGGCGATCTCGGTGGACGTCGCGCTCAGTCCCCGTCTGCAGCGGGGGAACTGGCGCGGTGTCGCGCGGGCGCTGCGTCGCGGGCCCCCGGATCGCGTCATCTCAACGGTCGAGCTCGGCGCCGCGCCGCTCGAGTACTACCTGGCGCCACTGCACAATCTGCCGCGTGGCGCCACGGTAACGGTCCGCGAGATCGACGAGACCGGCTACGCCCCGCTGCGCCCCTCCGCGGGCCGCCCGCCGACGGCCGGCTTCAGGCTGTTCGACCGTCGCGACATCGACGGGCTGATCGTCTATCGCTTCGTCTCGGCGGTGCCCCGCGCGGTCGCCGAGGCCGTGCTGCGGCGCCACGTGATCACGCTCGCGCATCCGGAGGTGCTGGTCCCCGCAGGCGCGCAGGCCGTCGCGCAAGGTGCCCGTGCGGCCCTGGAACGTGCGCCGATGCCGTCGCCGCGCAAAAAGTCTTAGCTTTCCAGGCATGGCGTCGTCGACCGTGGGGGCTCGCAGCGAGACCGAGGCGGCACTGGAGCGTGCCCGCGAGTACCTGCTGTCCCTCCAGGACGAGGCGGGATGGTGGCAGGGGGAGCTCGAGACGAACGTCACGATGGATGCCGAGGACCTGCTGCTGCGCGAGTTCCTGGGAATCCGCCGACCCGATGAGACCGACCGCTCGGCCGCGTGGATCCGTTCCCGCCAGCGCGCGGACGGGACGTGGGCCAACTTCCACGGCGGTCCCGGCGACCTATCGACCACGATCGAGGCCTACTGGGCCCTGCGCCTGGCGGGCGATCCCGTCGAGGCCGAGCACATGCGCGCCGCGGCGAGCTACATCCGTGGTGCGGGCGGCCCCGAGCAGGCGCGCGTGTTCACGCATCTTTGGATGGCGCTCTTCGGGCTGTGGTCGTGGGAGCGGGTTCCGGCGTTGCCGCCCGAGATCGTCCTCTTGCCCTCCTGGCTGCCGCTGAACATCTATGACTTCGCCTGCTGGGCGCGCCAGACGATCGTGGCGCTGTCGCTGGTCAAAGCACACCGCCCGGTGCGCCCGCTGCCCTTCGACCTGGACGAGCTGCGAGCCCTTGGCCGGTCCCCGGCCCGGCTCACCGGCTCGCCGGATTCCGGGCCTGGGCTGGGCGGGGCGGGCGCCCTGCTGGGCGCTGGCCGCACACCGAGCAGGGCCGCAGCCGGCCGGGCGGTCCGGTGGCGGGGAGCCCTGCTGGCGGGGCTCGACCGCGTACTGCGCGCCTACGAGCGCCGCCCGATAGGCCTGCTGCGCCGGTGGGCGATCGCACGCGGCGAGCGCTGGATAGTGCGTCGCCAGGAGGCCGACGGCTCCTGGGGCGGCATCCAGCCCCCCTGGGTCTACTCGCTGATAGCGCTGTCGTTGCGCGGCTATCCGCTGGAGCACCCCGTGATCGAGCACGGGCTCGAGGGGCTCGAGCGGTTCATGGTCGAGGATCGCGACGACTCACGGGGGGTCGGCGCGCCGAGCGGTGCCAGCCGGCGCCTGGAAGCGTGCCAGTCCCCCGTGTGGGACACCGCCCTGGCCGTCGTCGCCCTCAGCGACGCCGGCGTGCCGGGCGATCACCCGCAGATGGCGCGTGCAGCGAAGTGGTTGCTGGACCAGGAGGTCACGGTCAGCGGCGACTGGTCGGTCAGAAGGCCGCGCCTTGCGCCCGGCGGCTGGGCCTTCGAGTTCGCCAACGTCAACTACCCCGACGTCGACGACACCACCGAGGTCGTGCTCGCGCTGCTGCGCGTCGCGGGCGGGGGGGAGGCCGGGCGCGATGCGGTGGCGGACGGCGGGCCAGGCGCGGCGATCGGTCCGGCCGCGGCAGGTGCAGGGCGGATCGAGGGCGCGATCGGGCGGGCCCTGTGCTGGGTTGAGGGGATGCAGAGCTCGGACGGGGGGTGGGGCGCGTTTGACGCGGAGAACACACGCGCGCTGGTGCGCGATCTGCCCTTCCTGGACTTCGGCGAGGTGATCGACGAGGCGAGCGCCGACGTGACCGCGCACGCAGTGGAGATGCTCGCCGCGCTCGGGCTCGCCGGTACGTCGGCCTCCCGGCGCGGCGTGCGCTGGCTGATCGACCAGCAGGAGCTCGACGGATCGTGGTTCGGCCGCTGGGGCGTCAACCACGTCTACGGCACGGGGGCAGCCGTGCCGGCCCTGATCGCCGCCGGCGTGCCGGCTTCGTCGCAGTGCATCCGGCGCGCGGTGCGATGGCTTTGCGAGCACCAGAACGAGGACGGCGGCTGGGGCGAGGACCCGCGCTCCTACGACGATCCCGCCTGGATCGGCCGTGGCGAGAGCACGGCGTCGCAGACCGCCTGGGCACTGCTCGCCCTGCACGCCGTCGGGGAGCACGAGCTCGGCACGGGCTCGGAGGCGATCGCGCGCGGCATCGCGTGGCTGGTGGCCACCCAGCGTCCGGACGGCGGCTGGGACGAGCCGCAGTACACCGGGACCGGCTTCCCGTCGGACTACTACATCAACTACCACCTCTACCGGCTCACGTTCCCGCTGATGGCGCTCGGGCGTTGCTCGAGGACCGCGCGCGGTGACGGATCCATTGAACGAGAAGGTTGATGTCCGCAGTCGATGCACCGACCGGCGCCAGTGCGGAGGACATGGTGATGGCGCGCGCCCGGACCGAGAACTTCCCCGTCGCAAGCCGCGTGCTTCCACCGCGCGTGCGCTCTCATCTGATGGCCGTCTACGGCTTTGCCCGGCTGGTCGACGAACTGGGTGACTCCGCGCAGGGCGACCGTTTGGCGGCATTGGACTGGCTGGAGCAGGATCTCGACAGGGCCTATGAAGGCCGCGCTGAGCATCCGTTGCTCGTGCGCCTCGCGCCGACGCTGCGCGAGTGTCGTCTGCCGCGCGAGCCGTTCGCCCGTCTGATCGAGGCCAACCGCGTCGACCAGCGCGTCGCCAGCTATGCGTCCTGGGAGCAGTTGCGCGGCTACTGCGCGCTGTCGGCCGACCCCGTCGGCGAGCTGGTGCTCGGCGTGCTCGGCGTGGCCACCCCGGCCCGCATCGCGTTGTCGGACTCGATCTGCACGGGCCTGCAGCTGGCCGAGCACTGCCAGGACGTCTCGGAGGATCTCGCCCGCGGGCGGGTGTACCTGCCGGCCGAGGATCTCGACCGCTTCGGCTGCACGACGGCTGACCTCGCGGCCGAGCACGCCGGCCGGCCACTGCGGGAAGTGCTGGCCTTCGAGGTGGAGCGCGCGCGGGGGCTGCTCACCGAGGGTATGCCCCTGATCGGCGGGCTGCGCGGGCGCACACGGCTGGCGGTGGCCGCGTTCGTGGCGGGAGGACGGGCCGCTCTGGACGCGATCGAGCACGCCGGCTACGACGTTCTCCCCGGCCCGCCGCGTGCCGGCCGCTGGCGGCGGGCGGTGGCCCTGGCGGGCGTGCTGGCCGACCGAGGCGGCCGACGTCGATGAACGCCGTTGGGGGGACGCGCGAGCGGCCGCCGGCATCCGCCGGGGAGATCTCCAGGGGCACCGACCTCTCGACGGGCGAGGCCTACCGACGTTGCGAGTCGGTGACGCGCGAGCAGGCGGCCAACTTCTACTACGGCATCCGCCTGCTTCCCCGCGCAAGGCGCCAGGCGATGTGCGCCGTGTACGCGTTCGCGCGCCGCGTGGACGACATCGGCGACGGTGAATTGGCGCAAGCGGAGAAGCTGCGCCGACTCGACGCGGAAGCGCGGCTGCTCGCCGAGCTGGAGGTGCCCGGGTCGCGCCCGGCCGCCGGCGACGATCCGGTCATGGTGGCCCTGGCGGACGTGCACGAGCGCTTCGCGCTGCCGCCCGGGGCGCTGGGCGAGCTGATCGAAGGGGTGCGGATGGACGTCGAGGGCGTAACCTACGAGCGCTTCGAGGACCTGGTGCCCTACTGCCGCCGGGTGGCGGGTGCGATCGGCCGGGTGTGCCTGGCGATCTTCGGCGCCAACGACCATCCCTCCGCAGAGCGGCCCGGTGCGGAACGGCTGGCGGACGATCTCGGCGTGGCGATGCAGCTGACGAACATCCTTCGCGACCTGCGCGAGGACGCCGAGAACGGCCGCGTCTACCTGCCGGCCGAGGATCTGCGGCGCTTTGGCCTGATCGCGGCCGGTCAAGAGCGCGTCGCGCCTGACGTGCTCGCCTCGATCGCTCAGGGGGTCGGCAGCTCCGACACCTCCCTTCGGAGGCGGAACGAGGCGGGGCGGTTGCTGGCGCTCGTGCGTTTCGAGGCGCACCGCGCGCAGCCCTGGTTCTACAGCGGCCGCAGGCTGGCGAAGCTCCTGGACAGGCGCAGCGCCGCGTGCGTGCTGGCGATGGCCGGCATCTACGGCAGGCTGCTCGGCCGCATCGAGGCATACCCCGAGCGGGCGCTCAGAGAGCGCGTGTCGCTGCCGGCTCGGGAGAAGGCGTGGGTGGCGGCGCGCAGCATGCTCGGCGCGGGCCGTTGACCGCCGGGCGTCGCGTCGTGGTGATCGGCGGGGGGCTCGCCGGGATCGCGGCGGCGCTCGACTGCGCCGCCGCGGGCGCGCAGGTGACGCTGGTCGAGGTCAGGCGCAGGCTCGGCGGCGCGGCCTACTCGTTCGAACGCGACGGTCTGCGCATCGACAACGGGCAGCACGTCTTCCTGCGCTGCTGCGGCGCCTACCGTGAGCTGCTCGGGCGCCTGGGCAGCGAGCATCGAGTGTCCGTTCAGCCCCGCCTGGAGATCCCCGTGCTGAAGCCGGGCTCGCAGACCGTGGTGCTGCGCCGGGGCTCACTGCCCGCGCCGCTGCATCTCGTCGGAGCGCTCGCGCGCTACCCGCACCTAACGCTCCCACAGCGCCTCGGCGCGGCGCGGGCGGCGCTCGCGTTGATGCGCCTCGGTCGATCAAGGACCGGCGAGGCCGGCGCGAACGGCCGAGCCGGCGAGCAGGCGCTCGACGCGCAGACGTTCGGCGACTGGCTGGCCCGTCACGGGCAGGGCCCGGACGCCGTGAGCGCGCTGTGGGACCTGATCGCGCTGCCCACGCTGAACCTGCCGGCGGCTGACGCGTCACTTGCACTCGGCGCGTTCGTGTTTCGCACGGGCCTGCTCTCCGGTGCGGACGCCGGGGACATCGGCTTGCACTCCGCCACGCTCGGGGAGACGATCGGCGAGCCCGCCGCCCGGGCCTTGGCAGGGGCGGGCGTGGAGGTCAGGTTGGGCTGGCGGGCGGAGCGGCTGATCCGATTGGCGGACGGCCTGGAGGTACAGGGCGCAGGGCGGCGCGGCAGGGAGCGACGGGGGGCGACGGATGGCGAGAGCGCCGAGCGGAACGTCAGCATGCGGGCAGGCGATGGGGGAGGGGAGGCGTTGAGCGCCGAGGTGGCAATCGTGGCGGTGCCCCACACGCGCGCCGCGGCGCTGCTCGAGCCGTTGATTCCCGAGGTGGCGCGCGGGCTGCAGCGGCTCGGGGTCTCGCCGATCGTGAACCTCCACGTGGTCTATGACCGGCCGGTCTGTAGCGAGCCGTTCGCGGCCGGCGTCGGCACGCCCGTGCAGTACCTCTTCGACCGCACCGCGGCGGGCGGGGCGCCCGCCGGCTGTCAGTACCTGGCGGTGTCCCTGTCCGGCGCCGAGCGGGAGATGCGGATGAGCGTGGACGCCCTGCGCGACCTTTACCTGCCGGCGTTGCGTGACCTGCTCCCGCGGGCGCGCGGGGCGAAGGTTGAGCGCTTTGCGGTGACTCGTGAGCACGCCGCCACGTTCCGTGCCGCGCCCGGGGTCGCGGCGCTGCGCCCGGGCCCCGAGACCTCGCTGCGGGGCCTCGTGCTGGCGGGCGCCTGGACGGACACGGGCTGGCCCGCGACGCTCGAGGGCGCCGTCCTCAGCGGGCACGCGGCGGCACGCGTGGCGCTGCGAACGCTTGGCATCGAGCCGGCTTTCAAGGCCGCGCGCGGAACCCCGCCGGCGGGCCGGACGGTGACCGCGTGAGCGGGCCGCTGATAGCCGCTCCGATGCGCCTCGAGGCGCTGCTGGTGCGGTCCGGCGCCGCTGGCGCGCGCGTCTACCGGACCGGCATGGGCCCCCGCCGCGCTCGTGCCGCGGCCCGAGCGCTCGTCAACGAGCCGGGCGGCGCACTACTGGTGCTCGGCTTCTGCGGCGGGCTGGACGAGCTCTCGGAGCCCGGCGAAGTGGTGGTCGCCGAGGAGGTGCTGGGCGCCGAGGACGAGGGGCATGGTGCGCGGCAGGTGGCCTGCACGGGCGCCCAGGAGCTCGCCGCGACGCTCGACGGCAGCGGTCTGCGGGTGCGCACCGGTACGGTCGTGTGCGTGTCGCGACTGGCCATCGGCGAGCGACGCGCACAGCTCGGAGAGGCCGGGGCGATCGCGGTGGACATGGAGTCGGTCTGGCTCGCCGCGGGTGCGGGCGAGCGGCCCTTCGGCGTTGTACGGGTGGCGCTGGACAGCCCGTCGCACGAGCTGCTGCGTCCGCAGATGCTCGCCGGCGCCGTGCGCGCATCCGTGGCGCTGCGCCGTGTGGCGGCGGCCCTTCACGGATGGGCGCCCTCGGGCTAAGGTAACGCCCCATGGCGGTTCCGATCAGGCAGGGGACGCGCATGGGTTGGTACCTCATGCGTCAGCGTCTGGCCAAACGCGAGAGGTTCCCGCTGATCGTCGAGCTCGAGCCCCTCTTCCAGTGCAATCTGGCGTGCTCCGGTTGCGGCAAGATCCAGCACCCCGAGCACGAGCTGCGCCGGCGGATGCCGGTGGAGCAGGCGGTCGGAGCCATCGAGGAGTCCGGTGCGCCGATGGTCTCGATCGCCGGCGGCGAGCCGTTGATCCATCCCGAGATCCACACGATCGCCGCAGAGCTCGTCAAGCGCAAGAAGTTCGTGTACCTGTGCACGAACGCGCTGTTGCTGGAGCGCAAGCTTCAGAACTTCAAGCCCAGCCCCTACTTCGCCTGGGCCGTGCACATGGATGGCCTGCGCGAGCGCCACGACGCCTCGGTCGAACGCGAGGGCACGTTCGACAAGGCCGTCTCGGCGATCAGGGCTGCCAAGTCGGCGGGCTTCCGGGTGACGACGAACACGACGTTCTTCACCCACGACTCGCCCAGGACGGTGCGCGAGGTGCTCGACTTCCTGAACGACGACCTGCAGGTCGACGAAATGATGATCTCCCCGGCATACGCCTACGAGAAAGCGCCCGACCAGGAGCACTTCCTCGGCGTGCGGCAGACGCGCAAGCTGTTCGCGCAGGCGTTCGCCGACGGCCGGCGCAAGAAGTGGCGGCTGAACCACAGCCCGCTGTTCCTCGACTTCCTGGAGGGCAAGGCGGAATTCGACTGCACCGCCTGGGGAATCCCCAGCTACTCGCTGTTCGGCTGGCAACGGCCCTGCTACCTGATGGCCGACGGGTACGCCGAGACCTACGCGGAGCTGATCGAGACGACGGACTGGGGCAAGTATGGGCGCGGCCGGGACCCACGCTGCGAGAACTGCATGGCCCACTGCGGGTACGAGCCCACGGCGGTGCTGAAGACGACGCAGTCGCTGCGACAGTCACTGCGGGCCCTCGCCGGATAGGCTGGCCCGCTGGCCGCGGATGTCCTGCCAGGTCAGGCCCTCCGCGAGCAGGGCGGGGATGCCCAGGGCCAGTGCCGTGAGCACCTCTACCGCCTGCAGGATGATCCCGTAGGCGAGGCCGGGTCCGGCCCCGACGCCGTAGGCTGCCAGCACGACCACGCAGGCGGCCTGGAACACGCCCACGTTGGACGGCGTCGCGGGGACGACGGCGCTGACGTTCACCGCGAGCAGGATCGCGGCGGCGGTAGCCAGGGTCGCATGGGATTGCAGGCCGAGCGCGAGCACGACCGCGTAGCAGGCCAGCCACTGCAGGGCCCACGCAAGCAGCTGAAAGCCGATCGCGGGAACCCCGTGGCGCGGCCGGGCGAACACGATCAGCCCGCGCCGAGCGAGGTAGAGCAGGCGGGCGATCGCGTCCGACGCGCGCGCGACGCGGATTGAGGACGACCGCCGTCCGACCGCCACCAGGCTCGGCCCGGCAGCCACGAGCACGCCCACGGTGAGCGGGACTATGAGCACGGTCCCGATGGCCGCCAGGTGCCCGTGCAGCAGTGGCACGCTCGCAAAGCTCGCGCCCGCGAGCACGGTCAGGGCGAGCAAGTTGATCAGGGTCTGGGAGAACACGGTTCCGGCTACCACCGGCAGCAGGCGCCTATTGGGGCCGTCCAGCCGGCGAGAGAGCACGACCACGCGCGTGGGCTCGCCGATGCGGCCGGGGAACACCGCCGAAGCCATCACGCCGATCATCGTCGCGCGCACGACGGGCGCCCAGCCGATCCGCGTCGCGGGCAGCGCGGCGCGCAGGACCGCGTGCCAGGAGACCGAGCGGCACAGCAGCGAGGTTGCCATCAGCACGAACGCCACCGCGATCCAGCCCGGCGACGCGGTGACCAGGGCGTCACCGATGCGATGCAGGCCCAGACGCGAGAGCGCGAACGCGAGCAGCCCGGCGACGATGAGCAGCGCTACAAGGACGCCCGCGCCCCCCCACGTCGCCCGCCTGCGCTGTGGCTGCTCGTTCTCCGGTCCGCCCATCGCGCGGGGTCTATCAGAGCGGTGGACCCGATCCGGGCGGGGATCGCGCCGGGCGGGGATCATCGACCGGGCCCAAACCGGTCGGCGAGGCTCCCGCGGGGCGGTCGAGCAGTCTCGCGAGCGGGTCGGCGGCGGCATCGCAGCGTGCAGGTCCCGGCCGGCTCGCGTCGAGGCCGGGCGGCGCGCCGTCGGCCAGGAGCGGCGCTGCCGGCGGGCCCAGCTCCGGGCCGATGCCACACGCCGTCCGCGTGCTCGGTAAGGTGTGGGAGCCAGATGCGCGGCCCGGCTTCCGTCCAAACCCACCCAGGCGTGATGGCCGGCGCTGATCGCGCCCTCCGCATGGTGATCTCTGCGCGCCGCCCGCGCAGGCGGGCGGTCGTGCGATGAGCCTCGCGGAATCTGCGCAGGTGACCCCGCCGCCGCGGTCGGGGTCTGACCGCGAGCCCGAGGAGTCGCGCATCCCGGACGACGGCGGCACGGTCGCGATCGAGCACGAGACGATCGACCTGGTCGCGAACGTGGTGGCCACCGTCTTGCCGGTCGCGCTGCTGGGCCTGGCGGCCTGGCTGGCGTGGGGAGGGGCCCTGCACTGGCCCGACCTGGTCGTGCTGGCGATCACCTACCTGCTGACCGGCCTGGGCATCACGGTCGGCTATCACCGTCTGTTCACGCATCGCAGCTTCAAGACGAGTGCGCCCGTTCGAGCGCTCTTCGCGGCGCTGGGCTCGGCGGCGATCGAGGGCCCGGTTATCGAGTGGGTCGCCAACCACCGCAAGCACCATCGCTTCTCAGATCAGCCGGGGGATCCGCACAGTCCTCACCTCGAGAGCGCCGGCGGCTGGCGCGGCGCGCTGGGTGGTCTCTTCCACGCGCACATCGGCTGGATCTTCCGAGGCGGCGACCTGGCCAGCGAGGAGCGCTACGCCAAGGACCTGCTCGCCGATCCGTTGGTGCGGTTCGTCGATCGCACCTTTCTGCTGTGGGTGCTGCTGGGACTTGCTTTCCCCTTCGGCCTGGGTCTCGCGCTCACCGGCTCGATCGTCGGTGGGCTGACCGCTCTGCTGTGGGGCGGCGCGGTGCGGATCTTCTTCCTCCACCATGCCACGTTCTCGATCAACTCCCTGTGCCACTTCTTCGGCCGCCGCCGGTTCGCCACCGGCGACGAGTCGCGCAACCTGCTGTGGCTGGCGTTGCCCACGCTGGGCGAGGCCTGGCACAACAACCATCACGCGTTCCCCACCTCCGCTCGCCACGGGCTGCGCTGGTGGCAGCCGGATCCCTCGGCTTGGCTGATCGCAGGCCTCGAGCGTCTCGGCCTGGTGTGGGACGTCGTTCGCGTGAGGCCGGAGCGCGAGCTGGCGAAGCTCGTGCCCGACGGAGGCTAGGCGCTGGATGGCCGACGTTGCCGCGCGGGGGCGGCAAGCACGAGCATCCTCGGTTTCGGGCTGACGTTCTCCGCGCTCTGACCTGGGCGACGCCGACGAGCGCGGCGGCGGCGGGCGCGACCGGCCAGCTGTACGCGTTCGGTTACAACACCGACGGGCGACTGGGGTACGACATCAGATGAAGAAGCCGAACGAGCCAACCGTCGCTGGCGCTCGTGACGCGGCCGGGGGCGAGCGGCCCGGTCACCGAGGTCGCCGCGGGCGGCCTCCGCAGCCTCGCGGCCACCGCGACGGGGCAGCTGTTTGCGTTCGGTTCCAACCTCTACGGCCGGCGCCTGACGCTGTTCGTGCCGAGCCAACGCGTGCGCAACGGGATCGCGAGGAGCACCCACACGGTGACGGTCAGGTCGCACGAGCGCAGGGGCAGGATCGCGGCCAAGATACTCGAGGTGATCTTCAGTCTGGGCACGGGCCGCGCGGCGATTGTGGGCGGCAGGCACGGCGACGCCCCTTCGTGGCCGTCCTTCACGTCAGGCACCGCGGGCGCGGCAAGCGATACGGGCTCTCCGCCCGCACCTTCAGCGCGCATCCGGCGCGGAGCAAGCTCCCGCAGGTTCCGATCACAACCTGCGCCTAGGTCGCCGGCCTCAGGGACCGCCTTCACCCCCGTCTGGCGCTAGGATCCGGCACATGGGCGAGCTTCCCTCTGTGTGCGTCATCGGAGCCGGCATGAGCGGGCTCACCGCGTGCAAGTCGCTTGCGGACTTCGACGTGCCCCACACCTGCTTCGAGGCATCTGACGAGGTGGGGGGCAACTGGTACTTCCAGAACCCCAACGGGGTCTCCTCGGCGTACCGATCGCTGCACATCGACATCTCCAAGCCCTCGATCTCCTTTCGGGACTTCCCGATGCCCGAGCGCTACCCGGACTACCCGCATCACACCCACATCTTCGAGTGGCTGCGCGACTACGCCGATGCCTTCGGGCTGCGCGAGCGGATCCGCTTCAACGCACGCGTCACGCGCGTCGAGCGCGGTTCGAACGGGGGCTGGAACGTCGTGCTCGAGGACGGCGCGCGGGACAGCTTCGACGCCCTGCTGGTATGCAACGGGCACCACTGGGACTCGCGCTACCCGGAGTTTTCCGGGTGCTTCGACGGGCCCGAGATCCACTCGCACGACTACATCGACCCGAGCACCCCCCTGGACCTTTACGGCAGGCGCGTGCTAGTCGTCGGGATCGGCAACAGCGCGGTCGACATCGTCTCCGAGCTGGCGCGCAAGACGGTCTGCGACACCGTCTTCTTGTCGACCCGCTCGGGGGCCTATGTGGTCCCCAAGTACCTCTTCGGCAAGCCCACCGATCAGGTCGTCAGGACGAACCTGCGCGTGCCCGCCGGCCTGCAGCGGCGGCTCAGCCGCGCCCTGCCACGGATCTTCTCCGGGCGCATGGAGGACTTCGGGCTCCCGACCCCCAACCACAGGTTCCTCGACGCCCACCCTACGGTCTCCAGCGAGCTGCTCGGGCGCCTGGGCGCCGGTGACGCGGTCGCCAAGGGCGATGTGGCCGAGCTTCTGGGCGACCGGGTGCGCTTTGCCGACGGGAGCGTAGAGCCGGTCGACGCGATCATCTACGCCACCGGCTACAACGTCAGCTTCCCGTTCTTCGACCCCGAGTTCATCTCGGCACCGGACAACGTGCTGCCGCTCTACAAGCGGATGCTCAAGCCGGGGCTCGACGACCTCGCGTTCATCGGGCTCGCCCAGCCGATTCCGACGCTCTTCCCGTTCGCCGAGCTGCAGTCGAAGCTCGCGGCGCGCTGGCTGAGCGGGGATTGGGCCCCGCCGCCGCGGCCCGAGATGGAAGCGGAGATCCGACACGACGAGGCATTTCACACCGGACACTTCATCGACAAGCCCCGTCACACGATGCAGCTCGAATGGTACGCCTACGAGCACGAGCTCAAGACGCACTGCATCCCATCCGGCCAGGCGCGCGCTGGTGCCGGCGCGCCCACCGGAAGGGCCGCGGCCGGGCGCGGCGCGGCGCTGGAGGGCGCAACGCTGCCGGCATGAGCGCGATCTCCTTCGCCAGTGGCGGGGTTCGCTGCGCGGGCATCCACCTGCCGAGCGAGGCCGACACCTTCGCGGATGAGCATGCCCGCAGCCCATGCGTGGTGCTCGCCCACGGCTTCGGCGGCACCGTCGACTCGGGGCTGCTGCCCTTTGCCGAGCGGTTCGCCGCCGCCGGCCTCCACGCGCTTGCGTTCGACTACCGGCACTTCGGCCTCAGCGACGGCGAGCCCCGGCAGCTGCTGTCGATTCCCCGCCAGCACGAGGACTACGCGGCGGCGATCGCGTTCGCGCGCTCGCTCGACGGCGTCGATCCCGACCGCATCGTGGTGTGGGGCTCCTCCTACTCCGGTGGTCACGTCGTCCCCGTGGCCGTGGCCGACGGGCGCGTTGCGGCGGTCATCGCGCAGGTGCCCGCCATGGACGGCTTGCAGGCGCTGCTGAACGTCGCGCGCTACGCGGGTCTCGGCCAACTCGCACGGTTCACGCTCGCAGGCGTGCGAGACGTCACCGCCTCGATGTCCGGGCGCCCGCCTGTGATGATCGCGACCGTCGGCCCGCCGGGCGGCCTCAGCGTGATGAGCACCCCCGACGCCGAGCCGGGCTACCGTGCGATCGCGGGGCCTTCGTGGCGTAATGAGGTGGCGGCGCGCATCGTCCTCAGGGCCGGCTCATACCGTCCCGGCCTGCAGGCCGGCCGCCTTCCCTGTCCGATGCTCGTGCAGATAGCCGACCACGACTCGGTTGCCCCCGTGAAGGCCGCCCAGGACGCAGCGTGGCGGGCCCCCGGACGCGCCGAGGTGCGGACCTACCCGATCGGGCACTTCGACATCTACTCGGGGCCGCCGTTCGAGCGGGCGATATCCGATCAGCTGCACTTCCTGGGGCGCCATTTGGGCGCGCCGGCGCACGCGCAGGCCGTGGCTCAGGCACGGTAGGCACGCCCGCACGCACACGGGCGACGGCTCGGTCAGGGGTCTGAGAGCAGTGCGTATACCCTCGGGACGCTGCCGAGCGAGAGGAGCCGTTGAAGTGCCCCGGGACTGCGCTTGAGGTAGCCGTCCAGGAACGCGGTCGTCACGCGCTCGACGATCGATAGCTGGGGCTGCTGGCGGATGTAGGGAGGCAGGTGTCCGGCCCCCGGCAGGCGGAGCAGGTACTTCGGATGGCGCGCGAGGTTGAAGAAGGCGTATGTGAACCTCGGTTCGTTGCTCGTGTCGGCGGTTCCCTGCGCTGCGAGCAGCGGCGCGCTACCAGCCGGGAAGCTGAAACCGCCGACGCCGGCCATCTCGGCGCCCGAGAGGATGATCGCGGCGCCGACGCGGGGGTCGCGGAACCTGCGGCTGTAGGCCACCGCCAGGGCCGTCTCGCCGCCGTCGGACTGTCCCGCGACCGCGATCCGTGAGGGATCGATGAGCCCCGCCAAGGGGCCCGTTCCGGCGCTGCTTGCCGCCAGCAGCCGCGAGATCACGAAGCGCACGTCGTTCGGTTGATTGACCACGTCGGACTCGTCCGGCCCGCCGGGAGCGTTGGCGTTCGTCCGCGGGAACAGCGGCGCTGCCACGACGTAGCCGGCCCGCACCCAGCTCTGCAACAGGCGCGCGTACAGCCCTGGCGTGGCCGCAAAGCCATGGGCGAACACGATCAGCGGAAACGGGCCCGCAGAGCGCGCGGGCGCCGCGTTGGCGAGATCCGCACGGCCCGGCACCCCCAGCGCGGGATAACGGAGGTAGGTCAGAAGCTCTCGCGACTCTGTCCTGCCGCCGGCAGGCCGGATCGCTCGACTCCTGTCGAGCAACGGCAGCACGCGCAGCCCGACCGCGAGCGCCGGGCCCGGCGTGCTCGGGGCCAGCGGCGGCGCTTCGGGGGCGCCCGGCGCACTCGGGCCGGGAGCAGGCGCCTCCGGTCCGCCCGCACTCGAGCCGTGGACCGGAGCGCCGCCCGGCCACTGCAGTGCCGGCGCGGCCGCGGGCAGGGCGAAGCTCGGCGCCAGCAGCCCGCCACCGAGCGCAAGCAGTCGGAGTGTCGGCATCATCGCAGCGTCCCTCGCTCGTTCGCCAGTCGGGAAGGAGACTACTCGGGCGCCGCGCTTGGTACTCGTGCGCCACGCTTGGCGACACTCCTCGCACGCACGTCAGAGGGCCGGCTCCCCGTCGTCGTCCTCGTACATCGCCCGCTCGATCTGTTCGAGGGCCATGTCGGTGCGGCGGTCCTCGACCATCGTCTGTAGCGCCTCGTCGATGGTGCGCGCCCACAGCCGCCGCGCCACCGCGACCCGTCCGTACTCCTCCTCGAACTGCTTCCATTCCAGCTCGACCGGCGGCACGCGTGAGGGAGGCGCGTCGTCGGGCACCGGCGCTCCCCACCCGTAGAGGGTGATGTGGGCCTGCCAGCCGTGCGGGCACAGCTCGCCCATCACGGCCAGGGCCTGCCACTGGTCGGCCACCGGCCTGGGTCCTCGATAGCGTCGGCGCACGTGGATGGAGATCAGCACGCACGCGGCCGCCATGGCGGCGATCGCCAGCGCGATCAGGAGCGCTTCCTGCGCGGGGGCCTGGGCGTGGCCCCCCTGCACGCCGCTGGCCAGCACCAGGCCACCGCCGACGGCGCTCATGGCAGCCCCGCCGACTCGCCAGATCGGGCACGAGCAGGTAGATGGAGCCCGCGCGCTCTCATGGTTCTCCGACCATACCGAAGCAAGAACGGATCGGGCCGAGCTACCCCGAAGGGACACGAGTCCTACGCTCTCCTGGTGGCGGCTGGGACCTGCCGTCTTGGGCGCATCGGGACACATTCCAGCTCTCCTCAGAACACGCGGAAGGGCAAGGCACCCTGATCCCAGGCACTTCATGACGCCGCCGCAGCGATTCGAAGCCGGTCGCGGCGCGGACGCACAGGATCCGGAGGTGTACCCGGGTCCCGCGAAGCGCGAGGGTCTTGCGGCGTTGCCGCAGCAGGACTGCGGCGTTGACCGGTCGTCGCCGACCGCCCGCCGGGCTAGCGTGGCCATTCCGAGGTCCGACCGCAGGGAGACCGATGTCCAAGCAGCGCATCATCGAGGCGCTCGGCGAGGGGAAGCTGCTGCTTCCTGAGCTCGTGCGCCGCGCATCTGACGCGAACGACCGCGTCAAGTACCTGCTGACGCTGTTTCAGACCGCCCGTTCCGCTGCTGACGGCGGCGACCCTGCGGCCAGCCTGCGCGAGGAGCGCTTGGCCAGCGGGGTCAGTGACGCGGCGCTTGACGGCGTGGTGCCCGCGAGCAGCCGCCGCCCGGATGGGGCGTACGCGATCCCGGGAGCCGAGGAGCTGACACGACGGGCCATCGGCGAGGTGGAGGCGATGTTGGCGGCGCTGCGAGCGGGCGGCAGCAAAGCGGCGAGCGACCTCGGGGAGCGTCTGGCCGAGCTGTCCGGCGAGCTTGCACCCGACGGCGACGTGATATCCGGCGCGGACATCGCGCTTCTCACCTCGGGAAGCCGTGGAGACGGCGACAGCCTGCACCTGATCGTGATGGAGGCCCATCGCGCACTCAACCGCGTGGAGCAGGGTCTCGCCACCGAGTCGATCGACGGGGCCCTGGTTCGCGACCTGGCCGAGCAGGACCGGCCGCTGGTGCGTGCGTTCATGCGCGGTCTCCGGAGCACGCAGGGCTTGCGGTTCGATCACCCGGGGCTGGGCACGGTCGCGACGCGCAGCGGCGAGGCGCTCGTGTTGCAGAACGACATCGGCGAGACCGACGCACACGTGCTTGTCGTGCGCGTCAGCGAGCAGGCGGCGAGGATCAACTACACGGACGTCCATCTAGAGCGCCTGCGCTTCTTCGAGAGCCTGCTCGACGGCTGGGAGGTGGATTGGCAGGACCCGCGCTCGCAGAGCGATGATGCGATGCAGGATGGGCGCTACTACCTGACGATCGGCCGCTTCCAGGCTGCGACGGAGTCAGAGCTCGAGGATTTCCTGACCCGTCTCGGTTCGCGGCTTGTGTTCCTGATCGACTGGAACCGGGCGCGCAAGCGTCTGCGCCGCCTGGTCGGCAACGGCGCGGCGGTGGATCTGCTGGGCTGGGCCGCCGACCGCGACCACGGGCACATGGCCTTTCTGCTCGCCGGCGGAGACGCCCTGGTCTACGAGGCGCTGGAGTTCGGCGCGGGCAGTGCGGCGCGGGCGGGAGACTCGCTGAGGGACGTGCTCGGCTTGGACGCGGCGTGCGAGTACCTGCGGTCGGTGATGCGGATCTGTGCGGAGGGCATGCTCGCGGGACACGCCCCGTCGTTGATCCGCGACAAGGTGCGCGCCGAGCTGATCGGCTACGTGCGCACGGCCCGTCAGGAGCTCCTGGGCCTCATTCGCGGCCATGCGGAGTTGGTGGTCGAGATCGGGGAGAGCGTCCGTGACGCCCTTGAGCAGGCGACGCTGCCACGGGCGACCAGTCGCCGCGATGCTCCGGCGCGGCTGGCACGCGAGTGGGAGCGACGCGCCGACGAGCTGGTGAACGGCGTCCGCGCGGCGGCCTCCCGCGCGGAGGATCCGGCGCCGTTTCTGGAGATCGTGGAGGCGGGCGACGACGTGGCCGACAGCCTCGAGGAGGCGAGCTACTACTTCAGCCTGCTCGCCCAAGGTCATCCCAGCGGCGCCGTACGCGCACGCGCACGGCGACTGACCGCACTTGTGCTGGCTGCAGCGCGCGCCTACCTGCGCGCAGTCATGTTGGGGCGGGAGGTCCAGCGCGGAGGGCCGCGCGAGGACATGGACGGCTTCCTCGAGGCCGTCCATCGCGTGGTGGACCTCGAGCGCGAGACCGACGAGGTGCAGCGCTCCGTGCACGGTGCCCTGGTGGCCGAGGTCGAGGCGGCTGCAGAGCTGTTCGTCCTCGTGGAGGCCACGCGTGCGCTGGAGGAGGCTGCGGACGCGCTCATGCACGCAGCGCGCATGCTCCGCGCCCACGTACTGGGCGGTGTCCTCGCCTCCGAGCCGCCGCCGCGACGCCCCGCGCCGTCCGCTGCGGCACGCCGGGCGCCGGGCGCCGGGCGCAGGACCGACAGCGATCTCTACGTGATCGCAGACGGCGCAGCCGCGGTCCCGGAGCCGGCAGAGATCGGCCACAAGGCGCAGGGACTCGCGCGGATGGCACGGGCCGGGCTGCCGGTCCCGCAGGCGGTCGTGCTCGGCACGGCCGTGTCCCGCCACCATATCGAGACCGGTCGGGTGCCGGGGCTCCGCAAGCTCCTGGCCGGCGCAGTCGGCGCCGTCGAGCAGCGCACCGGCCTCGGCCTGGGCGACGGCCGCCGCCCGCTGTTGCTGTCAGTGCGCTCCGGCGCGCCCGTCTCGATGCCGGGAATGCTCGAGACGGTGCTTGACATCGGCCTGTGTGACGCGACGGTCGACGGGCTCGTGGCCATGACAGGCAATCCGCGCCTGGCTTGGGACTGCTACCGGCGGCTCGTGGAGTCCTACGCGCGAGTAGTGGCCGGCTGCCCGGCTGAGCCATTCGAGGAGGCGACGCGTGAGCGCATCGACGCGGTCGCGGTACAGCGCCCCCGGGATCTTGACGCGGTCGCGCTCGCCGACCTGACGCGATCGCACCTCGATCGCTTCCGCGAGCTCGCGGGCAGGCCCTTCCCCCAGGACCCCACGCGTCAGCTCGAGGAGGCGGTGCGGGCCGTTCTCGAATCGTGGCAGGCGCCCAAGGCCCGCGAGTATCGCCGGCTCAGCGACCTGCCCGAGAGCATGGGCACGGCCGTAATCCTCCAGCGTATGGTGTTCGGCAACGCCGGCGGCCTGTCCGGCTCGGGGGTGGCCTTCACGCGCGACCCGACCACAGGCGAGCGCGACCTGTACATGGACTTCCTGCTCGACGCGCAGGGCGAGGATGTCGTGTCCGGTCGCCACGCCGTCGACACCGCCGAGGAGCTGGCGCTGCTGGCCCCCGAGTTGCACGAGCGCATCGCCGGCGTCTGCCCGGTGCTCGAGTCTGAGTTCGAGGACGCCCAGGAGTTCGAGTTCACGATCCAGGACGGAGCGCTGTTCCTGCTGCAGACGCGGACCGCCAAGCGCACGCCCTGGGCTGCGCTGCGCATCGCCGTCGACCTCGTACGGGAGGAGGTCATCGCGCCCGAGGTGGCGTTGGAGCGCCTTGCACCGCTTGACCTGGAGGCGATCCGGCGAGTGCGGGTGCGGGGTGCCGATGCCGACACGGCTGTCTGCCGGGCGCTGCCGGCGAGCATGGGCGTCGCGTCGGGTCCGATCGCGCTGGACAGCGAGACCGCCGCCCGGTTCGCCAGGGAGGGGCGCCCACCGGTGCTGGTGCGGCCCGATACAGCAACAGAGGACATCGCCGGGATGGCCGTCGCGGCCGGCATCCTGACCGGTACCGGTGGTCGCACCTCCCACGCCGCGGTGGTGGCACGCGAGCTTGACAAGCCCTGCCTCGTCGGCTGCCCCGAGCTCGAGGTCGACTTCGGCGCGCGTCGCTCCAAGATCGGTCAGCGGATGTTCAACGAGGGCGAGGAGATCTGCCTCGATGCCGAGTCCGGGCTGGTGTTCGCGGGCTCCCGGGCACTCGAGGAGCAGCGGCCTGCCGGCCACCTCGCCACCGTCGCCGCGTGGCGCGAGGTCCCGACGAACACGGCTAGGCCAATCGCCACGCTCGCATAGACGCCGATCGCAGACGGGCGCCGCTGAGACGCCCGATCCTCCCATGCGGCTGCGGCCCGATCCGAAGGTCAATGAGAGCGCGTGAGGCTCGGTCGCGAGCTCCCGCTCGCCGAGACCGCCTTCAGCGCGGGCTCGTAGCGCGGGATCCAGGCTCAGCGATGAGAGCGCTCCCGGATCGTAGCCCGCGCCCTCGTTGCCAGGTTGAACGCGCCGGTCATCAACTGGTCGGCGAGTGAGCCCTCGGCAGGCAGCATGCCGATCTGTCGTGCGAACGCGAGCTGGTCGTAGTAGACGTTGTTGCCGGCAATCCGGCCGTCCTCGACATCGATCAGGTCCATGCCGCGCAACTCGACGGGGCGACCAGTCGGCTCGATGCCCAAGTAGGGGGCTCCCGAGAATGTGCCCGTGACGCGCCACCGCACGGTCACGCGCTCGCGCCCCTGCTTTCCGGCGATCGCCACGTCCTCGACCTCCATGTGCAGGTCGGGCAACGCGTCGAAGAAGCCGCCGAACCAGGCGACGACCTCCTCACGGGTGTCCATCTCGAGGTTCTGGGCAAGGATGCGGTAGTGCGGTCGGGCGATCCAGGTGCCCTCCGGATCGGCGAAGAACGCCGCCCGGTCGTTGAAGCGCGCGAACATGGAACGCACCGTCGCCTCGTCGATGACTCGTGCCGCGGTTTCAGTGTCGGGCATATCTCCTCTTTCTCATCCGTCCGGTGAGCGGCGATCATACTCCCGCCTCCCACAAGTCCGGAGAGCTCGAGCGGGCCCGCTACGCTTGGCCGACTTGTCAAGCCATCAGGACGATCGTTTGTGAGCAATATGGCCGCATACACCATCGGCGCCGAGGTCACTTGCAGCGACGGGGTCTGCGGAGAGGTGCGACGCGTGGTCATCGATCCGGTCGCTCGCGCTCTCACGCACCTGGTCGTCGAGCCCAAGCACCGGCAGGGGCTGGGTAAGTTGGTGCCCATCGACCTCGTTGACGCGACCGCCGAGGGAATCTGCCTGCGGTGCAGCGGGGCCGAGTTCGACACACTCGAAGACGCCGAGGAGACGCATTTCCTGCCGGAGGCCGGCGAGCAGATGGGCTACGGAGCTGGACAGGCGATCGCATGGCCCTACTACGGACTCGGCGGGGGCATGGGCGGCATCGGCATGGGCATGGGCGAAATGGCTCTCGCAAATGCCCCGCAGGTCGTGATGGACGACCGTGTGCCGGCGGGCGAGGTGGAGGTGCGCCGTGGCGAACAAGTGCACGCCACCGACGGCGATGTCGGCCGGGTGAAGGGGCTGGTCGTCGACCCCGGGGATCACCACGTCACCCACGTGCTGCTCGACGAGGGGCACCTCTGGGGCAAGAAGGAGATCGCGATCCCGATCGGCGCGGTCAAGGACCTGACCATCGACGGCGTTCGACTCAACCTCACGAAGCACGAGGTACGAGACCTGCCGCCGGTCGAGCTCGCCAGCCACGGCTGAACGTTCCCAGGGCCAGCCCGGGGAAGCGGCGTCTGGGGGCGCGCGCTGAACCACTAGACTCGCGGCGTGGAGTTCGGCATTGGCTACTTCGCGACCCACGACGGCGTCGATCCGGGAGCGTTCGCGCGCCTGGTCGAGCAGCGCGGGCACGAGTCGCTGTTCTTCCCCGAGCACACGCACATCCCGGCCAGTCGGGAGACCCCCTACCCGGCCGGTGGGGAGCTGCCACGGAAATACTCCCACTCGTATGACCTGTTCGTAGCGCTGAGCACGGCCGCGGCCCTGACATCGAAGCTGCGTGTCGGCAGCGGCATCTGCCTGGTCGTCGAGCGCGACCCGATCACGACCGCCAAGGAGGTCGCGAGCGTCGACCATCTCTCCGGCGGGCGCCTGGAGTTCGGCGTCGGCGCGGGCTGGAACCGGGAGGAGATGCGCAACCATGGCACCGATCCGCGAGTTCGTATGGCGATCATGGCCGAGCGGATCGAGGCGATGAAGGCGATCTGGACGCAGGATGAGGCGAGCTACCACGGCGAGCATGTCGAGTTCGATCGCATCTGGTCGTGGCCCAAGCCCGCCCAGCGTCCACATCCCCCGGTGCTGGTCGGTGGCAACGGCCCTACGGTGCTCGACCGCGTCCTTCGCTTCGGCGACGCCTGGCTGCCCAACTATCTCGGGGACGACCTGCTTACAAGGGCGCGCGAGCTGTGGGCGCGGGCCGAGCGTCCGATCGACGTGATGGTGATGGGCGCGCCGGCCAAGCCGGCGGTGCTGGAGGAGTTCGAGAAGGCAGGCGTGCGGCGGGTCGTGCGCTGGATCCCCTCGGCGGGACTCGGCCCGGTCGAACGCGCGCTGGAGCGCTGGGAGGGCGCGATCGCCGAGCTCCACGGGGAGTGACCGCCGCCGAGGCCCGACGCCGCTTCGCGGCGGCCAGCGTGGCGCGCCTGGCAACGGTCGACGCCCGCGGACGCCCGCATCTCGTGCCGATCGTCTTCGCGCTCGCACGCGAGACGATCTACAGCGTTGTGGACGCCAAGCCGAAGCGAACCACGGAGCTGAGGCGCCTGCATAACGTCACGTCCAACCCCTGGGCTTCGGCGCTTGTTGACCAATACGACGACGCCGACTGGGGCGCGCTTTGGTGGGCGCGGGCCGACGGAGCCGCCCGGGTGCTGGATCTCGCTGAGCCCGAGGCTCGCGGTGCGGTCCAGCTGTTGGCCGAGCGTTACCCGCAGCAGCGCCCTACCGGCTCCGTGTTGGCGATCGACGTCGAGCGCTGGTCGGGCTGGTCGGCGCGGGGCGCGGCTTGATCGAGGGCCGCCTCCGCGGGAGGGCCGCGGGCCGGGTCCGCTGACCCGAAGACCGAAGGCCTGCGATGCTCGGCACGCTCGCGTCGTGCGCGACGCGCAGGCACGCGAGGACCAGGCTCCGTCGCCCGCTCGCTCACGGTCGGCGCTCGCGCAGGTCATCTGGTCCGGGCGTACCCGCCCCCACACCGAACGGGAAGCCGAGGAAACGGCCGAAAAGGAAGCCGCGGAAAAGAAGGCCCGCGAAGAACTGGAAGCGAAGGAAAGGGCCGAACGGGAAGCGAAGGAAAAGGTCGAACAGGAAGCCGCGGAACAGAAGGCCGACGAAGAACTGGAAGCCAAGGAAAGGGAAAAGAAGGCGCCCGGGAAAGAAGAAGTGCTCGCGGGTGTCCTGGGGAACTTGCCGGGAGGTCTTGGTGGTCCAGGGGAAGGCGGTGGCCTCCCCGCAGGCGTCCCTACGCTCAAGACCCCGCCCGTTCCTCGCGTTGGGCTGGCGAGCAGGGCTCTGGTGGCGAGCCCGTCAGGGGCGGTCGATGTTCGCGTGGGCTGCCCGGCCTCGGAGAGCAGGTGCACGGGCACCGTGATGCTGCGGACGCTCGCCGGCGTCCGCTCGGCGACGGGTCGTCGATCAAAGAAGCGAAGGGCGGTCACGTTGACGCTCGCGGCCGGCTCGTTCACGGCTGCTGGCGGGCAGGTCACGACGGCGAAGCTGCATCTGTCGGTGACGGCTCGCGGGCTGCTGGCACGCATGCACGTGCTTCATGCGCGGGCGACGATTCTCGCCCGCGACCCGGCTGGGGCCACGCACACCACGCGAGCGCTCGTCACCATCCGGGCGGCGCGGCGACGGCACGCCGGGGGCGCTCGCCGCCAAGGACGGTGAGGGACGGGCGGGGCGCGCCTCGCCCCGAGACTCACACACGCTCGCTGACCGCTCCCTGGCGGTCGCGGTGTCAGCCGCGCAGCGCCACCGGCGAGAAGCGCGTGCTCCAGGGCGTGGCGGCCTCGATCTGGGAGGCGAGCGCGAGCAGATCGCCCTCCCCGGCCGGGCGCCCGGTCAGCATCACGCCAACCGGCAGCCCATCGTCGGCGTGTGCGACCGGCAGGTTGATCGCCGGCAGGCCCGTGAGGTTCGCCAGCGGGGTGAACGCGATGAAGCGCCCGGCCCTCGCGAACTCCTCCGGGGGCGCGTCAGCGCAGCCGTCGATCGCGCCGATCTCCACAGGGCGCGTCGCGAGGGTCGGCGTGAGGACGGCGTCCCATTGGAGTTGGGATGCGACGAGGGCGCGTGCGTAACCCTGGGCCTGCCCGGTCACGGCGGAAAGGTCGAGCGCCGATTGGCGGGTGGCCCGTTCCCAGAGGTAGAGCGTCAAGGGCTCCACTGTCTCCTGCGTGACGGCGTTCCCGCAGATCTGACCCACGAGCGCGGCGCTGGTGCCGATCAGCGCGGACCAGAGCGTCAGGAACATGTCCATGAGGTCGGGCAGCTCGATCGGCGGGTCAATCTCCTGCACCTCGTGACCGAGCTCGCGCAGCAGGCCCGCGGTGTGCTCCACAGCTGCCAGGTGGGCGGGGTCGACGTCGGTCTGCAGCGGTGGGCTGACGATGACAGCGACGCGCTTGCGGCCGGGATTGAACAGGGCTTGGGCGGCGAAGGACTGGCTCGGAGGCGGTGCCCAGCTCGAGTCGCCAGGCTCGTAGCCCGCGAGTACATCGAGCACAGCGGCCGTGTCGGCAACGGTGCGGGTGAGGACGCCGTTCACGGCGAGGAAGGACTCGCCCACCTCAGGGCCCATCGAGATGCGCCCGCGCGCCGGCTTCAGGCCAACGAGTCCGCTGCACGCAGCCGGCACTCGAATCGACCCGCCGCCATCGCTCGCGTGGGCGATCGGCACCATGCCGGCGGCGACGGCCGCGCCCGAGCCACCCGACGAGCCGCCAGGGGTCCGCCCGAGATCCCACGGGTTGCGTGTGGGCCCGAAACGCCGCGGCTCGGTGACAGGCAATGCGCCGAACTCCGGCGAGGAGGTCGCGCCGACGATCACAAAGCCGGCTTCCCGCAGCCGCCGCGCGAGAAAGCCATCGTACTCGCGCACCCAGGAGTCTCCGGTTATGGACGAGCCGCACGTCATCCGCTGCCCCGCAACCGTCGCAAAGAGGTCCTTCATGGCAAGCGGGACGCCTGCGAAGGGGCGCGCGTCGCCGGCGCCGATCTGCGCTGCGGTGGCCAGCGCCGCGTCGGGCGAGACGGTCGTGAACGCGTTGACCTCGCCGTCGCGTTCCTCTATCGCGCGCAGCGACAACTCGGTTAGCTCGGTGGCGGTCACCTCGCCTGCGCGCACGAGCGCAGCGAGCTCGATGGCGGAGCGCAGCAACAGGTCTGAGGCGGGCACGATGGTTGGCTCCTGAGGTTCGCTTGAGTCCGCAGGATCCTAGCCTCCCCGGTAGTTGCTGCTCGCCCCGGGAGCACCCGTCGCCCCTCTGCGGCGGTAGTTCAGTAGTACACCGATCCCTGGAGGGGTGATTTGCGCCGATGCGCCGGGTACCGATCGTACCTACGTTGCGTCAGCAGCTGTCTTCCTGCCCATGCTGCGGCCCGGCCGAGAGGTTCGGAATGCGACACGAGCTGACGCACGTTGCGGTGAGGACCATGAACAGGGTGACACTCCGAAGCGCGTCCACGACACTCCACGCCGGTGCATCAACCGCGCCGGAGCACACCGCCCTCGAGCACTCGACGCACGCGCGTACGCTTGGTGAGATGCTGCTCCGCAGCGCCGGCCGCGAGGGGGTTGCGCTGAGCTACAAGGATGGCGGTCAACGGAGTGAGATCTCCTACGGACAGCTATTGCGGTCCGTCCGTGAGATCGCTCGCGGCTTGATCGGGCTCGGCATTGAGCGTGGCGACCGTGTCGCGATCCTCTGCAACACTCGTCCGGAGTGGACGCTCGCCGATGCTGGCGTGATGTGCGCCGGCGCCGCAACCGCGCCGATCTACCACACGAACTCGCCCGAGGAGTGCGAATACGTCCTCGTGCACTCCGACAGCCGGCTCGTGTTCTGCGAGGATGCCGACCAGCTCGCGAAGGTTGCGCAGGTGAAGGACCGCTGTCCGGAGCTGGAGCACGTGGTGCTGCTGACTGGCGAGGACCGTGACGCGATGACGGTCGCGGAGCTGTGCGCGGCGGGTGCGAAGATCGAAGCCGAGGCGGTGGACCGGCGTGTGACCGCGGTGGGCCCCGGCGACCTGGCGACGCTTGTCTACACGTCCGGCACCACCGGCCCACCCAAGGCCTGCATGCTCTCGCATTCGAACTGGATGTCGACCGTGAACCTCTACGAGCAGGTGCTCGACTTCGAGAGCCCGCCGGTGATCGTGTTCATGTTCCTTCCCCTGGCGCACTCGCTCGCGCGCATCATCCAGATGGTCACGATCGACGTTGGCGGGACGCTTGCGTTCTGGCAGCGTGACCCGCGGCGCCTGCTCGAGGACATCCGCGAGGCGAGCCCGACGCATCTCACGTCGGTCCCCCGCGTGTTCGAGAAGATCTTCACGGCCGCATCGGCCGGCGTGGCCGAGCAGTCTGCAGCCAAGCGGGCGATCTTCCGATGGGCCCTCGCAACGGGGCGCGAGGCGCGTAGGTGCGAGCCGGGGTCGGTCGGCTGGTTGCTCCGCCGGCGCCACGAGTTGGCGGATCGTCTCGTGCTGTCAAAGGTGCGCGGGCTCTTCGGCGACCGCCTCCGGCTCGCGATGAGCGGCGCGGCTCCGATCGCCGCCGACGTGCTCGAGTTCTTCGATGCCTCCGGGGTCACGGTGCTCGAGGGTTGGGGACTGAGCGAGAGCACGGCGGCCGGCACGATGAACACGATCCGTGAGCGTCGAATCGGAACCGTCGGCAGGCCGCTGCCCGGCGTGGACGTCCGGATCGCCGATGACGGCGAGGTCCTGATGCGCGGCCCTCACATCTTCGACGGCTACCTGAAGGACGCCCGCGCCACCGAGGAGGCGTTCACCGACGGATGGTTCCGCACCGGCGATATCGGGTCGCTCGAGGATGACTTCCTTACGATCACCGGCCGGAAGAAGGAGATCATCATCACCTCCAGCGGCAAGAACATCGCGCCGGCGAACATCGAGACCGCACTGAGGGAGAGCCGCTGGATCTCCCAGGCCGTCGTCTACGGCGACAATCGGCCCTACCTGGTGGCCCTGATCACGCTCGACCCCGAGGAGGCGCCCGCCCTCGCGGCGCAACTCGGGATAGAGCCGGACCGCGGCGCGATGGCACGCGACGAACGAGTGCGCGCCATGATCGGAAAGGTGGTGGACGAGGCCAACGCGCGCTTCGCGCGGATTGAGCAAGTCAAGCGGTTCGCGATCCTCGATCGTGACCTCGCGCAGGCCGAGGGCGAGCTGACGCCGACGCTCAAGGTCAAGCGCGGGATCGTCTATGACAGGTTCGCGGAGACCTTCGCCGCCATCTACGCGACCTGATCGCTCGCGCGGCGAGCTTGCGAAGCTACCTAGCAGGCTACCTTCCTTGACACCTGTGAACCACCCCGAGAGCCGAGTCACATGCGGGTTGGTGGATGTCCATTGTCACATCCTTCCGGAGCTCGATGACGGGGCGCTCAGCCTGCAGGACAGCGTGGCGATGGCGCGTCAGGCCCACGCCGACGGGATCGCAGTCGTGTGCGCCACGCCCCATATCCGCGACGATCACGATGTCCGCATCCACGAGCTGCCCGCACGCGTGGCTTCTCTGGAGCGGGAGTTGGAGCGCCAGGGGGTTGGGGTGCGTGTTGTCATGGGGGGCGAGGTCGGACAGCACGCCGCGGAGCGACTGACCGCGGACGAGCTGCGCCGGCTCTCGCTCGCAGGCAACGGCTGGTTACTGCTGGAGCCGGCGCCAGGGCCGCTCGGCGTCGAGCTGGAGGATCTCGTCGAGCGCCTCGCCACGCGCGGGATTCACACGATCCTCGCCCACCCCGAGCGCCACGCGGGCGCTGACCTGGAGGAGCGTCTGCTGGAGCTGGTCGCGCGAGGATGCCTGATCCAGTGGACGGCTGACTTCATAGCGCAGGGCACAGGCGGCGATTTCGTGCTGGGCCTGGCGCGCGACGGACTTGTGCACCTGCTCGGCTCGGACGCCCACTCCTCCCTGGCGGGCCGTCCGGTGCGCCTCACCGGAGGCCTAGCGCGCCTTGCCAAGACACTCCCGGACGAGCATGTCGCCTGGATAGCCGGAGACGCCCCGTGGGCGGTGCTGCGAGGCGACCCCGTGATCGCGCCGTGGTCAGGACGGCCCGCGGCGCCCGGGCGCGGTTGATGGGCGGAGTCGACGAGCGCTCGCTCCCTCGCCTGCGCCACCGGCCACCGGCCACGCCTCCAGCGTCACCTCCTCGGCAAGCTGCTCCACCACCTCGCGCGAGGCCCCTCCCAGGCCGCGGCGCAGAAAGTTGGCGGCACCCGCCGCAGCTCCCAGCCTGAGCGCCCGGTCGAAGGTCTCGCCGCGCGCCCAGGCCGCCGTCAGGGCGCCCATCATCGAATCGCCACAGCCCTCACGGAAGCCGCGCTCGAACCGTGGCGGGGTCAACTGCATGAAGCGTCCCTCGTGCAGCACCAGCGCGGGTAGCTCACCGCGCGTCACGATCACGCTGTGCGCCCCTCCATCATGCAGGCGTTGCGCCCCCGCCTGCATGAGCTCGGGTGTGGAAACCGGGCCACGCACGTACTCCGCCAGCTCCCAGTCGTTGATCTTGACCACGTCCGGCTCACCCTGGAGGGCGCTGTCCAACCGCGGCGAGGACAGATCAACGAGCGTCCGGCACCCGCCCGCGCGGGCGTCGGCCACGAGGTGGTCGTAGATCTCCAGGGGCAGCGATTCGCCGGGCATCGGGTTGGTCACCACCAGCCAGCCGCAGGCGATCGCCCGCGAGCAGGTCTGCGAGAACAGCTCGTCCAGCTCGTGCCTGGAGGGCGGATCGCTGAGCGTCATCGCCAGCAGCTCCCGGCTACCGGAGCGGCGGTCGGTGACGTAGCAGCCGCTGGCGCTCGTGGTTCCCACAAGGCACAGCTCTCCATCGCCGGTGACCCGCTCGAGCAAGGGTTGCAGGAGCTCGCCGCTCTCGCCACCGCGGAAGCCGCACAGCACCGGTCGCGCGCCCAGGCAGGCCGCCATGCGCGCCACCCACACCGGCTGGCCGCCGGCGTGAAAGTGGATGCTCTGGCGGTCGCTGCCCTCGATCTCGAGCGTTACCGTGAGCAGCGGGTTCGGGCCGAAGATCGCTACACGTGCGTCTATGCCCGGCTCGGCCTCCTCCGTGGATGGCTGCTTTGCCGGCGCACCCGCCACGGCTCAGCTCCCCACGCCCTTCGTACCCCGCGCCCGCTCGGCAGGGTGGGTCCTCGACAGCCGCTCCGGCACCTTGCCTGGCGACTCGTTGGCCGTCATGCCCTCCGGGCCGGTTCTGGCAGGCTCCTGCAACATCGCCGGGCTAGTATCCCGCGCCCTGTCATTGCGCGTGGCTAGGCCACGAGCGACGCCGGCCTGGCGCCGGGCCCATCGCAGTCGCTCATGCCAAGATCGACCGCTGGGACTCACGGCACCCTCCGCGGACGCGCCGCAGCAGGCGGTCCCAACCCCCCGATGAACCCGACCCCGGAGGAGCGGGGGATGGGGAAGCTGGTCGTGTCGCGGTTCATGGCGTTGAAGTTCGAGTCCGGAGCCGGGCACGCGAAGCAGGGCTCGCAACGACGCCCCACATCGCTCTCATTGGGTCATTCGTCCAGACGCTTGGCGCGCAGCAGCGCAGCGGCTGTAGCATCGCCGTCGCACGGGGAGTCGGGATCAGCCCGGCGGCCACGCTCTTTCCTCATCCGATCGGCGTGACCGTCGGGCCCCAAGCGGCCTTGCGAACGGAGCGCGGGTCGGACTCGCTTTCGCACCCTGGCCGGCCCTACCACGGTGACGCCATTGCCGGTAATACGCAACCGCTGGATTGGCAGGGGTCTCGCCAACGGGCGGGCGCGGCATCACCCCGGTGGGGCGGGCTCGAAGGCGTGGATTGCCTCCTGCGTCCAGGAAGAAGCCGACGCACTCGGTCTTATGTAGACTCCGCTCCCACATGTTCCTCCATCCATAGCGTCTGCGTAGCCCTTGGTCATGGTGCTCCTCATCCTGATCCCAACCGCCTGGCTGGCGGTCGTGTTCTTCGCACTGATCACGTGCCGGCTGGCCATGCTCAGCGATAACTCACTTGACGTCGCGTTGGCCGAGCGGATGGCCACGGGCTACTTCGCCGAGCATAGGGACGGGCCCGCTGACGGCCCTGCCGAGCAGCTTCCGTTTGACCCCAACGCGAGATTCACAGCGCGACGGGCTGATCACGACCTGCGTTTGGCGCGTGAAGCGTAGGCAACGAGCAAGCATGTTCGGGATAGTCCAGAAGCCATCGACGCGGCTTGTCCCCAACGGCCTCCTCTGCCTGAGGGCAGTCATCGTGGCGCTGCTCGGGGCGCTCATCCTCGCCGCGAGTGCCCACGCGGCCGCTCCGGTCGCCGAAGAAGCCCCGAAGCCCGCTCCGGCCGCTCCGGTCGCCGAAGAAGCCCCGAAGCCCGCTCCGGCCGCTC